>Ga0228710_1000321_pt1 | contig 55227 bp, 25 predicted proteins | sample MedpolnodulmetaG_FD_177995 | JGI IMG/M metagenome (GOLD analysis project Ga0228710, IMG submission 177995) | Root nodule microbial communities from Medicago polymorpha collected in Santa Monica, California, United States - pink nodules | ecosystem: Host-associated > Plants > Roots > Nodule... | reverse complement strand
CTTTCTATATAGCTTTGGCCCATTGGATTAGCAACATTTATTTATTCCTATTAAGAGTTTATGATGTTACTTATACTGGGATTATTCATGTGCACGATGTTGTTAGAGTTAAACAAATAATTGAATTTAAATGGTTAATAAGTTTCATCAAGAAGGAATTATTTGGAAAAATCTGAATTCAATTTTTAGGTAAAACAATTTTTTATTAGACAGTTTTAACCTTATGGCCGAATTCCAGATCATGAGAATGTTGCTAGAGTTTTCTAATGATTTTTTTTATGACCAAAAAGTGTCTCTAAAGTTTTTTTGCTCCACCTAGATTTGCATCACTATTCAACCAAAAAAAACTTAGATATGTATCACCGTCTGTCTTTTTTTAAACGAACCACTAAATTATTAGGACATTTTGAACATGTTATTTCTAAAAAAAAAAACTAATTATATTTTTTAATTCATATGACGGTCCATATAAGACGAAGGAAATAATAATTTAATAGGATTAAAATGCTGACCAAGATTTGTACCCAAAAAAAATGCTGACCAAGATTTATTCGAGAAGCCTTGAGGATATGAAAGTTGGAAAAAGAAAAGTTCCACACATATACCTTTTGCATGAAAAGTTTTTTTTTTTTTTTGAGGCATGCATGTAAAGTTATATTTCTTCTTTTATATTAGTATAACTTATTGTATTAGATTATATTGTTATATATGTTGCCGCCTTGTATGACTTGGTCACACCAACTATAAAAAATTGGCATAGTTTGGATTGCAATTTGTTAATTTATTAATTCTTTTGAGTTTTGACAATGAAAGCTGCAAAATAATCAAATATCAACTAATTAAAGTTTTTGACAACCAGAATTTGCTAAAACGTGTAAGGATTGTTCAAATATATGATGAATAGGTCAATAACTAAGTCCCTTAAAAAAGATATCTACAACATACCAAGTGGTTAGTCACTTTCACTTTCACTTTTTTGACTCACAAAAACTTTACAGACTTTGAATCAACAACCTTAAAGTTGGGGCATATCCTCTGAACTTGGGGTGAGTAATGACATTCACTTAAAATGGAAAATAGTTTTGGAAGCAATTAAATTCGAATTTTGATTCAAACAATTATTGACCACATTTTACTTCATTTAGACTGAACTTTATATTATTAGAAAAGTGAAAAAAATAATACTGCTAGTGTGTTTGTACATGTGTTAATCTTCATAAATTAGAATTATAAAAAAATTGTTTAATCAAGGGAAAAATATTAAAGCACTTGGTTCTGTGACTGTGAAGAGATCAATGATTTCTGTTGATATTAAGGTCAACTTTATTGTACACAAATGCAATATATAAGTCTTACATCATTTACAAGTTAGTTTTATCATTAGATCAATAAATCTTACAATTATATCAAATGAGATATGATGTGACTTATTGATTTAATAACAAAAAATACACGTGTGCATGATGATGCACGACTATTTTACTTGTACACGTTCGACAAAATATGATATTAATACAAAGATGATACCTAATGTAGGCTAATATTAATTTGATGTATGTTCTGTTCTATGCAGTGAAATTGCTACAAACAATATCAGACAAGGTAAATAACTTGAATTGGAAGGTTACAAACCGTTCCTGCAACAGTGGTGATAAAGGATTTGGTAACGAGATTATTGTAAAGGATCAAATTGTAAGGAATGTCACATGTGATTGCTCTTTCAACTCCAGCACTGTTTGCCATGTGACAATGATGTAAGTTTCTAGAAACCCCTCCCAAAAAAAATTAAATCAGACAATTTTATTGATATTTACTCAAAAAGAGTTTTGAATTTTACAATAAAACTAATGAATTTTTATTGTACACATAAAATATGTGCAATATTTTGAATTAAAAGTGTTACATTTTCTTACATTTATATGCCTATGGTAGCTTGCTCAAGGGTCTAAATATATCTGGAGTTTTTCCAAGTGAATTTGGAAATCTCACTCAACTCAAAATACTGTAAGTGATCATTACATTATTTTCTAATTTACTTTTCCTTTTGAAAAGAATATGCCATTAATTATTATTATTATTTTAAGAAGAATCTTATTGAAAATTTTATTCTAAGCAGTGATCTCACTAGGAATTATCTAAATGGCTCAATTCCAAAGAGTCTTGGACGCCTCTCATCACTAGTAACACTGTAAGCCATGTTACCTTTGTGTATATATTTGTGTTTTCTTTTCATACTTTATGCTATGTATGTATGAGGCATATGGTCTTCAAAAAATTTGTATACAATTTTTCCTAATTAGTTTGTATGCTTTTACATGCACACATTTTTCAGGTCACTTTTGGGAAATAGATTTAGTGGTCAAATTCCCTCAGAAATTGGTGATATTGCCACCTTACAAGAACTGTAAGTGTTTTTGAGAATAATTTGATTTCATATTAATTGACATTGGTAGTAGAATAATTATATCTGTGATCCAATTTTTGTAGGAATGTAGAGGATAATCAACTTGGAGGGAATCTTCCCACAAACCTTGGAAATTTGAAGAACTTGCAGAAATTGTGAGACTTGTTTCTTTTAGTCATTTTCATTTTATATGTATTGGCCTAATCTAAGGTATATCTCGTTGAAAAGGGTACACCGGCGATCCTTTATATTGACTGTCGATTTATTATAAATCAAGGATTTAAATGACATGCACGGTCAGTATCGATGTTTTTTACGCTATCAATCGATTATAATTGTTGGATCATTAAAAATGTTTGACTTTAATTTTACTATCGTAAAAGTCACATATACGATTGATTATGATTGAATATAACAACTTAAAAAGTTTTACAGCGACAATGTATCAAAACTAAATCGATAAATTAGAGTGCATACACACTTTCAATTTAACTTTGCTGTATTAGATACATAAAATATCTATGATTTCACATTCCTAACATTTTTCTGTACGCTGCAGAATGCTTTCTGCAAATAATTTTACGGGGACAATACCAGAAGCATTTGGCAATCTAAAGAATCTCACGAATTTGTGAGTGACATGATATGATACAACTTTTCTCAGTTTCCATTTTATGTATTTGTTAAATTCTGAAATCACTCAATATTCTGCAGTAGGATAGATGGAAGCAGTTTATCTGGGAAGATCCCAAGTTTTATCGGAAACTGGACCAAACTTGAAAGATTGTGAGTCTAAATTTTAGTTCATCCATGAACTTTTACCGTTTGAAGAATTAAATAATGATATACTATGCTTAAGGTGAAGTTTATTATCTGAGTAAACTTTTGTTTTGTAGGGATTTGCAAGGCACGTCCTTGGAAGGTCCGATTCCTCCTGATGTATCTGTCTTGAAAAATTTGAAGGAATTGTGAGTACTTTCTCTATCACGGTTATCAGTATCGTACGCTATTTGAGGCTAGTAGATGAAATAGCAGCTTATAATTTTTCTTTGTCGATTACTTTTACTTAAAAGTGTCATATATTTACCAGTAATGTATCGATGATTCATAAATTTTTCTTTGAATATCGACCATGCTTTCTACTTGTTGCATTTCGTCTGCATTTCACAAAGTTTAGGGAATGCATTGTTCAATATGGGAACATTTTCTTTTTACTGATGAAACATTTATATCTCAGGAGGATATCTGACTTGAAGGGAAACACAATGATGACATTTCCCGATCTGAAGGATTTGAAACGCATGCAAAGACTGTGAGTTGAAACTTGAAACCTTTTCCTCCATGCTGCATATGAAGAATTGTGTTACTCATTTATGATTTATTAACTGGTTTATTGCTGTAACTCAGGGAATTGAGAAATTGCTTAATCACTGGTCCTATTCCAGACTTCATTGGCGAATTGGAAAATTTAAAAACTTTGTAAGTTGGATCGATCGTATTCGTAGATTGCTGACTATTTACGTTTTAAATTTTGTTTATATCTACATGCCTGATAGATTATTATTTTTTTCATCATAACATTACTGGTATACTAGTATCGAAATTTGTGGCTGCGTTTATTTGATGAAATTGCACATATAAAGGGGTCATTCTTTTTTTATCATTGAACTAAAATCCTTACATATAGGAAAACAACTCTCATTATAGTTTCTTTATCATAATAATCATTTTTTTTCTTTCAGAGATTTGAGCTCCAATAAATTGACTGGTCCAATTCCAGGTTCACTTGAGGACTTAGAAGAAATCAATTTTATGTAAGTGAACAATTTACTTTGCTAGCAAGAAAGATTAACCAAAAGGATGTGAACCTTCTTACTTCAAATTTGATCTAAAAATGTTGTTTTTATTAATTCATATTAATGATGGATGCAGGTTTCTGACTAACAACTCTCTGAGTGGAACAATTCCGGGATGGATACTGAGCAACAAACAGAACTTGTCAGAACATTTTCTTGATTCTTTCCCTCTAATTGCATTCTTTATACTCACTTGTTGAAATTTTGGTGTTACAATAGGACACCTAGTAATTTTCTTGTGATTCGTCTCGAGCACTTTTTGAATCTTGAAGTAATTAAAATATATTCTCACTTCATGTTTCAGTGATTTATCTTTCAACAATTTTACCGAGTCTTCTGCATCTGATTGCCAGCTCTTGGATGTGTAAGCATCATCTTATTTTTTTCGCTACGAATTTTACAAGTATTTCGCCTTTTCTCAACATACTACTTTTTTGAGCAGGAACTTAGCTTCCAGCGTCTCTCCTTCATCAAACACTTCGTAAGTTAGCGTGATCGTACTTATGGTCTAGTTTTAGTTCTGTATCATCTTTTGAACCATCTTCTGAATATAACTTCGTATATTCTTGTAGATTATCTTGTTTGAAGGTGGACTTACCTTGTTCGGGAAAACCTCGGTGTGAGTGTTCAGACTTTGTAGATCAATCACATTTTCATAAACTACAATGTTTTATAAATGAAATTGTGATAGCTTTTTTATTAGCCTGTGACGAAAATAACAAAAATTTTCTTAATATTTGTCTGCAGATCATTCACTGTACATAAATTGTGGAGGACCGGCAACTGAGTTTGATGACTATGAATATGAAGCCGACGAACATCTACGTGGAATTTCAAACTTTGTTTCAAGTGGTGATGGAAAATGGGCTTATAGTAGCACCGGAGTATTTCTAGGAAATGAAAAAGCTGATTATGTAGCAAGAAATGTGTTCTCTTTGAATGTTAGCTCTGAATACTACCAAACAGCCCGCATTGCGCCGATATCTCTCAAATACTTTGGATTTTGTATGATGAAGGGAAATTATAAAGTGAAACTTCATTTTGCTGAGATAATGTTTTCTGATGATAAGAAATTCAGCAGCCTTGGAAGGCGCATATTCGATGTATCAGTTCAAGTGAGTAATGAATCAAACATTTTGTTACATCTTTCTTAGGACATTATGTTGCTCATATTCTGCATCTGGTTTCATACAAAACTAAGGTTCTGAATTTCAAAACTATATAATGACAGGGTCATAAATATTTGAAAGATTTTAACATTATGGAAGAAGCTGGTGGAGTTGGCAAGGGAATCACTAGGGATTTTAATGTTGATGTTAATGATAGCACTTTGGAAATCCACTTATCTTGGGCAGGGAAAGGAACTAATGCCATTCCTATGAGAGGTGTATATGGACCTCTTATATCTGCTATCACTGTCACACCAAGTAAGTCGTTTTCATATTTAGTTTGTATACACTGTCGGTGTAAAAAATATTTTACGCATGCATCCAATCATATTCAATCATTGTGTTACTTTGTTATATTAGTTCATAAAATATGTATGTGGTAAAATGTGATTGGGTACATGTGTAAACTTTTCTTACACTGACAGTGTATACCAATTAAAGTCTTCTATTTCATGTGATGTAAACATTTATACTTTGTTGTAGACTTTAAAATTCCTTCAAATGGGTTGTCTGCTGGAGCAATTGCTGGAATTGTGGTTGGATCATTGGCATTTATCATGCTGATACTCTTTGTCCTTTGGAAGATGGGTTACCTTTGTGGAAAAGATCAAACAGACAAAGGTAACATTGAAGTCCTAAATAATCAAAACAGTTACTGCCCTTATGATTTGAATATTTTACAATAAAGATCCAAAATTTTGATAATTTTAAGGGTCAAATATGTTTTTCGTCCCTACAAAATTTGTGGTTTTTAGGATACAAGGAATGAAAATAAATTTGAGATAATTATAAGGACTAAAATAATATGAAACTAAAATTTAAATCAACAGAAAATGTTGACTTGGTTTATATTATATAATTACATTGCTATTATATCTTTCTTTTTATGGTCACTTCTTGTTTCTGAGTAAAATACCTATCTTATTGCAGAGCTCCTAGAATTAAAAACAGGCTATTACAGTTTGAGACAAATTAAAACTGCTACTAATAACTTTGATCCACAAAATAAGATAGGTGAAGGAGGATTTGGGCCAGTTTACAAGGTAAATTTGGATAAACTAGTTGTACATTTTACTTCAGAATTATTTAGTTTTGAAATGTTATCTTCAATTATATATGAAAAATGTGATACTAAAGGCATTGCCTATTCATAGGGTGTACTGTCAGATGGTGCTGTGATTGCTGTTAAACAGCTATCTTCCAAATCAAAGCAAGGGAACCGTGAATTCGTTAACGAAATAGGCATGATATCTGCTTTGCAGCATCCAAATCTTGTGAAGCTTTACGGATGTTGCATTGAAGGAAACCAATTGTTGCTTGTATATGAATACATGGAGAACAATAGTCTCGCTCGCGCTCTTTTCGGTAAATGCTTCTTGTAACAAGTTTTAGCCGTGTCTGAATGTTACTGATAAGTTAAAATCTAACTTTGAAAGAAAAATTTTCTTCTAGGTAAACCAGAACAAAGGTTGAACTTGGACTGGCGTACGAGAATGAAGATCTGTGTCGGGATAGCAAGGGGTTTAGCTTACCTTCATGAGGAATCAAGGTTGAAAATAGTACATAGAGATATTAAAGCAACCAATGTGCTACTCGATAAGAATCTGAATGCAAAGATCTCTGATTTCGGTTTAGCCAAGCTTGATGAAGAAGAAAATACCCATATCAGCACACGAATAGCTGGGACAATGTTAGTATTATGCCACAATATTTAAAAGTTTTAAATTATAGACTTTGTCCATCATTAGTTGGCATGCACTCATGGTTTTATATTGCGGTGGCATTGGCTGAATTTGTTCGCAATGTAAAGGTTTTGAATGTTCTCGCGAACAAGTTGTGACTACAATTGCAGCTCCATCGACTGCATTTGTTTGCAATTTCAAAGATTGCAAATCAGCTACAATTTATAAACATGCTTGCAACGTAAATCACAATTGTGTATTTCTTGCAGCTATAATCATATACATAGTTCTAACGTAGAAAATGTTTCACTTTGTTTTTTTTAAATCATCGACACAAAGGGTACTAATTTACTAAGCGTTCTCTTATCAGAGGTTACATGGCTCCTGAGTATGCTATGCGGGGTTATTTGACCGACAAAGCAGATGTCTATAGCTTTGGGGTTGTTGCTTTAGAGATTGTAAGTGGAATGAGCAACACAAATTATCGGCCAAAAGAGGAGTTTGTTTATCTTCTGGATTGGGTAAGTTACACTTTTGTGTGGCCTTTAGAGACTGTTTATCGTTTCTTCGTTCTAAATATTCTTGGCGTTTTCATTTATATCCGAATCTTCATTCTATTTATCTCCAAAAACAATAAAGCATTTCAAAATCAAATATAATAAGTTAAGAATTAAAGTTTATTATATACATTAAACAAAAGGTGACATTAATAAGTCTGGTTTTTTCATTGTGATTTCCTTTGTTTTATAATTATGGTATGGTTAAATTTCTAATACTGTATTTTGCATGTCATTAAAAAGGCCTATGTTCTCCAAGAACAAGGAAACCTTCTGGAATTGGTGGACCCAAGTCTTGGTTCAAAATACTCCTCAGAAGAGGCCATGAGAATGCTGCAATTGGCACTCCTTTGCACCAATCCATCTCCAACTCTTAGACCACCAATGTCATCTGTAGTAAGCATGCTTGAAGGAAATACTCCGATTCAAGCGCCGATAATCAAACGCAGCGATAGTACAGCTGGCGCAAGATTTAAAGCTTTTGAGCTTCTATCACAAGATAGCCAAACTAATGTTTCTTCAACATTCTTACAAGATAGTAGAGAGCTAAGAGGCAAATCAATGGATGGACCATGGGCTGATTCTTCCATATCTTATCCAAGTAAAGATGAGTATTCTTCAACTGATAAGCTTATTTGAGTCTTGACTGATGTGTGGTTTGTAAGTTAGAGAGAGATCAATTCACATTAATACAAATTCTTTTGTAAAGTATATATGGACAGCAACAATATTATAGAGTGAAAGCTTGTTTGCAAAAATGTAGTGTTTGAAATCAAGCATGTGGTTTTGAAACGTGTGGAAGATTTTCATTGCTTTCTTCCTGTATATTTTAAGGAATTTCAGGTGTTGAACATAGTTAGTTATTCACAATTTCTACTATGTGGATTTCTTAGGAATTGAATGATGTTAGTATGTTATGTTATCCATGCTGATTTAACAAGGAAGGTTTAATTATTGGGAGATTTTTTGTGTTAACCCTTCGGTTCTCAGAGGAAAGGAGGATGAGAATGAGTTTATATAGTCCTAATGCATATTTAAAATCACGGTGACACCATGATTTTGTTAAGTTCTAAACTGTAGGTTTTGCAAAAAACCACATTGGAACATTGTGATTCTGAAGAACACGAAGCTTATCCAAACATGCTCCTAGAAGTCTATAAACATGATTTGGTTAAAACAGACAATGAAATATTTGTAATATAGTTAACATGAAATGTATTCTCTATCTTGGCACATTCCTGATCTTTAAAATGCTCTCTCTCCGCGCATTCCTATATCCTTTGCAGTTCTTGTTTTACCAACTCTCTACAAACTTTTGCCCGCATTCCTATATCCTTTGCAGTTCTTATTTTTGCTTCCTTCTCTCGGCGCAAGGATTCCTTCATATCTCTCGGCGCAAGGATTCCTCCATATTTTTGAATCCAATCCTCAAGAACTTTAATTCCTGATTCAATATGATGCAATTTTCCTCTGCACTTCCAGCCCGACTTTCATCTTTAAAAACCTTTGACTGATGATCCTTTATCACATTTTGCGTATCTCTTATTCTGGAATATAACATACTTTGTTTCTCCTTACTAGCTTCAACAGATGCTTCTGAATTCTGCTATTGTAGATTAATTTCTTTTAGCTGCTTCAGTTCAGCAATACGATTTCTCATATTCCTTACCTCAGAACACACAACATAATAAAGATTCTGATATTCAATAGAAGTGGACTTTACATTCAATAGCTGAATTTTAGAATCTTTCAGCTACTTCTCAAGAAAATACACCTTATCTCTTAATTCACCGGTACTGCTTTCAGTTGTGTTCATAATAATATCCGTAGTTTTTTATTGTTCTACAAAAGATCACCCAATCACATACATATAATTCACACTTCATCATTTCACCAAAATAAACATCATCATTTAAAATCATCAAATGTACAAGTATAACAAAACATCATCAAGTACATAATTTACCAAGTTCACCAATGCTCATAAACATTCATGCACATAATCAACTAAATCACATAATTCATCATTCACAACATCCACCAAACACATAAGCAATTATGACTCGTGACAAATTATGTAATGCACCTGGACACGACACCTATATGCATGCGGTACCGACACCAACAACGTCTAGGCCGTCACCCCGTGATGCCAACAACACATCACACCAACAACGTCTACGCCGTCACTCCATGATGCCAACAACACATCATAATCACCTTAACTAGATATAAATATCCCACAACTTATGAATGAATGAACATATGACACACTATGCACATGTTCACAACAACAACTCACCATCATTGGATATAATATCATATATCACCTTCATTTTGCATACATGCATTCACCAACAATATCACCATCAAAATTAGCATATATGAATTCACCACCAACAATGAACATTTAACATGTTCAACAAACAACATAACATAAACATGTTTATCACCAATCATTCATCAAATGATCATCACCAAAAACAAACACCTTTCATATATGCAAGCACCACAATTATCATCATCAAATTGCATATAAGAATTCAACAACATAATTCGATACATGCAATCACCACATCCAATTATCAACATTAAGCATGTATAAATTCACAATCAACAATCGACATTTAGCATGTATCATTCACACCAACAACATGATTATCATGTCACAACTCATGAACATAAACAAAGACATAAACACCGTCATTAAGTTCAACATCATTAACATGATTCATCAAAGTTAACGTTTTTCAAGGAAAATCATCATTCAAGACATTCAACCAAAACCAAACAAACATAATCAAATGCCTCAAAAAAACACATGCACTACTCACATATGTTCATAGTAGTTTAGGCAAATGAGTATCATAGATCAATTCTGAGAATCACATGATTACAACAAGTTCGTATCATTTTATCACTTTCCAAGTTATCCGACAAAACAAAACAAACACGTTTGAAAGCCTCAACTAAGCATATACACGAATCACATATGAGTGCATTGGTGTATACATCAACATCTCATAGGCCAATTCACTTTACTTTCAAAGTTTGCAAAGTTCGTATCGTTTCTCTCATATTGCAAAGTCAATTCATTTTCAAAACCAAAACCAAGTTAGATCCATCATATCATAGGTTAAATACTCTTAAACACCTTAGTTGAACTCATAATTCTCAAGTTTTGACGTTTGGAAACAAACCATAAGTTTTGGGTTGACTTAAAAATAGTTATGTTGAATTCTCACAAAATTTTACCAAGACCTACTTGGAGCATTTTCAACATAACGCAATATCTAAAAATCATTTTAAAGTCAAACCAAAGCCATTGGAAAGCTAACACAGAGCAAGAACGCGAAATAAGGAATGTTGTCACTGTGCAACTCGCCAGCAGAGCGCCACGGGCTCGCCTCGTGAGTTGCACCAGACCAGGGGCAGAGCCAGGATTTAAACATCGAGGGGACCAAGTTTAAAAGGTAAAAATAAATTCACAACCATGGGGGACCACTGTTCTACATTATACAATATTGATTATATCCTACATGAATATTACTAGTATAAAAAAAAATTGCAAAACGTGGGGAGGACCACGGCCACCCTTGGCCCCCATGGTCCCTCCGCCCCTGAACCAGACAACAACTCAAAATTCTGGTTTTCCTCTCGGGAAAACAATCCTTTTTCAAACCAAAACCCCATTTTGGATCCCCCAAACACCGAAATTCGTCCCCAAAGTTTGTCTAAACGTTTATGTACTTAAAAAGACAATCAAAACCATATCAAACTTGAAATCAAAACATCATTCCAACACAAATCAACAATTCACCCATTTTTCATAAAACTCTCAAGAACAACTCAAACTCCATAGTTATGAATACCCATGGAATGAATCATCAACAACAACATCTCATAACAACCACAACATCAATTAACCATGAATTCATCAACAATCCAACAACTACAATATCATACTTCACCAATTTTGGGCAAAACACAAAGTATACATGTATATATAGCTTGAGCATGTAATTTCATCATCAACAACTTAATTATCATCAAATTCAAATACACAACACTACATCAAAATATGAGCACGAATTTCACCAATTAAATTCACAACAATCACTTCTCACAACTAAGCACTTATATGTTTAAGTAGAAAAAAGATTATACAAAAGATTATGAGAGAATACTAGCCCCCTTACCTCAATTGATTCACAAAACTAGCTAATGCTTCACTTCAACTCCAATCCCTCGAACCTCTACCCTCTTCCTTCTCTCCAAGTTCTTCTCTCTTCAAAATCATATTCTTCTCTTCTAGCTCTTTCTCTCTCTACCTCTCTCAAAGTGTTGTGAAAATGAACAAATGATTCTAGTGACCTAATTTTCCTCAATGACTAAGGTTTAAATAGGCTCCTCACTATTGGGCTTAACCATTTATGTCTTAATGGGCTCAAAACACTCATTAAGCAATTCACAAAGTTTCTACCCTCTTAACGGATAAAAATAACGAATAGTTACCGGCTCTTAACTAATTACCCCACTTACTAGTAACTTAGTAAAAATAACTATTCCTACTCAAAACACTACTAAAATAATCCTCACAGTGGAATTGCTAATTTACCCTTGCTCACACAATGACCAAAATACCCATAAGTTCAAAATGACTAAAATACCCTCCGTAAGCCAAAATCCACTAATCCCGGAATAAAGTACACACAGAGACAAATAATCATAAACAAGCACATATAAAAACACATAATAAATATAAAATAAATCTAAAGAAAATCGGGTTGTTATAGTAGGTGTTAGTATTTCTGATTTTTGGTTGAAATGAGGCGGCATCTGTCTTATGTTGTAAAGTGGGGAAGGTGCCTTTTGTGTATCTGGGTCTCTCTATAAGTGGTGATCCAAGACGTCTGATTTTTTGAGAACTGCTTCTGCGTAGCATCAAGTCTAGACTGTCGGGTTTGAAAAGTCGGTTTTTTTCGTTTTGGTGGTCGTTTAATTCTTCTAAAGTCTGTCCTGACTTCTCTGCCTGTTTATGCTCTTTCTTTCTTCAAGGCTCCGTCAGGTATAATCTCTTCCATTGAATCTCATTTGTTTTGGAGAGATAATGATTGACATGATTTGAGCAAGCTTGTCTGCTATAATTTTTGAAATGATTTTGAATTTGAAATTAGCCATAACTATATGTCTGTATTGATCAATTGAAAGAGCATTTGTAATTTTTAGAAGCAAGGCAATAATGTTTGAGTTGTTTAGGATTTTAAAAAAAATCATTTTATCAAAAAAAATATATTTTGACCCTAAAATGAAAAGTATAATCAAGGAGACAACCCATAAGTTTATTTTCCGTATTTTCCTTTTCAATAAGCTAAGCTGAGATTTCCTTTCTGAACAATTTCCTTCTTTTATTTTTGTAATCCTCATTATTATTTTTAATTTTATTTCTTTGCATTACATATATAACCTTTTAATTGTTTTAGTCTTAGAGAGTTATTCCAGAACACTTACATCGGAGACTAGTTTACCCTTACATTCAAGAGCACGATAACTTTTGGGGCTTGTTAATGAAGATACTAATATTAATCACCATCTCTTTTCTGTATAGCATAATCAATGAGATTTTGAGCTAAATATTTCCAACCCATTCTTCTACTACAATCCTTTCTATCATGAGTGTTCTATATGAATGTTATTTTTGCTTGAATTTGCAGTCGTTCTTTACGGACAATCGGTCATGTTATACTACACACGAGGCAAACAAAAAAATTGTTGGTACCTTGAGCCTTTCATGCCACCAACAATAATTTATTTTGTTGTTACTAAGAGACAAATCATGTCATAGTTCTGAACCTTGGGAGTTAGATATAATTTTTACAACTTGGTACGGTTTGAAACTATGTTTGGAGATAAATAGCTCTACTTCGTGCTCATCTTGTGGCGGGGTACTTAGAACAAATTTATCAAAATGAAAAAATGTAGATTGCCCTGGGTCTACACAAAAAAAAAGTAAAAAAAAAAATCAAGAGCCAAAAACATCAAAAAAATTTGGTATCTTAAAAAAAAGGTGTTTATTTCTATTAAAAAAGTAAAAAGATAAATAGTTCTACTTAGTGCTCATCTTGTTTGATTTAAGGAAGAAGCGTTGGCAGTAGTTCAATGTTTAGTAGGAATCCTTAGCTTGATAATCTAACTCCAAGTTCTTTTGTTAACTAACTTTCCCAAAAATATCCCACCTTAACCTAAGCCACGTTACCACCCTGAAAGACGTCAGGCGTGTATATAATCTGATCTTGACTATCTGTTTAGAATTGTCTCAAATAGTTTTAATTATTCTTTTAATACCTTGTTATCATCGAAACTACAAAGACTTTGTACAAACCCATTTTGTTTCAACAAAGGGTAATTTTGGCATATTAGATTAATTAATTATGTCAATGTAATTAAATTTATAATATTCCACCTCCCCTCTAAAAGAACTCCAATTTAGGGTGAGAGTGGGGAGCAAAGTGGTGTTAGTAGGAATTCTGCTTCTCTCCCCTTTTAAAAATTGAACCAAATACAACGATCGCACTTTTACAAGGAAGCCTTGTTAAAAGAGGATCTATAACATTGCTTTTACGCTTCAAAAAGCATTGTCTAAAAGCGTGTAGGAATACACACGACTTAAAAAGCGTTGTCTAATAGAAAGAGAAAAAAAAGTTGTCTAAAGTCATTTTTGTGTAGTATTTTTCTTTCTCTGTTTTTGAGAGAGAGATGATAAATAAATAATTTTAAATAGATGCTTGGATAATGCATGTGAAAATAAAAACGGAAATCAATGTATTTATTTTTAACTTGTACATTAACTTGTACAAAGACTTAGACATGCTATATTCCGCAGCAACAGAGCTTTCCATTGTAGTTGGCCCTAGGGATACCCTTATCATCACAACTCTTTTTACAAGCTAGAAAATTATTTGGACAGAACTTGCTCAGTTCACAGTCCTGCAACGGAGGATGATCGAAAGAAGAAGTTCTTGTTGATTCAAATATTTTTTAAGATGTTATTATCAATTTAAAAGAAAGAAAACAGAAGATTTGGGATGTCTTCTGGAAATCTCAATTTGAAAATCTTGAAACCAAATAATGTTCTCGTAAATTCAAATTTGTTTTGTAAAAAAAGGGACAAAAACTACGTTTTCAATCAAAAGTGATTTCTCTATATATTAAAGTTTTAATAAACCCTAAACCTTATACATTATAAGTTACTTTACAAAATTTCTTCAAAAAAACGTTATTTTATAATAACAAAATAATATGAAAATTTCTCTCAAAAAAAAATAAATATGAAAATTAAAATAATTTGAAAGATTCGTATAATTGATACCTGGAGTCACCATAGAAGCGATGCATATAATTGTAATGAAGAAAAACATGTGGTTGATTCGTGCAGCCATGTTTTCTTTGATGATCAACAAACAATTAGGGGCTATTTATTGAGAGAAGTAGGAATGTTACTAGCTATTTATTGAGTGAGACACACACACATTGCATTAATTTTGGTCAAAAATTGATAATTCATTGTTATTGCATTCTAGTTTTACATAAAATATATTTAATATACTATAACTTTATTTTAGATAAAAACGAAAATACTATAACTTTATTTTAGAAGTTATCAATTAATTCGAGCAATTTAGTGAAAGTGGTCAAAACTAATAAAATATTTTAAGAATGTGTTAAAATTGACATATTTTTTCAATTTTAAAATAAATTAAATTTAATAAATTTAGTCAAACCCTCATTTAGAGGTTTATAAATTATGTTGGAAAACTTGTACTTTTTGTTTACAAAGAAAACCTTTTAATTTTATATATTTTCTTTTTGTGGTATCCAGGATTCGAACCCCAAACCTTGCATATATTATGCATTGTCCTTATCAATTGAACTAAGCTCACGGGAACTTTTAATTGTATGTATGTATGTATGTATGTATGTATGTATGTATGTATGTATGTATGTATGTATGTATGTATGTATGTATGTATGTATGTATGTATGATGTATGTATGTATGTATGTATGTATGTATGTATGTATGTACGTATGTACGTATGTACGTATGACATGATTTTTTCTTACTTCGTTAATTTGTATAACATAATGAACCGTCGATGCTCTCTTAAAAAACATAGATATCCCCCCGAAGGACCAATCTCACACTGTCATCACTTCACTTTGTCCCAAGACTTGTGCTTGGGGGGCTGTGAACCGTCATAATATTCCTAAAAGCCTAAAAGACCTTCAAAGGGCCTTTCAAACCCTTCCAAAGGCCTTAACACCCTTCAAAAGGGTTCTAAGACCCAAAAGGCGTGCCCTTTGCAGGGCACCACCTTTACTCACTTCTCGAAACCTCTAGAAAGTGCCTAAATACCCAAAAGCGCCCTCGTTGCTTGCTATCCAAGTAACCACAAATCAGGCCCATGGAAGGGTATAAATACCACCCTTAATATCATTCTCAAGACATTCAATAATCATTCTAAACCCTAGAATACGATACTTAACCCTTAGTATTCCTTATCGTGCTTTTAGCAAATACACATAAATTATTTAGATAATCCTTAAGCTCTTTAAATAACATAAAATAAAAATAAATACAGATTTTTTTTTCTATTTTGTCATTAAATAATTCATGAGTTAATTGAGAGATAAATATAAGAACATTAAAAATATTATACTATTTTTTTAAAAAATAATATGGGGAAGAGGAAAATATTAGGTAAAGTGACACTAATAATGATCATCTTAGAATTGTCATCGAGGGGATTTAAATTTTTTTTAAAAAAAGGCAAAAGAATGATGCAGGGAGCATCATTCAAAATTTATTGAAAATAGAAAGAAAAAAAGTACAAAAAAGAAATGGGGGACTATGCCAAAACCTTTTTAGAAATTTGCAAACCTATAATTAGGTAAACTCATCTTATTCCTAATGTACCCCCCATGAAAAAGTTAGGATATCATTTAACCAAACAAAAGTGTTCAAAGGTGAGTTGAGACCTATGTTAGCCAAACCATCAGCACAAGCATTTCCGTCTCTATAGACATGTAAAATGTGAAGTGTATGCTTCTAACAAAAGCCAGACAATTTTGTCATCTGTTTTTTAAAACCCAAGTAACCTTAGCAGATGACTTAAGAGCCATGAAAACCAACTGAAAATCTGTCTCCAACCATAAATAGTTATAACCCTAGACGTGCCAATTTGTTTTTAGAAAGATGCACAAACAGGATTCCCCTAGACGTGCCAATTTGTTTACCAGTGTTTTTGGTAACAAGAAGACTAGTTTTTAAAAGTTGCTTGCATGATCAAACTAGAAATCCTAGGACATGTTGAGCAATCTTATTTCCAAAACACTTTAAATGTTCATCATATTCATGAGTTTTTTTTGTTAAAAATATGAATAAATTTTTTTAGGATGAAGATAATTGTCTTTCGACAGAAACCAACAAGGATGTTTAAGATTAAAATAGTAAAAGACTTAAAATTTAAAATCAAAGAAACTTAAAAGAAAAGTAATTGCGTTATATTTAAGTAAATTGTACGTTCAACAAATCATGTGACATACATTTTGTTTCTCATTTCTCTCTACGCTTGGGTACTTTGAGTGTATAGAACTTTTGCTAATGATTTGTGACCCTCTTTTCCTATGAAAAACTACTATATATACATTAGAAAAATAACTAACACACCAACAGTCTAAAACTAAATCCTTTCAACAACTTTGGCCTGTTTCCTACATGTCTGGACCTTTAATCTAGTCTCTTCAGAGAGAATTTGTACTTAAGAGAATTTTGTAGTCTTAATAACCATTTTGCCTGTCAAAATATACACTTAAAAATACAGGCTAACAACATATGTACCTGCAACAAGTCTAAAATCCAACAGTTCATGTCTAGTTTATTGTCGTAAATACTTCTAATTGTTCATAGTCTCACATGTACAACTTCAACATTCAAGGGTTAAATTTTCTGCAATTTACTTCTCTACTAACATACTCAAAATATCATACTCATTCTTGATTTTAATTCTCCATCATTACTACCAAATTCATCTAATTCTAGCTACAGCCCCTAGGGTTCATCTCTTACTAATTCCCATCCCAAAATCATAACTTAAAACGGAATTTACTCTTGCTATTGATGGAGAAAGTGAGAAAGAGGAAAGATTTGACTCAAAATTGTGAAACCCTTGATTTGTTCAACTACTAATCAACTATTTTTCTTACAAAGTAAATCTAAGGAGTAAGATATAAAGATTAATTCATAAATAATTCTTGGGATGTTACATGAACAAAATAAATCTAAGGAGTAGGATAACTTATTTAATTGCCATCTTTCCAAAAACTAACAAACACATCCCCCATATTATATATTAACTTCATCATAATATTTTTTTATCCAGCTTTGGATTATCTCAACCTCTGTATTCCTTTGATGAACTAACCATGCTGGATCACTTTCGGTTGCCGGCACAAGATCCTGGCAATGAGTTCCTGAAAAATCAACATTTGTAAAACATTATAGAACCATTTGATTAATTGGTTTACAATTTTTTATAAAATGATAAAAAAATTAGCAACGTACTTTTACTACTACAATGTATTCTCTATATACTTATATTAGAATGTGCATGATATAATATAATTAGACAACGATATTGTATGTATTCACACACAATACAAGACATACATATTTTAAAAAAAAGTAAGATATACATACCATTGACTGTAGGCAGGGCAACAAGACTATCCGATATATTGTTGAGAACCCTAAGTATATAATAAAAGCCAAAGGAAGCTTATTTTAAAACATTGTTCTAAAATAATTAAGATGAATTTAAATTTTACATTTTGCATGTTTTCTTTCAACAAAAAAAATAAAAAGATGTTGCATGTTTACCCGCCACTACTATATGGATCTCTTAGACCATTTGAGAAAATGATGTTGCTCCCAAACCTCTTAAGAACCAATTTAATATCCTGCCATTAGTCACAACGATGCAATTAATTTTCTATTGTTATTATAATACTATTAATATTGAAACCTAAATATTATAGAAGTACGTACTTGACCTCCGTAGTAAGAGGTGATCCAGTGAGGGCGAGGTTGGACACCAAAATCTTTCTTACACTGTTCAGCATAACTCGTGAAATTGAAAGGTTGAGGTTGAAACAAGGCAGAATTTCCTATGCCAATAGGCATCACAATTTCAGTGCACGTCTGAATGTATAAAATAATTCATAATTTTTTTAGAACAATGAAATATGTGCACCAATTAATATAAAAAAAACTCCAATAATTATTTACTTGATCTTATATAATTACTCAAATTTCAATGTGACTACCTGCCATCTCCAACCATCAAATGGCTTTGCACCAGTATATTTATCTGGATTAACATTGCATTTTTTGTTTCCATAGCCAGCAACCATACCTCCATATATCCTACTGAGGATATCATCTCCATAGGTAGCTCCATCAATGGCCTTACAAATAGTCGTAATTGGGGGATCGTTGTATAGTGCCGCCTTTTGATACATGTTCCCCAAATAGTTTTTCAACTCATAAGGCTGTTCCAAGGGACTGCAAGAGGTGGCAATTTGAACAAGTTTAAGTCAGAACTTGATCCTATTGTTCAAACAAAAAAAAAGAAGGAAATATATGGAAACAGTGTTTACTAGCAAGTGTTGAATTTCTTGCTTAGAAAGGAAAGACCATTTGGCTTAGATGCTACTTCATCAATTTGAAACCAAGAATTTCGTATAGATTCGTAGCATGTCAAACTGGTTTCCTGCATACCAATTAATTAAATTACCATCCATTAATATTTGATAAATCAAAAATAAATATATATTAATCAACAAACATAAAAGATAAAAAAATAACTATGTTGATTTACCTGGAAATCCCTTGTAATAACATCATGGTAAGCACTTGCTGGTGTGATGTTATCAAAGTAGAGCAGTGGAGCTGATGAAGCCAGGGCGCCGATGGCAACGTGGGGATACTTAAGCCGAAACCATGCAGCAAGCACTGCATAATTAACAAAAACATGTTACATTAATTAAGATGGCACTACATAATTAGGTCATATGATCAACAAAATAAGACTTTGTTTTTGTATGATTATGTTTTTCTAGAGTGGTATAGTACTAATACATACCTAGTCTTGACAAAAGATATCTTTTTTAGTATATGTATTAAGAATAATCTTGAAAAAAAATATAGTTTGCGACAGCGATTTCAGCTATCATCAATGTAATTATTAGCAGATTATTGAGGTCACCGAAAAATACACCATATAGTTTTACTTGGTGCACGTTACTACGAGAAATTTTCCCATTCAATTAAACAGAGATTGTTTGTTTAAGCTTAGAAGTAATTATATGCAACTAATATTCTGAAACTTTTATATAAAGCAGAAACTTTCTTTGGTATGCTTAAAATTATAAAAGGTATGTTTTAAAAGGTTTCAAGGAGTATTGTAATTACAAGTTTAAAATTTTAAAAATATAATTTAAACATAACAGGAGTAAGTAGAAAAAATCGAAAAAGCAGAAAAGCGATGGTAAAAAAGTGAAGAAAAACATAAACATAATTTAAAAAACTAACTTCCAGCGTATGATCCCCCAACCACAATCACCGGGGACTTTCGTGCGTGTAGTGCATCCTTCAAATATAGCAGAACTTCTGCGTAATCAGCAAGGGCTTGTGCTGAGTTTAAATAGCCGTAAGATGTGTTAAAGGGCACTGACTTCCCGTAGTATCGGTGCTAACAAGAAAATTAAAAGTTTTATCAGAATCGTAAAACTAATTTGATTTAGATCAATGAGTGTCCAAAGAAATAGTTTTCTATTTAGTACCTCAATGTACACCAGTAGAGCTTTAAAAGAAGTGGCATTATCCGTCATAAAACCAATCAAACCAAGCGAATCAACAATGTCTCCTTCTCCACCCAAATAAGCAAATATTGGAGCACTAGAATTAGCACCACCCCAAAACTTGAAATTTACAAAATATCTCTGTTTAAAGGTTTTGTAGCTTTCTGATAGATAGTTGAAGTGGTCTAAAGTCTGTTCATAGAAATATGTATGCATGTCTTCATTTAAATTGAAGGTTTTAGTGTTTTGGTACTTAGTAGTTTTCCATTCTGAAAATGGACTCAACCGTGGAAGTGTCAGGGAGTTGGCGGTGCTAACAGAGAAACATAGGAAGAAAATGAAGAGAAGATGAAAAGAGATAAATTTATTCATTGCTGGTGGGGTGAGGTGAAGGAGTGTGAAGGTATAAGAGAAACAATAACACTAATTATAAGGGTGGGCTGAAGGAGTATATAAAGCAGCGCATGTGTTTCTTACTTCTTTAAAAGGTATATGAAACAATAAATTTAATTATAGGGTAAGAGATTATATAAGGAACAATAATTAGGAAAAAAGGAAAAGAGTAAATCAGGAGGGAAAAGGAAAGAAATGGAGGATTCCTCCTGATTAGGAAAAAGTTATGTGAAGGAGGGGTAATTTGGTACAAACTAGTGGATTAGAATGACAATTACTAGGCTAATATACCAACTAGTGTCCTATTTTAGTGTTTAGACTAAATTTATTATGATTTATGAATATTCTTTACCAGTTTACAACTTGAGTACAGTTGTATTGTGAGTGTCACAGAAATTGGTGGTAACCTGCACTAGTACACATGATTAACCAGTTAGAAAGTTATAATTATGAAATCATGATTTTCTCTCAACTTTTATATATTGAAAACATTCCAGGTTAAAGGTTTGAAAACCGATGTCTTAACGAAGAAATGGAAGAGTTTGAAGCAAAGGTTGAAATTATGGGTGCAAGAGATTGGTTTGGTTTTTAAGAAAACATAAATTCAAACAAATAAAAAATAATTGATTTGATTTGGTTTAGTTAGGTTTTTGCAATCTTTTCTCGCAAAATCCAAACCAATAAAAATGAGGCATTGATTAATTAGTTTGGTTCAATCGGGTTGACATGTTTAAAAATTTAAGAAACATGATCCAAAAAGTCTAAGAAAATTAACTTTTAAGAAACTTTTATACTATTAAAACAAGTATATAAACTGCAATGATAAAAATTGTATATAATGATTAGAAAATAGATGAAAACAACATATTTTTTAAGATAGTGTAAAATCAAAGAATAATAACGTAATAGCTTGGTTTGGGTTTCAAGTGAACGATTTCGAATGACATGAAACTGATACTTGGACCAATAGAGGTTGGATTTGATTGGTTTGGATCCTAATATGAGAAAAATGAACCAATTATATTGGTTTGTATTGTGAAACCAAACCAATCACTCGATGATAAAAGTCCCGACCAAATACACTACAACATAATTGACATCTAGTAACAATTGAAAACTGTTACTAAATCAAGAAAAATGTTACTGATTAAAATTAGTAACATTTGTACAATTGTTAGGTAAAGCCCATGTTACTAAAGCACTTTAGTTACATTTTATAGCATTATCTGTAACATTCAAAAAGTGTTGCAAAATGTTACATTATTGTAACACTTTTTGTATCACCAGTAACACTAGAAAAATGTTACATTTATAATTTTTGAAAAGTTGTAAAAGTGTCGCAAAATTGTCCAGGCTAAAATATTGTGAATCTACCAAAAAAATGTTACTAATTGAAATTGATTACAAAAAAGTGGATTATCTATGGGAGTTTTTGTACTCAATCCACCACATTGAATCTAGAAATTACATAAGTGTTTTTACATGAACCAAGCAAATCAAAATACTACGTTTTGATCAAAATTTAGATCAACGATTTTGGATAATACTACAATGAAATAAGATATCCTAACTAAACCTAGTAATAATCACTTTTTCCACTAAATTTAAAATAAATAAAAAATTAGCCATGAGGGGATCTAAGCAAGCTAATGCAACAAAAATCTTCTTGGCTTGCAACACCATCTTGAGACTAGGGTTACACCATCTAACAATCTCTTTGACACACTCCAATAAGAATTTGCCACATCGCCCACTCTTATTGATCCTTTAACCTATTAACAGGTTGTTCTGGTTGCTAAAAACAATATTTTCTCTGCATCTCTCTACCCTCCCACCTCCCTGACCTTCTTTCCATTGCCAAAGGACCTCGTAGTGACCATATGGTTGTGATAGTCTGTCATCATCATCATACCATTCTCAATTCCAAAACCATCCAATTGTTATAATTCACTTTCGTTCTCAATTTCAATTTCTAACAACCACCCCTCTTCTCAATTTCATGAAAGAAAGATGGGTGGCGCTGAATCTGGTGATGAGGGTGGAAGCAGGTAAGGTAACTGGAGTCATGGCTCATGGGTATTAAATTGGGAATGATGAGATTTTTCCAGCCTAAAGAATAAGTGCTTCGTCTTCCTATAGTTACAACACCGTTCACCACTGACATGGGTTTTCAAGGTCGTGTACACGGCGGAAGCAAAAAACAGTGGGTACGGCGGAAGCAAAAAATAGTGTTTTTTTTTAAGTGTAGCAACTTGAAGAACCGGTAGTTGGTTAATGAAATAAAAAGAGTGGGTGATGTGGCAAATTTTTATTGGAGTGTGTCAAAAGAGTGAGTTAGATGGTGTGTCCCTAACATTTCTCCACCATCTTTCATAGCTTCTCCGGAAACAACAAAAGTCTTCTAGCTGCAAGTATTTAGAAGGAATGTAAGAACAAAAACAAAATAAAAGTAAATTTGAGGTGTAAATGATTGAACCAAAACCAACAATCACTGATGATTAATTCATGTAGTTAACAATGTAGGCTAAGATAACATTTCAATTTCAATGTTTAATATTGATTCATATACATTGAGAAAACCCAAGATAGGCACATATAAACTAGAAACCAAAAAATTTCTACAAGCATCACTAGTTTTAGCTTAAAAATAAAATGAAGAAGCTAGAACTCAAAATGCCAATTGGATATTCTGAAACACATCTTGATACAATGGAAGTGTTCCTGATGTGTTGTGTGTTCTTTTTAACATAAAATTTCAAAATTACTTCAAATGTATTTTAGTTTAGCTTCACATTCCGCTAAAAGTTTGGTTGAAGCATTTTATCGAACAGAAAACATGCAATGTATCATGAGGCACAAGAAAAGTAAAATCAAAACGAAACAAATACAATACAAAAAATCACTTCAACTCAACCTTTTTTTTCAACATGAAAAGCCAAGGTGAAAGAAAGAAAGCAAGGCATTTGAACAGCGAGTTTACCTTTGACAATGTGAGAGAATCCACGACGGTGAAGGATTGAGTCCGGCGGTGATGAGAGAACCACGACGATGGAGCTTGATGGTGTGAGAATGGTGAATGTGAGAGGAACTGTTTTTGGTTCTATGTGTAATTGGTGAAAATGTATGACACGTTTGGATATGTGAGAATAATGAATTATATAAAATGAAATAAATTGAAAAAGTGTGACACTTTTGGACTATTGTTTTTTTAATCAAATTTTCTGTTGCGTATTGTTGCTTACTAGACCTAAGACTTTTTCTCAAATGTTACTGTATCAGTGTATAGTGTAACAATTTTTCATGTGTTACAATGGCACTGTTAGTAAATGGTAGTATTGTAGTAGTGATAGGAAAATTTCATCAAGGACTGTTGGGATATTTTAAAGTAAATTTGAGTGAGTTTTGTGTGATAAAAGTCGAGGCCTAAATGCAATGCTTCCAAAAATAGGAACAACATCTTTTCTGGTTCTTATTTCGAATACAGACCACCGTCATTTGTTAGGTGGGATGTATGTGTAAGGTATTAGCAAAGCTTCTGGCTGCTAGGCTGATACAAGTAATGGGCAACATGATTTTTTTTTGTGGTGGTCGGGATTTGAACCCCAGACCTTGCATATTATGCATTGTGCATACCAACTGAGTTAAACCCACGAGGACATGGGCAACATGATTTAAAGAAACTAAACAACATTCTTATCTGGGATTCAAATAATGTAGAATAGAGTCGGCATAATCATTGAAATAATTGATTAGGAAAATGAAGGAGGGGTCAGTCACTACAACATAGTTGAGATCTAGTAACAATTATAAAATTTTACTAATTCAATTTAGTAACATTTGAATAATTGTTAGGTAAAGTTTGTGTATCTGAAGAGCTTCAGTAACATGTTATAGTATTATCAATAACATTCAAAAACTGTTATTTATATTTTTATAACACTTTTTGTATTACAAGTAACATTGAAAAAATGTCGCATGTTTTTAGTTTTTAAGTTATAAAAAGTATCCCAAAGTTGTTTAGTTTAAAAAAGTTGTGAATCATTCTTAAAAAAAATAAATTGTGAATCTACTAAAAGATGTTACTGATTGAAATAGATTAAAAAAAGTGGATTATTTATAAGAGTATTTTAGTCAATCCACTACATTGAATCTAAAAATTACATACCAAATATTATTACAATCCAAGCAAATCACAATGCTACATTTGGATAAACATTTAGATCAACAATTTTGAATAACAAGATAATGAAATAAGATATCTTAACTAAACTCACTAATCACTTTTTCCACCAAAATTTTCAAGAAAAAAAAAAACTAGCCATAAGGCGATCTAAGCGAGATAACACAACAAAAATCTTCTTGATTGTAATTTCAATTGTTTAACAAGGTTGCAACACCATCTTTATTAGCTTCACTTGAAGCAAAAAAAATCTTCTAGCTCCAAGTATTTAGAAGGAATGTGAGAACAAAAACAAATTAAAAGTGAATTTGCGGTAAACCTAAGGATCTTTAAGTTTGTGTCAAAATGATACTATGCAACATAAATAGTATTGAAAGATTAAATTTAACAACAATGCACTAAAAACATTAATGCATATTAATTACATATGCACAAGCACAACTGCCTACATCTATGTGATGTTCATCTGCTATAATAACTCAGAAGCTTAAACCAAAACACATGATCCATACAATTGTATTTGCAAATAGACACGGGCAGAAATTAACAAGCACATCTTACTATCACGGTCATTATAAGCAGATATAAGATATAAAGCTTAATAAATTTTGAATGAATCAAAATCTGCAACTAACAACACAACAATCTAAAACCAGAGTTTGTAATATTATCAATTCAAACTGAAAGGATACCTTTAAGCCCGCTTTTGCCTGTTTATATGTCGCTAATAGCTCTTGAAGTATTTCAAAAAGCTATCAATATTTCAAGTAGAGATATTCCCATATATCAAACTTGAATTTATAATGTTTCGGATATTTCCAATATAATTGCCTAGACCTGAAGTGCACCGTATAACAAAATCAGCCTCCGGCCAATGTACACAAGCGTCCTCTCCTCTCCGAGAGCCACCACTGCTGGCGCCAGAGCAGCAATAGTTTGGTTCTTTGTGATGGGAACCTGATCGGCTTCTGTACCATCAAGGAACCAATATCCATTTCTTCAACCCTAAGTTTCCAACAATTTAGTTAAGATCGAATCTAGAATTTTCAGATAATCGCATTCCAAACAAGCAATGCCATTCGTTTTGCAGAATCCAAACACATTTAACAAGCATGGGGGCAGAAGAATCACATTACTGAGATTAGAGAAGTAAATAAAATTTGGCCGAAGCATTTTATCAAACAAAAACCGAAAGAAAGAAAGCAACGCATTAGAACAATGAGATTACCTTTGGCAGTGATGCAAAACGAGTAAGATCAACCGTGCAAACGGTGAGCAAACCGAATCGAGGTAAAATTGCAGAAGCGAAGATGATAATGATAATAAGAATGGAAACAAAGAGGATGATTTCTCATTATTCAATGTAGAGTGTACAACTGACACACACACACACACATTGTAATGTACTCTTAACTAACTAGTACTAAGCTCTAATTGTACCACACACAATGACTTGTACTGCAAGTAACAAATGTTAACTCCCTTTTATCTCTGTTATTTTTTCATGGTGCAATAGGCACCCACAAGTTGGAGGGTGGTAAATGTCTACCATACCCAACTTGGATAAGAGGAGATTAAATAGCTGAGGATGCAAGGATTTGGTAAAGAAATCAGCTATTTGATCTTTAGAAGAGACTGGTAAAAGTTTGAGAATTCCTGCTTGCAGCTTCTCCCTTACAATGTGGCAATCTATTTCAAGGTGCTTGGTCCTCTCATGAAAAACAGGATTAGCAGATGTATGGATGGCAATTGTATTAGTACAATAAAGAACAAGAGTATTGATGCATATGACTTGTAAATACTTTAACAGATAAAGCAACCACTGTAATTCACAGGAAGTTGATCCTAATGCACGACATTTTGCTTCGGGAGAGGATCTAGATACAATGATTTGTTTCTTTGTTCTCCAAGATACGAGAGAGTGGCCTAGGAAGAAGCATTGGCCTTAAATAGATTTTCTGGTGTCTTTGCACCCTCCCCAGTCAGCATCCGAGAAGCCTTGCAATTGAAGATATGAATTTATTGGGAAGAAAATTCCTCTTCATGGATAACCTTTGAGGTATTTGAGAACTCTTAGTGCAGCATTGTAATGGCATTGGGAAGGATTGCATAGAAACTAACTCAACTGCTGAGTGATGAATGTAATGTCAGGTCTAGTTGTGTTTAGATACAGAAGTCTTCCTACTAACCTTCTGTATGCAGGAATGTCATCATATGGCTCAGTGGAATCATGATGCAATTTTAAAGTATGGTCAGTGTTTGCTTTTATTTCAATTGAAGATTGGAGGGGTCCAGAGAACTTGTCAGAAGTGAGTTTTCTTTTGAAGAATTTTTTTTAGAAAGATGCATAAACAGGGTTCTACTGGGCGTGACAATTTATTTACCAGTGTTTTTGGTAAACAAGAAGACTAGCTTTTAAAAGTTGCTTGCATGATCAAATTAGAAATCCTAGGACATGTTGTGCAATCTTATTTCTAAAAAACTTGAATGTTCATCATATTCATGAGTTTGTTTGTGAAAAAGATGAATAAAATTGTTTTAGGATGAAGATAAATTGTCTTTCGACAGAAACCAACACGGATGTTTAAGATTAGAACAGTAAAAGACTTAAAATTTAAAATCAAAGAAACTTAAAAGAAAAGTAATTGCATTATATTTAAGTAAATTGTTAAACAAATCATGTGACATACATTTTGTTTCTCATTTCTCTCTACGCTCGGGTACTTTGAGTGTATAGAACTTTTGCTAATGATTTGTGACCCTCTTTTCCTATGAAAAGCTTCTATATATACATAAGAAAAATAACTAACAGACGAACGGTCTTAAACTAAATCCTTTCAACAACTTTGGTCTATTTCCCATGTGTCTGGACCTTTAATCTGGCCTCTTCATAGAGGATTTGAATCTTCCCAGTCGAAGTAGACAAACACTTGTCGAACCTCTTCCCATGACTTTGTCGAAATACTTGTGCTTCAACTTGTACTTAGAGAGAATTTTTTGGTCTTTATAACCATTTTGCCTGTCAAAATATACACTTAAAAATACAAGCTAACATGTTGACTCCCAAGATCGACAAACATATGCTACAAAGACCAAATCCCACCTTTCATGCATGAATTTATTGAAAAGGTGGTGGATGTAGTTGGTGATGGTCATTGTGGACTCCATGAAGTTGTGGGCCTACGTAACTTAATTGTTGATGATCACCAGATGATCCGTTATCAACTTCATAAAGAGTCTATCGGTGAAGAAATTAAGCGCTATCGGCAGTTGATTAGGTCGGATAGGTGATATAAACAGGTCTTGTGAGCTCTAACCTTTTCTGGTATTGGTCCTGCACCACCGGATAAATGGATGATCATGCTGGATTTGAGTTTCCTCAATACACAAAGATATAAACTTATGGTTGTTATATTGTCCATTGAGAAAGGGCGATCGAAAATCTTTTTCCCTCTATGCGGTGCACCGTTACATAAAGACCGAATGATGTGCATGACACATGTGAATGACAACCATTTTATGATTATATATTTGAAGGTTAGTTGTCCAATTCCTCCCACCTTTGCGCTTTGGAGACAACACTGTCGAGATGATACAAAAAACTAGCCTGCTAGATATATCAGTCGGATTGTTGACTGTAATAAACTATGTCGGGTGGGGGGTATGACGTAATAGGAGATAACCAAGATTTGTACATTATTGAAAATCTTGATCCACAAGAGAAGGTTGTTGCTGAGAAAAAGGTTGAAGATGGTGTGAAGATTGAAAATAATGAAAGCTGTAATATTGGTTGTAAGAGATGAGGCTATGCTCATCCAATCCAACTCATGAAATTGGAGCATTTTGGCTGCACCAGCTATATGTAAGTCCAAGTTTAACCTGTTTTTAGCACAATCTGCTTTGTGTTGCAATTCAATTGCTAGATGACAAGCTTTGCCATAAACCAATCTATAAGGAGGCATTTTCAATGGAGTCGTATATGCAGTCCTGTTATGCCCATAGTGCATCATCTGATTGGAGAGACCAATCCTTACTTGTAGGATTAACACCTTTTTATAAGATTCTTTTGATCACTCTATTACATAGCTCAACTTGACCGTTGGTTTAAGGGTGATAAGCAGTAACAACTTTGTGTATAACCCTACATTCAGTCAATAAGTCATCTCATATACTTCCCATACATCAGTATAAAACAAAATCATTTTCATTATTTGTTAGTCTATAAGTGATTTTATTTACTAGAAGTGGTTCCTTTATTTATGTCCCTATAATATATTATATATAAGAGTAAATTACACTTCCCTCCCCTCAAAGATGCTTGAATTACACTCTCCTCCCCTCTTATGTTAAAATATACATTCCCCTCCCCTCTTATTCAAAACATATTAGAAAATATTTCACTCTCCTCCCTTAAGAGAAGCTTGAATTACATTCCCCTCCCCTCTTAAGTTAAAATCTACGCTTTAGTCCCTCAATAATTTTTTTTATTTCTAATAATCTAGCAAAAAAATAATCAACCACACTTCAAAGAAAAATAGCATTGCGGGTTCATTTTAATATAATCAAATTTTGAATACATGTCTTTCTCTACTTTTTATTCACAATTTCATTAACATATAGTTTTAAACCCTATTATAAAATATGAAATAACCCAAAATAAAATTAAAATATATGAAAAATTACTAAAGCCGATTAAGTATGGTTATTTAAAACTGAATTTTATACTCTAAATTATAAAATTAATAACAAAATAATTAAATTTAATTGTCATTGACATTTAAATTATAAAGAAACAAATATATATTTTTTAAATGGTGATTCAAAATTAATATATATTATAAAAATATTTATTTATGTTAAAATAGATTAAAGTGTAGTTCATATTTAATTATTAAGAGAGTGGGTTGTAATTCAAGCATCTTATATGGGAGGGGAGTATTAATTTTATTTTTCAAGGGAGGAGAGTGTATATTTTAACATAAGAGGAAAGGGGAGTGTAATTCAAGCATCTTTGAGGAGAGGGAAGTGTAACTAAAGAATTGTAATCTTTGAAGGCACACTGATTTTTATTTTGTTGTGAAACTTTGAAGGCATATTAACAACTTTGATATCTGAATAACATCATCAAACAAAGTACAACCAAATCGGTAAATGAAACAACACGAGGTAGTTATTTTTAAAGAAAATTGTGTATTATACTTTTTTGAAAGTTGAATATGTGTTATTATTTTCAATGCAACTCTTGTCCATTAACTTGTACAAAGAGTCAAAGACTTAGAGATGCTATATTTCACAACAACATTGGTTTCCTTGACAACTGCCACCTAAACCAAAACCCCTACCATGACAACTATGAAGACAAACACTATCATTTTCCGGACACAACTCGCTCGGTTTACAGTCCTGCTCCGGTGGAATGAAAGGCACGCCTTCTGCTCCAACCATTCTACATGTGCCTACAAATTATACCTAGAGATTAGTACAAGAGTTATTTGCATTGTATCTAATGTGATTACTCATGTGTAAACTCAAATAATTGGAACTATATTTATTGAGAAAAGTAGGATTTGATACCTGGAGTCAAAACGACTACAATGCACACAATAGCAATGAATAAAACCAGACGACTGATGCTGATAGCCATGTTCTCTTGGAAGATCAACAAATAATTACGGGCTATTTATTGAGAAAAGTAGGAAAGTTACTAGTTACTTAAATAAATTTTAAAAAAGTTAAATGGGCATATAATATTTTATTAATTATTTTTTTACAGATATAATAATTTATTAAATTGTTCTAGTAAAAAATAAATAAATAATCGTATAATTTTTTTCGTCTTATCTTTAAGTTATTAATAGTAAACGCATTAATTTTTGTCAACAAAATAATAAATTCATTAATATTGAATTCAATTTAATTATATGTATTATATTATGATTTTATTTTAAACTATATTTTAAAGTAATTTTAATGTTAGAAAGGACATATTATTATCATTTTCAAAGTAAATCAAATTTAACAAATTTAGTCAAATGCTCATTTAATTTTAGAGAAAACTTGTACTATTTTGACCAAAAACCTTTTACTTTTATTTAGATATAAGATATCTAAATAATTTAATGTTTTAATTAATTAATTAATTTCTTTGAGTAATTTAAATTATTTTAAATAATCCTAAATTTTTTTGAATAACCTTCAAAAAACATGATTATTTTTTCTGTTTGGTCATAAAATAATAATACTCCCTCCGTCCCAAATTATAAGTTGTTTTTGAAAAAAATTGTCTCAAATTATAAGTCGTTTTACAATTTCAATATTATGTTGCATGTTTTTAAAACTTGCATTCTTTCATTACTTTTTATTTTTGAAGTAGTGAATCGTTTCACAAGAGAGTATGAATTGTTTCATATAGTTAAAAGAAAAGTGTGATTCGTTTCAGTCGAGTACTAGATCAAAGACAATGTCAATTGGCCAAGCCATAAGCAAAGCTAGCAAGAGGCGTCATTTAATCTTAAGCAAAGCCATAACCAATGATCTCTGAATAAAAAGTTTGTCTTTTTTTTTTCATGTTGAAAACAAAAAATGTTATTCGGCGTGAATTTCACAAAAACAGATAAGATTCTAAAACACTGTGGTGGCAAAGGTCCATGTCGCAAAAAAATAAGATGATGCTTAAACATCCAAGAGCTGGCAATCAGATGCAGAAGACTCAGTAAAATTGTTGAAAGATAAATCACTGAAACATAAAACAAGAATATATTTTAATTACTTCATGATTCAAGATTCAAAAATCTGTAGTGGAGGACCATATAAAATTAGTCTTGAAAAATATTTTAACAGAGAGTACTTATGAAGTGTTGGTAAAAGTTTAATATTGATACAATTCAAGACAGAAGAATGATTCCATAATCAAAAACTTAAGTATGAAGAATGATTCCGCTGTAACAGCTCGAGACAGAAAAGGCGGGAAAAGAGGCGCCGTGCATGTGAAATTGTGTCAAATAATGGCATCCCCAAATTTCATTAATACTATGCCAGTACTAGTATACAAGGTTTAGTTGAAAAATACAATCTACCAGGCTCACGTTTTTGTTCATATTTCATACATACTGGTATATACTAAGTTATAAAATCAGTGTTAATCGCAGAAAATGGTAGTTTGTTCAACTTCCTCTACGCAACAATGCTATAGCCCGGGTATTGCCTACATTTAACATTTTATTCTTAATAGTGTACCGTGGCACAATAGAGATTGGTTCAAATTCCACTACAATTTAGCGTTGCGATAGCCGTTATTTAACAACACTAAGAATATTGTTTTAAATTAAACTTAAAAGATAAAATGAGATGACTTTAGAATTGAGTAAACAAACATTCTCTAAAAATCTTAGAATGTATAGATTATAAATATTATTTTTGTTTTGTGGTTTAAGTAACCAATTTGTTCAGTTTTACTAAAGAATATGTATGAGTACAGAAATAAGGCAGAAATATTTCTCTAACTTGAGCCTATTCTGTAGATATTTCTATAGCAAACATTACGGGTGAATTACTAACAGGGTGTATAATTAGAAGATGTAGAAATTTTACTTTATTCCTTTCTCTCATTTACTCAAACCATTTTACTCCTAAATTTCTCAATCTAACATACTATTACCATGATATTAAAGCATAAAACAAACAATAACAAATAGTATTAACTTAACATCCTTGATAATTAAATGAAATGCAAACACATAAATTCTTATAATTTTTATGCATGAAACATGTTCTATTATTCTTAAGCTACAATTTTCATTTATAGGATAAACATTATTTTTTGCTTTCGTATGATTTTTATAAAATGATATTCAATCTTGACTCCTTGTTAATTTTTAAAAAATAAAATTAAGTTTAACTTTTTAATTCTATTTTTAAGTTATGTAATATTTTGATTCTCCTTTTTTTTCATTTTTTTAATATCGTATTTCTGCTTTTTATTTTTACTTCTTATACAATTAAATTTTATATTATGCCTTCTTTTAGTTCTATTTTTCTATTTTGTGTTTCTCTTATTTCTCCTTGTTAACTAGGTATTTCACGATGTGCAGAGTCATTAAAGGGTAACAAAAAAAATTAAGATGTTATTATCATTCTATAATTTTTAACGTTGATTTTCATTTATGATGCATTCAAGAAATATTATTTTAGTATGCATAGAATGTTAATGATTTGTATGCACATGCAATGTCATAATCCTAAATATTTGACATTATTGAATGTTAGGAATGAATCTGAATATTATATGTTTGTGTTAATTATTATGAAGAATTTTTGTTGAGAAAGTAAATAGGGATGAGGGTTTGTTCCAAAAGTTACCCTACTTTATATTAGTTTTACTTGAATGATAATATTTGAATGTATGCGTGTGCGTGCGAGCGTACGTTAGTGACGTCACAATTGAAATTATGCAATATTATTTTATATAATAAAATAAGCATAAAATTATTTTATATTGCTTTTTTTAGAAATATATAATCATTTAACTAAGTATTAAGCAAACAAATAAGCCCAACTTCATCCCACTAAACACTTAGCTTACACATAACAACTTTATTAAATATCTTGATTTGAACCTATATTATCTTCATTCAATCCATGAAGCTACAAAACCTTTATGAACAGACTTTAGACCACTTCAATTATCTACCAGGAAGCTACAAAACCTTTAAACAGAGATACTTTGTAAATTTCAAGTATTGGGGTGGTGCTAATTCTAGTGCCCCAATACATGCTCATTTGGGTGGAGAAGATGACATTGTTAATTCGCTTGATTTTATGACAAATAATGTCAATTCTTTTAAAGCTCTACTAGTGTACATTGAGGTACCAAATAGAAAACTATTTCTTTTGACACTCATTGATCTAAATCAAATTAGTTTTACAATTCTGATAAAACTCATAATTTTCTTGTTTGCACCGGTACTACAGGAAGTCGGTTCCCTTTGACGCATACAATAGAAGCTCTTTCGGCTATTTCAACTTAGCACAAGCCCTTGCTGATTACGCAGCAGTTCTGCTACATTTGAAGGATACACTACACACACAAAAGTCCCCGGTGATTGTGGTTGGGGGATCATACGCTGGAAGTTAGTTTTTTATATTATGTTTTTGTGTTTCTTCACATTTTTACCATCATTTTTCTACTACATTTAAAGGATACACTGCACGCACAAAAGTCCCCGGTGATTGTGGTTGGGGGTTCATACGCTGGAAGTTTGTTTTTTAGATTATGTTTTTGTATTTCTTCACTTATTTACCATCGTTTTCTGCTTTTTTTCAATATTTAGGATCATACGCTGGAAGTTAGTATCTAAAACTCTTATTTTAAATTCTATCATTCTGTATAGGAAGCTAACTTTCATATGATTTTTATAAAATATTATTCAATCATAACTCCTGGTTAATTTTCTAAACAATTTAGTTTTTAACTGTTTTTAATTCTATTTTTAAAATATGTAATATTTTAATTCTCTTTTCCTTCATTTTTTTTATCATCATATTTCTGCTTTTTTCTATTTACTCCTTTTACATTTAAATTTTATATTATGCTTTATTTTAGTTCTATTTTTCTTTTTTGTGTTTCTCTTATTTTTGTCAAAATAATGATGTAATTATTATTCTATAATTTTTAACGTTGATTTTCAATTATGATGCATTCGGGAAATATTATTTTAGTGTGTGTTGAATGTTAATGATTTGTATGCACATGTGTTTTGATAATCCTAAATTGTTTGATCCTATTGAATGTTGGAAAAAATTCTAAATATTATATGTTTGTGTTAATTATTGCGAGGAATTTTTGTTGAGATAGTACGTGGGGATGAAGGTTTGTGACAAAAGTTAGCCTACTTTGTATTAGTTTTATTTGAATGATAATACAAGAATGAGTGCGCATTCGTGCGACCGTACGTCAGTGACGGCACTATTGAAATTATGCAATATTATTTTTAAATAAGAGGGAATCTTGCATTTTCCCTCCCAATCTACACTTTTTCTTTTTCCCTATTAATTGTTCCTCATCTAATCTCTTACCTTATAATCAAACTTATTGTTTCATATACCTTTTAAAGCAGTAGGAAACACATGTGCTGCTTCATATACTCATTCAACCTACCCTTATAATTAAAGTTATTGTTTTTCTTATACCTTCACGCTCCTTCACCCCACCCCACCAGCATTGACCAAATTTATCTCTTTCATCTTGTCTGCATTTTCTTCCTACGTTTCTTTGTTACCACCACCAACTCCCTGACACTTCCACAGTTGAGTTCATTTTCATAATGGAAAACTACTAAGTACCAAAACACTAAAACCTTCAATTTAAATGGAGACCTGCATACATATTTTTATGAACAAACTTTAGACCACTTCAACTATCTACCAGGAATCTACAAAACCTTTAAACAGAGATACTTTGTAAATTTCAAGTATTGGGGTGGTGCTAATTCTAGTGCCCCAATACCTGCTCAAATGGGTGGAGAAGATGACATTGTTAATTCGCTTGATTTTATGACGGATAATGTCAATTCTTTTAAAGCTCTACTAGTGTACATTGAGGTACCAAATAGAAAACTATTTCTTTTGACACTCATTGATCTAAATCAAATTAGTTTTACAATTCTGATAAAACTCATAATTTTCTTGTTTGCACCGGTACTACAGGAAGTCGGTTCCCTTTGACGCATACAATAGAAGCTCTTTCGGCTATTTCAACTTAGCACAAGCCCTTGCTGATTACGCAGCAGTTCTGCTACATTTGAAGGATACACTACACACACAAAAGTCCCCGGTGATTGTGGTTGGGGGATCATACGCTGGAAGTTAGTTTTTTATATTATGTTTTTGTGTTTCTTCACATTTTTACCATCATTTTTCTACTACATTTAAAGGATACACTGCACGCACAAAAGTCCCCGGTGATTGTGGTTGGGGGTTCATACGCTGGAAGTTTGTTTTTTAGATTATGTTTTTGTATTTCTTCACTTATTTACCATCGTTTTCTGCTTTTTTTCAATATTTAGGATCATACGCTGGAAGTTAGTATCTAAAACTCTTATTTTAAATTCTATCATTCTGTATAGGAAGCTAACTTTCATATGATTTTTATAAAATATTATTCAATCATAACTCCTGGTTAATTTTCTAAACAATTTAGTTTTTAACTTTTTTAATTCTATTTTTAAAATATGTAATATTTTAATTCTCTTTTCCTTCATTTTTTTTATCATCATATTTCTGCTTTTTTCTATTTACTCCTTTTACATTTAAATTTTATAATATGCTTTATTTTAGTTCTATTTTTCTTTTTTTGTGTTTCTCTTATTTTTGTCAAAATAATGATGTAATTATTATTCTACAATTTTTAACGTTGATTTTCAATTATGATGCATTCGGGAAATATTATTTTAGTGTGTGTTGAATGTTAATGATTTGTATGCACATGTGTTTTGTTAATCCTAAATTATTTGATCCTATTGAATGTTGGAAAAAATTCTAAATATTATATGTTTGTGTTAATTATTGCGAGGAATTTTAGTTGAGATAGTACGTGGGGATGAAGGTTTGTGACAAAAGTTAGCCTACTTTGTATTACTTTTATTTGAATGATAATACAAGAATGAGTTCGCATGCGTGCGAGCGTACGTCAGTGACGACACTATTGAAATTATGCAATATTATTTTTCAAATAAGAGGGAATCTTGCATTTTCCCTCCCAATCTACACTTTTTCTTTTTCCCTATTAATTGTTCGTCATCTAATCTCTTACCTTATAATCAAACTTATTGTTTCATATACCTTTTAAAGCAGTAAGAAACACATGCGCTGCTTCATATATTCATTCAGCCTACCCTTATAATTAAAGTTATTGTTTTTCTTATACCTTCACGCTCCTTCACCCCACCCCACCAGCAATGAACAAATTTATCTCTTTTTATCTTGTCTGCATTTTCTTCCTACGTTTCTTTGTTACCACCACCAACTCCCTGACACTTCCACAGTTGAGTTCATTTTCATAATGGAAAACTACTAAGTACCAAAACACTAAAACCTTCAATTTAAATGGAGACCTGCATACATATTTTTATGAACAAACTTTAGACCACTTTAACTATCTACCAGAAAGCTACAAAACCTTTAAACAGAGATACTTTGTAAATTTCAAGTATTGGGGTCGTGCCAATTCTAGTGCCCCAATACTTGCTCATTTGGGTGGAGAAGACTGCATTGTTAATTCGCTTGATTTTATGACGGATAATGGCAATTCTATTAAAGCTCTACTAGTGTACATTGAGGTACCAAATAGAAAACTATTTCTTTTGACACTCCTTGATCTAAATCAAATTAGTTTTACAATTGTGATAAAACTTTTAATTTTCTTGTTAGCACCAGTATTACGAGAAGTCAATTCCCTTTGGGCCATTTTAACTCAGCACAAGCCCTTCATGATTACGCAGCAATTCTGCTACATTTGAAGGATACACTACGCGCACAAAAGTCCCCGGTGATTGTGGTTGGGGGATCATACGCTCGAAGTTAGTTTTTTAAATTATGTTTTTGGTTTTCTTCACTTTTTTACCATCGTTTTTCTGGTGTTTCTTCTTACTCTTGTTATATTTAAATTATATTGTTAAAATTAAAATTTTGTTTAACTTTTTTTTTCTATATTTAAAATATGTAATATTTTAGTTCTCATATTCTTCACTTTTTTAGCGTCGTATTTCTGCTTTTTCTTTTTACTTCTTTTACATTTAAATTTTATATTATCTCTCTTTTTTTTAAATTACGATGTTATCATCGTTCTATAATTTTTAACGTTGATTATCAATTATGATGCATTCGAGAAGTATTGTTTTTGTGTGCATTAAATGTTAATAATTTTTATGCACGGGCATTGTGATAATCCTAAATTATATGTTTGTGTTACATATTACAATGAATCTAGTTGAGATAATATGTGGGGATAAAGGTTTGTAACAGAAGTTATCATACTTTGTAATAGTTTTATTTTAATTTTATTACTTGAATGTGTGCGCGCGCGTGCGAGCATACGTCAATATGAGCACGATTGAAATCATGCAATATTATTTTATATAGTAGAATAAATTTAATGCAGTAAACTATTTTATTTATTTTTTTAAAATATTTAATCCTTTAAAAGCAGTTCACCATAATTTTATATTTTTGTCTTTCGTATTATTTGATTAGTTCTTTTATCGATAACCTAAATTAATTAAGATGGATTGAGGATAAATTAATTAATTAGTATGCATGAAGCTAGTGAGACACATGCTACGTTTTAATACAAGATTCTTGGTCTGAAATTGACCGAGTAGTGTCTCAACCAAATGGTCTTTCTATTCTTTGAAAATGATATCCTCAGTAGGATATATGGAGGAGTTGTCGCTTTCAATGGAAACAACACATATCATATGTTAATCCAAGTAAATATATTGACATTGATCCAGGGACATTTGACGGTTGGGGATGGTAGGAAATCAAATTTAAATTTTAGTCATTATATAAGATAAAGTAAATAATTACTGGAGGAGGGTTTTTCATATTATTTTGTGGACATATCTTGTTGATCTCAAAATATTGTGAATTTTTTATACATTAAAAAATGTAGTGAAATTGTGATGATCATGAGCATATGGAGTTCTTCACGAGATTGGTTGAACAATGTAATTTAAACCTTTCAACTTCACGAGATTGGTTGAACAGTGTGAGATTTTGGCGTCACACCTCACCCTCACTAGATCACCTCGTACTATGGGGTCATGTACATACTTCTATAACATTTAGGTTTTAATTTCAATATTTAGATGAGATTAACAATAGAAAATTAATTTCATCGAGACTAATGGCAAAATATCAAATTGGTTCTTTAAAAATTTGGCAGCAACGATATTTTCTCTAATGGTCTAATAGTAGTGGTGGGTAAACACGCAAACACTAACAAATACATTCATCTTTGATTATTGTTGAACAAGGTTTTAAAATAAACTTCATGTGGATTTTGTACATTTATGGGTTCTCAACGATTTTTCCAGATAGCCTTGTTGCAAGAGTAATGATATTTGAACAACTCTTTTGTTATAACTTTTGAAACAATTTTGATGTTCTCCCTTCTTATTGGTCAAACACAATGAAGAGAGAATAAAAACATAATGTGACTATGAAAGAGAAAGTTGTACCAAAATGGTTGTACAAATATCATTTCTCTTGTTGCAATTCTTGTAGTCAATGGTATATATGTCATGTATTGTGTGAATATAAATATAGAGTTGTCCAATTATATTATAGCATGCACATTCTAATATAAGGATATAGAGAATATATTGTAGTAATATTAAGAGCATGTTGCTAATGTTCATCATTTTGTATCAAAATGTAAACCAATTAATTAAATGGTTTTGTAATGTTTTATAAAAGTTGATTTTATTGTGAGTGAACCGAACCACACCACCATCACACTCTTCTTCCAAAAATCAGTGTGCCCCTCACCACACCCTAATTCATCTCATATTTCATTTAATAATAACAAGCAGAAAGGAAGAAAAACAACATAATCGTTTCCCCTTTTTATTCTTGCATAGGAGCTAAAAGAACGGAATGAATGAGAAATTTCTCAATAATCAGTTCAAGGGAAGAATAAATACAGAATTGAAAACATAAGGACTTGAAGGAAAATAGGGATTTGTGGTTACCCATATATTGTTGTAAAATTAGGAATAAATTATCTCTATAAATAATAATATCATATAAATAAAAGCATCAATTAAATATAAACAAGAGGGATAACAAAGTAAACTTATCTTTCTTGAAATTGCGGTGATTTAACGTCGGTAATGGTGAAGTAAACAAACAAGAAATCATGACTGCAAAATAGTAGGCTTTTATATAACCTGAGGCGTTACGAAGTCACTGTCCTTAAAATTTATCCGCCTCATAAGCATATATCTTCACAGGATACAACATTTTCTTCTCTGATATGAATCATATCAGAGGTGACAGAACAACTTGAATTTATCTCAAAGATAACAGGAGATGTAACCCAAGAATCCAATATTTTGGAGAAGAGAAAACTATATTTGAGAGGTGAGTAGAGTTGTTGATGTTGTTGAAGGGATATTCCAAGCAAAACTATTAATGTACATACTGACTGGAGATTGAAGATAAGGATGAATACCAGGAGATATGTTTAAAGAGGTGACCAAGGGAGCTCCACACCAACTATCTGTCCAGAAGTTAATATCATTAACATTACCTAATAATTGAGAATGACTTCAGAATATTTGTGCTTAATACCACTCCAAACTGAAGATGATATGTGATAATTGACAGGCTTTTGATTCTTCATCACTCTATTCTTTAGAAACTGAGCCCAAGGCAAACTACTATGAATCATCTCCCAACATAATTTGAGATTAGCACCCTCATTAATTTTTGCAAGAGACCAAATACCAAGCCCTCCTTCTTTTGTAGGAACACAAACTTTGTGCCAAGCAACAATAACAAGTTTTCTTTTATTCACATCACCACTCCAAATGAATTTTCTCATCCATTTTTCTAAATCTTTGATCAAATTAACTGGCCAAGAGTAAATTGTAATGCAGTGAAGCAGCATACTATGGATTACACTCTTCACTAATTGAACTCTTCCTACAATGGATAGGAGAGATGCTTTCCAAGCTGAAAGCTTAAGTTTGATATTGTCAACAATAGGTTGAAAATATGCAATTTTAGCCTTGCCTTTGAAGATTGGAACTCCTAAGTATGTGAATGGTAATGATCCAATGTTGAAACCTGTCATGTTGGAAATTTGATTGATTCTTGAATTTAAGATTGAGCCTGCATAGAATGATGATTTATGGGGATTCACATATTGACCTGAAATCAAAGCATATTCAGTGAATAAATCTATTAGAGACTGAATGTTTGATGATGAGCCTTTGCAAAATAATCGTGATATCATCTGCATATAGGATGTGGGATGGAGCTAGATTATTCCTAGAACCATGAATCAACTTTAGCCTTCCTTCCCTAACTAGCTTTGTCATACTTCTACTTAAGACTTCTTCAGCAAGGCAGAAGAGTACAGGGGATAGAGGATCCCCTTGTCTGACACCCCTTGAGCAAGAAAAGAAACCATGAAATGCATTGTTAGTATTAGGAATAAGAGCAATAATATTAGAATTAAAATTAGGCAATAACCAACCAAATATGAAAAACTGTAAAACAGCTTTGCATACATCATGTTTGATTATTTCCCAACAGTTTTGAAAAAATAGTGCCCCGAAACCATCTGGCCCTGGAGCACTATGTTTATTCAAAGAAAAAACTGCATTTGAAATCTCGTCATTAGAAGGAAGCATTGTCAACATATTATTGATTCTATTAGTAATCAATTCTGGAATAACTTCCTCAATCATACTTAAATAATAATATTTCAATAATATAACTTAACCAATTTTATATTTCAAAAAGAAGTAATAACTAATATATTAAAATTCCCTTAAAAAAACTAATATATTAAAACTATAATACCATATTTATATTTTTAACCATAAATGTGTGATAAATAATTTATTTTTTGTATTTGATAATTAAAAAGTATAATGTTATTCTTCTTATTTATGTTAATTTTTATATTTATTAATTTAGTGTTGTAAACATATATTATAAGGCTTATGATCTAAAGAAATACTTAAGATATTATATTTTATAATTCTAAATTCATGGGCAATGCATAATATATGCAAGGTTCGGGGTTCAAGCCCCGGACAGGTGGACACCACCAAAAAAAATGAAATTAATGAATAAAAACACATAATCGTTTATAAATATTGTTAGAAAATTAGAGTCTAATAAATTTATAAGATATTACAAGTCGGTCAACATATTGAAAGAAATACTTAATCAGATAAAAAATTAAGGCGTTCACATTGTTAACATCCAAATATTTTCAATTATTATATTCAAAGGATTCTCTTTTTTCCTATAAATAAGTAATAAATTAATAAGATATTACGAGACGGACAACATATTGAAAGAAATACTTAATCTGATAAAAAAATTAAGGCGTTCACATTATTAACATCCAAATATTTTCAATTATTATATTCAAAGTACTCTCTCTTTTCCTGTAAATAAGTGACCATTGTTTCAACATACCACTCACAATACAATATTCACCTTGCTTTTATTTTAAAATCAAGCTTGGTTATAATGAATACTTTGTTTAAGATGTTTTTGAAGTTTATGGTGTTGTTTCTTGTTGCTATTGCAGGTGCTATGGTGGACAATGTACATGGACGCCTCCCACGTTGTTGCCATCTTTCTGATCCAACATGTGGCCCACCTATCTGTGAAAGGCCCCCATGTTGCATCCCCCTTTCATTTAGTGATATGAATCCTTAAATTTGATGTTCTTCTACTATTTTACACCAATCATTTTGTATTTGAGAAATATCCATATTGAATCAAATAATAACATCAATAAGATTGGTTAATAAATTATATGTAATAATTGCACAAAAATATTGGAAAAGCTATACTTGTTTTTTGAAGATTATAATTGATATGGCTCATTCTCTCTGTAACTCATAAAAGCTCTCTCCTCTATCTAAAACTAAGCAGCACCACCCTTCACTTTCCAGCATCCAAAATCCAAACTAGCCCTCTCTCTCTCTCTCTCTCTCTCTCTCTCTCTCTCTCTCTCTCTCTCTCTCTCTCCCTCTCTCTCCTTCTCTCTCTCTCTCTCTCTCTCTCAACCATCACGGCGGAAAATCTTAAAAGAAAACATAATTGTGAAGGGAAAAGCGAGATCAAGACGTGGGATAAAATGCATCAGAAACTAACCCATAAGTATTTACCTTCTCATTATCAATAAGACATTTTTACTCAAAAATAATTATCCAAAAAAATTTCATAGCAACCTCTTTCCTCCACCAAAAATAAAATTGATTCTCATAAACTACTGACTCATCAACCTATTTTCTCATTTAAACCCCCAACATAACACAATAAAAGAGAGAAATACCAAGATACCTAAATGTTTCTTGTGTCAAGGGTATGGCCATGTGATGGGAAAACCAATTTATGATGAAGAATATGTTGGTGTTGACTTCCGTAAAGTGTTTCAAGAAGAGGGAAATAGAGATCCAATATATGATGATGAATATATTTCCGATGACATTCATGAAGTTTTTGAACAGGAGGAAAAGGACAAACCAATATATGATGAAGAATATGTTCCTACTGAATATGGTGAACCTTTGGAGGTTAAAATAAGATTGCAAACAACGACAGATAAAGAAGAATCATTTCTGAAACACAATATCTTCCACACTTCCAACACATCCCAAGGTAAGATTTGTGATAATGTCATCAATAATGGAAACTCTGGAAGTGTTGTATTGAACGATATGGTAGAAAAATTAAAGTTGTCGACAAAGGAGCACCCACTTCCGTACAATCTACAATGACTCAACAAGGATAATGAGGTAATAGTATCTCAACACTCCATTGTCTCATTTTCCATTGACAACAATTATAAAGAAAATGTGTGGTGTGATGTTATTCCAATAGATATTTGCCACATTCATCTTGGGAGGCCTTGGCAATATGATCATCATGCATTATTCGATGGTTATGCCAACTCCTGCACTTTTGTGAAGGATGTGATTAAAATCAATTTGACACCTCTACCACTCAATGAATTCAATGAAGGAAAAGTGGAATTCAAGTCGCTAGAATTTATGGTCACAAAGGAACCAATGAAGGATACAACAAAGTTATGTATGTCCCGTTCAATTCCTAAGCCACATTGGGAAGTTGTTAGTATGGATTTTTCCCTTGGATTACTTTGGACTCGGCAACAGAAAGATTAATGATTCATATAAGGTTACAAATTTTGTCTTGAGGACGAAGAAGAAAATCTTAAATCGAGGACGAGTCTCTTCCAACCCGGGGTGAATGATGAAGAATAATATGAAAGTCTCTAAAATATTAAAGAATAATGTGGAACTCTCTGGAATACTAATAATATGGAAGTCTCTAGAAAACTAAAGAATAATCAGGAAGCTACTAGACACTCTACTAAATAAAATAAATTAAGCACTTGGGAAATTTTAAGTTCCTAGATCATTCTAGTCATATGAACTAGAGTATCCATGTCTCAAGACTTTTCTTTGTAATCAATGTTTCTAGATATTTCTAGTTTGTAATGTAGAGTCTTCCTAAGAGTATTATAAATAAGGTTCACCACCAAGTGTTTAGGATACTCAAGCTTTGAAGCATTCAAATAATAACTACTTTGAAAATATTAACAACTTTTTTTGAGAATATTAGAGTTTCTCTATTTTCTCTACCTTTTCTTTTGTGCCAACGGCTATTTTCTCAATGACTCTTTTTCTTATGCTATAAAAAAGAACATTTTAACGAGGTTGAGGAAATCTGGAAAATTTGAGAATTTTAACGGAAGTCCAATTGAGAGAAAATTATAATTTTATAAAGAATTTTTTCATTTTGTAAAGATAAACTACCTAGACAACCTCTCAAAAAAATAAAACTACCGAGACAAATATAAACGTCAATGGTTCAAAAAATGTGACCATCGAGCTCATGAAATTATGAATATTACATTTATTTGACAAATTCTGTATTACATTATATAAATTATTTACAAATCTTCAAAACAGAAATAAACATTTACATAACCTCAAACCAAAAACAACACTAATATTGTTGTGCATTATCTAACTTTTTTGAACAAATTAAAGGGCGTCTAATCATCCACTTATTTTGCAAATTATCATTTTAATTCTTCCAAGTATATTTATCTCTAACTTCAGATTTTGGGATATCGCAAAAAAATTTAGATAAGATGTTGAAGATACAAGACCCTCACAACAAGACAACAAAATCCATTTCCTCAAAACAAAACAAAAAAAGACAACAAAATCCATGTCTAATTCTTCCTTTTCATTGCTAAAATGAAATTGCTTGATAAATTGAATCAAAGCTCTCTCACAAAGGTAAGGTCCTTCACTAATAATCTTTACAACACAATGCTAATACTAATGAAGAAGATAATAAATAAACAAAAAATATAGATTTTAAGCCTGCAAAACCATCAAGAAATTCAACAACAAGGGCGCTGGGCTCCAACATATGATGAGCCAAACCATAAAAAATGGCCAAAATATGTACCAATCTGACTAGATTTTTCTATTCACATAAACACTGCAAGCTTTTGATGTTAGGAGTATAATGTTGTGGATGAACTAAACCAAAACTATGTACACTTCTCATGTAAAAAATATAGAAAAGATGGTGCCACAAATTTGAAGGGTATCATCAAAATTCAATGCCACTGTTTATCTGAACGGAGAAAGAAGGACGTCCAACACTGCAGAGGGGAGTATCAACTCTGAGAACAAGACCTGAGTTCCCAACATTTCCATTCCATTTTGATCTACCAATCTGCACACACCATAAAAGTGACACAAGAAATCATTTTAAGTGTCATGGATAAGCACTCTTCCTTCATAATAAACTTGTGGCAAAAAAAGTTTAATAATGGTAATAGAGCATTGAATAATTAAATATGGATTAATATTCATGTCACACATGTATTTTGTGAATCCCAGTTAGTATGAAGCTGAATAAAGAACATAAATGGTATACAACGTTTTACACCTACATATATATTCACGTTGCATGGCTTTTTTGCTCCTAATAAGAATTTATGTATTATGGGGGCCCAAGTCCCACACCAAGTAGTATGAAATGCTCGGTATGGTCAGGTTCTTCCCCATTAATAGCTGGTTTTTAAGGAAGAATTCCTCAAGCAGTTGGATACATATCAAATGGTATCGGAGTTGATTATTGGTGACTCAGAAAGCCAAGTAAAGTGTTGACAAGTGAAAACCCTGAGACATCAATTCTCAGAGACAGTGCTATGATAGGGATTTAGGCATTGTGGAGAGCCCAAGTTTCACAGGTAGTATGGGATGCTCAGTGGGGTATTAAAATGCCAGATTCTTACCCTTTAATAGCTATAGCTTTTAAGAAAGGGTTCCCCAAGTCTTTGGACACTTATCAACCTTTCTTTTTAAGGTTGTTTTTACGTGATGAGAACCCAAAATTCAGAACCAAAAAATTAAGTAGAGAAATAGATCAAAGTCAAACAATGGAAAATGGAATGTATTTAATTGAGTAAGAAACAAAAAAATAGAAGGGAAAGAATCCAAATCTACTCCAAAGCCAAGCTCCTCACAGAAGGAGAAAACAGTCTCTCCCTGACAGACGTTCACTCCAATATTTTTGCATAACCATTCACAATTCACTCACCTCACTTTTTATACTACTAAGGCATAACAAACCTGCCAACTAAGCAGCCTACATGTACACATTATTTTACCATACATCCTTAGTCCCTACCACACTCTTTATTACATTATAGCTCTTTTTCCTCATCAACCCTCACTCGGGTCTCAATCATTAAGCTACTAGTATGTTATATACAAAAGAATTGATTTCCTACATTCCTTACTAGTACAAATCTTAGCTTATGTCATTTGCCTTTAGTGCTATCGGTATTAAAAACAATCTTCAGCTTGTCTCGACCCACCAACATAACTCAATAGTATTTCATATATTTCCACCAAAAATATAACAAAATTATAACTTACAGCAAATTAAATGTAAACTAATTTTTTTCTTTCAAGAGGAAAAGGAGATCAAAGAAAACTATAGGTCCAACTATCAAGAGAAATATAAAATTAAATGGTATATCTATATAGATGGTCAATGACAAAATATCAGGACGCTGTTTATAAACAAGGTCCGTGACAAAATGTTAAGGCGTGTTTAGTCCATGTAACATATAACTAACCCCACATAATGATAAAAGGCATTTCACCTTCATAAACTAATAATCGTAATTCTGTACTTAATGAACAATAAATGTTTTAAACAGTGTTGTTAAGATCACGCTATACATCGTGAGATCGTACGATCTTGTGCGTTAGTGAGTCCACCAAATTGGAGCGGGTCTAAGATCGGAGAAGACGGGGCAGTGGAAGAGCGCAAAATCGCGAGATCAGCACTCCGTTTTGCATCTGTGTAGGGTGTGCGACCCGGTTGTCCCGACCTGTTTCAACCCAGTTCCTCACCTAACCATTTTGCCCCATTCTGGACAGACTCGACCCGCTTTCACTTGAAAAGGTTAGAAATTGACCCGCTCTCTCAATTGAATCAATTTACGTTGGGAAATAGTGTGAATTTATCAGAACTGCTCCAAATGGGAATTTCAATCAATTCCCTCTCTTCTTTCACTTCTATAAATTTCTATCATTCCTTTACACTTCTCATCTCTCACTCTGCAAATCATAGCAATTCCAAAGTTCCTCATTTTACCCCACGGAAGGTTATTTTTCTTAAGATTCTTTTATAGTTTTGTCTATTAGGTGCGATCTTACAATCCTACGATCTATGCTTTCTCTATACCCCAACGATCTTTAGTGGGATCCTGATTTTGACAGCCATGGTTTTAACAACATCAGGAACATTCAAATTAAATTTTCCATAAGTCAAGCACAAGTTAAGCTTGGTGAAAAACAACTTACAGATACTGAAGCAAACGCGGAAGGATAAGTTGTCATGGAACATCCACAGATTAGATTAAGTTGCTCTTTGATTGAATGAATGAGTTCAGCCCTCAACCCTGGATTGCTTCCACCAAATGTAGGGCACACACTGACATTGTATAGAACATCATAATGATCAAAGTGTACGAACAGAGTTTAAAATACAAATTTGCAAGATGATCAGAGACAACAATGAAGTACATCAAAAAGATCGGAGACATTGATGACTGCTAAATTACAAAAATATAGCTAAAAGAACAAATATATAAAATTCTGAAATAATTCAACACCTTATCAAATCAACTTATTATGGTGACATTTAAAATATAAGTAAATGTGTACAATTAAATTACATGGCTACAAATGACGAAATGATCTAAAATATGGTTTATCGATATAATATTAACATGATTCAACAGTTTATTTGCCAAAAATCCCATCTATCTAAGACAATTATTAGAAACAACATTATGCTATGTTTGACACTTGGTGTCAACAGATTCTGTAAAAGAATTGTAAATTTTACCTGAATTGAACAGTTGGCCTCACAAGGAGACCAGACCTCTTCCAAGCCAGCGCTTGGCAAACACCAAAGGAAAACGATTTATCAGGCCATTGTATCATTGGTGTGATTCTCGTTCCCCATTTGTTCTAAGAAAAAAGAAGTAGAAGATATCAGTTCCAATGCATGAGGAAATCGGTTGAAAACCACTAAACCCTAACTTATTGTAAATTTTGAACATCATTTTCATTATCTCCTTCGTTAACTTGGATTCTATCTAACCTTGCAGGAATAGCTGAATCTCATTTCACCGGGATATTGACCCTGGGCTTGAAGAAGACCTCCACAGATAGGAAGGAAAGCACTCGTACTTAGACCCTCACCGGATACATAGGTTAGTTGCCCGTTTGGAAATTGAAGATCCACAAATGACTGCGTGCAAAGAGAGAGCAAAGGGAGACAGCAATAAGAAATGTATACAAATTGTAATTCATAAAGGCTTATCAAAATATTGGATTCAGTATTTCATGCATAAATAAGGGTTAACTTATTAAGAGGAGGCAGCGAGAGAATATTTTTTGAATAATAGAATTTTTTACTTTTTTTTTAAGGAAAATAATAGAATTTTTTTTATTTATATACGGTGTGCAATGATGTATTTATGTTGAATAAAATTCAAGGCACCAACTATTATTGATACTAACGTTAAACCTTCAACTCTAAAAGACAAGGAAACAAAATATGAAAGTCATTCCTGACGAGGATTAAGCTTATTGAGAATCTACAAAATATTAGTATTCTAGATACTCTAACACTCCCTCCTCAAGAAAAAGCTTCTTGAAGAATTAAGCTAGTTCCAATTAAACGTGAAAAGGAAAAATGAAAAATAAAAATATTACATAGATGCTCAACAAGACAACATCCAGAACCAGACACAGGCATAGGATATGAGACCAGTAAGTAATAAAAGGGAAAACTTGAAAAACTAATAAATATTGTAGCTAATTGTATTGTTATAATGTTATCAACCAAACTAGCTACCTTTCTTAACACTGTATATTAGGCAAATGAGTCTTAGGATAATGGATGAAGTAGCAATGAAACACAATAATGATATTTTCAACATTATGTATTAAGACTAAAGAGTAACATAAATAGTCCTTCATTATAATTGGATAAAAAAAATTAAATAAAATCGTATTTAAGAGCAAGCGTAAGCACTTAAGACGGAAAACTAATATCATAAACATCATCATGGCACTGTGCAAAAAGTTCAACAAAAAAAAACACAACAGTTATATCAACTTACACAAGCTACGGGATTCAAGCAAAGCATGGACATCAACAGCCACCGACGGTGTTTTGACCACACTGCTGGACAAAGAGAATGCATTCCATTCTGACAATCAGAAAATGAACACATGAGCTTAATACATATAAGGGGGAGACGCTTCATTGACAACATCTATACAATACTACAAAAATTTGAAGATTAAATGAGCTATTTTGAAAAGAAAAAAAAAACTTTATTTTAGGAAGTACAAGACGGAACAATTTTGACAGAAAAACAAAGCCTGTAACTACTAATGTAAATGGTTTCTTTCTTATCGAAATACAATAATGTTCAAAATGAACACCCAATAATATAGGCACCACTTGAAATTATACGCGGTAGTTTAGAAAGAAAGTTTGTCAGAAACAATGATCCAAAGCATATATGCAGTAAAATATATTATTAGGGCAAATTATTAAAAGATCATTCAAACTTTAACACGGACGCTTTTATAGGATCAAAACAAATTTAACAGGCATGGTTTTTTTTCCCTTTCCCATATATTGCCAATTTTATAACAAAATACACTTTAGTGAGCTGAACCTCATGTTTACCTTTCTGTCGTAGCCATACCACAGCAAATGTTGCTTTGACAAATGAACAGGCAAAAGAAGAGTCGAATCACGGATAAAGAGGAGAGGCCCAAGCTGGACCAGGAAAAGAGATGAATTTTCATTTCCAGATGTAGAACCACCACGCGATGCCTCTACTCTCCACAAATCTCCCCTTGCAGCTATAGAACCTTCTACTTCTTGAGTTCTACTATCATAAGTTGACGTAAAATTTATGACTCCCTGAACATGACAAAATATAACTAGTAAATGAAATAGCAAGATAAGCAATACAAACTAAAGATTCCACATCTTCCACGCATGCATTTCAAAATAGATGTTGAATGAAATAAATATCTCCAAACTAAAAATTGCAATTTGAAGGATCGTAGGATATATGGAATTTTAGGAGCTACAACTACCACGAGGGATTCAATTACATGTCTATGCTCCACATAGTATATCAATTATAGAGTAGAGATTCTAACCAAACAGCAAGATCAATACTAACAACCGACGTACTTGAGTTCTATACCAGCAAATGTAAGTGCTTATTATTAGAAATGAGTTCTGCTTTATATATACAAGGGAAATTTTTCGTCAATAAGATACCACAAATTTCAACTACAGATTTAACAGCCTGATATGTTAGGAAAACATTTGTTCAGCTCTTGCTTTTTATACGACTGTACCACTATGCTTAAGTATCTCTTTACACATCATGAATTCCAAAAGATATCATTAACGGAATGCACAGAAGAAAAAAAAAACTACAGTGCAAAATTGTGCATTTTAACAATCCTTTTCCTAACGCCACAATTTTTTCAACAAAGACATAATCATGCAAAACATTAGTTCATAGTTTAGACAAATAACCATGTCCTAATCAAAACATCCACAAAACAAAATTCTAGAAATAAAAACTGTCTCTAAACACAAACATACCAATTCATACCAAACCATAACACCCAATTACTTCAACACTCTACCCCATTTCACAAAAAAATTGTTCTCCATGCATAATAAAATAGTTAAGAAGCCACTACAAATCACTTCCACATCCAACAATTCAATAATATACCAACAAACAAACACACACATGTAGCACCAACACTTCTGATGGAAGGCGTGACACCAACACATGTGATTACGTTCAATTAATTTATTTTTTCAAATTTTTACCGGTGTCAACGTGTCAACGTCCACCCACGCGTGATTACATTAAAATTAATTCATTTTTCAAATTTTAACAGATGTCAATGTGTCACTATGGTTTTTGTATCAATGCTTCATAGACAGACACACCGATGCACAGAAATACATGTCATAATAATCATGAACTGAATAATATCCAAATCCAAATAAACAACATTAAAAAGAACACCAAAAACAAAATACATTTTTCTTTCGAATTAATTCAGTGTTTGTGTCGGTGTCGTGTCTGAATCCACACATGTGATTACATTCAATTAATTCATTTTTTTCAAATATTAACCGGTGTCAACATATCGGTCAATGTCATGTCAGCGTTTGTGTCTGTGTCAATGCTTCAAATATCATATAATCATGAACTACATAATATGCAAAACAACACCAAAAACAAAATGCAATTTTCTATCTTATACCTGTCTCCTACCCAAATGACCAGCAGAACCAAGATTCAACCCACCAATCTCTTCCTCAACACTACCACTAACACTTCCAGAAAACCCATGATTCTTCAACCTCTCACTAAGCAACCCTAAACCCAAATCCTCATTCAAACCAACCCCAACTAAACCCCTCCTCTCTCTCCCCTTCCCCCCAACCCTAACCCCATCCTCCTCCTGCTTAAACGGCATCGGCAACGACCTAAAAAACTGCTGAACCATTCCATTCAAACTAGCACCAAAATCCATCCCAGCTTGACCGATCCGATTACCAATATCGAAAATCGCCGAAACACCATAATCATCAACCGGTAATCCAAAATCCTTCTTACCAAAACTCTGCGTCGAAAATTCCAAATCGAACAGCTTCGATTTTGGAGGATTTGGCCAAACGAATTGCGGTGGAGTTATGTGTGTATGAATCAATTCGGTGAAACCTTGGGTAAGTCGGTCAGCTATATCCTGACCGTGTCGTTGCACTTCTTCCCATGCCTCGAACGAACTTTCCATGTCCGTGTTCGAGAAGAATAAAACAACGAATCGAAGCGATAAGAGCTGAATCTGAGTAAAGATAAGTAAAAATGGTGAAGGGAGGTTGAAGAAATGTGAAATGTGGAAGAATGATATGTAATGAAATGAAATTGAAGTGATAAAATAAAATAAAAAAATTGGAAAATTGAAAAAGGGTGTGTGGGAGTGAGTGCGTATTGCGCACCTTAAATCTATGATTTGGTGACACGTAGCAGTGTTTGTGGATGAGGAAGGGTTTGAGATTTGATTTTTGTTAGGACAAGGATTAACTAAGGTGACAAATTTAATGTGTATGTGTATTTGGTGCATTTATTTTCGTTGGATTAAGATTGGATGGTTTAAAATTTAAATATGGTATTTTAATATAAAAGTTTTATTGGAATTTGGATTGTTTGATTGTAATCTAACGATTGTGGATGTGTTGAATATATGAATTTGTGTATGGAATTTTGTTTGTTTTAGTTGAGGGATGTGAGGAATGGGTCATTTGAGGGGGATGAAAGGGAATATCAATATGGCTGCCAATGAACATTCCAGTTTCCACACGTTATATTAACACCATATACTACCAAATCATTGATAAAAAATTGTCAAAAGAAAAAACAAATCACCAATCAAAACAAAAAAAGCCATACCACATAAGCCAAATGAATAGTACCTTGATTTCAAATTTATTTATTGTTTAGTAGAATTTACATTAAAAAGTTTTATTATTTTTTCCATTTTAAAATGAGTGTGTTTAAGTTTTACAAATAAATTCCTCCGAAGAAATGTTTTACAGATAAATTAAAATATTTAAGATTAATTTTTTTTCCAAATGGTCTTACAATTAGAGACGGATAGAGAATAAAACATTTTTATTAAATTAATTTTATTAAATATTGCTTGTTCGTTTTCTGCCACCATAAATGTTGACGCATCTTAATCAGATTGTAGTTGTAGAGTTGAAAAAATAATTAATTATACATTAAAAAAAATATCACTCCTTCCGTTGCTAATTATAAGTAAATTTGAGTTTTTATGCTCGTTCAATTAATGATGTACGCGGTTCATATTGTCGGTTAGATACATTATAAATTGAATAAACCTAAAAAAATTAAATTTTCTTATAATTGGCAACGGAGGGAGTACTTTTTTTTTTAACCCTCTAGTTCTTAAAGGAATATATTCTAGTAATCCGAAATTTAGTGAGAAAAATATATCTTGATTAAGAATTGTTTTATTTTGGTGGAGTTCATTAGCCATTTGAACTCAATTAGTTGATTAATAATATTCATTATAAAATAAACTTCATTTGACAATAGGTTTCAAACCAAAAATATAAGTTTTGTATGATTTTATGATAGCACAAATAATAACAAAACAGAATGAGTAGTAGGATTAACAAGCAAGACTACTATCCATTTAATTATTATCCACGTAAGAGTATCCTTAATGACTACTATTTTATAATTATTATGTTTGAGGAGGTTTTAATATTATAGTATCCTCCTAATAAATACATGGGGGCAGAATCGTTTGGCTATTTATTTATGTATAATAACTTTGCTACCAAACTCATAACGATTGCGGGAGGAATAATAGGATTTTTTTTTCCTGAGTAGAAGGAATAATTGAAGGATCTTTTCTTTCTTTTTTTTTAAATGGGGAATAATTTTATTAAGCCGAATTCGACAATAAGTAAAAAAGATACCAACAGCAGAAATATAAGATGGAATCTCTTCCACCCAAACAAAATTTGAATTGGAAGAAAGAAGAAACTTTGCTAAGTAATGAGCGGCTTGATTCACCACCACCCTTCTAATATGAGTGAAAGTAACATAATTAAAACTAGAGCTTAATTTGACACAATCTTCTGTTACTGTTTCCGAGTAAACTTATACAAGGTGCTTGTCTTTGATTGTCATAATCACATTGCTAGAGTCTGATTCTGCTTGTATGTTCAAAAACAATAGCTCCTTTGCAAATTTGAGACCCTTCAACATTATCATCGTTTTTCATCATCGGAAGGACATGTAGCATTTACATTCATTTTATAGGATTCTGCAGATGGGAGACACCATCTGATTTTTGAAACTGGTATTGGAACTGACTGGTTTTGTGATTGCAACAAATCATTTTGAGCACTGTTAAAATTGTAGACCGCTTTAATAGCACTTTTATAATTGGATCTAACGCTATCGAAGACTGCACTAATAATATTCTTCATAATGATCATCAGCACACGAAAACAATTTTTATTGGTTGGAAGTGTCTTCATGAGGGATGAGTTAAACTCAATAGTGATGGAGCATGCAAAGAGAATGGAAACCGTGTGAGGTGTGGCGGTCTTCTTCGGGATAGCAATGGCAAATGGCTCAACGGATTTGTGCACAAGATTGAAGTTTGTGATGTTCTGCATGCAGAAATGTGGGGTTTATATTTGGGTTTGGAGCTAGCCTAACGTGATGGAGTTTCACATCTCTGTGTGGAAGGTGATTCAAAATTGTTTATTGACATGGTTACAAATAATTGCAAGACTAATTGGACGACCCCTTCATTGATTCGGCACATCAGAAGTTTATTGGATCGTAGTTGGCACGTTGAGGTTCATCATACTTGGCGAGAAGGCAATAGAAGTGTTGATTGGCTTTGCTGATTTCAGCCTTACCATGGATCCTTGGAACTTTGTTGTTTTGGAGACCCATCCCAGTGAGCTCAATAATCTCCTCTTTGATGATATTTTTGAGACTTACATGCCTAAAATTGTTCGTTTAGTTGTTTAATTAGTTTTTCTCCTTCTGGGCTTTTGCTCTCTTTTATA
>Ga0228710_1000320_pt1 | contig 55241 bp, 23 predicted proteins | sample MedpolnodulmetaG_FD_177995 | JGI IMG/M metagenome (GOLD analysis project Ga0228710, IMG submission 177995) | Root nodule microbial communities from Medicago polymorpha collected in Santa Monica, California, United States - pink nodules | ecosystem: Host-associated > Plants > Roots > Nodule... | reverse complement strand
GAAGCATGTGGATCCAACCCAAGATTCTGAGATGTCAAAACCAAATCCGTTGCACAAAATGAAGAACCAGATTCCTTCTCCTCCTCCTCTTTTTGATCATCACCCTCATTCTTAGGTTCAAACAAAAGCTTCTCAAAAGCCTTAACCAAACTCTGAACCTTCCCGACCCATTTTGTGTAACATTGTCTCTCACTTCTTCCCTCAATCTCTCTCTACTCCTTTTCACAATCACATTCAAACCCTCTTCTTGTTTTTCAACAACTACACTATCAATTTCAGGAATTTCAGGAGGTAGTTGTGTTGTGTTTCTGGATTTTGAAGGATGAATAATAGGATGTTGAAGGTGAAGATGATAGCTGGGTTTATGAGTTATTGCAAAAAAATTTATTTCTTTTTTTTACTTATTTAATTATATAAATAATTATCTGGTTTTTTTTTAATTTTAATTCATTAAATTCCACGTGTCGTCCCCCTAATGGGCACCTGGGTTTTGACCGGGTCAAAATCAAAGGGGGCCTATAAATTGCAGAAGGGGGTAAAGTTAGGGGGCTGGAAAGTGATTTTTTTTAATAAGGGGCCAAAATTGCTACGGAGCCAAACATAGAGGGCTAAAAGTGCATTTTAGCCTAATATAAATTGTGTACATTAATTCTTTTACCATAATGAAAAGATTAACACTTTATCTAATGAAGGTTTACTCAGTCACTAATGAGTTGATTTATTTGTAAAGTCGTAAGTTCAACTATCATTGTGTGTGTTACCACCTCTTTGATTCACAAAGCTTTGAGATCTACATTGATCTTAATGTGTCATTGGAACTCTACTCTCCTAAACATTTAAATAAAAGGAGATAGGGCACAAGTTAATGAGTCAAAAGTAAAAAGAATTTGTTGTAAGTAATATGCACAAAAAAAATTTTAAAAAAATTAATTTTGGGTTGCTTAACATATTTGAAATAAAATAATTGTAAAATAAAAAATAAAATATGGAAGATACTAGAAGGTTGTCTAAATGAATGAGAACAAAAATAATAATAATAACTTAACGCAGAAGAAAAACCGCTATAGCCTATAGTATGAAAGAAAAACTGGAACGCGTTTTGGTCTTTCGCTTTCTTAGCACCACCCTTCGTTTTTTTCTCTAACCCTAATTTCCCTCACCACCTCATTTCCCCTTCCATATATAACCCAACTCATCCTCACATTTTTCCCATTCCCAATTTCCCCTTTTCAAACCCTAACCCTAAATCAATTAACCGATCACCATGGCCGCCGAACCACAACAACAACAACAATTGGTACTGTTACTCTCTCTCACTCTTTTCTCTTCAATTCAATCATAATTTTATATGTTTAATTTGATTTAGTTTTCGATTTTTTTTTTTATTGAATTTGATTTTATTTGATTGAAGGTTGATGAGAACAATCGCGATCACACTGAAGAAGAGCAAGAATTGAAGTATCTTGAATTCGTGCAATTCGCAACGATCCAAGCCGTTATGCGATGCGCAATTCTCTATTCCTACGCTAAGGAACGTTCCGGTCCATTGAAATCCGGCGTTGACACCGTCGAAGAAGCCGTTAAAACCGTTGTTGGACCAGTCTACGACAAATTCCACCAAGTCCCCGTCGAGCTTCTCAAATTCGTTGATCGCAAAGTTGATGAATCCGTTTCCGAGATCGATCGTCATGTTCCTACTAACGTGAAGAAGGTTTCAAATCAAGCTGCCTCCGTCGTCAGCGAAGTCCGTCGTGCCGGTGTTGTTGAATCAGCTTCCGGACTTGCGAAAACTGTTTACTCGAAATATGAACCGAAAGCGGAGCAGTGTGCTGTTTCTGCTTGGAAGAAGTTGAATCAGCTTCCTTTGTTTCCTACTGTTGCAAACGTGGTTTTGCCAAAAGCTGCTTATTGTAGTGAGAAGTATAATGAAGCTGTTGTTTCGACTGCGGAGAAAGGTTATAGAGTTTCTGCTTATCTTCCATTGGTTCCTACTGAGAGGATTGCTAAGGTGTTTGCTGCTTAGTTGATATGATTTTCAATTGTGTTGAACTGTTTGTTCGTTCTTTCTCTTTATTTTGTTTGTTTGTTTAGTTTTATTTTTAAACTGTTTAGTTTCTGGTGTGGATATTGTGACTTGATTGGGAATCAAATTCTATGACAATATAATTTGATCTTGATTCTAATATGTGCTTGTTTCTACTGTTTTTTAATCGTTGTAGACTATATGGTATGATACTGAAATGTAGTTTTGTCCGTGTATGTTTGAATTGTCCGAATGAATTAGTGGCAGCTTGTGATTCTGGCAAACCTAATGCAATACCAAACATGCTCTAAATGTTATGAGGTTCATTACATATTGATTACGAACCGAGAGATTAGAAGACACGACGAGTTAAATACAATGTTTTACATATTGAACTGGAGGATTTAGTTTGTTGATTGAAACTGTTTAAAATTTGATTGTAGAAAACCATGAAGGGTTTAATTAATTGTGGGTTTAATTAATTGTTGATTGAAACTTTCTACAATTTGATTATTTAAACAGTTAGACTGCAGTAAACCATGACTGATATTTCAGATATCTTGTTGGTTTGATATTTGGTTTATTTCTTCAAACATTGGTTGAAGGCAATTTGATACGGTAGACCAGTTCAATCGATAATTTTCATAACTACTTTACACTTTTTCAAACGTTGGTTGAATTACGCGTAATAATAAACTAATCATATAATGTAGTTTTAGTATAATATTTGATATCATTGTGAAATTATGGTGAGCTACAAAGTGTATCTTCTCATTGTGATTCCGGCAAACCTACTGCAATGATTTTTTTAATCTTAGTTGTGAACAAACTGAGAAGCAAGAATTTATATTTGATTGATAATTACAAAACTTAATTCAATGTAATTCCAACTTTTTCATGTTATTGGAGAATCCCAAGGGGGTGGGGTGCATGTTTACGACAAATGAACTCCAGGGTTAAATAGCTTGTTCATTGAAACTGTTCGCAATTTGACTATTTTGAACAGTTCTACCATAATAAACTATGGAGGATTCAATTGATTGTCCACTGTAACTGTTTACAATTTGACTATTTGAACAGTTTGATTGTAGTAGACTACGATTCTGGAATGGGTTTGACATTTTGTTTGTTTTTGAAAACATCGGTTGAAGGTAATGTGACATGATAAACTAGTAACTAATTCAATCCATAATTTTCACAACTGTTTTACACGCGGTAATAAATTGATCAATTTGACATTTTACATTAAGAATCCGAATCAATGTGATTTCTATTGTAGCTATCAGTTTCACGGAAACGTACAAAAATAACTTGTCACCTAAGGAACGATTTTCAGCTTCTTTGTTAACACACGAATATGGTTAGCCATATACTCACGAGTGCATGCTTGGGTGTATGGTGGTGAGGAATTGTGATTTTGTAAAGCTACGAAGAAGTTTATGTCAAAGGGTCCGTTTGGATTAACTTATTTTAGAGTTCATATAAAACAGTTTATGCAAATAAATTAGTTTTTATGTACTATTTATAAGTTTTTAAGGTAGTTTATGAAAAACCCGTTTATAAAGATACAATTTTCGTTAGTGAGAGTTTATAAATTAAAATAAAAGCTTATTTATTTACATAAGCTATTTTTCATAAGCTCAAACTAAACGGAGCCAAAATCACAGTAGTTCACCGTGTTAAAGTTTATGTCAAAATCACAGCAGTTCACCGTGTTATTGTGTCAATTTTACCGCTCATCTAAACTTACATTGTCCTCTAAAGATTCAAATCATACCTACAAGTGATGATCCAGCCACACAAGAATATGGCCAAGGCTAGAGTTCACAACCAGTGCATAAACAGTTGGATTACAATTTCCCATGATGCATATCATGCACTATCAAGACCCAATTCATTTCTGACTCTAGATATTTCTCCTCTCTCTCGCACACTCAATCCTTCTCTCATCAGCAATCCAAATTGGGAAAAATGTGTGGTGCTTGCAATTTGAAAGTGAAAGAGTAACCCACTATCAAGCTAACTTGTTCACAGGTTTGAGTATGAGTATAATTTAAGGATTACATAAACTATTGCTAAATGTTCGGTAAATTAGTTAAAGGGATTTAGATTTGGTGCAAAATCACAACATGGAAGTGAACAAGATTTTTTTTTTTTTAAAGAACAAAGTTTTTATTGTGAGGCAAAACATTTGTAACTAATGATCCAGCAGTTAAATTTAGGGAAACAACCATAGCCTATTCATATCTAAACAGTACTTTCCTCAAAAAAAAAAAAAATCTAAACAGTACTTGACATTAAATAGTGCTTCTCCAATATCTAATTCTTATCCGCACAAATCATCGTTATTATTGGGAGCTGGTAGAGGCGCTAGCCTTGAGACCATGATGCCAATTGCCGAAGAGTCAGCAGCTGCACATCGCCACTGTGGCAGCAACGGGGCTTTGACCCCTCTCTCCGACCCTCTCCTTGTTTCATCTTTGATACTAACTTTCTCTGCATTATTTGTCGCTTTAATTGTCCGGGTTTGTAGGGATTGCTTCAAATTGTTGCGACGTTAATAAATGTGGTTTCACAGTGAGGAGACGGAAGGAGGGTCACATTATAGAACTTGGGTTTGGTTGATAAAAGAGTTCTTAGGTGAGTATGGTGCACCGTAATACCATGAGAAAGTCATTAATTTGAGGACTAAAATTAGTCATGAACCGAGACATGAATGAGCCTTGCAAGCTAGAAGCCACCTAAGAATATAATGTGAAACTGAAGTTTGTTACAAATTTCCTTCCTTCTTCATGTCGACAATTTCTGTAGTTTTTCCAATTTCGTCAATGTTATCTTCTTTCATGCGGTCCAAGACCCCATCCACTTCTTTATCAGCCCGTACATAAGCCTTGAGCAGGGAATGATACATGTGTCTATTCTTTTGGAATTTTTTCAATAAGCTCACCAAAGCTTCTGCATCTTCAACACAAGCATTATCACCAATCCAACTATATATACTAGAAATCACCCTGTGGTTTGGCTTCCTTTTTTTATTTTCCGGATACAAACAGACGGCAGTTTTCAAGCACCCCAATGCTTTCCCCATCTCACCTTTAAGCAAGTATCGACCTGCGACTAGAATCCAAGAGTTTGTATCAGTGTACTTTCCCTTCTTCCATATATCTTGAAGTATGGCTTCTGCTTTCTCAGGAAAATATTTTTCAGAGTACCCAACGACTACCACATTTGGAACTCCAAAATCATAACAGTTACCAGAGAATTCCCATTCCTTGAGTATTTTGTCAGCTTCATCAAACTCCTCAAGCTTTACCAGAGATTCTAACATGGTTATAAAATCCCTGTTTAGGCACCTCTTGCAAGCACTTTTTTCCATATCCCATAGTCTTAGGACCTCATTCTTTTTTCCAAGACGAGCGTAGAGAGAGATAAGATGGTTGTAACCCTCTCCATCTTTCTCATCCAGCCTCTTCTCACATTTCCTCAGAGCATCAATTGCTTCACTTGAAAGTTCTGCTTTTATATAGAAATTGGCCACGACAGAATACGTGTTCCAGTCCATCACAATGTGTGGTTGACTCTCCATCTCTTTCAATATTGTCTTCATTCCATCAATGTCTGACCTCACACCATAAGAACCTATACAGATTCTGTAGCTAAAGTTGTCCGGCAAAACATGGTTTTCCTTCATCTCATTAAACACGCCAGGAACTTTCTCATGCTCTCCTATATTTGTATACAGACACATAATGTTATTATAAGTTAGAGACGACAAAGCAAACCCCAACTCCTTCATTTTCTTCAAATGGGATAGAGACTTATCGACTTGACGCTGACGTACATAGCAATTCAAAAGAGCACCGTGTGTCTTCTCATTTCTTTCTATATCCTTTAAGCTATTAAAATAGGTTTCTGCAGCATAAAAACCATGAACCCTTCCAATAAGATCCAAATGCACCGCATGTTCAACCGGAGAAAATACGCACACACCATTCTTATTCATCCACTCAGACACCTGCACCCATTATTAAGCAACAGAGTTAAGACTAAAAAACCAAATCAGATTAAAACAAGTGTCATTGTAACAACTAACAAGTATTTGCGGAACTCTTCACAACTTAAACCTTGTTTGGATAAATAAACAGCTTAATTTGCAGCTTATAACATCAGCATTTTTCAATTATCATATATAAGTGCTTATTAAAAGCAACGTAGATTACTCAAATGAAAAGCTGCGTTAAGCCAAAATATAGAATGAAGAGAAATTGAAAACCTGGAGAGCTTGTGTGAATCTACTACGCTTGCGAAGATCACGAACAATACGCTGAAGCTCACCAACGCTGACCTTGTTCCCTTTGTAGACCCAATCATCGAGCTGAGGAGCAACGCTTGTGGTTTGATCTCCGAGTGGACTGATTACGGAGTAGAGGCTCGGTTTCTTGGTCTTGCTGGTGTAGTATGATCTGTTTCTGCTTCCAATGTTGGTTGTGATGCTTCGAAGAAGCTTCCAATTCATTGTTATGGCTACCGTAGCTAGCTAGGGTTTATCTTTCTACTCTGTTGGTGGTAACGATTCTCAGGGAGAAATGGTAAAATGCAACATGTAATGGATTGACGAAACATTTCGAAAAGGTTAATCCTGTAATATAGGTAAAACTCTATTAGAGGAGGTAAAAACCTATTAACTCTTTCTGAAATTGACATGTTTTCAATTTTAAGGATTTCTTTTGACAAAATTTAATTTTTAGGATTATTAGTCTATTTTGTATATTTGGAGTTTTTTTTTTTTGTTACAATTTATTTGGAGGATTAAATTATACTGTAATCTTATAATTTTAATGACCAAAATGATCATTTATTTATGGTGTTGCTAACCGGTAGGATGGCAAAACGGGCTTGATCTGCTAGGCCGGCCCATTTGGCTCGTTATTTTTGGTGGGCTGAGTCGAAGTTTTAAACTCGCTTTTTATAGTTCACTCGACTCGTCTCGCCTCGTTGAACAGCGGGGCGGGCACGGGACGGGACAGGCCGACCCGCTTAACTTGTTGGAAACAATTATGTTATGACGACAATAGGAGGAGGAGGGGGAGTACCATATATTCATAACTTAGATGATTGACTTGAAGTTGATTGACTTAGTAGAAGAATTATATTGCTGCTGCGATTATTTTTAGACTTATTTTATGCTTTTAGATTTATCTTGGTTGTTTAGTTTAGTTTCACTTATTTTATGCTTTTGGATTTATTTTTGTTCTTGGATTTATTTTCAGACTTATTTTATGCTTTTGGATTTATCTTGGTTGTTGAGTTTATTTATTTTGAAACTTATTTTATCCATTTGGATTTTATTTGGTTGTTGAATTTATTTTATGATTTGTTTTATGTTGCGCATTTGCCTTATTTTGCTATTAACTACAATGCTGAATTCGACAATTTGTTAATTATCTTGTTTTTCACAAATTTATTTGCTACCATTCTTTTATATATTTTTATGATAAAAGCAACATAGTTTTTTTGTAACAATTAAGTTGTAAAAAAAATCAATTTTTTTTGTTTGACGGGTCGGCCCGCCAACTCGCAAGTCCGCCACTAAACGGGGTGGGGTGAGATTTTAGACTCGGTCACTAAATTTGACTCGGCTCGTCTCGTCTCATTTTTAGCGGGCTTAGACGGAGCGGACCTAAGTGGGGCGGGCCGACCCACTTTGCCTTCCCTACTTACCGGTGCCCTCAGGACAATGATTAAGAAATCTACAAATAAATTTTTTATCGTATAAGTATAAGATGTTACTTTTGATAAAGTAATGATTACACAACTTTTTAATGAAAACTTGCTTGTTTTAGATCTTAACCATTACCCCCTTGGGGCATTGGTTAACATTCTCCTTTATTTATTTTAAAAATTGAGTACCATGAGGTCTACCATAAGTGGTTACCGTGTAAGGTAGACAAATAATATAAAATTTTAATATTAAAATCAATTTCTATTAAGTTTGAGTATATGTTTAATATTAAGATGAATATGTCAGAATCACGATGGATCATTATAATTTAGACTAACCATTATGATATCGAACACATGCTTAATTAAATAACCCCAGTTTTACATCCTCACATAATTGCCATTGAGGTTTACATCCCACATAGTTGTTATTATAGGTTAGAAACCATTAAGTTTGAGTCAAACAACAACATTGCCCAAAGAATTTGTGCTCAACTGTAATTATTGAAGTTACTTAGGTTGGAAGTCACAATTGAATGATGAAATTAACTTTTTTTAAAAGTGAAATTAACCCTTTTTTAAGTGAAATAAACCTTTCAACATTTACGATATAAACTCGTAATATTTGTACTTTTTTTTATGTAATATTTGTTGGGTTTTGCTAGAAAACACCTATGAATATGTCTTTTAGCAATCCACATCTCAAAGTGTGATTATCCTCTTTTTAGTTATAACTTGTTAACAGACATCTTCATAAAAATTAATTGATATCTTTTAGCAAATATCCATAGAATAACTTGCTAAAAACACTTCATAAAAAGTGTTTTCAAGCGAGACCCATATTTATTTTACTTAAATATAAGTATCTTGTTTTATTTGTAAAAAAAAAAAAGTATCTTTTTTAAAATTATCTAAATACAAGTTTCATCCGCAGTTAAGTTACAAGTTTGAACACAAATATGGATCTAACATTTTATGTAAGAAAACAAAAGCAAAAATGTGCAGTCTAGAGAAGCGTGGCAACCTATGGATCCTAACAATCACCGGCGACGACCAAAACCGCCTCAATCCAAACCTAATCTCATCTCTCCTCTCAACTCTCACATCTCTCTCTTCTCAATCCACTCCCGGCTCCGTTCTCATCACCACCGCCACCGGCACCCGTTTCTTCTCCAACGGCTTCGACTTACTCTGGGCCCGATCCGCCTCTTCCCCATCCGCCGCAACAGAACGCCTTCATTCCATGGTTCAATCCCTCAAACCTGTCGCGGCAGCTCTTATGTCTCTCCCCATGCCGACAATCGCCGCTATCAACGGCCACGCCTCCGCCGCAGGATTTTTGCTCGCGATCTGCCATGACTATGTTTTGATGAGGAGTGATCAAGGTGTGTTGTATATGCCGGAGGTGAACCTTGGATTGCCGTTGCCGGATTATTTTGCGGCTGTGTTTGGAGAGAAGATTAAGTCTCCGGTAGTGTTAAGGGATGTGTTGTTGGGTGGGGTGAAGATTAAGGGGAAAGAAGCTGTGAAATTGGGAATTGTTGATTCTGCGCATGATAGTGTGGAGAGTACTGTTGAGGCTGCTGTGCGCATGGGTGAGGAGTTTGCAAAGAGGAAGTGGGTTGGTGAAGTTTATGCTGAGATTAGGAAGAGTTTGTATCCTCAAGCTTGTTTGGTTTTGGGATTAACTCCGAGATCACTCGTATCGAAGATCTGAGTTTAATTGAACTGAATTGAATTATGGATTATGATTTCATTGTTTTATGCATGTGAGTTTGCATATTGTGTGTTAGTGCGTCTTTGGATTGACGATAAGTTTGACGAACTAGTGTGATTTTGTAGAACCTTTAAAGTGTAGCCTCTGTCAATGTCACAGTGACACATCGTGATTCTGTCAAACTTACTGGCAATGCAAAGATGTACTTAGTGGATAGTAGGAAGAAACTACTGAATAAAATTATTTATGCAAATTATACCATGTGCAAAGAGTCACATAAATAAATATATATCAAAGTTTCTTAGTATTGTTCTCATGATTCTTGCTCAAACTCTATTGCCAAAGTGGAATTGTTTACAATGCATCAACTTTTTCTACTAATGGAATTGTGAATTGAAATAAAGATAGTATACAATATACACTTTTATCTTTTAATATACACATCTCTTGCAAGTAGAAAACTTGAGAAACTTTTTCAACAACAATTTTTCAGAGACTCACTAAACTAGGTGCCTCTCTAGAGGAAGAAGAATGCAAGAACTCGATGCAATCTTCTACAGCTTTAGCACGGTGTGAATCAGTGAGGTTTGAATTCGATAATGAATGAGACCTTACCAAAGTGGATGAAGAAACCTTCCTAGAGGATCTTCTTCTCAATGAAACAGCTCTTATAGAACTTGCTACCTTTGCTCCAAGCCTTATTAAGAATCTAACAGGCGACATAATAGGGTCTCTATGTAATCTGAAACTCCAGGTTCCAATTAGCCTCTTCCTGTTTCGTAATACTTTGATGCAGCCATGCTTTAGAAAAATGGCTGGTTTCTCATCAACATCATCAAGACTAAAACACACCCTTTTGCTTTTTCTCAACATTTGAATAACAAAATGAGACTTCCCAATTACACAAAAAGCCAATTGTTTCAGTTTTCCTATATAGTGTGAGAGAGAGATAGCAGTCAGATGGGACTTTTGGGAAGGTTGGAAAATGAGTATATATAGTAAATATAGATGTATTAAGTTTAAGGAAAAATGCTAGCTAGGTAGTGAAATGGAATGAAGGTATAGTAGGATTGAAGGTAAATCATTAAGAGAGTGATGTTTCAAGAACATTTAAGGACTTAGGTGTATGAGAAGTACAAAAGGAAGCAACTTGATCAGAGAACAAGCAAGCTTATGTGCATGAGACATGCACACATGGGTTTGTTGTGGAATCAGGTTTTACCATTAATGAGAGAGAGCCCTACCATGATCAAACAGATTTAGAGGCAAAGTATGAAGTTAATGTAGAGCAGAAAATGGTAAGGGATCAAAAATAGAGAAAAGGGGTTTTGGTTTGGTCAAAAGACTAAGGGGTGGAGCCCTGATGACCAAAGTAGGAGACAAGAATGAAAATGAAAATTTTAAGGTTAATAAAAAGATGAAGTAACAGATAGAGAGATACTCTTCTAATCAGTTTTTCTTTTGAGCTGGAATTGGAGGGCCTACACACGCTTTTTGGTTTCTCTTTGTCTATGGTTCTGTTTCTGAAATCTGAAATTTAAATACCTCTGTGCCCTCTATGTTGTGCATTGTTTAGAGAAAGAAAAAGGGGGTGGAGGGAATAAGTTTGAATATTTTCAATGGGGTTGGCGTGAAAAGTAGGGAATCGATTAATCATATTTTTGTTGTTCCTTTTTCTACTGTTGGAGAGAAAAATGTGTCTCCATTATAGCTTCTCTGCAAATTTATTTCCCAAGTCATGCTTTTTGACCTGTGTTGGATTGGATGCACTTTACAAACATGTCACATGAATGAAATAAAATGAATGGTGGGAAATTTTATGAAATTGTATGAAGTACAACTGCGACAATAATAGAAGAATCGTCTCAAAGATATCTTGATTAAGTTGTATATTTTGAACAACGTTAATGCTTATTGTTACGGATGGGAGAAACACGAAACACAAGAATGAATTAAGGTTCGTCGATTTGAACATTTTATCCACCCTGATTTTCGTCAAAGACGGAGATGATAGTTTTAAATTTTTTAAATCAGTCTCCGTGCACGTTTTGCCTTTCGTTTCAAAATTCCTTCATACAATTTAGCAGTACTCTTTGAACAATTCTCATGGAAACAATTCTCATAGCGTGCACTAGAGCTCACAAATAAGCAGTTAAAGAATTGTTGGGACCAATATTTTAGTAAAATCCTTGGATGAAAGCTCCACCAGAGTCTCTTAGTAATCCTCCACGACCTTTGCTTTATTGTGAGATCCATCAACATTACATTTATAAATTATTGGTTGTTTCCAAATGAAATAACTATTGATATGGTTGCATACTTGCATTACTATATGCAATTAATTACGTCACTAGCAATTTAAATGTGTAGTGGGCCTATTTATCAATAAAGAAATGTGTAGTGTGCCACTCAAGACACCTACAGAAAAAGTGACAATTCTTGTCTACTCTCTACCCCATAATAGAAGTGAAGGGGACTTTTTCTCTTTTCTACTAGTAGGGGCTCTCCTGCCCTCTCACGCACAGAGAAAACTACTATCAGGCTATCAGCCATATGCTGACTAGCAGTGAGTCAATATCCCGACAAAGTGCTCTTAATATCCATCCCAATGTGATATATTATCACTACTATTCATTCCAATTGAATGATCCAATAAAAGATTACAAGTAGTGGCAGCATGCTAAATAGTATATCAACCATATCGTAAATCTAAAATGTGTAAGTCTAACGGGAGCATATGGTTTAATTTGTTCAATCAGTTGAACCACAATTTAACCATACAGCAACAACAACATCAATAACAACAATCAAGTTGTATCCTACTAAGGGCAAAATCATAAAGATTCGACAAACTTTTACTTGATTGTTGAGGTATAACACAACCCTCTTTTTTTCTCATTACAATTGAAACATCAATAAATAAAAAGCAAAATACATATTTAAAAGTAAAAAATGAAAGAGATTTACTTTTCTCACCCTATGACTTTCCTCGCGCGCCCTATTTTTTTTCTTCCAAAAATGCCCTTGAAGTTTTCGGATTTTATAATCCGGAATGGTGTTTTCCTTTGTTAAAGGGTGAAAAAATGAGTTACGGATTTTTCCGGATTTTGTAATCTGTCAAAAAATAGGGCGCGTTACATGATTTTTTCGGATTACAAAATCCGAACACCCCCTAAACACCTACCTTTTTTTTCATGGTGCTGATGCAATCCGGATTACGTAATCCGGACAGCACTAGCACCAATTCTGAACATGTTTGTAACATGGATAGTCATTTTTTAAGGACAATATTAATCTTCCTAGCTTTCGTCCTTGTGTTTTTATGATCAAAACTCCCTTAGAAAGGACTTCTTACGGGACTCCGCCCTCAAAATCCAAAATTCCATCATTTAGACCCTTTTCTTCATGGTGCTAATGCAATCCGGATTACGTAATCCGGACAGCACCATCACCAATTTTGAACATGTTTGTAACATTGATAGTCATTTTAAGGACAATATTAATCTTCCTAGCTTTCATCCTTGTGTTTTTATGATCAAGACTTCCTTAGAAGAGACTTCTTACGGGACTCCGCCCTCCAAATCCAAAATTCTATCATTTAGACCCTTTTTTTCATGGTGCTAATGCAATCCGGAGTACGTAATCCGGACTGCAAAGGGGCATTTTTGGAAATTTTACAGGGCGCGCGAGAAGGCAACAGGGTGGGAAAAGTAATACTCAAAATGAAAATATGTTGAACCATGGTTCAAATTTGACTCGATCCAATTCAACCAAAACGCAATATATCCAGAACCAAACCAATCAACAAACTGACCAATTTCTGTTCAATCGATCAATTTGATTTGTTTTTTAACACATTGTTACTGAAAGCATACACAAATTGCTATTAGCCTGTATGGAAAAGAGCAAAATACATTTTGATCGAACAATTGTTTTCCTCACAACAACTTTACTCATCTTGTATATTTCTTGTTTTTGTCTAAGAAATGCAAGCAACAGTTCAAACATTATCAACATTATCCATCAGAAAAGTTTATAAGTTTGGGTGATGATTATCTATGGAATGATTTGTATTCGTTGGGACAACAAAAGACTCGCAAGAAAGGTAAGGCATTGATGATAAAAGCTAGCGTTAGAGTTCACACGTATGCGGATAGTAATTGTTTATCCATAAATATTATCACAGCAAGAGAAAAATAAAGTCCAAATAACACTATGAATAAACAGTGGATATGCAAAATCAGGAATCCAGGGAGAGATTTCCAAGTTCTCGGAATCCTTGAGTTGATGCTTTTTTTAACTCTAGAGCTCTCTTGTAAGGAGGGGCAATAGGAGGTTGTACTGGATCCAAGCTCTGATATGTTCCCCCAGCAACTTTAGGCAGTGGATATGACCTATCAGAATCATATCCAGTGAGGTCCCCGCAAGCTAGAAATGGGATATACACCTTATTAGGGCCTTCCAACCACCCACTAACACAATCTGCAAACACACATGCATTATTACTCCACATCAATGCCATGAAAATAACTATACATGATAGTAATACAATGAAATTCAACAACAAAATATTGTACCTTAAGTTATGATAAGCACACTAAAATCAGGGATAACATTTTCGAAGCTGAATTTGTTTCTATTCTATGACTGCTTTTAAGAATTGCTAGAAGGACCGACATATACCTGTATCATCTACGCCTGATGGACTTCCAACCTTCTCAAGAAGTCGGTGAAGATCTTTCGGGTTGAATCCTTCAGGAGGGGAGTAGTTTTCACAAACTGCAAATGCCTCTGCAAGGGTGAACAACTAAGGAATTAGCACAAATAGTATTAACCCACCTTCCTACCATTTTAAACCAAGGGAATTAGCTAAGTTAAACAAGTAGTATATTCAAAGTTCATATACATTGTCAGATAATAGATAAGCTTCTGTTACATATAATGAGTGGCATAACTACCAATTACTAAGCAATGGAAAATGTGTTTTCATAACAATTCATAAAGAAACTATAAAGAGTCGAAAAAGTATGCTTTGAAAAAAAAAATAGTAAAAAACAAGGAAACTACAGTTCTTACCTATGCTAGAATTACGGCTACTTTTTGGCTTTGCGAAAGTCACCACTGGGAAAAATAATTTTAGCTGCAAACAAAAAGGTAACTTAGTATATGGAATTGTGATTTTTGGATCCAAAGACTAAGATACACCTTTACCACTTTCCCCTTTATTATGAGTTATTTAGCAGAAAGTAAAACAACACAACAATTTCACAAGTACGACGAAAAAATTTAGATAAGATCATGAGTAGGTTCTAAGTTCCAACCAGACAAAAGCAGGCTACAAGTGACATAATTAGTTTAGAAAAGTTATCTTTTAATTCCTACAAGTGCACTTGTTGTATTTATCAAGAGAGTAGGCTTTCCTTTTCCTTTAAAGTCAATTACTTTGTCAACCAATTGACTCATTGTTTCTGTTCAGAATTTTGGTAAAACCCCGGAACTTTTAGATGATCTAATTTTCAAAGTTACAAGTCTTAGTGGTATTTGTATTACTTTCATTGTCTCCAAGGGTTTGGAGCTTTTATTTTCTGTTTAGCCCTAATTTATTTCCAGAGATGAGCATCAACTGTCACTTTACTACAGAAGTTATGAAAGCTGACTAAAAGTTGGACGACTGCCACAGATTAAAGCAAAACATACTTATGCTATGTCAAACAATGTGTAGGTCTCCAATTCCTGAAATCTTAATGGCAAGCGGAAACTTCAAATACCTGGCAGTATAGAAGGCTTGTGTCCTTTCCTCTAAATATCTTCGCAATGAACTTCCCCCCTTCCTTCAGTACATGGGTCACAATTGTCAACCCCTGCAAGAAGTAAGTAATTAGCATCAATCTGCAACAAAAATCCAATAAGATAGACAAATAAAATCATGAAACTCTAAGCAAATCATGAAACTCTAGACAAATAAGTACTGGTAAGTGCTTATTTATTAGATTAGATAAGGTAGTAGACTGACTGGAAATAACAAGCATATATCTATATAAAGGCGAGGTCACTGATTTTATAGCCTTCAATATTGCTTGCCATCCCCAATTTTAGGTCACGATAATGAACTATCAACTATCAAGCATCAAAATGGTAAACCTAAAAGAGACATATAATAACAACAACAACAATAATGATGACGGAAATTAAGTACTTACTGCAAGTATGAGTTGGGATTGAACAAATTCATCCATGTCATGAAGTCCGGTAACTGCAAAAAATGAAGCCGCGTTTTTAGACAACAAACCAAAATGAGGAAATCCTAAATATCAGAGTTTTTTCGTGTAATGTGTTAGGATTGATGTGGAGCAACTAAAAAGAGATAAATTGATTCTCATTGGTGCCATGAAAGGGGCTGGAGTTAAAATAAACAGTTTCACGTCATTTGTAGCTGTTTGGTAAATATCATGTATCGAGAAGTTATGAATTTAAATTATGCATTTTCTATACCATCAGGAGCACCATCACACACAACAAGGTCGGCCTTGCAACCATCAAAATGTCTAATGACCTGAATAGAACAAGAGAAAACGATGTTGTTTAGAATCCCTGGTATACATTACACTCACCAAAGAAAGTTTAACTGATGGCATAAATCAACCTCAAAATAGCAAGACCTATATAATCCGCCAAAGTTCCAACAAACCAAGAAACAGCAGCAAAGGATCAATTTCAATTTAGAACAAGAGAAATACTTATACATGTCAAACTATACACACAAATCGGGTAGATTTTATAATGCGGAATTTAACTTTTCATATGACTACACCATGTCTTTTCATTATTTCCATTATTCTTTCTCACACAAACATTAACTGAACAAAAACAATTGGAAAAAAGAAAGAAAATAAAAAAAAGGTAAAGCAAAAATATATGGTCGGGATGGATACATAAATCAAATGATGTCATTAAGTTCTATAATAAATTTTAGAGCAGAAACAACTATATCAAATGAAACTCGTAATGCATGCACATGTTCTAATAAATCTAATTGCTAATGAACTTGATCTCATGATAAATGAACTTGAGGAATAGAGTTTAGATAAACAAAATAATTCATATCATTTTCTAATTCTACTGAGACATGAGTAGCATACTCAACTCGTGTTTCGAAAAGGGAAAAAAGCATGACATCTGCTAACAGAATTAAAGCTAACACTTCTGTACATACCACTTCAGCAGTTCGAGCATTGGTTATATCACCCTGCACCTGGATAACTCCTTCAATCGGAGCCATTGGCTGCAAATCAATAGCCACAATAAGAGGAAGCTTTTCATCCCTGCATATCATGATGCAGCAAGGAATTAACGATATTGATAAAGACAGAGATAATATGTCATAATTAACAGTGTGTTTGGAATGTGAAGGATCCTCCTTAACATAAAATAATACAGCATAAACAAAAAAGAAGAAATCAATAAATTCAAAACAAAACAGAAAGAAAACAATGTTTGAAAGGATGAGGAACTGATTCAGTGACTGCAGCTTACATAACATGCAACAGGGAAAGCTTAATGAAATACTTCTTTTTATAAGAACAACAATAAAAAGTTATAAATTGTACATAATTATGACCAACAGAAAAGGATACTATCGTTTTATGGAGCTTAATTTCAATCCTATGTCGGAGAATTTATTTACAGGATGTGAGATCTCATTGTCATGAAAATTCTTAACAAAGCTGATAATTTCCAAAGAAAGTCAACTTACGTTGCATCAGGTGCAAGCTTGGCTGGAAGGTACAGTTTACGACTTAAAACCTGCACATAAATTTTTGAAGTATTATCCAGATATCAAGATGGGCGCCAGATGAGATTTATGAATGTTTTATCTTGTTTTCCCCCCTATTGTTTATACTTGGCACAACTGGAAACTTGTGTCCTATTCTATCATAGATAATTCATACCCAAGTCCAATTTGGTTTTCATCCTTAATGGTGTTGACTTTTTTTAGCAAAATAGCAAATGATTTTTGCTGGGTCGCAAACTATAACCAGGTATATAAATAGTTACAAACTATTTCTAAGAAACAAGTGGTTTCTAGTACAGCTGGATTTTCTGGTGCATTCTGCCTCCTTCATTTGCATTAGTGAGGCAAACAAATTGTTACTGTATTTTATATAAATGAAATCTTTGGGGGCTGGGGTAGAAGAAGAACTAACATTCTGTACTGGTCAAATGTGTTGTTAACATTTGCAACAGCACAAGAAATCATTGAGTTATGTCTTCAAATAATGATAATGACCTCTAGGTTTAAATTTAAATCCTTCCTTAAAGTGAATTATATGTTAGGACAATTATGTAATAATAAAGCTGAAGGGAAAAGACAAATTCATTAACTAATATCACAACACAAGGGGGTACTATATGGGTTTATTCTTAAGATAAGTTTAAGAGGAACGTCGCTTAGTCAATTATGAATTTAGAGCATAGCCATGTTTCACAGTGAAAGCTCGTAAACAACCTATCAATGAAGGATAACTGATACTAGGTGAGCCAACCTCCTCATTGACATTACAGTTTCTTATTTTAATGCTTTTCACCACAAAGAGCCATAGTTTGTGTTTCGTAAAAAAAAAAAATTGAAGCTATTTTGATTTCTCAGAAGCTAAAGTACAAGAGAATGGTAGTGATAACTGTATCACCAGTACCTGACTCCAGCTGCCTGGGGCAGCACATAAATCTACAACACGTTTCACCCCTGCAAAAAAGAACGAAATTGAAACTATAAGCAATACAGTGGAACAAAATGCTAGCAAGAACCTTTCACTGTTTCTAAGACATTAGCTACTATCTCTATTTATATATTCAAGAAAGAGAGCGAATACTATCTCTGCTAAAAATGGCAAAAATAAATGCAACAAACTCATAATAATTAAAATCAGCTTTCAAGGTTGAGAATGTGCACCTTCAAAAATGTTAAATTCTTCATCTATCTGAAGAAGTTTAAAAGCACTTCGAGCACGCCAACCTTCTTCTTTTGCTTTTCGGTAATATATATCCTGCAAACCAATTTAGCTAACATCAAATCAACCCCAAAAAAACAAAAACAAAAAAAGAAAGAAAAGTGTAAGGGTTAAATCAACCATACCCTCTTATCTCTTGAAGCTTTACCCATGGTTTATTCCTCACTTACTTGACTAAGAAACAAAAACATACAGCAAAATGAGAAGAAGTTCGTTAACAAAAAACAGTTTCTATGTTTCAGACATTTTATCAAACAACTAGTGTGCATATCAACATAAGCATAAAACTACATACCTTTTCTCCTGAATCAAACTATCCAACAAATTTCACAGAATCACACGCAACTAGCACACAAAAACGAATACAAGAGTTCAAATGAGCAAATTCGAATTGTACGAAGAATCTCGTACAGTGTAGGTAATTGAAGAAGCTATGAACTTAGGAGGCAAAAGTGTTTTTGGAACAAAACCGGGTAATTTAATTTGCATCATAAACCGGACCTACCCGTTTAAACACACATGACCCGGTCGATTTTATAACCCAAATTGTTTCCGGGTTGGAGGGTAGAATGCAATTTCCCCCAACTTCTAACTCATTATTATTAGTTGACTCATTTTGAAATCAAGGCTAATTCAGATGAGTTCGAGACCCAACTCGTCTAAACTAAGAGTACTAAATGGAGCTTCAGCGTAACAAGAATACAGATGAAGCTTCAAAATCTGAAGCAAATAGGGAAGCTTGCTCAATTTCAAACCATAAACCCTAATCCTCAATTGTTAAATCAAAACCTTAAACTTCTTTCAAAATCACAAGATAATGGCAAAGCATTCTTCAACCTCTTCAATCAAATGCTCTCTTGTTCTTCATCACACAATCACTACACCTTCACCCACGCGCTTAAAGCATGTTGTTCATATCACGCGCTCGCCAAAGGTCTCGAAATCCACGCGCGTCTCATCAAATCCGGTCACATCTCCGATGGCTTCATAAAAAACACGTTACTCTATTTTTACCTCTCCTCAAACGACGTCGTTTCAGCAACGCGCGTTTTCAAATCGATTCCTTCACCCGACGTCGTTTCATGGACTTCACTAATTTCAGGTCTCTCAAAATGTGGTTTTGAAACTAAAGCTATTGAAGCTTTCTCCTTAATGAATGTGAAGCCTAATGCATTAACTCTCGTAAGCGCGATTTCAGCTTGTTCGAGCATTGGAGCGATTAAATTTGGTAAAGCAATTCATGCTTATGGGTTGAAATCGTTGATGATTGATGGGAATATTGTTTTTTATAATGCTACATTGGATTTGTATGCAAAATGTGGGTTTTTGAGTAATGTACGGAATGTGTTTGTGAAAATGTCTAAAAGGGATGTTATTTCTTGGACTACATTGTTAATGGCTTATGCACGCGGTGGACAATGTGATGAGGCTGTTGAGGTTTTTAAACGAATGGTTGTAAGTGGAGAAGCTGAGCCGAATGAGGCGACGGTTGTTACTGTGTTATCGGCTTGTGCTTCTATCGGGTCTTTGAGTTTGGGGTGTTGGGTGCATGATTATATTGAGAAAAGGATTGATCTTGATATTGATGGTAATATTGGAAATGCATTGGTTAATATGTATGTTAAGTGCGGTGATATGAAAATGGGGTTGAAGGTTTTTAACATGGTTGTTCATAGGGATGTTATTTCTTGGGGTACTGTTATTTGTGGATTGGCTATGAATGGTTGTGGTAAACAAACTGTGCAGATGTTTTCACATATGTTGGTTCATGGAGTTTTACCAGATGATGTAACGTTTATCGGTTTGTTATCTGCTTGTAGCCATGTTGGTTTGGTTAGTGAGGGAATGATGTTCTTTAAAGCTATGAGAGATAGTTATGGCATTGTGCCGCAAATGAGTCATTATGGTTGCATGGTTGATATGTATGGACGGGCTGGTTTGTTTGAGGAAGCTGTGGCTTTCCTTAAAAGTATGCCTGTTGAAGCTGAGGGACCTGTTTGGAGTGCTCTCCTTCAGGCTTGTAAAATTCATGGTAATGAAGAGATATCTGAATGGGTTAGGGGACAAATCCGTGATAAAAATGTTGGTGTTGGTACCCTTGCTTTGTTGTCTAATATTTATGCAAGTTCTGAAAGGTGGGACGATGCTAATAACGTTCGAAAAACAATGAGAGACACTGGATTGAAGAAGGTGGCTGGATTGAGCTGGATTGAGCCTGAGGTTAGATTGGATTCAAGTTTATGTGCGGCTTAGTGGAGAACTGGAGATTGGTGAAGTTGTATAACTCTACGCGGTACCAATCAACGATAGAAACTTTGAACATTGAAAGTTACTTGTATCAATATTTTTCTATAGTCGGTTTATGGTTAGACTTGGAATGTGAGTTATTCCATTCTTGTACATGCCAATAAAGTGCTTCGATTGGCAGCAAGCAGTGCAATTCGATGATAAAAGTATAATGTATAAGTGTATATTCAACATATAGAACTAGACCCGATGGCAATGATATTCGAGAAATTATCTTTTGTTGTTCTGGATTTATTGTTAAATCATGACAGAATGTCACAAATTGACCGTTCTATTGCTATAAATTATGGCTGTTTCATGGGCACATCATATTATGTGCTGGTGAAAAACCAGGCAGCTGAAAATTTGAGGTTTTTATTTTGATGTCTTGTGTTTACTAGATTAGTGTATCATTCTGGTAGTATGATCCTACTGCTGTTGTGGCTGTGGACTGTGTTGGTTTTGATGGTTCTATCCCCAAAATAGCAGTGAAATCGTTGTTTAAGCCATTGGAAAGAATCCAAGATTACTCGAAGAATTATGTATGAAATTGGAAAGATTGTTCTTGTGGCAAACAAGGTTGATCTACTTACATCCCAGGTTTCACCTACAAGGTTGGATAGAGGGGTTCCACAAGATGCAAGTGCTGGATGAATGCCTCGAGTTAAGCGCATTTTTTTATTCTTTGTTCTACACCTAGAAGGCTACAATTATTGTTTTACACCTTTGTTTTTTACACGGTTCAACTAAAGGTCCATCTTTGGATGTTACTTCTACTTTCTTTTTTTTGTTGGTTTCTGAATGTTAATAAGTATCTACCGCAGTTTAATAGTAATTAATCTGTGTCCTTGTTGAGTACACGATTTAGGTTCTCTCTTTCTAAACAATGATAGAGTGATAGTTTATGGAATACCTTAATGGATTGTGAATAGTTTAGATACCAATTTTTACATTTTTATAGTTCTGAACCAAATAAAAGATATAGTGGTGGTACTCATTTATATCTCTTAAACCCACCATTTTATTTTACCATTTAACCAAACACTTTTCATTTTATATCACTATTAGTAATTAGTTTGATTGTTCTCAAGAGACTCTGTTCCTTCCTTGTGAATTAGCATGAATGATCTAAAACATGGAACTAATATTGGAAGTATAATATACTTATTAGAATACAAGTAAAATATTCACTACAAAATTTTATTCTTATATGAATCCGATTTATATGATTTTAGGTATGCATGATCGTCAAGGAAAAAAAGTTTTGCGTGTTAGCTAAGTTGTTGTAACCTCGTAAGTTTAATGTTTCATTGGTATTGTAACACGATTTATGATTTTGGATAGTTTTTCAAAGCGGTTTATAATTTGGGTTAGATAGAGTAGTCTTTTTAAGAAGCTAAAATAAATACATTTTGAACGATAATAACCATTCAAGCACAAAGTATGCCTCGGATGGACTCAAGTCAGAGTACAAAATACTACAAACTAGCAAAACGACTTTAAAATATTGAGTAATCCATAAAAGATGTCGGATTAGACCACCAATAATTTAAATCCAAAATATAAGTTAGTTTTTGGACCTTCAACCACGACCAAGAATAAAACTTTATCATATCAAGCTAATGATAAAGAGACAATTCTTTCTTGGAAAAAATATGAGTTTCGCTCCTTCCTAAAGACCCAGATACAGGACAATCAAATCACTCAGCGATAATGATGAATATCCCTCCTGAACAAATGAGGTCCACCAAATAAAATGGCATGCGTGCACATTCAATCGAAAGAACAAAATAAATCTTCGGCCAGTGTATAACACATGTCCAAATGCTTAGAAAAAAAAACGCAATCCAATACCATATGATTAATATATTCATCTTTCCCATAACCACCAAGCACATCAAAGAACTCGAATATACAACCCCACGACGAGAGGGGACAAAGTCACTGATTTGTTTCAAATTAGCTCCATATATGGTGCACGGTCGTGCTGCTCATTTTGACTCAAAATATTATAAACTCCTTTATCTTAATAGCCTTGGTGTGAATCATGTTTTCAAATCCATTTATACGTTATATTTTCCTGCAACAAAAAATTACAAAGAACAGAATAACACTCCGTAATCTGATTCTCCTCCAAAGCAAAGAGTTTCATCATCCATCCCTTCATCATCCATATCCATATATGACCCTTAATCCCCCAGCCAAAACTCCAGATGTCTGACACCGAAATATTGTTATCAACATAAAGATAAAAAGACGATTGAATCTATAACACAAATGAACTTTTTCTAGCCAAAGATCGTTCTAAAAGGAGATACTTTTTCGATAACCAACTCTACATGTCAACCCTTCTTCAAACTACCTCCCCTCACTCACACCTACTCCCTTTGAACCCCATAGATCATTCCACCAACCTGACGTTACTAGCTCCACTCCTAATTTAGCACCTCTCAAAATCATACTTAGTTGTCAACACTTTAAACCACAACCCTCATTGATCAACAAGTAACCTCCAACACAACTTACACAACAACGTCATTTCGTATTTCATTCATAGATTATTTTAAAATATTTAAGGTGTACAACTCTTTTTTTTAAGCGTATAAAAACTAAATTTATACCATTCTAATTTTAGAGACACGTTTCATAAGTATAGTTCAAATGGTGGCTGTATAGATATTTGGTATATTGAAACGAGAATATTCAAACTCGCTATTCTCCATTTCCCATCGTTTTGTCACATCTGAAAGACTGAAACCCGTTAGTTTATATTGTCATGAAACAATTTTGCAATCAAACACAATACAACTAAATTGTTTTATATTTTATTTTTTAACCGATCAAACACGTTGTAAGGTGTTTAACAACTAAGTAAAATATAGAAAATCTTGTAAAAAAAATACAAACAAAGAAGGACTAAATTACTAGTTTTTTTTGGGTGGTGGTCGGGGTTTGAACCATTTATTTGCGTATATTATATATTGTTTCTATCAAGTGAGCTAAGGTCACTTGAACAAATTACTAGTTTAATATTAATACATTGTAAGTGTAAAAATGTTTTACACTTAAAAAAGTTTAATTCATGCAAGTATAAAAAAAACTCTACTAGTATTTTACTTACTCTCAAACTTAAATAAAATTAAGTGTGACAGTGTTCCTTTCATTTCCAGGGTTTTCTAGTTCATTTTGGCGGAAAAGAGTGTAGCCTTTCTCTCTGTTAGTCACTCGCGACGCTCTGTGCCCTAACGCCGCCTCCTCCTCCTTTAACCACCTCCCAACTTCAGGTAACTTCTCCGCTTCTCTCCGATCTGAGAAAACCTTTGCATTTTCTGATTCGCCATCTTCGTTTCAGATTTAGGGTTTTACTTCTTCGTTTTGCCCTTCTTTTACGCTTTCGATTTTGAGATTCAATGTGATTTTTATTATGTTTTCAAAAATGTGCAGTGAAGCTTTAAGAAGAAGATACTCTGGTTCTGGATTTGGTTTTTGTTTTGCAAAAATCGAAGCAAGTTTTTAAACCCTAGAAATCATGCAGTCCTCAGTTCTAGTTCTCAGTAAGTTTTATCTCTCCCTTTACGCATTAGCTTTTTTTGTTCTAAACGACGCATTGAAGTGATTTCATGTTTAGTATCAGTTTATGTTTGGTTCTGCGGTGACAAAAGTTGATCCAGAGTGAACTGGTTTTATGTGTGTTCGGTTTTGAGGTGAGAAAAAAATGATTTTGAATGAATTGATTATGGTTTAAAATTCAGTTGAATGTGAAGTGATTTATGTTTGTATTCATTCATGAAAAAGTGAGTTAAACAATAAGTTTGAGTGTAAAAATCAGTTCTAGATTTAGAAGATGCGATTTCTTGTTTCAAGTAGAATCAAATCTGGAGGAAAAATCAATTCTACACGGCTAGAATCAATTACGCCTCTTCCAAAAGTGAAACCAAACATACACTTTGTAAAATTGATTTTAGTTAAAAGTGAGTTGAATGTGCAGTGGTTTATGTTTTGGACAGAGTTACATAAAAGTGATTGTGTAGTGGTTTATGTTTTGGATAGAGTTACATAAAAGTGAGTCGAACAATAAGTTTGAGTGTAAGAATCATGTTTGGAGTCAAGAGCTACAAATCCTAGCTTCAAGTTAGAATCAAGTATATGGAGACGAGATTAATTCTATTCGAGAACATACAAACATGAAAAAAAATCAATTCTACACCTCCAGAATCAATTTTCTCTCCAGAATCATTTGGTAATCAAATAATTTGCCATATTTTGTTTGGTGGTTCATGTCTCCGTTTTCACATTAGAGAATGCATTATGGAAGTTTTTGAAAATGATTTTAAACATAGGTTGGATATTGAAAAACCTAAAAAAATTTAACGTTGTTTTCAGTGTTTCTTTCTCTCTAGTTAGGTTCCATTTTATGTCTGTCCACATTTTAAAAGAATAATCTATAACCATACATCATCTCAGCCACCCATGTACAAGGTTAAAGTTGAGAATGTTGTTAGAAAATAAACGGGCTCTTAACCTTTGGTTTTAATTCTGATGTGTTTTAATATTCGATTTCTGTTATACATTTAAGCATAGCTTTTTAAATATGGAGTGGTTCATTAAATCCACGCTTTAAATGTGCAGAGGACTCTTTGAAACGTGAGTCTGGAGCAAAGGTGCATCATGCTAATATCCAGGCGTCAAAGGTGAACCTCTTACTGATTACCGACCAAAACTAAGTAGTGCTTGCTAATGTTTCTAAATATTCATTTGCCGTTTCTAATTTAATGTGGTTGTTGATGACTGGAAGGCTGTTGCTGATATAATTCGTACAACATTGGGACCCAGGTCCATGCTAAAGATGCTTCTTGATGCTTCTGGAGGTTAGTGTTTTCATTACTTAATCAACTTATTGCCTACAAAGCACTGGCACTGATACATCTACACCTGTAGTAATTTAAGAAAACCACATAATTGAATGTAATCCCATGTGTTGGTGTCATATCAGACACCGGACTCACCTTCAATCATAAGTGTTGGTGCTACGGAGCTTATAGCTTATTAAGGACTATTGTGAATCACACTGTTTGCAATTGTCATTCACTGAAGTTATAGCTTATTAAGGACTATTGTGAATCATACCGTTTGCAATTGTCATTCACTGAGGCTAAATATTTTCTTATTTGTATCGTTAGTGTTTGAGATGTACATAGTTTTTTGGTGATTGCAAGATGTGGTAATTTTTGTAAGAGTTTGGAATTATTTGTGCTGTTTAACATGATATTTAAGTTGTAGGTTCTGGTTATGAAATTGTTAATGCAACAGTGTTTATCTTAAATGTATAGTTTTATGTCTTGTTTTTCCGAGTACTTAGACACGTATTCTTTTTCCCTGTAAACTACAACAGGAATTGTGGTTACAAACGATGGAAATGCTATCTTACGTGAATTAGATATTGCTCATCCAGCTGCCAAGGTACTTGTCTCTCATTCTTCATTTTATTGATGTTGCTTTGTGGTACATATATTGCCATATAGTGTGTTCTTGCTCACGTCCTTTGAAGGCACAACTTTCTGGTTTGCATTGAATTTTCTACGTTTAGTTTCTCTTTGTTTCATACTTTCTGAAATTGCTGGCTTATTGGAATGGCTACAGTCTATGATTGAATTAAGTCGCACCCAAGACGAAGAAGTCGGAGATGGAACCACATCTGTCATCATTCTTGGTATGCTATTTGTGCCTATATATATTGATGTTAAACATACATACCCACACAAATAACATCAATAATTTTTGCCTAAAATTCCCTGATACCCATAGTAATTTAAATTCTCCTCTCTGGTGTTAAGTAATTTAAATTCTCCTCTCTGGTGTTAAGTTGCTTTGAACTGAGATTCTTTCACATGGTAACCTCGCTATTTTAGTACATGATTTAATATCAAATTCCAGAATGTGTTTGTTGTGTCATATACTAAATGGAAGATTACTTTTTCGATGATTTATCAGGATTGCTTTTTCATATTTTCAATATCTCATCATTTTTGTGCAGCTGGTGAGATGCTCCATGTTGCCGAAGCTTTCATTGACAAGAACTATCATCCTACAGTTATTTGCCGAGGTAATGTATAGTATTAATCAGCGGTTCTTTCCTTACAGTATAAAATTGTGTACAATGACTGCTACAATTATATCATTTGCAGCATACAACAAAGCTCTGGAGGATGCTATTGCTGCTATTGACAAAATTGCGATGCCTATTGATGCTCAAGACCGTAAGTTTTTTTTTTCCTATCAAGATTTGTACATTATTTTGTCACAAACCCTCCAAGTGGATTTGCAAAAGTTCAGTGAGCTAAACTGTCAATTCTATATTCCGATTATTTGTGGTGGTGGCACCTAGATAGATTGCACAAATAGTTTGTGGGCTGGGTAGTAATTCATAGTACAGTGCCATATTGCAATTCTGTTTGCTTCAAATTCTCCTAGTAGTCTTCAGTATGCAAGAACAATAAATCACTCATCCTTTGAATTTCTTCTTGACATATAATCCTAATTCTATCATTTAACTAAAATGCAGGAGGTCAAATGTTGGGGCTTGTAAAAAGCTGCATAGGCACCAAATTCACAAGTCAATTTGGGGATTTAATTGCTGTGAGTATATTTCTCTTGGCTATTATTTCCAAATGATATTATTTGCTCATTAATATTTTCAAACATTTTAGGTTGATGTTTAACTTGGCAATGTTAATTCTTAAACCAGATAACTGTAATTTTTTACCAAAGCACGGATTGATGTAATTTTTGTTAATCCAATGCAATTGGTTATTATTCATGTGATGGTTTTTGGCATCTAGACAACTGTGTTGATGTTAGGGAGCCACCACATCTTCATTACACTGTACTCCGTCCCAAGTTATAAGCAAAAAAAAACACAAACAAAATCAAACTTATTAAGAAAATCATTTAATGTTTTAAAATGTACCAAACAAAATAGCTTTATTTCCTAAATTACCCTTCATAGTATTTTACACGCCACATTGAAAATCAAAACAAATAAATGACTATAATTCTTTCTCCTTAGAACCTCCTAAATTCTTTCTTGTTCAGTGTTTGCAGTTGTACAATATTAAAAATATGAGCCGTCTAATGAAAACATCAGTATTTCACGGTAATTGAGTAGATGTTTTGGAAAACATAACTCTAAATATCTCAAGGGTACTTTTGGAACAACAAATTTTAATTGGTCAAAACTAAAGTTTTTTGCTTATAATTTGGGTGAAAAAGTGGTTTTTTTGCTTATAATTTGAGACGGAGGGAGTATTGTTTTCCTTTTTCAATTCAATTGCTTTACATGCAGACCTAGCTAATAGTGTATAAATAATATCATTATTTGTGCTTTTGTTCTTTGGTTGTATTTGTTTCTGTTCAAGTGAACAGGACTATAATTTAATGCTACTATTAGTACAGATAATTATTGCAGCCCTTTATAACTATAGCTATGCACAACTGCATTCACTATTGTTAAATGATGACCGTGGCACCGCCCTGGCGGAATGGCATGGCAGATTTTTAGATAAGTGTCGCAGACGATCTGTGAAGGGATGCTCACCATTGTGACGTTATAGGCCGCAATGGCGTGTTTATAGGGCTGATTTTCAGCTTTCCTTCATTAACAGCGTTGATTGCACGACCTTTCTAGATCTATTGAATTATATTTAAAATGTTGTCCTTGGTTATACTCCAGGATTTAGCTATTGATGCTACTACAACAGTGGGTGTTGATGTTGGCCAAGGTTTAAGAGATGTAGATATTAAAAATTATATCAAGGTTGAGAAGGTCCCTGGCGCGCAGCTTGAGGATTCGAGAGTTCTCAAGGGAGTTATGTTTAACAAAGATGTGGTTGCCCCTGGCAAGATGAGGAGAAAGATTGTTAACCCACGTATCATTCTTCTTGATTGCCCTCTTGAGTATAAAAAGGGTGAAAACCAAACAAATGCTGAACTTCTTAGAGAAGAAGACTGGAGTCTCTTGTTGAAGTTGGAGGAAGAATACATTGAGGAGCTCTGCATGCAGATATTGAAGTTTAAACCAGACTTGGTAGTTACAGAGAAGGGTCTTAGTGATTTGGCATGCCATTATCTGAGCAAGCATGGAGTTAGTGCAATCAGAAGACTGAGGAAAACTGATAATAACCGAATTGCCAAGGCATGCGGTGCTGTTATTGTGAACAGACCAGATGAGTTGCAGGAGTCTGATGTTGGTACTGGTGCTGGGTTATTTGAAGTTAAGAAAATTGGAGACGAGTACTTTGCTTTTATTGTTGATTGCAAAGAACCCAAAGCTTGTACTGTATTATTAAGGGGTGCTAGTAAGGATCTCTTGAATGAGGTTGAAAGAAACCTGCAGGTTAGTTATTGATATTTATTTACTATTATCCAAACATATTTGATCATGCTGCTATCTGAAACTCTTTTGCATGCCAGGATGCCATGTCTGTTGCTAGGAACATAATAAAAAATCCAAAACTTGTTCCTGGAGGTGGTGCTACTGAGATGACTGTCTCAGCTGCTTTGAAACAGAAGAGTTCTTCTATTGAAGGCATTGAGAAGGTGAGTGTATTTCACTGTTGTTTCTGTGAACCAGTGTATACTTCATTCATGTTCGATGGGTTTGAATTCCTAACTTTTATTTAATTCTTGTTGATTATCAGTGGCCATATGAAGCTGCTGCCATTGCTTTTGAATCTATTCCACGTACTTTGGCACAAAATTGTGGAGTAAACGTCATCCGGACAATGACTGCACTACAAGGAAAAGTAAGAATAGTTTGCTACATATACTCTTTATGCTCTTTTCCCTGAAGCCTGGTCATCTTTAACTTCTATTTTTTAAAATTATAGCATGCAAATGGAGAAAATGCATGGATTGGCATTGATGGAAATACTGGTGCCATTGCTGACATGAAAGAGCGCAAGGTACTTTATTTATTTTATTCTTGAAGTTTGCATATTGTAATCGAAACCGAAAACTATCCATTGTTATTTTACCAAAGTCACATTAGAGTTAGGACCTTCATTATCCATTTATTTTTAAACGAGGCAACACAGAGAAGAAATCCATGTTTATTTCACTACAACAGATCATTTTGATTTACTGAGCACATGCTTAGTTGTCTTGTAAGTGTATATGTCAGCAATTAAACTCTGATAATGTTTTGTATTATGGTGCTAGATCTGGGATGCCTATAATGTGAAGGCACAAACTTTTAAGACTGCCATTGAAGCTGCATGCATGCTTCTAAGGATTGATGATATAGTGAGTGGGATCAAGAAGAAGCAGGCTCCTGGAGCAGGCCCTTCAAAGCCTAAGATTGAGACCGAGGGAGATGCCGACGGCGAGCAAATCCTTCCAGACTGAAAACACACTTCCCTTGACGTTGTTTTTTTTTTTTTTGACTTGTAGAGTTGAAAATCTGCTAGGTTATCTGCTAGGTTTTTGTTCCTCTTTAAAGTATTTAATTATTCTTAAGAAATTTTGGGTCCTTGATTGTGCTGATGTTTTATACTTGGTACTGTTTGTTTAAGCAACTTGTGAACTTTAATGATGTTGAAGTGTCATATGCTTTATGGAGTGTTTTCGATCTGTTGTTTTGAGATTGTGCCAGGCTGAAATTGTTTGTTTTCTCCATTTTGATAGCTGCTTGTTTTCAACTAGATTTCAGAACATGCATCTTTCTGTGGGTAATGCGATTAAGCAGTCCTTTTTATTTGAAACGGGTTGTTGATTATATTGTCGTACTTATGGAGAGTCGTACTTATGTACAACTAGAAGGATTGCAAATGAAATGATTAATATGAAGTTTGTTTAGCTTCATGTGCTGAATTACCAATTGGGAATATATAGGTTGGCCTTACAAATATGATTTAATACACGAGCTTGATAAATAATGATTTAATATATGAATTGGGAGTGATTGAAGTATTAATTAGAGTTATAAAATTATTGCATTGAAAAGTGAAATAGATCAGTTATTTTATAACAATATTTTTTTGACAAAAGACTCCTTTATTAAGGAACGGAGGCTGTAATTTAACATCTTATTTTACCATTTATCCAAACACTTTTCATGTTAAATCCCTCCTTGATCGTGATTCAATTAGTTTGATTGTTATCAAGAGAAAGACTATGTTCCTTCCTTCCTTTGTCAATTACTAGGGTGAATGGACCAAAACATGGAACTAATATTTGATATGGATCAATTTCAATGTTTTTCAAGAGTTTAATACAATGTACCAACAATAGTACTATATATTTAATTATAGTACTATGTTGTAATATTGTGATAAAATTTATTTTTTGATGGCAACTTCAAATTATAAAATAAAGTTTATAATTTTTCATAATTATTAGGTAAAAAGCTACCATTAATTTAAGAAAAACAGGATGAAAAAACATGTGGAATTGGACTCAAATGTCTTACGCAAGGACTCGAATTCAAGTTTTATGGATGAAAAAACATAGATGGAGAAGAAGATCTCACTAAAAGGATCAACCAAATTCTCTAATGGAGACTCATCATTGTCATAGTTATAAGTAATTTGCAAGGGTAGAAACTTGTAGATTCATTTCCCCTTGTACAACATGTTGTGCAAATATGACTTTCTTCCTTTTCTTGTCCCTTGTTGATGATTTTCCATTTGCAAGTTCTTTTGCACATCATTATTAAGATAAGATTATGAAGTGTAATGTTTTTCACTGTCAGCTTCTTTTGTTGGGATTCGTTTACAAGGATAAGGTTTGGAAAACTGCTACCTGTCAACATTTTTGTCTTCTAATAACAGCTAAAGGTATGCAATGATGGAATCATGTGTTGGTTAAAAACAAAGGCTACCCGTGCTTTGTGAAGATTTGTAAGCGGTAAATATTTATAAAAAATGCATACAATATATTGAAAATTGAAATATTTGATTTTATTAAAAAATAATTGTTTAATTTAAAATGTTTGAAAGTGTCTTGAGACATTTTTTTTTAAGAAAACATACATGTTTAAACTTGATTAGAGTTTAACCACCTGTGGAATTGATGATTGAAACTTTTATCGCCTTAAAGCAACTTCAAACATAGTGAGCAAAAATAGACGTGTTATGTGAATTTTCTATAAAGATTTCAAAGGGTCGTATATATCAACGTTGTATCTTATAGGTCCATGGACATAATTCTTTAAGAGGGTTGATTTTGTGTAATTTTCTATATATTTGATACTAAAACAAATGAATTGAACAAGAATAAATAAGAATTTATAAAAGTAAATTTAAGTTTAGGATTGGTACTGAAATAGTTATGAACTAGGTTAAGGCTTATTTTGTACTGTAAGAGTAAAACATGGGCAGTGACTTTCTGTAATATGAAACTCCATTGACGTGTACTAAATGTAGAAGTGCACAAATTCTCTGACCTATGGTAATTCGTTGAATCAAGTTCTCCAATGCACATTCAGAATAATCTCATCCCAATTTCACATTCAAAAGACAATAAGACACAAAAGAAAACAGCAAAATAGAAAATTTGAAATTCTGTTCAAAAATTTATCAGTCTGCAACTCTTGCCTTCTCAATCTAGAACTATTATTTCCCACCATCTGATAAGAATTCGGCGGGTGTCCGACTACTCCGGCAAAAATCATCTCCTCAAACATTCCAACGACGGGATGGTGGCGAGATCTTGAGGTCATTGAGGCACCAAGATTATGCATTTGTGAAGTAGCATCACCCTCATGTTGGTGGTATGAAGAAGAGTTTAAATATTGTCCCTGATAAGGATTTCGATACGGAAGTCGCTGATGATGATCACTTTGAGATGCTGTTGCCAAAAGAGCTTGAGCACCTGAAGCAGTTGGTCTTGGTGGTACAAAATTATCATCACAAGAAGATGATTTTCCACTCGATGGAGCGTGGCCACCGCGACCATACAATGGGACCATTGTGGTATGTGATATATTTTCTTTACATACAGGACATTGTGGATGTTCATCAGATCCAAGAGAATCATCACTTTGAACATGTAGCCACTTGTAGATGCAAGGCCAGCAGTAAAGGTGGCCACAAAGGGTGACTACCGGTTCGTTGGCGAAGTCTAAACAGATGTTACAATCAAAACCATTGGATTCTTCTGCTTCTGACATGGAATTTGGAATGGTTTTCAATTCATGGGAAAAACAATCCTCAAATGCCATGAATCAAGGAACTGGTTCTCACAAGTGAAAAGAGTTACTTCTTTGTGCTTCTTTAGCCCTGAATATACAAAAGAAAACCCAGCTTAATTAATATTGGAAAAAGAAAAAAGTATTGGGGGAATCAGATTAATAGATTAAGTCACTCATAATTGAAACTAACTATAGGACATGAAAGAATATAAATCAATTACAATTTCATCAACTCAATCAAATAAAAGAAAAATTGTCAATTGAGAAAGTATCCAAATTGGATCAATGAAGTGAAAACATTGACCTTGACATGTAATTCAAGGCGGTTGTTAAATAAGTAGAAGATCAAATCACTCTAGCACGGTGGACCAAATAAATTCTTTTTCATAAGCAATATTTCAATCCCTATCCACAACTTGCTTATAAAGAACTAGTATCACAAAAACTAATAATCATGAATGCATAAAGCAAAATAATTAATTCTATGGTTCTTGTGGCACATGGAAAGAAAGAAGCACATCAAATCTATTAAATCAAGCACTGTCAACATCATATTTATAGATGATAAGAAACCAAAAAAAACAACAGAGTGCATATATAGGAATAAATCCTTCCTAGGACACTAGTATCACTAGTTTGTTCATATTCTGGGGATTCACCAAGACAAACCATCTAATAATCTAAGATTCTCTGGAAACCTTTAGTGTCCTATAAGAAAGATGTCATGAATCATGATCATGTGCTTATCTAAAAACACATAAAGTACAAATTGCTTGACATCAAAAACCCACAAAGAGAAATTCCATAATACTTCAAATCATTTCCTATACCAGAATTCTATAAAAGGAAAAAAAATCTTTGAAAGGAAGTAAAAACACAAGATCTAATCTAAGTAGTAAAAATTAAATGAAACAAGAAAGAGCTTGCAAAAAAGAAAGAACAATAATAACCTGAAGATGATGATAAAAGAAACAGAATAGATATGGAATCTAATTAGAGGTGAAACAAGATACTATATAACAAAAATGAAAACAGAAACATACCAAGATAAATACAAAAGAGAACAGCTTTTGGCTTTCTGAGAAGTTTATTGAATGTAAGCAACAACAAATGAATGAAGACACAACAAGTGTTTGTGTCTCTATATAGTGCTAGATAGATAGGCCTAAACAAATGATGACATGGTTTCAATAAAAATGAATTCATTTAAAATTAAAACTATTAGTACTTCTTAAATGATATTAGAATTTTTATTTTTACATTAAATTAAATCTTCTATAAAAAATAACAATGAATTAATATCACATGTTTATAAGTAATTATGAATTAATTTTTTTTTCATTTTTTAACCAGTGCTTAAATTTTATAAAAAATCAATTTTAAACATGACGAAATATGAAAAATTATTGTTAAAGTTATTTTGTATCATTTCAATTACTTTTTTAATTAGCTTTTTAGATATTAATCTATACAGGATTTGAAATTTCCATTGTTAAAAGTGACTATAGAAACAACAATATTGATTTGTGCGACCACGTGATTGCATTGCCCATTGTTAGACAATGGAGTCCCACCTTATGATATTTTTTATTAGTTACTTCCAAAACACTCAACCTAACAAAATTAAAAATGATTCAACAATATTCCCTTCGAAATTAAATATAGACTCATAAATGTTTTTTTATGATTAGAATTTCAACTCCGAACTTTGCATATATTATGCGTGTTTTTATTAACTTAGTTAAACTCACGAGGACAAACTTATAAATGTCTAATAAATAGATATATTTGTTTCAAATTTTTAATTAAATATATCAACTTTGTTTGATTTTTTCTTGATAATATTTGATTTTAGAGTAGTATTTTTTATGAGGAAGTTTTAGGTGATTAAAACAATTGAGCACAATATTTAATCAGGCTTACATATTTAAAAGAAGATAGAAAAGAAAAAATCAATAATGTTTATTTTTAAAATAATTAAATGATATATATTTTAATGTGTTTGTTTATATATTTTTTCTACTTAGGTCCATATACCCTACACTCGTATGAAAACAAGTTTTCAAACTTTATCTTTTCAAAAAGTATATGCTTTTAGGGGGACCCGCTAAATTTTTATTTGTTAATCTGATTCACATGTTTAGTTTTATTTATTAGGAAATGTTAATTAGTGTCTTGGGGCACTACTTAAGGATCTCAAATAGTAGTTTTTTTTTATATATAAAATTTTGTATAATTAATGTATTAAAAATTGAAAATTTTAATATTTTTATAAAATAATTACTTAATTTAAAATGTTTATAAAATGTCTGAAAACACTCGTTAAAAAGACTTTATTTATTTATGATTGATGAAATTAACTACCACAATTTTGAAAATCCATAATAAAATGAATTCCTTATTTGTTAGTAGAAAAGTGAACCAATTCTGTCAAAGAAAGAAAAAGACAAGGTGGGCATACCACATATGAAGTGATATATTCCAAACTATATTCCAAATAACACAGCTCTTCATGTAAAGCCAAGAGCTTTGTGTAATATGAATAAGCAAAAGAGTTGAGATATTTTCCTTAAAAAAAATTGTGAAATTTGAAAAACCATTTGAAACAATTTTGGTTATAATTTCTTCTTTTTATTCGTAAAAAATAATAGAAAAAAGAATAAAAAAATAATGTGAGTATTGTTATGAAATTGATCCTTAGCATTGCAAGATATTATAAAATATATAAGAATAGTGAGAAAGAAATAAATAGAGAACATAAGAGAGTATTGTATTAGTTCACAAGTGTGTTCTTTACATGACAATGTAGGTCCTATTTATGGGATCCAAAAGTTGTAACTTACAATTACATGAAGAGCTATGAGACTAAATATCAATAGGAATAAATAAAGTCATTTAGTCATAGTAGTTAAGGGATATAGAAGGTCCAGGGACAATGGACATCCACATCATATTTTCATTTATTCATAATACCCCCCCTTGGATGTCCATGAAGGATGTGCCTCATTAAAACCTTACTAAAGAAAAACCCAATGGAAAAAAAAAATCTAGTGAAAGAAAAAGAGTACAACAACCTTTTGTGTCTTAATCTGCCTCATTAAAAACTTTGCCGGGAAAACCCAGTAGGATAAAACCAAAGGGAAAAAAAGTGCATAACACATTTTTGTCTCCCCCTCATAAAGACAACGAAGAAATTTCAATAATCTTTTATACTGGTTGCTCAAAATCTTTACTTGGCAGTGACTCTGTAGAAAGATATGATTTATCTCCATACTCTTCTCCAAATCAGCGGCTCATGAGATATCTTCATATTGGGTTGTTGAAAGAACCTCCTTTCAAAATTGGAAAACCGCAAGTTTCTTGTAGGTATAAAATTATAATCTTTAATAAAGAGTATTCTCCACTTCCTTGATGTGGTGTTAGCATTTTCAAACGATTGAATGATATTGTTCTTTCTCTAAGGTACAAATTGTATGTTTGACTTTGCTACAATATCTGTATTGACAAAACTAAAATACCACGATATATAAATAATAAGCAAAATACATTAGTGTCCTCACTTGACCAATTCAAGTTGTTCATAATTTTCTTGAGGACATGATCTTTACTCACATCAAGTGACATCACAATCATTCTACTACGTAATCAATTAGATTTATCCATATCGACATTTATATAATAACAAATTTTAGAATATCTTCGGGATTTCTAATAATATTTTATACCATTATCATAAAATCGATTATAACAAATTCATTTCCAAATCCTTAAAATGGACAAATGATGTCTTCTTTTCAATAATTTTGATAGTATGTATTATGCAAATGAAATCCTTCAGGTAGTTTCATATATCACTATCAAGTGAGCCATACAAATATATTGTAGCACATCTTTTATATAATTTGAGCCTTTCATTTGCTACTGAACTTAATCAAGTACGAAAAAGTTCTTGCATTCCCTTCAGGTGAATATGTGCCTAAAGAATATATGTCTCTTAAAAATAAATGGTAGACATTAACCAATTCACTTCAGGTGAACATATCAAACTCTCTCTCTCTCTCTCTCTATATATATATATATATATATATATATATATATATATATATATATGTGTGTGTGTGTGTGTGTGTGTGTGTGTGTGTGTTTTACCATTCTAATTTCCTTTTCGCAGGAAAATCATATATGTCCATTTAACTTCACATCTTCGAGTGTGCGGACTACAGGTCCAAAGAGTTTGATTTCACTGGAACTGTCTCTTTTCCATCTGCAGATATTTTCCTTTTCTATAATCTTTAATAGACTTGAATTCATGATCCTCATTATTACTTATCACATATAGCGCTATATTATTTCCAAAAACACGTCGACATTGACTTCATTTCGGTTCCATCTCATTCCATTGAGATCTCTCATTCATGACATAATTTATTAATATTTCATATGTTTCAGGTACCTGATCAGTTCTTCTGGAATTGAAAAAATCAATTATGTCATAAAACTCTTTTAGAGTTTTTGTATCCTTGTTTGAGTTAGCTTTCCTTTAAGCTCCTTTTCTTCTTCAAGGATTTTCATATTTGGAACCGGTTGATCTATCATGCTTCAGGCACAATTGAGACTCATTTGCATATTAGATTATCCGACAATGACATCTATTTCATTTGGAGCATTATCAGCTGATATTTGATTTGTTTAACTTTGCAAATGAGCAATATCTTGAGGATCAAGATGAGACAATAATATTTCATTTCAAATAATCTATTTGAACTTCAGGTTCACATTTTTCAGCTGCTTATTATCTCCCCTAACATTGAGAAAACTAATCCATCAATTGATAGTCAGCCTACTGAGCTGTAAATAAGTTGGCTCAACACAATTAATGATAGATTGAGATTTATATCAAATATATTTTCCCAATATTCTTTCAAGATTTATCTTAGATTGGAGCAATTGTGATATACGCAACACATCCAAAAGCGACTTGTTAACCTAAAGCCAACGATAGATTAAGGGGAAGACTTATATATAGTAATTTGTTGGCTTGATGCAAATCAACATCTCGATATACAAGATTATTGATTCCCAAACTAGAGTTTATAAGACATGGTCTCATAACAAAACTAGAGTTTATACTGTATGGTCTCATAAGTATTAATCATAAAATTAACTTTAGACGTTTAAAGAATGGATCTTCAAGTCCATTTTTATGAGCATATGCTACCAACTGTTTAATGTCAATTTCAATTGACGAATGATACTTATCGAATGCTTTCTGAAAAGTTCAGAAAATAAACTCTTAGTCAAATTGTTGACATAATACTCTCACAAACTTCTGGTTGTGAATATACATGTGATCATTCTTTTAAATTGTCTACTTTACTTGGGAACTAGTAACACACAATAGTTACTAGATTGAAGAATCTTCTGACTCTTCAATATATTTTCATTTTTTTTCCAACTAGTTTCTGCATCATAATAGATCCGGGATAACCCAACCGGTCATGCCAACGATACATTTAATATATTATTTAATGTTTCTTGATATTATTTTATGTGGAGCCAAATTGAATCTCAACTGGTCAGAGCATCGTGCTGATAACGTGCTATGAAATTGATCCTTAACATTGCAAGATATTATAAAATATATAAGAATAGAGAGAAAGAAACAAAGAGAGAACATAAGAGAGTATTGTATTACTTCACAAGTGTGTTCTTTACATGCCAATATAGGTCCTATTTATAGGATACAAAAGTTGTAACTTACAATACATGAAGAGGCATGAGACTAAATATCAATAGGAATAAATAAAGTCATTTAGTCATAGTAGTTAAGGGATATAGAAGGTCTAGGGACAATGGACATCCACATCATATTTTCATTTATTCATAACAAGTATGATATGAAATAGATTTTTTTTTTAGGAAATGAGTATGAAAGAGATAGTTGTCAAAAAGTTGTAACAAAGTGGTTATGCAAATATATTTCTCATAAGTAAAATAGTTTTACATCATACATAAATGTTTTTTGTTTTTTTTTTCTTTCAAAAAATACATAAATGATTTTCACTATTAAATTAATAAATTTTATCATATCACATTTGATCTAGTTATAAAAACTAACTTATAGATAATATAACATTCATTCATTTGTCCATCATAGAAATAAGTTAATAACTCTGGTCTAGAAGTAATGCTAGACATATAGTGCAGTGTTAGACATTTCTTAACCTAGCTTTCTTTTTTTATATATATCGATTGATTGATTACACTTTCCTTCTCGATTTAATTTAAGCTAGAATAAGAAATGGAGAATGTACCAAAAATTGAAAAAGAAAAGGAGTATTTGTTAATTTTAAATTCGTAAAGCTATAAGCTGTGGATCGGTGCCATCGGGAGAGCCCCAAAGGGATTTTGACCAAAGCACCATACGCTCAAAAAATTGAGTTTGGAACCCTTGAAAATGCATAATAAGAGAGATTTTAATACTCTGGTCTAAAGTAGCACGAGGAATAATAGGAACTCTCTCTCTAACATTCACTCTGTTAATTAATGTATACCCTACCATTTTAAGGGGGGTGTATTGGATTAGGATTTTAAGAGACAATTTTTCATAAAAAAGTCTTATGGATTTTAAAAGATTGTGAAAGATTTTAATAACTTTTAAGATTTTAAAAGACTATCAAGATTTTTAATATAGTTTTCAAAGGATTATATCATAAGATTTGGAATGGCTTTTATGAATCATGAGATTTTATAGGATTCAACAAATTTTTAGAAATGGATGTGTTGATTTAAAAATTATGACTCTGCTTCAAAAGTACCAAAAATCTTCTCAATTGTGTTCTTCAAGACCAATACTGGAAATTGATAGTATTTTTTTTTTCGTGTTGAAGGTTGCAAAATTTTGTAGAGGATATCACACACTTCAATATAATAATAAAGCTAAAAATACATAACCTATTAATGATACAAAGAAATTTGTTAAGTCAATGAAAAGTGTCATATATTCACTGAATACATAACAAAATAGCACAACAGAAAAAAAAATGACATACATCTGAGACACGGTATCTTATGAGAGTATATTAGAAAACTGTAGCACAGTAGCACGAAAAATAGCAGCGGCTCGTGGTGAAAAGAAAAGAAACAATCATGGCAATCAATTGTCTGAAGGTAAAAAAAAGTCTTTGAAAAAGTATGAAAAGTCTCAAGGTTTTTAGTGAGATTGTTGAAGGAGTGTATTATGTGTATTTTTAACTAGAAAGTCTCACAAAATCCATGCTACAAAAAATCCATTAAAATCTCTATTTTGAATACCAATAGACATTTTTTAAGTTGTGAGGAATCTCAATTGAATACCACTGGATTTCGTTGCCTTTAATAAAAAGTCTTGATTGTCTTGATTGAATACCACAAGATTTATTTATATTTTATAAAAGTCTTGATTGAATACCATGAGATTTTTTCATAATGAAATTGTCTTTTAAAATCCTTTGAAATCTCAATCCAATACACCCCCTTAAATAGAATTTATTTTTAAAGTGTGAGACTCACTTTCATTTAAACCAATAAAGAATTGAGTGTTTAAAAGAGTGTTAAAAAGAGAGTGTTCCTAACACTTGTCAAAGTAGCACTATGTTGAAATCTATACAAAATCCAATTGATCTGCATTCACCTGTGAACAAATCTTCTTTAGTAAAAAAAAAGAAGATAAATCTTCTATTATGCATTGTCAGCATTGATATTTGCCAAATTGGTCTTGGAGAGATCTAATTAATAGCCACACATTCATAAGTCATGAGAGAGTGGAAACAAATTATTACTATACATCAGAAAAATTGTCTAACCAAATGTATCCAATTGCCATTTGCCTTTAAAACACAAATTTGAGTTTTCAATACTACTAACAACATGGCTACATTACTCAGCAAAACAGCAATGAGACCCCACTAAGAATTTGAGAATTTTTTTTTCCATATTGATTTAATGCCAATCTTTGAGAATGATATCCACACCATTTCTTCAAGAATTTGATTGTGAAACTCTAGGTGAAGAAACAGGAAACAAAAGGAAGAAGCTGTGGCTCTGCATCTCTTGGAGTAGTAATAGGAGAGGGGTACAAATGGTAACCTCTTTCAGCATTTCTGAAATTTATATCCAAATGGGGGCCAAACCAGATTTGGATAGCTTAAATACAATATTGAAACACATGATCTAGAGTTTCAATATATTTTTCACATTTATGGCAGATTAGAGGACATGAAACCCCTTTCTTCCTTAATTGATTTCACATTAAAACATAATCATTTAAAATACTCCAAAATAAATTTTGAAGGAATGATAGCCATCTTTGTTGCCACTACAAACCATGGAGGCTTGGGTTAAGGAGTTGATGAGAGGAATTTGACAAATTTGATCAGCTTCAAAGAGAAGGAACACTCTTTGATTTTAGCTTCATTCTATTTGAACTGATTAATCTCAATGCGATCCTTCATGTGAGTATGAAAAAGAAAATTGTTTAAAAGTTGTTACAAAATGATTATACAAATATCATTTCTCTAAAAAATATTATCTAGTAACGGATCATTCATTAATCATTTAGTCCACTTCTAATCAATTAATTAAAAATTATTTTATCTCATATTATTATTTTATCTCTTGTTTACGTATCCTCAACATGAGCATCACTTTTTGAAGACTCGCAGACCTCAACATCATCATTCATATGATTCAACATGTTTATCAAGAACATACAAATCCACTGTTCAATTAACAGTAGATTAAGTGACCATAAATTTCCCACCAGCCTTGTAATAAATTGAGAAAATTGTGAAGTAGCCTTTATCTTTCAGAATGTCCAAAATCTTATAACATGACTAGCCAACAAGGTCACACCACAATTCACAATCAATCATCATTTTATACTCAAAATTATCTTATAAGATCCCAAAGAATCCACAAGTGTGGATCCTAACCTTAAACAAACCAACACGACTCATGTATACAAAATCCTTCAGAAAAATGTGATTAAAAATCCTAATGTGGAAGCATCACAATATCAAGCGAAGAACCTATTAACCATGAATTACGATAACTATTTTACAATCCAAATGGTTTTACATACGTTCACAAACATCTGTTTCTCTTGTGTGTGGTATTTCTTATGGATATTTTTAACTCTGCAACTCTCAATGTAATGTAATGAAGCGAAGAAATCAACAATCGAATTTATGAATAAAAAATAAAAACTTAAATCAATGAAACTCAACTAAACCCAAAAACTTTGTTAGATTAAAACGAAAGTTGGAGGCATACCGTTAATTTATTTAGATGGGAGAAGAAGAGAAAATTAGGGTTTTAAATCTAATTTTTTTATTTCATTTTTAATTTTTGTGGAAAACCGTTAATTGAAAATAGGTTTGATATTTAAAAATTGGAATGAATAAAAATTAATTTAGAGTAATTATAAAAAGAAAAGTTTGAGTGATGATGGGAGAATATTCACCTTGATATAAAAAGACTATAAAAATATTAAATCATAGATTTATTTAATTAAAAAAATATTGCACACAAGTAAATAGAAAACGAAGGAAGACGATCTATGGAAAGATAATGTGGACCATATAGTATAGAGTTAGAGATGAAATATTGAAATGAAAAGAATTTGGAACCACAAAAGAAGGTGAAGCAAGCAGAGTGTTAGTATGGCAGGGGTTGTTGTGTTTTTGAACACCTCTTTGTTGTGCTCACAACCATCACCATGTCTGACTATTTCACGCTCCTCCTTCGCTCCTTCTCAGCTTCATCTTCCTCTCACTCGCCGCCGCATTCACTGCTCAACTTCAACTTCTACTTCTACTTCTACTTCATACCCTGCTGCCACAGGTTTATTTTTTTCTCACTTTCATTTTTTCATACCTTCATGTTTATTCTTTTAATTGAATAAGTGAGGTGAGGAGGTCTATTTGTAAAGAAATAATGGAATAGTTGCTTACTCCAACATGGGCTGAAGTTGGTTTTCTGGTATCTTCATGCAGACAAACTTCCAAATAGTATTGATTTTTCTGTAACTGGTGGTGCATATGATTTCACTAAAGCAACAACATCACTAACAAATGAGTTAATCACTTCATCAAAGAAAGTCACTCTTTTAAGGCATGGTCTTAGCACTTGGAATGCAGAAAGTAGGATTCAGGTAGTTTGCTTTCCTCTCTACTTTTTAACTTATTACTAGCTCTAGTACTATATGGAGTTAGAGGAGATGTTTAGCTTGCTTCGCAAATGCTCAATTAGATAACTTATCCGCCATCCCTTACTTCTAGGACCCAAGTTTTTGTTTTGATGTTTCACATGGAACATCTTTTTACCACATCTGCCATCCATTGTCATTAAATTGATCATATGTGTTTAGGGAAGCTCAGATTTGTCAGTACTAACTGAAGCTGGGGTGGAGCAAGCAGAGAGATGCAAGAAAGCATTGGAAAATATTCACTTTGACCAATGTCTTGCCAGTCCAATATCTCGTGCCAAGGTTAGGCAGCGCTGAAATTTAATTCTCGAGCATGCTAATACTTTTACTGATAGTCAATTTATTTAACTGGTTTTGCATGTTTGATGTAGCAAACTGCTGAAATTATATGGCAAGGAAGGGAAAAACCATTGGTTTACATTGATTCACTTAAAGAAATATCTCTCTATCACCTTGAAGGATTGAAAAATGGTGAGCCTGACTCTGCTCAACTTTAAAAACAATGAACATATATTTCTAATATGTTTATGGCTTTTCATTTGCATGCTTAAATTGACTATTATTTTATAGTTAAGTGGCATACTTGTTGATAGGAAGAGTATATTTGATGCTACTGAATATTGAGAATAAACCATAAATTTAGTCCCTAGACTATCATACTCCCACCAATTTAGTCCTTAAACTATATAAAATCTATCAATTTAGTCCTTAAAGCATATAAAATCTGTCAATTCAGTTCCTAACATCTTAATATCAGGGACTAAATTGACATTTCATATACCATAAGGACTATTTACTATATTTATTAGTTTCGAGGCTAAGTTGGAGAGAGAATGATAGTTTAGGGACTAAATTGATGATTTATTTGCATATTGATGATATGTTTTCATTTTATTTCACTTTTCAATATGGATCGTTCTTGTCATTCTTTATGATTAAACTATAGGTCTCAAGTTCGAATCTCCCGATGCAAATTTCGGTGGGCTAGTCCATACAGAGCTTTACTCTGGCTTTAAATAGGGCTCCCGCAAGTGGACGGTGGGATTGGACCCCTCGGATTAGTCGTTCATCGGATCAAATACTGAGTTTTCAATATTTTTATAATTATTAAACTAAATCAGTTTGTTTCTAATTTGGAGGCAGTGGATGCTAAGCAAATATATAAGGAGGAATACAGAATCTGGAGAGAAGATCCAGCCAATTTTGTCATGAATGGTAGATATCCTGTACAAGATCTCTGGATAGCTGCAAGAGATTGTTGGAAGGAAATTTTGTTGTCACCTGTAAGATTTTTTTGCCATTGATACACAGTGTTGCAAGTTTTGATTTGAAATTGAGTTGCAAGATTCATCTTACTCTGCAGGGAGAAAGCTTTCTAGTTGTGACTCACAAATCAATATTGAGGGCATTAACTTGCACTGCTTTAGGCCTTGGCCCAGAGAGGTAAGTATTATTTGTCATATCATTAAAAAATTAAACTGATCTTGTGCCTACTTATTGAAATATGTACTTCTGATTTTAATTTTTACAATAGTATTCTAGGAAGAAGAAATTTGATGTTTTAGTTTTGATAGATACTTCCGTACCATTTATAACTTCAATGTTCTAGCAGTTTTTTGTTAAAGATTCCAGTTGGTTGTCATAAATGTAGCTAGTCAAATGATATCATGATCAAGTGTTGATTTAAGCAATGTCTCAAAACTGGTTCGGAGATCGAATTGGTGAGACTTTGGGTCATGGTACACTCGGTTCAACTACTGTTGAATCGGTTGACAAATAAATAAATAAATAAGTATTAAAAAGTGTAAAAAATGAAAACTTGTTAAGTCGACAACAGTTCAACTCGGTTTAATCTGGCTCAGCAAGAATGCAATATAACCAGGATCTAGCCAACCAACAAAATGGCCGGTTCCCGATTCAACCAGTTGAATTGGCTATTTCGGTTCAGTTTTTTAAACATTGGTTTTAAGTGATTAAGTCATCTCTCTTTCCATTTGGTTAAAGGTTACTACCTCAATTACATGCTAGATTCACAAACATAATTGATTGAATGTTTGAAAGTTCCTACTTCTTTTTGAATAGCTTGGTTGAAATTTCAAAACCTCTTGCATGTGTAGCATGAATTGAAACAACCATTTGATGCTTTATCCAATATAGCAGCTGACATTAAGACATTGATCAAAATGTTCAGGTTTCGTTCCCTTGATGTCAACAATGGTGGGATATGCGTATTCAACTTCAATACCAGAGGAGAAGCAATGCTCGAGGCTTTAAACTTGACAGCTCACATGTATAGCGATCATATATATCCTGCCTGAAATCTCTTGGTTGCTGAATGCAAGGAAGGAAGACAACTTCCATTGTTTTTGTCATAGAATGGAACAACACTACTGAGTGCTTGATGGCAACTCATATAGAAGCTGAGGAATTGCAGTATAGTATTTAGTTTGTGCTTACTATGTAAATTCCAATGATTAGTGTGTATTGAGTCTATTTAATCAACATACTATTTTTGATAAATATTGTTTGATGTCATACAAATCTAGCATACTCTTAAGATTTTGTCTATAGGTGTATGAAAAAAAATCCAAAAACTTAAATTAATATTTTTAATGATTGATGTTTGTGAAAATAGAAAGAATGAAGTGATTAAAAAGAAATTCGAGCTACTGAAAAGTGAAAAGTGGCTCAATGTGAGCTCTGCATTTCTTCAAAGGATGAAGAGTGTTGAGTTAATTTACCAGCCACCACATATATTTATACATATGGTGAAAAACAGGTGAAGAATCTGGTTAGTTTATTTGCAAGCACGAGGGTTTGAACATCAAAATACCGACAATAATGACACCATATGTTCTAAATTATCACCTTCACTTCAATCTAATTCATAAGTATAAAATGCATCAATTTAGTCCTTGTTATTAAGATGTTAGGAACTAAATTGATGAAATTTACATACTTTAAGGTATTTAGTTGACAAATTTATATAGTCTAGGGAAGGGACTATACTTGATATATTTACATAATTTAGACAATAGGTTTGAAAAATAGCGATAGTTTAAGGATCTTTTTTTAGGGAGGATAGTTTAAGGATTAAATTGGTAGTTAAAGAATAAGTTAATGGGAGATGCATAGGTATTTTGATTTTATTTTATTTGACAGTATACATAACTATTAACTAGAGTGCGTATGAAGAATTACATAATGTCACGCAAAATAAAATACAGCCTTTTTTTTTTGAAAGGAAAATGTATCATTTTTTAATGACACTCAAATATGCTCCTAAAAAAAAGGTTCGCAGTATATTCACCACAAGAGTGTTATTTGAACAACCAAATGTTATTTGAACAACCAATTTGGTTGACAACTTATATGATAACCATAATTTATAAAAAAAAGTAGGTATTTGTACGAAAACCAAAACAATAGAGAGATAAAGTAAAAAATAATGTGAGTATGAGAGAGAAAGTTGTCACAAAAGTTATCACTAAATAGATGTTCAAATATCATTTCTCCTTCACTATTGGGAGAGGATGATGCTGCTATTCAAGCTTTCTTACCTAATTAAGTACACTGTACACCCATGAGTTGTGTAGCTCCTCAAATTCAATTATTTTTCAAACGACATTGTGGCTGTTATTTGCGTTAGTGGACACAGTCTGAACATCACTCGAGTAACTTTTGAAATACAAGTCATGTGCGGAGGGAATTTCAGAATTTAGGACTTTAGTCTTTTTATTTAGGAACATCCTTGATAGTAAATCAAAATGTGGAGGGAAGCCAAGACGACGGCTCAATCCCTTGCACAATAGTTATGTCTAAGTTTAATCCCATTTTTATGATTTCATACCTCCTTGCATTGCTTCTTTTATTGATCAATGATCATGAAATTAAGGTGAGTTTTTCTTAGTAAATGTTTAAACATGTTTTTGTTCCCCTATTTTTGTTTAAACGCTCTATTTTTCTTTGTTAACAACCAATGAATTTGGGACATTTTAAAACCAATTTTTCCCCTCTAAAAATACCAAATTTTTTATTTTCTAATTTCACCATTTTTCTAATCTTTCCACCGTGCTCATTTTTGTTGTTATGGTCTGGTCTCAAATATAGTCGTGCTCATGTGAGGTGTTTGTTAGAAAGTGTAGTGTTAAAACTTCTATTTAGCAAAATATAATTCTTTTTTTGGTATAGAACAAACTACTATAATTTACCTACAACAATTCACTTTGTTAAATCTTGTTACTTTGACTTGAGACCTTGAAATGTGTTTTTTTTAATGTCTCATTTGATTCTCCACAATGCCAATTTCAGTGGAGTTAGTTTGTCTTCTTCAATATTTTTTTACCAACAATGAACTGATTCAAATGGTAAGAAATTTAAATCCCTTAAGCAAGGGGGCATGAGTTTGATTTCTTATTACATATGGAAAAAGTTTGATTGAAACATTTCACAGCTTATTGTGAAAAGTGATTCAAATTTATTGTGAAACTTTTTTAATTTTCACTGTGAAGTACATAAAATGTAACATTTCACAGCTTATTGTGAAAAGTGATTCAAACTTTAATGAGACATCTTCGCAATCTACAAATTGTAGATTAACAAATCCAAGGTTTTCATACTTAATGTCGACGGAAGAGGAACGTAAGTAGAATTGAGTTATTAATTTTAGTTTCATCCCTTCATTTATCATAGTGGGACCAATATACCTTTATAATAGATTACCTATTAGCTTTGGAGTGTTTGCTTAGATTCATTAAAAAAAAAAATCCTAAAATGTTCATTATCTTTTCATGCCACTTTCACCTACCTAAGCATAATGCAAATGCCATACCTTTTATTTTAAACTCTTTTGATTATAAAATCAAGTGGAAGTAGCAAACAGCCAAACAATAACACGAGTTAATCTAAATTACAGACACAACCATATGAGACACGTGCCAGTATAGAACAAACAAAGCAGATAGATAAATAAATAAAACAATTTCACCCATCACCCCAATTATTTAATACTCCAGGCAAAGATTCCCTCATCCCATGTATTCTGTTCATTGTTTTTTGCTTTCAAAGGAATAATAACACATCAACACGACGCCGTTTCATCGAATAGTACCGTTACACACCATAGGAGCGTGTGCATCAACCGCGACCCAACAGAGCGTGGTATCGAAACTGAACAGTGGAAATTAAAAAAGTTTCAGTTCTTTTTTCGTGTACTTCACCTCCTTCTTCACACTTCAATCCTATCTCATCTCTTCATTCACTCATCCATGGCTTAACAGTGAGAAACGAGAAATTGAATAAACAAAACTAACTCACGAAAACAAAAGAATGCAATCAAATTCTCGTAACAAACTCTCAACTTCGTGTTAAACGGTTACTAAATATGCAAATGAGACAGCGTCCCACCGCCATGCGCGGTGGTCCGGTGAATCAGCAACGACCACCACCACCGCCGTTAAACTCCGTCTTCAACATTATCCCAGTCCACGACCTCCTCATAGACCATCCATCACTCCGTTATCCAGAAGTCCGCGCCGCCGCTGCCGCACTACGCACCGTCGGCGACCTCCCAAAGCACCGTTTCATGGCATGGCAACCAGACATGGACCTTCTCGACTGGCTCCGGTTACTCTTCGGTTTCCAAAACGACAACGCAAGAAACCAAAGAGAGCATTTAGTTCTTCATCTCTCAAATGCACAGATGCGTCTTGAACCTCCTCCTGCTATCCCCGACGCGCTTGACGCCGGTGTTCTTCAACGTTTCCGACGAAAGCTTCTTCATAACTACACTTCCTGGTGCTCTTATCTTGGTCTTAAGTCAAGCGTAAACACGCGCCGCCGTGATCCAACCGATCTTCGTCGCGAGTTGCTTTACGTTTCCCTTTATCTTCTAATTTGGGGTGAATCTGGTAACCTTCGTTTTGTTCCTGAGTGTCTTTGTTATATTTATCATTTTATGGCGAAAGAGCTTAATATGGTTCTTGATGGGTTAATTGATCCTGATACTGGTAGTCCATTTTTGCCAACAGTTTCTGGTGAATGTGGATTTTTGAAATCTGTTGTTATGCCAATTTATAATACTATTAAGATTGAAGTTGATAGTAGTAGAAATGGTAAAGCACCACATTCTGCATGGAGGAATTATGATGATATAAATGAGTATTTTTGGAGTAGGAGGTGTTTGAAGAAACTTAGATGGCCTTTGAATTTTGAGTCTAGTTTTTTTGGGACTACACCTAAGGATAAAAGGGTTGGGAAAACTGGCTATGTTGAACAAAGGTCATTTTGGAATATTTACAAGAGTTTTGACAGGTTATGGGTTATGTTGATTTTGTTCATGCAAGGTGCTATTATTGTTGCTTGGGAGGGTACTACGTATCCTTGGCAATCATTAGAGAGAAAGGATGTTCAAGTTAAAATGTTGACTTTGTTTATCACTTGGGGTGGTCTTAGGGTACTTCAATCTGTGCTTGATGCTGGAACTCAATATAGTTTGGTTACTAGAGAGACGGCTTGGCGTGGAGTAAGGATGGTGCTCAAGGGTTTGGCTGCTATAACGTGGACTGTTTTGTTTGGGGTGTTTTATGGATTGATTTGGATTGAGAAGGGTTCTAAACGAAATTGGTCTGATGCGGCAAATGAGAGGATTTATACATTTCTTAAGATTGTCTTCTGCTTTCTATTACCAGAGATGCTGGCATGCGTACTGTTCATATTGCCGTGTATACGGAACTTCATTGAGGAATCAGACTGGAGAATAGTATACTGGTTGACATGGTGGTTTCATACCCGGATTTTTGTGGGCCGGGGTGTGAGACAAGGGCTTATGGATAATGTGAAGTATAGTCTTTTCTGGATTGGAGTATTGGCTGCAAAATTTTCATTCAGTTACTTTCTTCAATTCAAACCTCTTGTTGCTCCCACTAAGGCTCTGTTGAAACTTAAGGGCATCAATTATAGATGGCATGAGTTTTTCAATAACACCAACAGAGTGGCAGTTGTTTTGCTTTGGTTACCTGTTGTGTTGGTATACTTCATGGATTTGCAAATATGGTATTCGATTTTCTCTTCCTTTATTGGTGGCACGATTGGTCTGTTCTCGCATTTGGGTGAAATCCGGAATATCTCACAACTCAGGCTCCGATTCCAGTTCTTTGCCAGTGCAATGCAGTTCAATCTGATGCCAGAGGAGAAGCTTCTAAGCCAGCAAGCAACGATGCTGAGGAAGGTTCGTGATGCCATCCATCGGTTGAAATTACGATACGGACTTGGTCAACCCTTCACAAAAATTGAATCAAGCCAAGTAGATGCTACCAGGTTTGCCTTAATATGGAATGAGATAATCATTACTTTCAGGGAGGAAGATATAATCAGTGATCGAGAACTAGAGCTCCTAGAACTGCCGCCAAATTGCTGGGACATTAGGGTAATTCGATGGCCGTGTTTCCTTCTCAGCAACGAGCTACTACGTGCTCTCAGTCAGGCAAAAGAGCTGGAAAATGAGTCTGACAGGTCACTATGGTTGAAGATGTGCAAGAATGAGTATCGCCGGTGTGCTGTCATTGAAGCTTATGATAGCATTAAGTACTTATTTCGTATGATTCTTAAAGTTGATAAGGTAGAGTTCTCCATTGTGACTAATATATTCAGGGACATAGACTACTGCATTCAGGTGGGAAAGTTAACAGAAGCGTACAAGATGTCTCTGCTACCAGAGCTACATGCTAAGGTGACTGAACTGGTTAAAATTTCGATACAGCCAAACAAAGATTTGAATAAGGCTGTAAATTTGTTGCAAGCCTTGTATGAATTGTGTATTCGAAGATTTTCAAAGGTGAAGAAGACCGCCGCCCAGCTAGTTGAGGAAGGCCTGGCGCTACAAGGTCCAACAACAGAAGGGGGACTGCTCTTTGAGAATGCTATTGAGTTTCCTGATGCCGGAGATGAAGTCTTTACCAGGCAGCTCAGAAGGTTGTCTACAATTCTCACTTCAAGAGACGCAATGCACAATGTTCCGTTGAATCTTGAGGCTCGACGGCGGATTGCTTTCTTTAGCAATTCTTTGTTTATGAACATTCCCCGTGCTCCCTATGTTGAAAAAATGATGGCTTTCAGTGTTTTGACTCCATATTATGATGAGGAAGTTTTGTATAGCAAAGAGTCTCTTCGAAAGGAGAATGAGGATGGCATTACTACTCTGTTTTATCTGCAGAAGATTTATGAAGATGAATGGAACAATTTTATGGAAAGAATGCGTAGAGAGGGCTTGAAAGATGAGGATGATATCTGGACAACAAAATCCTTGGACCTTCGCCTTTGGGTATCTTATAGAGGTCAAACATTGTCTCGCACAGTCAGGGGGATGATGTACTATTATAGCGCCCTTAAGATGCTCGCTTTTCTTGATTCAGCATCTGAGATGGATGTAAGACAGGGATCTGAGCATATCACTTCATATGGTTCAACAAACGCAAACAACCGTCTGAATACTCTACGCTCAGATGTGCATCCATCTCTACGGAAATTGCGAAGGGCAGATAGCAGTGTGACGCTGTTATTCAAGGGAGATGAATATGGGAGTGCGATGATGAAGTTCTCATATGTTGTGGCATGCCAGATGTATGGACGCCACAAGGCAGAGAAGAATCCCCGAGCGGATGATATACTGTATCTGATGAAAAACAACGAGGCCCTTCGAGTAGCATATGTTGATGAGGTTTCTTTGGGGAGGGAAGAGACTGAATATTACTCTGTTCTTGTGAAGTTTGATCAGCAACTGCAGAGTGAGGTTGAGATCTTTCGGGTCAGATTGCCTGGTCCTTTAAAACTTGGAGAAGGGAAACCGGAAAATCAGAATCATGCCATGATCTTTACGCGGGGTGATGCAGTTCAGACCATAGATATGAATCAAGACAATTATTTTGAGGAAGCTCTCAAAATGCGGAATCTGTTGGAGGAGTTCAATGTGTACCATGGTATCAAGAAGCCAACCATTTTGGGGGTTCGAGAGAATATATTCACAGGCTCTGTTTCGTCGCTTGCTTGGTTCATGTCATCCCAAGAGACAAGTTTTGTGACACTGGGCCAGCGATTTCTGGCAAACCCTTTGAAAGTACGGATGCACTACGGTCATCCGGATGTGTTTGACAGATTCTGGTTCTTGTGCAGGGGTGGAGTCAGCAAGGCATCTAGAGTGATCAATATTAGTGAAGATATTTTTGCTGGTTTCAATTGTACATTGCGAGGTGGCAATGTGACACATCATGAATATATACAGGTAGGTAAAGGAAGAGATGTTGGCTTGAATCAGATATCCATGTTTGAGGCCAAGGTCGCAAGTGGCAATGGCGAGCAGGTGCTGAGCAGAGATGTCTACCGGCTAGGACATAGATTAGACTTCTTCCGCATGCTTTCAGTGTTCTACACAACTATAGGATTTTACTTTAACTCCATGGTAGTTGTAATGACAGTCTATGCCTTTCTTTGGGGCCGACTTTATATGGCCCTCAGCGGCATTGAAAAGGAAGCCCAAAACAATGCTAGCAACAATAAAGCCCTTGGTGCAATCGTAAATCAGCAGTTTATAATCCAGCTTGGTATTTTCACTGCACTCCCAATGGTTGTTGAAAATACTCTTGAGCACGGGTTCCTTCCTGCAGTATGGGACTTCTTGACAATGCAGTTGCAACTTGGATCACTATTCTTTACATTCTCTTTGGGAACTCGCACCCATTTCTTTGGTCGGACTATACTTCATGGTGGTGCTAAGTACCGAGCCACAGGTCGCGGTTTTGTGGTGGAGCACAAGAGTTTTGCCGAGAACTATCGGCTATATGCTAGAAGCCATTTTGTCAAGGCCATCGAACTTGGAATTATTTTAATTGTGTATGCTTCTCATAGTCCCTTGCCTAAGGCTACTTTTGTGTACATAGCTATGACACTCTCAAATTGGTTTCTTGTAGTTTCATGGATAATGTCTCCTTTTGTCTTCAATCCCTCCGGGTTTGATTGGCTGAAAACTGTATATGACTTTGAAGACTTTGTGAATTGGATTTGGTATCCGGGTGGGCCATTCAAAAAGGCAGAATACAGCTGGGAAACATGGTGGTATGAGGAGCAAGATCATCTAAAAACAACCGGTATATGGGGAAAGCTGTTGGAAATCATTTTAGACCTTCGATTTTTCTTCTTTCAGTATGGCATTGTTTACCAGCTCGGCATTGCAAATCATAATACTAGTATAGCTGTTTACTTGCTGTCATGGATATTCATGGTTGCTGTTGTTGCGATTTATATCAGCATAGCATATGCACGGGATAAATATGGTACAAATGAGCACATATATTATCGTCTAGTGCAGCTTCTTGTGATTATGGTCACAGTTCTAGTAATTGTCCTCTTACTGGAGCTCACCCCCTTCAGTATTGTTGATCTTCTAACAAGCTCGCTGGCATTCATTCCCACAGGATGGGGAATGATTTTAATAGCCCAGGTGCTAAGGCCTTTTTTGCAGTCAACTATAGTGTGGGATACTGTAGTTTCCTTGGCACGACTCTACGATTTACTGTTTGGGATTATTGTTATGGCCCCCATGGCAGTTTTCTCATGGTTACCTGGATTTCAATCCATGCAAACTAGGATTCTCTTTAATGAGGCTTTCAGCAGGGGTCTCCAGATATCTCGAATAGTTAGTGGCAAGAAATCTGCTTAAGATGTTATTGGAGGTAATTTTCGCATCATATTCATTGCAATATTATAGTTTTTCCTTAATTGAATATGAAGACATCGAGATATTTGTCAGTGCTATGCAATTAAGTTGAAGCAGAATTTTATCTAGTAATCTGCAATGAACCATGGTTTATAGCTAAGAGATGGATTTGCTTCTTGAAGCATTTTCCTATCAAGTCAGCCTGGACTGTGCGATTTTGGAATCTTTGTCCAAATTTAATTGTAAATGTCTGTTGTGCTTATTTGCAGTGACCATCTAATAATTTACATGTGCAGGTCTTACCCAATACAAAAGGTGTTATCATCGGCGCTGGGATAGATGTGTTTATGTCATGTAGGAGTATCAACTTAGTGTAGCAGTCCAAGGTACTAATTTTAAGCAAAACCTTGTTCCAATTTAAATTGTAAATGTGAAATGTACTTATTTACATTGCATGTGCAGGTCATAGTTAAAACAAAGGGCGTTGTTCATTGGCCCTGGAGAGAGATGTGTTTCTATATCTTCCCTTGTAGGAGCATCAACTTTGTTAGTGTACCAGTACAAGATACTAATGTATGTACTTATCAGAACCAAAACATTGCTTTCTCAAGTATTATGAATCTCTGTACCTCTATTTTGTAACAATGCATGTGTATGTCCTTTTCTATCAATTATTTATAATCATATATTTGTTTTATTCGAATTTTTAAATTCTAATCCAAACTTGGTACTTATTTTCAGGTTATGCAATATCAAGAGCGAAGGTTTAGGCTTCTTTCCATGACAATGGTGACTTTTGTACAATTACATGACATTATTGATGACTGATCTATTAAGGGAGGAGGTTGATTGTGATTGTCTTCCACACCAGCACATCACCATGCTTCTCATTGACGATCTAATTGCTGTATATATTGTCCATATCTAGTGCAACCTGGTTATTAGCTAATAAAGATGAACTCGAGGCAGCTATGCTTTCTAGTTAGTTTTCAGTTAGCTAGTAAATTGAGAAGTTAGTTATGCACTTAGATTATGCTCTATGAACACATTTTGTATTGTTCATTAGATGTTAAGATTCATTCTGCTATTTTCACCTTTCACTAGTTTTTTTTTTTACATAGATGGTATTAAGCTCTTGTGTAGAGCGGCTAGAAATGCAATAGATGTTTGGAATGATCTATAGAGATAGACCTGAACCGCAGACGAACTAGAGAAAAATACAAGTTTCTTCATCTTCATGACTATAATACGATAAACCAACGCCCCCTACAGATGGCTACAAAATAAGGTAATATCAGAATTCCACCTTTTTTTTTTTTTTTTGAGGGAAATCAGAATTCCATCT
>Ga0228710_1000319_pt1 | contig 55352 bp, 25 predicted proteins | sample MedpolnodulmetaG_FD_177995 | JGI IMG/M metagenome (GOLD analysis project Ga0228710, IMG submission 177995) | Root nodule microbial communities from Medicago polymorpha collected in Santa Monica, California, United States - pink nodules | ecosystem: Host-associated > Plants > Roots > Nodule... | reverse complement strand
AACGGGGGAAAGAAAAAAAAAAAAAAAAAAAAAACCAAAAATGAAAGTGGGTCATTTTGGAAATTTTTTTTCAAAGGGGTTCAGACTTGAAATTTTTTTTGCAAATAGGGTCAGAAAAAAAAAAATTCTCTTGTCAATGCATGTACCAATGATTTCTTTGGTCATTATAATAAACAAATATGTTTTTTAGGATTCATTAAATAATTAAGTTATTTGATTAATAATATAGACTAAATACATCAATTTTTCAACAAACATAAAAATTAATTTTTTTATTTATAATAATAATCAGAACGAACACATTGTTTAAAAAGAGAAGAGATTAAGAGAGAAGATGTATGACTTGGATAGATGATGTATACATATTTGATATTTTATTATTAATTAAAAGGATAAGATATGTTGTTGTTGTTATACCCAAAAAAAAGTCCAAATGAATGAGTCAAAACTATATGAAGTACTCTAAAGGACACATATTTCGCTGCTAGATTTTTATTTAGATTTTGATTCCATGCAATCTAGTTCCAATATAATGAAGGACTTTCTGACCAAATATTATGGAAGACTAGTAAACGAAAGTATGTTTAAAAAATGGAATTTATTATGGAAGACTAGTAAACGAAATTATGTTTAAAAAATGAAATTGTTTAGAGAAAAAAAAATGTTGAATGGCACAAAACGGCAGATAAACATATAGTTTTGAATAGAGTCAAAACTATAAGAAGTGCTAAAATAGACACATTGGGCTGCTTGATTAGATTCACTGTTCAGATCTAAAGTTCACATTTTTAGAGGCTTGATTAGTTTTTTTTTTTTGACAGAAGAGGCTTATTAGTAAAAACGTTACTTTTTACAACATGTGCAACCTATATATTTTTATTTATTTTTTTAAATTAGGTATCCTCCGCGCATAGCTGCAGAGACTAATCCATCGAATATTGTGGGATCTAAATGGATAACTTGTATTCAAATATTATGGAAGACTATTTTTGTCACCAAATGGAGGACTAGCAAGCGAAAATATGCTCACAAAAGGGAATTATTTAGAACAAAAAGAAATAAAAAAACAAGTGATTGAACTCAAATAGTTAACGAACTTCATTAAAGGATGAGTTGTTTATGAGAATCGAGTTTGATTTTTGAATGAAACAATTTTTTGCTAAAATTTATTTATCATGTAGTCGAATTCCAGATTAATAGAACCCTTTCTCACGTAAGAAGCAAAAGAGAAAAGACTAACGAAAAAACAAAGGAATGAGAAAAGAAAAACGGAACCATTTTTTAAAAAAAAATAGAAAGAGATTCCAGCCATTTTTAATATGTAATTTAAATGATATGCAATTTCAAATGATGTAAATCAATTTTACCACTGCATCTAACCAAAATAAATTATTTTTCCATGTCAACTTACAAAAAAATATATTTTTTTGCTATGTCACTCTTTTCTTAGATGAAGAACACACAGCCTTCCTTTATTCGTTGATGTCAATTCATGTCTTTGTAGTTGTTAACGGCTGTTACAAGACCAATGATCCATATGGACAATCTCTTCAATAAGGGGGAAAAAATAGTTAACCTTAGGTCAATACATTGGTCTTCAACACTCTTTATTAGAATCCAAAAGGAAAATGTTGAGTTGCTAACAAATTTCGATGTTTTGCCCTTCAAAAACAAACATGGAGTGTTAGAAGGTTTTTCTACCATGTGGCTTTTTTACTTTGTTCTGCACATATATGCCTCAAGGATCAAATTGATATCCGATTAAATAATTCAAGGACTTATTTGATGAGTTTTACTATAATGTAGGGATCAATTTGATAGTTAGTCAAATAATTAGGGTTTGAAGTTTTTTTGAATTGGGAAAGAACGTTATCACTAATTATTGGAAGAAATTTTGGAGGGTAGATTACATATTGTAAAATTAGGGTTTCAATTTTATATATTTGGGGAATAAATATTAGTTGGAAATTTTATATATTTGGGGAAGAAAGAGCAAAACATTTTCTGCAAATCAATCAATTTAATCCTTGAAAATTTTGGTCACTATCGGGCAAATTAATCCCTGCTTGTGTGACATCTGACATGGAGACTCATGTGAGAGGTTAACGGTCACGTCAACACCATTAACCCCTAAATTGAACGGAGGGACTAAATTGATTGACATATGCCAAATTCAAAGACTAATTTGATATTTCACATAATTGAGGGACGATTTTGGTCGATCCTTGTAAATTCAAGGACGAAGCTTGGGATTCACTCCTTTGATACTGGATTGTACTAAAAAAGTGGGGTGGACATCCCAATGCTATTCTAATTCCTAAGTGTATGAGATACTCTTTTGACCCACTAAACACCCTAAAAACCAGGTAATAAATGTGCAATGATTCCTAATGAAAAATTAATCTTATATTCATATGGTAATCCTTTTCAATACCATTCACTCTCCATCTCAGTTAAATATTGCATGAGTTGGGAAAAATGAACTAAGCTTAATTTTGGTATAAGCTAATGATTTGCGATGTCATTATTTTTCTAGAATTGCATTGCAAGTTTGTGAATATGAACATTGGAAGGATAATTCCATTGAACAATACCAATTTTATTAAAAGCACAAGCACAAATAAAAACAATTTTTTTTGCACATGTGTTGAATCTAGGTTTCCATATGGAATAGGTATACAAGAAAGTGAGTTGGAAAAGTGGGCAATTGTTTAAGCCTTCCATAGAATTAGTTGTACGTAATGAAATTTTCTGTCATGTAGCTTTCATAATGGATTGTTCTAAAAAAGTGGGGCGGACATCATGATGTTGTTCTTACTTAGTGCATTCCTCTTAAGATCCTTGAGTTTCACTTTGACATTTATTTGGTGTTTGTCTATATATATTAGTGCACATTTGAAGCTTCAATGTTTTTATTTTGTTTTGATTTGTTATGAGTACTATGTATTCTTATTAATATCTTTTGTAATTTTACCGTCGATCCTTATTCTGGAAAGTAAAATATTTATTTTGCTGATGTTACAAAGATTAATGCATGATTAAATCATACTGAAACCATTGTCCATTTGCAAAAATTATTCAATGAATGATTATTATTATATTTTTGGCTAATATAAATAAATGATTAAATGACATTGACATAGTGACAAATCATTTATGTCATTGTTATTATTTTGGCTAAAATGCACTTTTGGCCCCCTATGTTTGGCTCCGTAGCAATTTTGGCCCTCTATTAAAAAAAACCACTTTTCAGCCCCCTAACTTCACCCCCTTTTGCAACTCATAGGCCCCCTGTGATTTTGACTCAGTCAACACATATGTGGCATGAGTCAGACGCCACCTGTATAATTTTTTAATTAAAAAAAAAACCAACTTATTATTATCTGAAATAAAATAATTAAAAAGGAAAGAAAAACAAATCTCTCTTCTCTCAAAAAATCAAACAGTATCTCACCCCTCCTTCCTTCTTCACCAACCCAGAATATCTTCAATCATTTCCTTTTTCATCAAAGACAACCACAAACACAACACAACATATTTAGCATCATCATTTAAATTTGAAAAATCAAACCTACATTGAATTGAATCAAACTCAAACTGATTCAAATCAAACCCATTTGAATCCCTTTTTTCTTCAATCATTTTCTTCTTCGGTCCTCGTATTCTCAAGTTCGATTTCCTCTGGTGTCAATTTCGGTGGCCTAAGTCCATACAGAGCTTGCTCTGGCTTTAAACGGGGCCCCCACAAGTGGACGGTGGAATTAGTCCCCTCGAATTAGTCGATTCTTGGATTAGATACCGAGTTTTCAAAAAAAAAAAGGATCCATAAAGTGAAAATTTGTGTTGAAAATATAAATTGTGTATTTTGTCAAGTAATAATTATACCACATTTTTCTTCAAAAAATTGCACATTTCTTTATTCAAAGTTACTTCCTTTGCCTTAACATCCTATTTTTAATATTGTTTTTATGAATGATTGTAATTTTATTTATATCAATTAGAAACACCGATACGTATTACATATGTTTTACAAGTAATTCACCCGCGCATCGTACGGTACACACTCTAGTTTATTAATATTTATTTAATAACTTATGTATTTGATAAATAGTTAGATTAGCATATCAATTTTTTAATAGACCAAAAAAGCGAATCTTCGTTTATAATAATGATCAGAACAAACATGGTCTTTAAGTTGAGATAAGAGATTAAGAGAGAAGAGGTGTGACTTAAATAGGTAATGTGTACAAATTTGAAAAAGATCCGCTATGTTATACCCAAAAAAAATGTCCAAATGAACAGAGTCAAAACCATACTATAATGGACACATATTTCACTGCTTGATTTTTATTTATATTTGGACCGGAACCCATCTCAATCGAACCGTCGTAAATGTTTGGGTTATAGTATTGCATTTAGATTTTGATTCCATGCAATTTAGCTCCAATATAATGAAGAACTTCCTTTGACCAAATATTATGGAAGACTAGTAAGCGAAAGTGTGTTTAAAAAAATGGAATCTACTAACAAACTATAAAAATAGATGTCATATGAAATTTCCATTTTGTCTTTAGGAGGGGCATTTTTGTAATTTCCTAATTGGTGGGATGTGGTTGGTGCCACCTCACCTTTTTATGGCATATTTCCCATTTTGTCCCTCACCAATTTTTTTTATAATTATTTTCTAATTTTTAATAACTTTTAACTATTTTCCAAATTTTATGTTTTTAACAATTTCTCAATTTTTTCACCCAAATTCAGTTGCTTCTACGTTGCCGTTGCGGGAGATTAAAGTATCGTTTGACCCGGTTTTTTTTTCAACTTCTCTACATTTTTAAGGAGAAGTTAGGTCAAACATAGTATCAATTATTTTAATTTCAATATTGTTTAATCATCACAACCTCACAAATATTTTTATTCACGCTGTCATTTAATGATATCAAATATTTTTATTTCCTTTCTTCAACCTCACGAATATACACACACATTAACGTTTAGAGTAATATTTTATGTCCGTCTGTCTGTGTTTTTGTTACGCTGATGCATATAATTTTTTTTAGTGTTGTTTGGTTGAGTGCTACCTCACCGATTTTTTTTTAACTATTTTTCAATTTTTATATTTTTAAAAACTTTTAACTATTTTCCAATTTTTTTATTTTAAACTATTTTTCAATTTTTTTCTCCCAAATTCAGTTGCTTCTACATTGCCGTTGTGGGAGATTAAGATACCGTTTGACGCGGGTTTTTTTTTTCTACTTCTCTACATTTTTAAGGAGAAGTTAGGTCAAACACAATATCAATTAAGTACTTACTAAAAAGGGAACTTTCTTTTAATGCATAAAATTGAATGAAATTACCTTTGGCCAAAAGTTGTTGAATTTAAAAAACAACTTCTCGACAATTTATTTCAGAAGCACCACTTTTCAACTCACGCTGGAACCTTTTCTTTTATTTTTTAATATTATATTTCAATATGTTTTTTTTTCTTCCATTTAACTTTTTTGAATCGTTCCATTTAATTTTTTAAGGAGGTTCCATTTAATTTTTTTTTTCAAAGGAATTTTATTATCTTTTTATCACTTATATATTTAATTTCAATATTGTTTAATCATCACAACCTCACAAATATTTTTATTCACACTGTCATTTAATGATACCAAATATTTTTATTTCCTTTTTTCAACCTTGCGAATATATACACACACATTCCGTTCCGTCGACTTCCCAAACAATAGAATAGGAAATTAGTTCCATTTCGTCATAAAATATCCAAACAGTAAAATGATATCTTTATCCGTTCCATTCCGTTATGTTTTATTTCATTTCATTCCGTTCGATTCCGCTCCATTAGATTTAAGCAATCCAAACAGAGCCTTGAAGTCTTATTCATTTCCTCCGTTTGGAGATATAAAAACACAAAATTAATGATGGTGAAACCCATTTAATGGTATGATCCATTTTATGGTATGACCCACCACTTATTTTTTGTGTTTATCTCTTTCATAATGACAATTTCCATTCATTTTTATATGGAAATGATCTCAACTCTCACAAAGAACAGAAGGACTATCGAAAAAACATAAGAAAGAGAAAATAAGAGGGGAGCCCTTACTTTAAAAAGTTTTAAAAAGAGATTCCATTGGTATTTTTATATGTAATTTAAATGATATTCACTTTCAATGTAATCAAATTTACATCTAACGAAAATAAATTATGTTGCTATGTCAACTTTAAAAAACAAAAAAATATTTTGCTATATGTCACTCTATTCTTAGATGTCAATTCATTCATGTCTTTTATAGTTGTTCTAATGGCGTTACAAGATCAATGATCCCAAGGACAATCTCTTCCATAAGGGAAAAAAAAAGTTAATTTTGGGTCAGTACGTTCATACTAACTAGTAATTTCTATCATACCATGGAAGAGCTTGTCAGTGTTGTCACCAAGGTAAGAAAAGGTAAAAAATTAAAAGGTCAATGTCGATTTCCTTATTGGCTTCTCAAACTATGGTTTAATGCTTCATTCTAGTTTTATTTTTACTCTTATACAGCTACAACAGCACCTCTCACCTACCGGTTCAATCTCACTCAAATGTATTGGTCGATCACCACCAATTACATGGACAACTTCATTAATCATTCAAGTTTTTCCATGGAGCTTCCTATCTTGGCGAGGGGAGATTTTAACCTTTCATCGAGCGAGAATTCGACCATGTCTAGTTTTGTGAATCCTTTAAATCCTTACGGTCGATAAATTTGGTATCATTTTCTTGTGTTACTAAATTTTGTTGCTCAATTATCAAGGTATCCGGAAAAAAAATTCACTATTGTCTATCTTTCAAACATCATAGCTCGTCAAATAGGCATTTGTCAAGTCATCTCTTGTCCAACTAGTTGGCCAAGAAATTTAGTCTTCCTATAATCAAGATTTGGACAACTACTTGGCCAAGAATAATACCTATCTCATGCAGCGTGCAAAGTTTGCAAGTAAATTCATTGGTGAACATGTTGTTGAGGTACGTGCCTTCGAGATATGTATAAATTAGTGCCTATACCTTGTGCTTCTTATTGGCTGATGAGTTCCTTGGTCGGTCGACTCATGCTGGTAACTTTCTTTTCCTCGACAGATATCAATTCTTTAAAGCTAATTTGTCTGAGAAACTTGATATGAATGTTACTTTTGACGGCCAGTTCCAACTTCACATGGAGGACTTTCCAAGTCTTTGTTGAGTCAAGGCATTTCACCGTAATCCTAAGCGAGCAGTCTTTAGTTAGAAAAGATTTAATATATATTTGGAAGTTTGATGGTCTTGGTTTTTGAAAGTATATGATAAAAGAAATGCTTAGGAATTATGGATTCATCACAGTGATATAAAATTCAATTCCTAATTCTTCCTATTGTTATCGAAATCATAGACTAACATTGAGGTAAAATAAAGTAATTCATGTCATCTTTTGAGGTTTCAAAAGTGTATTTTAAACCAATACAAGTTAAGTTTAGATACCCAATATCACCTCATGAGAATTTATATTTGTTATGTTTCGAAACTCTTGTTCAATCTTATAGTTCCAACATTAATCGTCAACTTTCGTTACCTCGGTTGAAGCCTAAAATATTTCTTAAATGCAATAAGATTAAATTAGATTGCTTTGAAATACCGTAACAAAAAGAAAGAATTACAATTATGAAAACTCTATCATTTGACTACTTTCCATAATTTTAAGAAAAGGGAGAACTACTTACTCAACATCATGACGAGCAAATACGTAAATGAAATGAAAACTAGAAGTAAATAAAACTTATCTTTATTGAAACTGCAACAACAAGAACAAAATTACAAGTTTTCTACGTGTGATGGATGACGAAGAAAACTTAACTTACAACTCATTATATAGCCATTAAGGATATAATTTCGTGCATTAAGTAACCGCTAATGAATAAGTGTTGATTACTACATGGAATCATTGAAAATAAAAAAACATAATTGATGTAAATTGATTAGGGATGGCAAAAAGGGCCAACCCGCTCCCGTCCTGTCCTGCCCTGTCAATAAACCGACTAAAAAGGGGGCGGAGTGGGTCGGGCCAACTAGAGAAAAAGGGTTGGAAATCTCATCCTGCCCCGTTTTATGGCGGACCGGAGGGTTGGCAGGTTGATCCGTCATTTTTTTTAAAAAAAATATTCATTAAAATCTTCTCATAAACAATGTAAAAATATAAATTTAAATCCAATTTAAAGAAATTTAAATATATAACTAATGACTCCACTAAAAATATGAAAATAATTATTCAAACATATAAATTACATCTTTTAAAATTCTATAATAAATCAATAAGACATTGAAAATAAAAATTCCATGAGTTATCAGTAAACTAACTATTAAAAATATAATGCTAAAATCTTAAAACAAAATTGATAAAATAAATTGAATTTTCCCCCCAGTATATGGAGGTGAAAATTTAAAAATTGATTGTGACTTATAAATAAAATTAAGTGAAAAAGATAGTTTCTTATTAACATATCAATCCAACGGGCCAACCCGCCCTGCCCCGTCACTACCCCACTTTTTAGCGGGTTAGGAGGAGCGGGCACCCTAATTGTGGCGGGTTCAAAATCTCAATCCACCCTACTAAAAATGATGGGTTAAACAGGTCAACCCGACAGGTCCAACCTATTTTTCCATCCCTAAAATTGATTCAGCCAATCCTTTTACGACAGTAAGGTTTAACATAGGTGGATGTAAAGCTTTCAACCTTGTGGACTTGTGATTTCCTATCTTCTTATGATTTATGGTTATGATTTTTTTATTTTTTTGTGGTGGCTGAGGTTCGAACCCCAGACCTTGCATATATTATACATTGTCCATACCAACTGAGCTAAACTCACGAGGACATGAGTATGATTTCTAACATTCTAGCTACGCACTTGGTCTGTTTTTCTTCGATTTTCCGCTTTCTTTGCATTGAAGAAAGTCTTTCACTATCATAAATTGATCATTTTACTAAAGGACTTCATAAATTGACATGAAAGTAGATTGCTTTGAATTGAAATTGGGTAATGCTAATGCACACCCACTCTAAAATTAGAAGGTGTGCATCAGCAAGCTACACTTTTTCACTTTTGACAAAATTATCATTTTCTCTTTCTGCAAAAGTAATTAAATCTATGTCCATTTAGGTCATTTTACCACTAAACAACACAACTTTTTTCTCTCACTTTCTATGAGAATGATTTGGCACATGGTAATGTTCTAGAAAATCATCCATGATTAAACCAACTTCGTTTTTAATTTGTTTTTTAATTAACATTCTTTGTTTTAATTATTAATTTCGTTCCCCTTTGGTATAAAAATTCGTTCCTTTTTTTTTCTTTTCCTTTTACAATTCTCATTGTTTTATGTCTTGATAATTTGAAAGCAATTTTCTCACTTCCATTATTCATTTTCGTTCCATTGAATTTTTTGTTGATAATATTTTTTGGTTCCATTAATTGTTTTCATAATTATATATGCATTTTTTCCATTTATAACGTGATTACCAACAATTCCATGCCAGCAGACTACAAACTTGTTTTGAAATAAAATTTAGAGCAACCAAGTGATGAGTTGAAAATAGGAGGGAGAAAAAAGTTGTGTTGTTGAGTGGTAAAATGACCTAAATGAACATAGATTTAATTACTTTTGAAGAAAGAGAAAATGATGTTTTTGTCAAAAGTGAAAATGTTTAGCTTGCTGATGCACATCTTCTAAATATGGGTGGGTGTGCATTAGCATTACCCATTGAAATTACAAGAATTTAAAGAACATTGCAGCTATACTTTATGTTCTAGAAATCTTGAGTCTATTTCTGGTTAGGAGTAGGCTTCAAAAATTAAATATCTGACTATTTGTCCTTTGTGAGAACGTCAATTTAGTGATAGGTCACAATCATTGCAGTGAATTTGTTGAGCTATTCATGTGTTATAGGACGATACACACTCCATAATATATTCACTCTTCGTCTCCTAGTATTCCATTGAGTTAACCATCATGTTCCCCACCATCCATATTTGTAGAAAGAACGCGTTGTGACTTGACATTCAACATTATCATCTTTTATCAACCCTCTTCTTTGTCGATCTCACATTTGTTGTCGAATCTTTCCGCGGTTCTTAAAAATTAGGCTTAATTGTAGTTTTAGCCCCCTAAGAAAAAAACTACAAAACAGCGTAGATTACTGTAGTTTTGGCCGCCCAAGACAAAAAAAATAAAATAACACGTGGCACCTCACTTAGGGTGCCACATCAGCGTAGACCGAGTCAATATTAGTCTTGGGGAACAAAACTGCTACAGTTGTAAAACTTAGGGGGCTGTTTTGCAGTTTTTTTTCTTAGGGGGCCAAAATCGCAACTTTGGGAAAGTTAGGGGGCTAAAACTGCAATTAAGCCTAAAAATTATTGACTCGAGGTCCTATTCGACAAACTTTAGTTTTCACCGGCAACAATATATTAACTTAAAAATTGTGAGCTTGTTCGCAAAATTATTTTTCCGCTGTTTAACAATGTTAAATTTGGGTTATTTTAGATGTATTTTACTAATTTAAATGAATGAATGATAAAAAATTTAATCAATAAAAGTTAAACAATTGTAGTATTAAATTATTTATTTTTTGGCTAGTAGTATTAATTATAGTCAACACTACATAATAAAAAAAATTATAGTCAATATACAAAATTGCATATAAATTAATTTTATCAATTAAAAGCATATTTTAAAAATGAAATATTGGTAAGCCTATACTAATTTAACAATTAGACACAAAAAAACAAGGCGGGTGGTTCTTCAAAATAAAAAAAATAGGGTGGGGCGGGTGCAATTTTTGCCTCTCGCTTCCCAGCTTTGCCGCCGCACCTTAATCGTATATTAAAATTTATTTTCTATTGAAAGGTGGTTAAAATTTGTGATATATAATTAAGTATTAAACCTCTCAAAAAAATTAAGTACTGATTACTAAATAAAATGAATAGGTGTAGCAATATAATAAAGAAATTATATTTTACTAAGGGGATGGTTTGGGTGCGAAATGAATATGTACAATAGTATCTCAACTATCAAGACATTAGTATTTTAACTATCAAAATATTATCAAATTGTCACAGTAATCTCCCAAGTAATATAAAATATATATATATATATATATATATTATAAAAATATAAAAGTTATTTATATATTAAATATAAAGATATTTACATATTCTAATATCAACGTATCATCCCACACTCCTGCTCTAAAAATATTGAAAAACCATGTGGAAATAGAAATCCTTGGCCAAAATCAGGGTGTGTTTGAAATTTATGTCGCCATGCCAATTAAGCTTATATCTACTCTACTAACAATATATGAAAAGAAATACTATCAAAATTATCTAACTGCCCCTATCCTAACTTTTTTCATTAGTCACGATTCAAGGTTATTTTGATAATTTTATACAGAATTTTAACACATGGCAGCTTTTTAACAACTTCAACTTATTATATTATATTTTTACTTTTCAGATTTTTTAAGATCCAATAGTGTTGTTTCACTACACTTTGATTTACTACACTTATACACTATCTATCATTTCACTTCTTAAAATGCACTTCCCAATACACCTAATACACTATGGATCAGATTTATCTTCCCACCTTTCTTCCTTCCACTTCAAAATTAAAATTCACACATTCACTCATAATTTCTATATTTTCTCCTCATCATCAACTACATTTTTTTAATCAATGGAACTTACTTTTTATGCAGAAAAAATATTATGTGGGAAAAAAATATAAACAAACATGAAGAAGAAGAAGAAACACACATATATGTTGTTGTTATTTTTTCTTCCATATTGTATTTAACAACTACTTTATTCTCAAAAAAAAATGTAATTTTTTTAAAAGGATATTCATTCTTCTTCATGTTATGTTCTTCTACAATAAAGTACCGTGTTTTCCATCACTACATTACTCTACAAATTATTAAGCAAGGTATCTTCACATTACTCTACAAAATTTTCAACAAATTAACTTCATGTTATTTAACTTTTTGTTCATATGTTCTTGACAATTTTAAATTCGTAGTCTTTTAAAAGTACATAAACAGTAAAAAAAAATTAGCAACATAAAAATGTTTTTTTTTATTTAGAAATTGTTGAAGAAAAAAAAATACATGATCTCCTTTTTTTAAGCAACATAAAAATGATTTTTTAATATAAAAAATATCTTAGTCTAAACTTTTGCTTTACCAAGTTTTAAGATCCAAACAAAAAAATCAAACAAATTCTAAACAACATAGATAATTCTAAGATGAAGAGTTTTTTTTTTTTATCAACAATAATAAATTAAAAAAACGAACAAAAAAAATATACATGAAAGAGTCTATATAATCTTCATACAAAATATCTTTGAATAGAAAATCTAAAAATACATACAAACAGATCTTCATTAAAAAAAAATACATGTAGTAAAACTAGAAGACAAGAGATCCAAAGTCTGAACCGAAGTTTGTTGTTATTGCAGGAAGGCATGAGAGAATGGAGGAAATATTTGTGTATGCCCAGATTGAGTAACAAATAGATTCACATGAAAGCTTACAAGATCAATGTTGCAGATCTGGCACTAAATTCATCGATGTTAAAGCTAGAGGACTGGAAATAGTGTTTTTTTACTGTTGAGAAGTATGAGAATGACCCATTTTTCAAACTAAGTCCTTTAAAAAATATGTTTGGATAGAAGTGTAGTGGAAGACGAAAAGATGAAAAATACAATTTTTGTTTGTAGAAAGATGACCAAAAACGATTGTTTGGTGGCCAAAAATGTGGATTTTGGAGGTGAAGTCTGAGAGGAAAATGGCATAACGAGGAAGACAGTGGGATAGAAGGGCGACAATGTGTTGAGATAGAATAGAAATGCTTTACTTTTGTAATTAATTAATAATTAATTAATGAACCTATTGTATTGTCCTCGCCTAATACTTTTGTCTGATTCGATAACTCAGTTTTGAGTGTTAATTACGATATTTTCTAATAAAACGATCTATGAGTTTATAAAGATATTATATATAAAAAAAAACTCTCCCTATAAAATCTCCACTACCAAAATGATCCAAAGTGTGTATAATTGATACACTGGACCCAATTTGAACACTAACCTAAGGTATATAAATACATAAGAAATTTAATGACCGACAAACCTATTCTATTGTCCTTGCCTAATACTTCTGTTTGATTCGATAAATCAGTTTTGAGTGTTAATTCTGATATTTGATAATAAAAAGAACTATGAGTTTATGAAGATATTATAAACAAAAAAAACTCTCCCAATAAAATCTCCACTACCAAAATTATCCAAAGAGTGTATAATTGATACACGGGACTTAACGACTGGCAAACCTATTGTATTTTTCTTGCCTAATACTTATGTTTGATTCGATAACTCAGTTTTGAGATTCTGATATTTTCTAATAAAATGAACTGTGAGTTTATAAAGATATTATAAAAACAAAACAAAAAAACTCTCCCTGTAAAATCTACACTACCAAAATTATCCAAAGAGTGTACAATTGATACACGGGACCCAATTCGAACACTAATCTAAGGTATACAAATACATGAGAAACTTAATGACCGACAAACCTATTATGTTGTCTTTTCCTAATACTTCTGTTTGATTCGATAACTCAGTTTTGAGTGTTAATTCTGATATTTGCTAATAAAATGAACTATGAGTTTATAAAGATATTATAAAAATAAAACTCTCCCTATAAAATATTCACTACTAAAATTATCGAAAGAGTGTATAATTGATACACGGGATCCAATTTGAACATTAATGAAAGGTATACAAATACATAAGAAACTTAACGACCGACAAACCTATTGTATTGTCCTTGCCTAATACTTCTGTTTGATTCGATAACTTAGTTTTGAGTGTTAATTCTGATATTTGCTAATAAAATGAAGTATAAGTTTATAAAGATATTATAAAAAAAAATAAAAAAAAACTCCCTATAAAATCTCCACTACCAAAATTATCCAAAGAATGATATTTGCTTTGTTAACTCGGTTTTAAAGATTAATTATGATATTTGTTAATAAAATAAATCAAGATTTTATTAAAATACTCCATATCTGGTCCTTTTCTTTTTAATTTCACTTATTATCATATCTATATAACTCAGTAGACTTTAATCAAATAATTACTACTGATATATAAATATTAATATTCTAATTTAAATAGAACTCATTTTTTCATTATTCTTATTACTATATTTATTCTAATTAATTACTACTATCATATTTTAATATAAATACTAATATTCTAATTACTACTCATTAGACTTTTCCAACAAGCCCTACCAATAAGCGCGGCGAAGCTGCGCTACCCATGCTGTAGCAGGGGTATCTCGACTAGTTAATATCGACATCTCATTGCAACAGTGTGTCATGTACAGAGAGAGGAAAAGCAAAGCAGTGAGTGAATGTTGCTTTTGTTGCTTGTTTGTCGTCTTTATTCTTCCCTTTCATTGTTAGCTCGAAAGAACTTAGACCCCACAAATGTGTTAAAAGATTTGCATTATTATATGCTACTACCTCTTTACTCCTTCATTCCTCACGTATATCTATACTCATATACTTTCATGCAATCTTCCCTTTGTGTAAAACGTATTTACTCAAATTTACGCATATAGTTGTACAGTTTAATTAATGAATGTCTAGCAAGAATTAAAAAATAATAAACAATATCTAAATATTATAATTTGTTAGGTAAATATTTTGAAAATTTGTGTAAACTTTTTAATTACTGGATAAATATGCAAACTTCTTTAAAATGTAAGTGCAAAATAATTTAACTTGTGTAATATATGTATACATACCGAAAATGAGGCATATAGCTAGGCCCTTCATTTTTTTCACTAGCTGTCACGTCAGCTTCTCGTTAATTATTTGACAGCAGAGACTATTTGTGCTAACGGAGAAAAAATGTAGGGATTTTAAAAACATTTATTGAAATGTAAGGACTATTTGTCAAAAAAGGACAAAATATAGGGACCAAAAACATATTTAACCCTAAAAACTAAAAGCTAACTAGGTCATCTTGGTGGGTAGTCCCAAACAAATGCACGAGGTCTCTTATGTGTTGGTGCGGTTACCTCTATTCATCGGCGAAGTTAGCGTAATTTTTACAAATAATTTTTTAAAGCAAAGAAAAATTAACATTTTTTTTAAACTTTGTATATTAAATTTAAGCGTTAAATATGTTTAATCTCTATAAAATTAAGCTATAACGAGTCAAATATATATTCATAATTGAATATTTTCTAAATAGACTAACAAATTATTTTTCAATGTAAACAAAGAAGCTATTTGTATTAAACTATCACCCATTTTGTTTGACTATTGATAATTTTTATTAATAAAAATATTTTCTCTATAGTTATTGTAGAGACCAAAATGTCAATATATGACAAATAAGTTTAGGCTTAATTGGACTTTTGGTCCCCTAAGTAATTTATTGTTTACATTTTGGTCCCATAACTCGTAAAATCAACATTTTGGTCCCTCTTATTTTGCTCCGTTAGTCAATTTAGTCCCCTCCGTTAGTTTTTTAATATCTAAAACTATTGATTTGATTTTAACCATTTGATTGCATGTACATTGTATTTAATAGTGACAATGCATAATATATGCAATAATGTAAGATCTGTGGTTCAAACACCAGACACCACCAAAAAACCATAGTTTAGAATTAACGATCAAAGTTAAATAAATAAATAGAAGTTTGATTATCTCTAATTCTTTGGTCATTGAATTCAGTGACAAAAATGAGATGGATTTCATATATTTCCTCTGATTTATATCACTAAGTTAATATTGTTCTCGATTCACAGTAATATTAGAGAGAAAAAATTGAGTTCTTTCTATTTTATGTATTCTAATTAGTCTTAAAATATATAGTTAGGTCTAACATAACTATACAAAATATTTTAGATAGACTCTGATATCATCTTAAAATTTGTGTTTAGACCTAACATAACTCTACCAAATCAATTTGTGTGTTGATGACCGTCCCAACTTATAAATATTTGTTTAGACCATATCACTTTTAATATTGGACTCTTAACAATTAGTGCTAATAAAAGACAAAGTTTTAGTACAAAACTCACTTTTTTTTTCGTCTTAATAATTTGTTTGTAGGGAAGAGGACATGATAATCTAGAATTAAGTTGACAAATTAGTAAATGAACAAGGGGAAAATCTTCAATTTGTGTGTGTATTATTTTGTTGGGGGTTCAAATGAATCACATGAGTCACGCAAGAGTGGAGAAACTAAGCAACCAAGAACATGAAAGTTCGTGATTAACGTGAATTTGAGAGAGACACTTTTTTATAAGTTGTTGGATTTAGTATTATATTGTGTGTGCAAGCAAACCGTCATTTTACAACTTCCATATAGTGCAAGAAGCTCATGACATGTACGAGAACAAAAACTATACTCCATACTTCATCATTCCTTATACTACGCCGAAAACTTTGGCCCCCACCATACTTTAATCACTCGATAGTTTCCTCCACTAACCAAATACATGCAATCATATGTATCATAAAGGAACATCATGCATGCCACATATACAAACAAAGACCAACATATTTTCTTAGAACACTCGAGAACTATAGTTCAGTTCATCCATGGCTTTATGACTAGTTTATTAAATTATACTTTTAGTCCTTTAATTTTAGCAATGTGTGGAGATAGCCTCTAATTTTTTGTGGGCAGTTTGATTTTAGTCTCTCTACTTCAAATTTAGAAATTGATTAAAAAAATTTCTACCATCAATTTTATTTCACTTAAATTATTTTGAAGTCTATTATAACTTACTTACGGCTTCTAAAAATATGTGTTGGGTGTGCATTTACTTTTAGGCTTGGATGCAGTTATGACCCTCCGAGTTTTACAATTGTTCTGTTTTGACCCTCTAAGTTTTAATTGCTCGATTTTGGAAATCAAGTTTTACAATTGTTTAATATGATTTTCAAATTAAAAGACGGTCGGACTAGGATTTTTTAGAACACAAAGAAGAGACTTAAGTTAAATCAGGAGCTTTAATTTGTAGGCGTCTCAAACAATTTGCTAAAACCATGATCTTTGAGTAGCAAAGGACTTATTTGACATAGATCTTTGTCTATGAAAATCTAAGGTATAGTCTATAAGAGATACCTTAGTGGTTATAACCGGTTTATTATAGTGGATTAAATCCTTCTTACGAGGAAGGCAAAATATATGTGTTAAGGGAGGACCAGACTAACTATCGGTTGGATAGTTAATTAGTATAAACCAATGAATGTGTCTTTCCTTCGTTATCTATTTACCTTTAGTTATTTACTCTGTATTTTAGTCCAATTATATGTTCTTTTATGATACACGTTTTTTATTTGTTTTTATATTACCATGACATTGATATGAAGTTCCTACCATCGCTTAACATAGACTAATCCCCATCAAAAAGCACACAGGGTGAATTTTTCCCTCCAACCAAATTTCCTTACCATTTAAACTGATCCACAGTTGGTTTTATTGAGACAAGTTTTACATAAGGGTTTATATATATTTTGTGTGTGTGTGTAACAACAACAAAAAAACACCAAAAAAGAATTATTAAAATAAAAGTCGCACAAAACTGAATATCATTTGATGTGTTTAGATATTCGATTATTTTTATTATTTTTATTACTACTTATTCTTTAATTTATTTTTATTCGAATTTTTTTTAACTATTTCAAACATAATTAATCTTTGTCATTTCGTAATATTAATTTTAATATGTTATATTTTTTATTTTTTTGTCAAGTAGTCTAGTGGTTAAATTCACACTTTTTAAGGTGTAAAGAAGTGGGGAATCCAGAGTTCTAGCCCCGACCTTACACATAATGTTCATGGTAGCTATCACTTGAGATACATTTATGGAACATGTTATATTTTGTATTAAACTTATTATTTTACCAAATCTTCATAATATCAATATTATACATGGTCATTTTTCAGACTTTGTATATACTAGATTGTCAATTTGAAGGAGAAGAGAGGGTTGTTGTAACCTGCTACCTTGAATGAGAGATGACACAAAATTGGTTGAATCTATAGTCCCTAAAAAAGTATAGATTACAGGTAGATTATTTATGTTTATTAGAAAATTGTTTAATGTTGGTCAAGGATGAGGAGAACATTCTATTAAAAGAAAAAGATGAGGAGAACAACATAAAGAATAAAGAAATAAATTTATATTTATATTTTTTTTAGGGGTAAAGTTCTATTTATATAAGAAAAAATAAAGAAACTAGAATATATATGATTTTTTAAGAATAGAATATATATTTTTTGACGAGAATAGAATATATATGTTATGAAGTTGATTGTAAAGATTGTAACATAAAGAATTTTAGCTTTTTGACAGTTTTTTTTTATGTGAATCATATTCACGACGCGTAATTGTAGAGACTAATTTTTTAAATTAGATAGGATTGTAATAAGTTATAAAACTCTCTCAAAAGATTTATTACGGTTGCATTCCTGCAAGAGATTTTCGACACTTTCACAGTTTTAATTTTGATTATTCAATTAGCTATTCAACCATAAATAGTTTAGGTATTTTACAATGTCTTATATTTTTGTAGAGCATCAGTCATTTAACGTTGGTCAATATGTGCCAAAAGAGTTTTTTTTTTTTTAGGAATGTACCAAAACAACAGTCAATATGAGGAGAAAAGTAAAGTTAGAATTAGAATATGTATGTTAAATGTAAATTATGACGGAATGACTGAAATGAATTCTTTCAAATTTTCACCCCTTACTACCACTCTATAAATAATTAGCCAATTCCAACCTTACCTCACACCAAATTCAATAATTAATAATCATCATCCAATTATAAGATGAAGATTATTCACATACTTTTCTATTTCACTTTTTTCTCATTCACCATTTCGCATGCTTCTATCAATGATTTTTGTGTTGCGGATTTAAAGGCTCCATATACACTCTTTCAGGCTATCCATGCAAAGCCCTAGCAAACATCACATCGGACGATTCCGTCTTTCATGGCTTTGTAGCCGGAAACACTAGCAACTCTTTCAAACTTGGAATCACCACCGCAAGTGTTGCCAATTTTCCAGCCCTTAACGGACTTGGAATCTCCGTGATGCGTGTAAACATAGATGAAGGCGGATTTGCTCCAATGCATACTCATCCGGGTTCTACCGAATTAATAATAGTAGTTCAAGGTGAAATTACTGTTGGATTTGTGACACCGACTTCATTTTATTCCAAAGCATTGAAATCGGGTGATCTTTTCGTTATTCCACAAGGAATGTTGCATTTTGTAGTTAACTCTGGCAAGGGAACAGCTGCTGGTTTTGCTGCTTATAGTAATGAAAATCCTACTGTTCAACAACTTGATCTTCTTTTGTTTGCCAATAAGTTACCTTCTAATTTAGTTGCACAAACTACTTTGCTTGATCTTGATCAAGTGAAGAAGTTAAAGGCTCATTTTGGTGGAAGTGGGTAGGAATATAAGGATTTCTTTTTATGTTGCAGCTATATCAAATATTAAGAGACTATATGGTTAGATGATTTAGCAATAAAAGAAAAATTTGAGTCATATATTTCTTAGCTTCTTGTCTCTCTCTCCCCTTTTCTACTTTTATCCGGGATTTTTCGAGGAATGACTAATGAAGAAGACCTTTACACTAAAATTGAATTGGAGATCAAATAAGCAAACCTATACATTATGATTTAGTTAATTCAATCGGTCAAATATAAAATCTGATAGAACTAAGCTTAATTTAATTTGGGTTTCAACCTAATTCAAAAAGACGTGAACTAAACTATGATTAAAAAATAATAAAAATCCACTGACAAATTGGGCAATTTTTGATTTAATGTCCTCTTCGAAACAAATCGTTGACACGTCCTATTCATAAACCTTTCAACGTGAAATACTTTCAGAAAATAAAAAACCTCTCTCTAGTCAAATTACAATAATGAATGACAATCAATACATTCAATGTCATATTCTCATATAGAATTTTAACTTACAATATAATTTATTATTTGTCAAAAAATAATACTCTAAAAAGTTAAGGGGGGAAAAACCTCTTTTGATTTCATTTACAAAAATGAATGTGTTGAAATCCTGCTAAAAATTCCTCAAAAAAGAAACTTGCGCTGCAATAGTATTAGATCAACAATATCTCTAGTCAGTATTTAACTATCTTAATCACTTGTAGTGATCTAAATTGTGGATGGAAAATTTCCTAATTCCCGATCATTGATAGTACTCTTAGTTTTTAATTTTTGAATGAATGAAGTTTATTTTACCGTGAAAAAATAAAAACATATCATTCAATTCCTCCAAATTAACCTATTCAACTGCCTTTTCATACATGTGGAATAGCGAAACCTGGTTTGTAAAAAATATTAAGTCCAGTAACGTGCTCTTTAACCCTACAAGTATTCTTTAACCTACCTACATATTTGTATACCTAAAAATCTAAAATCTTTGAAATTCATCTTTTTCTAGAATGTGTGTCCTCATAGATATATCATTTGAAATTCAAATAGTAGTTGTACTTTTCATGAAAATTAAAAATCATATCTAATTTATTAAGAGATATCATGTCAGTTATTTCCCATGACAAGAGGATGCTAAAGCTGTAAAGCATACCGTTATTTTTTAATTTTTATTTTTTTGAGAGGTTTTTCTTTTATTTAAAATCTGTAGTTATTTGTTCACTAATGAGACCACACAATTAATTCTTTTAATGTGAACTATGTATCCTTTTACGTGCAATTGTATATGTTATTCTCTCGATTTAGATAGAATCTCAAAGAGTGTCAAAATATTCCCTTAAGAAATCCATCCATTCACATCTCTTCCAAGAGCTCTTGGATAAACCACACAATTATAGTTACATGATACTGTTGTAATAAATATAAATCTTAATTGCACTTTTGGCATTCAAAGTTTCACATTTGTACGATTTTGGTCCCCCAAGTTTAAAATGAACATTTGTGTGATTTTGGAGAAAAGTGCAAGAAGTCTGATAATGGAGTGCCCATATATGTTGTCGATTTTGAATTCTTTCAGTAGTCCAAAAGTAAACCAGAGGTGGAAAGAATTAAATAAACAAAAAATGGTGATATAAACAAATTATTTATTTTGACACAGTAGGCAAATTAATATAATATTAAAATATTTTTTATTACTATGTTTGGTTCTATGAAATGATGTTTTAACTTACTGATAGAAATTAAATATATTTTCCCGCAAAAAGAAATATTTGATCCATAAACTTCAGCTTACTAAAGTGTTAAATTGAGTGTTTCCTCAATAATTGAGTGTAGCAGCAAGTCAGTTGGAATTGCAGCCAGTTGAGAAGTGGAAGCAATTACAAGTATTCTTCTATTAGTGCAGGAGAGCATTATAAATGTTGCTTTTATATAACAATGAATTTCATTGCCTTTTCAAAACATGATTAATGTATAATCAATCCTGAATTATGTAAATACTGAAATTATTCATTTAATTGTTTAGTCACGTTAGAGTAGTCAAAATATAGGGAATAGATGGAGATAGCATTTTATATGTGCACAAATAACATTATCACAGTAAAGCATAATTACAAAACAATACCACCCATATTATAATTTTTGAGGTAGAGTATAGTAGTACTCATTTAATATGACACAATCATGACTTCGTATAATGTATTTTCTAGACACAATAAAATTCAACTTCAAATCATGCTTTTCGTCCATCACAAGAAAAGGTGGAGATTCTAAGTAAAAATTACACACAAATAATAACCAATATCAGCAGCTGTTGTTACATGAGATGTATCTCCTATCTTGACCATATCTTTTTCTTACTATCCCTCTCTTTAACTCCTTGAGACTGATCTCTGCTTGTGCTAGCTCTCTTATGAGACAAAGGAACTTGACTAGTAATGACCGGCGGTTTTGTTGTTAGCCTACCAGTTCTTACAATTTTAGGCGGATCAGATTTCCTTGTCATTTTTCTATCGCGTAAAGTGGATGACGGTGGCCCGACTAAATTGTTCTCAATGTCATTGCTTCTTAACAGCCTTTTGTTTCTCATCTGCTGAGTAGAATCAGTCCCTTTTAACAAAGCAGAACCTTGACTTATCTGGCGGTTTACCGAGTTTGAACTACATAAAATGCGACTCTCAATATCATTTGGACATTCATCACTTGTGCGGCTTTTACCTATATCAGGTGTGGCCGCCGCCTTTACTGCTTCAACATAACAATGAGTTTGCTGCCACTGTTGCTCTCGCTCCTTGTATTTCTCCTCAAGTTCCTTCATCTGCCATGACATGTTGCCACATGAATTATTAATTAATATAAATTAAACAACTCACTCAACAGATGCCAGAGATAGAAAATGATAAAAATTAAGCATAGTACTCCTTTTCAATGTATGGAGGGGAGATTTAGACATATTAGACTATTATTACTATTACTCTACTTCACTCATAATAAGCTTCTAGATGACTGTTAACAATTATTTCAAATGTAGTGTGCAACAGAAACAAATTAGTACCTGTTGTTTTAGCAAGGATTCCGAGTTCTGCTCCTGCTCTTTCAGTTTTCTCTCAAGCTCCTTGATCTAAAGAATATGAAGCAATGAACATAAAAAGAGGTCACTCAAAATATCCCATAACAACGGCAAAGAATATCGCACTACATGAGCAATTCTAGTGCTTGACAACCTTATCTTTTAGAAAGGAAGATTCAGACTCAGACCCTTGCAACTGATCTTTCAGCTTCTTTTCTAGATCCCAAACCTGCAATAACATACAAGAACTGACTTAACTTCTTTTTTCAGACCAAACTAATTGTTTCAGTCAAACAAAGAAGGACAAACTTTTCTCCAATATATGCATCTTATGATTGCATGTTCTTCAAGCTAAGGTTTTGGCAAGAATAAAGAATTAGAGAAGAGTGGAGGAAGCAGTTTTGCAAATGTGTTACAAACCTTCTGTTGGAAATTTGCTGTCTCTGTCTGCAGTTGTTCTTTTATTTTTCTCTCTAGCTCTTTGACCTTCAGTATAAGCATGTGTCTTGTTAGATATGAATGTCAAATGTCTCAGTAACGAAAGCAATGAACCAATGCTACTTATTTATAACTATATCTTCAAACACTAGCTATCATTTGTAATACGTACATTTGTGAAAAACTTTAAATGAAATTTGCAGTTTATAAACTATAAGACCAAAACCATGATACACAACCAATGTTACTAAAAAATGTATAGATGAGACACATGTCAAATAATAATCTTGAATAGACAACAACCTTATGTTGAAGAGTACAGCAGGTTTCTTCTTTTCCCTTCAACTTTTCACATAATTGAGAAACTTGTTTCTCTGATTGGTTTTGCATGGATGTTTTGAGCTCAATCTGGCCTTCAAGTTCTTTAATCTTTTCTTGTAGATTTTTGTGGATATTATCCTTTCCCTTGGCCTTACTCTCAATGTTTTGCAAACTTTCTTCTAATTTCCTCAAGGATTCTTCTTTACTTCTGCACTCACTTCGTGCTTTGTCAAGCTATGCCAAAGTGTATAAGGAAGAATTCATCATAAATTGTTCATAAGGCATGAAGAGAAAAATTTAATACGTTTTAGTAAGGATCAGCAACCTACCATTGCTTTTGTCTTTTGAAGTTCGCCTGTATCAATTTGCTTCTTAACAGGACCTAACTCAACGCCCCTCACTCTAGTTGCAAAATTAAGTGAGCTCAGAGTCTCACCGACATCCTGGTCTGATGGACTTATTTGTACAAACATCAAAGTTTTTGAGTCACCTCCTGCAATATGATACAAACATACAATGAAACAAGCTTCACCAATGCAATCCTACAAAAACTGGATCTTACTCTTAACATATAAACAACACATACAGAGAAAGCGGCAATAGCTAGACATACCTAGTGAGTCTTGGAGTAAATGTGTCAACTTAGAATTCCTGAAATATCCAAAAAAAAAAAATAGCATTGATGAAACTAACATTTACATATCAAGATTGGTAACAGTAAAGAGAGTAATTAATAGGTATACCTATACGGAATGTGACTACTTTTGGCAGCTAAAGCGGATATCACATCTCCAAGAGCAGAAAGAGAACGATTAATATTTTGTGCCTCCTTAAGTCGCTCTCCTTGCACATCAGTCTTTGCAAGTCTCTCGCTGCCTGCCAAATCTACAAGCCAAAGCTTGCTCTTGGTACACTCACCATTCATCAAATTTTTAGTCTTTACCATTATACATAGCATGCTGAACAAGAAACAAGTAGTAATTATCGGTAAGTATAGAAAAAGAAAAACTAGCAGTGATGTATAGTTCATAGACTAGAAATTGTAAAGAAATAGGGAAAATGCATTAGCTTGGTACCAATGAGATCGACTACTATGTTCATTAACATTATTACTTCCAACTGCTCTAGCATTGCTTCCAGCTTGCAGTACAGTCCACACGTCACTTATGTTGTCAACCTTGGCTTCTACAACACCAGGTACATGATGATGTCCTTCATAATTTTGTTTTATCTCCAACCTAATAACAATTTCAATACAACTCATTTTAGTTTGCCATATTTTCCTAGTTAACAAGTAGTATTTCACATTCTAGTATGGTTGAAAAAGCTTTACTGTACCAAACTGTCACAAATGAAATATCAACGCAACTCATTTTAGTTTGCCATATTTTCATAGTTAACTAGTAGTATTTCACATTCTAGTATGGTTGACAAAGCTTTACTATACCAAACTGTCACAAATGAAATATCAATGACAAACTCAACAAAGGTTACCTTTTTGATGCTGGTCCCGTAGCCAATAGGTCTCTGATTTGTTCATTGTAAACCTCGAGCACACTAACAGATATGTCGTATGAAAAAGTTTCACTCCTTTCCTTACTAACTCTAAACAAATGCTCAAGAGTCCTGTAATTTACACCTCTATTTTGCTCTGTTCCTTCCATAGTAAATGTTTTTCCTGTTCCTGTTTGTCCATAAGCAAAGATGCAAACGTTGTAGCCATCCAGCACAGAGATTACCATTGATGATGCATCAGCAAAAACATCAACTGTTAAACAAAACCAACACTGTTTTTAGAAAACTTCCAATTGTGTAAATAATCATAATAATAATAACAACAACAACAACAATCTACAAACTACTAATTAATATAATATACCAGCAAAGTTACTAATTTATCCTTTTACAAATCTAATCACATTGTTTTAAACTTAAATTCCTATCCTTTTTCCGTTATTAAAAAAAAACTCAATATCGGTTACTGAACGGAAGGCTAGTAGAAGTTTTTTTTTTGTTTCTTTTCTACAACAACAATTCCATTTGGTTTCTCTCCATTCCTTTTTTAGAAGAAGGGTTTCTCTCCATTCCTTATCTTCTTATAAACAAAGGTTTGTTCTACCCTCATTTCTCCATTCCTTCAAATTCAATCTTATGGAGTAAACACTTCATTAAAGCCCTTTATCCTTTATTGTAATTTACATAGTGCATAATATATTTTGGTCTATATAGAAGTTACTACACAATCCCATTTAACAACCATACAACACGGTTACAAACATGTTCAGGAAACGACGACGATGACTCGTTGGAAGATTTTTTTACAAATTCATTTCTGTTTTGATGGAAAGGTACACAGGTTTTGATCCCTTTACATTAGAATTCTCTGATTTAATTTCTTTGGCAACACCTTTGTATTATATTTTGGTCTATATATGGTTTTAAAAGGTTGTAGTTGGATGTTTTTTCTGATTTGAAACAATTGAACTATAGTAACATATTAGTAGAAATTTAATTTCCACATCATTCTTCTCACCTCATTAGTAGAAATTCAATAGCATTTTGCCTCTATGCATGATTGTAACCATTTTGACATATTCATTTTCTTCTAATGGAATATATTAAAAAATGTGCAGGGGGTATCAAGACAATCAATATGTGATAACAAGATGAAAATAATGGAATATATTCAAAAACTCAAGTCACAAGGGTTGATGATACTAATCATGCAATAACTTGTTTTATATTTACAGGTTAAATATGCTTTTCATCCTACAAAGTTTAGGCCTTCCATGTGTAGTAACTATTTAAAAAATTGATATTTTAGTCCACCACATTCATTTCATGCACTATTGGCACCTATTAGGAGGATTAATAGGCCTAAGAAATAAATATTTCAAGGACTCGAATACCTATTTTTTAAAACAGGGACTAAACTTGGAATGTCTTAATTTTATAGGGACTGTAAAAAAATATTTAACCTTAAATTTATTTCCTCTAAAAAAACCTTATATTTATATATTATGTTAAAATGATTGTACTGATTTTGATATGTCAAGTACTGCTATGGCCATCACTAATTAGCATAGTCAAGATTGAATATTTTAGTTTGGGCATTAGTTATGCCTAACTCTTTTCCCTATCCTTCGAGATGCACCTCAGTTTAGATAGCATTATTTCATCTGTTGTTAAATTGATGGTTTTTTCTTTTCTTTTTTTTTTTTTCAAGGAAAACAATTTCCAACTATTGTTTCTTTTGCTATGACAATTAACAAGTCGCAATGCCAACTTCGGTTAAATACTATTATTGTTTTACAAGTTAAACAACTTTTTTTGAAGATACGTAATCATTTTGCTCAATCAATTATCAGGTTAAATCATTCCCCATACCCGTGTGGGTTTGTAACTAGTAATGATAATGATATGAACCGCGAACTAATATGACAATAATGATTAATGATTGTCAAGCAAACAGAGTTCTTGTATCACATTCTACGCATACCTTGATCATCTTTTGGTGTATAAACCCTGTCAAATCTGAATGATTTTTTAGAGGAGCCAGTTGCCAAAATCCCAAGGCATCCATCTTTTGCTGCATCAAAATCCACAACTGTTGTACACCCAGATGACATTTCAACCTTATTCAATGGTCGACAACGGCAAAAAACTCTGATGTTTCCTGTGTATTCATAACAGAAGCACATTAGAATTTAACGCCTTTGACTTATAATAATTCTTGTCAAATAGAAACAAAATCTACTTATACTAAATAGAATAAGTAAACATGATAACAATAACATACCTTTAGCCTCTTGAACTTCATTGAAGAGCTTCTTTCTCTGTGTCATCTCTTCATAATACTTCACTTTAAGATCTTCACACTGCTTAACTGCATAAAAAAAATCTAGCCCTTTAACACGATTCAAACTACTTCAAAACTAAAAAAAAGTACAAATCTTCAGTCTTAATTAATAAAAATGGAGAATGAACAATGTAACTGAAGCATACCCAACTCCTGTACTGCATAAACCATCTTATTTAATTCAGGGATTGAATCAACACATTCATGTGCTTCAAAGGAAAGCCGAGACTGCTCACTCTTCATCAACTGCAAAACAAATTTAGTGTCGATACTCTTAATGTGTTCCTAAGAATTATAAAAAATTATAGTAAGTTAGTAACTCTAAACTCTGTCACTTACCTTTACTTTTTCCTGTAAACTGATAATTGCTTCTGCCCATTTCTTCTTATCAAGTTCATATCTATTAGAAATACTCCTCAGGTTCTCAGCTTGTTTCTCGGCAGTTTGTTCTGACAAATCACATTAATCTAGCTGAGAAAGGTCTAAGATTATGATTTCTATGTTTCTTGTTTGAAGGTCATGCAATACCTGTAGTGAGTGACTTAAATGTCACTTGATCAAGCTCCATCTGGACTTTTTCCATTTTCCTACTCATTTCAGTTAATGACGTCCAAGCCTCGTAGCATTCTTTTGCTTTGAGCTCGCACTGCATAGTAAGCTCCTTTATCTTATTTTCATACTTAGCTGTAGATTTTGTCTGCATAACTTTTATCTGAAAGATTCCAATTAAAATCAGGAAAAACAAAATATACTTGACACTTCAAACAGCCACATATCAACTAGTCTACACCTCTAACCTGTGATGAAGGAATTTCAATCTGCGCAGAACAGTAGTTACATTCAATGAAATCGCTTGGCACTGGTGGAACTGTATAACAAAATATCGTAGACAATAACAAATTGCTGAGTAACTTCAATACCACTGAAAAAACTAATCAAGCACAGTAAACTGAAGAAATTAAGTACCTGACTCTTTTGTCGCTCTCCTAATGCAGATCCCACTAACAACTGGGCTTCCATTTAAACTCTCAAATCTTATGAGAATCACCCCATCATCCTTCACAGTGGTCCGACAATCAATCAGCTGTAGTGGCTTGTTGACTCCAACAGCTGCATAGATATCCAATTCAGATAGAACCTGCCAGCCATAATATTACAATTAAAAAATGAGTTCAAGCTACAAGTTTCTCAAATGCCAAAGCATTAGTTCTGCGAAAAAGCTCACCTTTTCTTCTTGTATGTAAACATTGAACACCCTCATTCCTTTCGGCCCATTTACATTAATAATCTCAACAAAATGCAGGTCAACAAGATATTGTCCAGGAGGAAGGTTATCAATTCTATAACTAAAACTTCCCACCCGAGCTGACTGATATATCGACGGGTAATCTCCACCTTCCACTATCGCCTCATTCGTGCGGAAAACATTGCCACCGTCAAAACATGTGTCACTCAGAAACTTAACTCCATCAGCTCCTTCATTAAACGCTTCCCCTCCCGCATTTACAAACATTACACACTCCTCTGCTTCAAAATATATACATTAAAAGCGAACACTCAATTTAACAAATCAATACATGACATTAATCTTAAGTCCTTTCGTAATTCTTGGAATATTCTAGTTCTAGTGTTACATTTTTCAAACTACCCAGATTTACAATTTATCAAAACCTAAACAATAATTCTAAAACCCCAATTAACCCTAATTTACTTACCAACATTTTTGTCAATAATTGTAAAAAAAACACATTTTTCAAACAACCCAGATGAAAAGCAAGTTTTCTTAACTGTGATTGGGAATTTACTTAGAAAGAGGGGGGAAATTGAATCAAATTCTACATATTTTCATCGTAATGCGTGAATCATAAAAACTATAAAGTGAAATTGGGAAATTCTAACCTGAATTTTGAGATCTGGTGAACCCATTTTGAATGAGTTTTGAACTTGAATCAACAAGCATAGAATCGAACAAGGAATCATTTGCATCTTCCATTACTGAATCTTCTTGTTGGTTTGGGATTAGGGTTTGTGGGTCATTGTGAAATTGGTTGGATTGAATCGGTTCCATTTTGAAATTCGTTTGAGAGAGATTCAGAGCGGTGAGTTCTTTCAATTTTGAATTTCGTTACCGTTGATGCTTTTCATTAATGGACCGTTTAACTTTTGCATTTTACTCCCTAAGCTATAAATAAATAAAGGGAAAGGTTAGCTTGGGACCTCAAGGCACAAGTTTAGAAATTTAATTTTGAAAATCGTGTATTCAATGTCTTAAAAGTATAAAAACTTATTTTTTCAATACAAAGTATATGTTTTAATTCTTCTTTTAGATTCTTAACTTGTGCCCTAAAAACACACGTTAACATGACCCATAAATAAATGTGGTACATTTTTACACTTCAATCGACAATATTACAAAGTCTCTAACTATTTGGAGATTTTTAAATAGATTATTAAACTAAAAAAATTCCGTTTAGATCATTATTAATGGGTATGTTTAACTCATTAAGCATTGGGAGAAAATTTAATCTTTGCTTGCGGAGCAAAAGTGTTCAATTAAGCACTTTTTATGTGGATCACATAATATTGAATAAAATCTTGAAATGTAATAAAATAAAAGAGAAATGCTACGGACAAAAGTTTTGTCGCACGCCAATAAACACACGCTCATATATTGGTCCACGTTTCCACTCCTTATTTGGTTACCGGCTATTCAAGTTTAGTTATTAAAAACAATATTGCAAAACACTATAATCAAACAAGTTTTTTTATTTAATTGTTGTAAACTAAAAAAACTGTTTTAAGAAAGCATTCAAGCAAGCCAATATAAACCTAAAACTGAAAACCACCATAAATGTAAAACTTATATTCCCCGCATATAAAAACATTAACATTTAATTATTATTGATAATTATTATAATTTGAAGAAACATTATAGAATATATTGATATGAATGTTTGTTATATTGATTTTGCTTTTAATATAGAATATAAGTTTTTTTAAACAAGAATATAAGTTAATTGTTTTAATATATTTTAGCATTATTTAAATAAAAAATTGAATAAAATTAAAAAATAAGTGAAATAAAGTGATATAAGACATAAAATGTCAGTCCTCGTTAGCTTAGTTCAGTTGGTTGGGACAATGTCTAAAATATGCAAGGTCCGGGGTTCAAACCTCGACCACTACCAAAGACATAAAATGTCAAGACACAAATAGAATAAAGTATACAAAAACAAATATTTCATGCAGAGTCTTACCAAATATTTCATAAATTGTTTTCAAAATGTACAAATATTTCTTAACAAAATGTACAAAAACAAAATTGGAAACTCAAAACAAATTGTACCATTATTTCTGTGTTTTCAAAATAGTACCATTATTTCTATGATTTAGGATAGACAATTGGAAACTTGAAACATTATATAGTTGTTCCATTTTTTTTGTTTTTAAAAACAACAAAATTAACGAGTTTTTAAAAACAATATTGCAGAACACTATTGAACTAGATAATAAGTAAATAAAATACTTCTTTAACTTTATATAAAATATTGTACCATTATTCCTGTGTTTTCAAATGTAGATTTCAGATAGACAAAAGCAAAATTGGAAACTGAAAACAAATTGTACCATTATTTATGTGTTTTCAAATGTGATTTAGGATAGACAATATCAAAATTGGAAACTAAAAACATTATCTAGTTGTTCCAATTTTTTTGTTTTTAAGAACAACAAAATTAACGAGTTTTTAAAAACATTATTGCAGAACACTATAATCAAACAAGTTTAGTTCTTTAACTGTTGAAAACTAAAAAATTGTTTTGAGATGCATTCAAGCAGGCCAACATAAACCTAAAACTGAAAACCACCATAAATATGAAACTTATATCCCCACCCGCCGATAAAAACACTATTACATTGCTCTAGTAACCTTGAACGATATTCTACCCCACCAAAAGTTGTCCAAAGAAAGATGTTTTGTCTATGTTTTCACCCCAAATGGTTAAGCACTTCATAAGAAGCTTTTATATGGATTGGTGGTTGGAAAACAAGTATGGCATTTCATTTACTATATTCAAAATGAAGTATACTATTTCAATCAATATTGAATACCTTTGTTCATGGACAAAAGATCATGTCCTTTAGAATATATCTTGGTATCTTAGCTTGCATGTTAGATGATTTAGAATATCCAGGCATTAAATGCATCAACCGGATCCTAAGAACTATTTAAACAACCATTTTTCTAGCTCCATAATTCATTATCATCTTCCATTAAATGAGAACCCACATATAGATCATAAAGAATAACTTAAGTCATCTTCCTTAATATTCCTAATAGATTACATAGAACGACCCAAAAAACTGAATAACCAAGCATTTACACAATATCACAAACTTAAAATGTTGCAACCAACGACTACGATAAATTCAACCATGATAAGCCCCTCTATAATGATTGAGACACCAACTGAAATGTATATAAATCCAGTAGCAACAAAATACTACACATCTACACTACAAACACACAACAAGATAGTAATACAATTTGCAAGTACCCTTCAACAACTAGTAAAGTTCATCTAATGACGTGTGCGAGAACTCATTATTCCGTGTAAAATTAAATAGAAATATGAATTAATAAATTATTTTTTCCATCAATTTTAGAAAAATTAAAATAATTACCCTTATTAGCCTCATTGGCCATTGAAATCTCATTAACAAGATCATTCATCTTTTCATACATGGAGATCAAGAACTTTTCCATAGCATGACCGACAAAGTCAACCTCCGACTCTTTTTTTTTCTCCTAACCACAACCCTCTTAACCAAAAGTAAACCCTTCAACTTCTCCTTAGCATAGGCGACTTAAGTCTGTAAATTTTCTATGTGTGCAGAATAATTTAACGCTTCATGTAAGAAATTTCTCATATCACTCTTGGTAGACCTAAGCGGTTCTTGCCAACCATGATAAGTTGTATTGTATCATTCTTTAAAGATCCAATACTTCATGTGCCTATTTCTTCAAGAATTCTTTATCGGCGTCAAATATCATGTTTGTGTTTCGACAAATCAGTCATTGGAAGTAGTTGTTGTTTGTTTGAATTAGGTTTCAGATAGAGGAATTGGGAATTGGATGGTTGTTGCAGATATTTTATATTAAAAAGAAAATATTTCTTTTTTCACTAGACGTTGGGAAGCACCGGGTAAGTTTATTGAATTATTATTGATGATTATTATGATTTAAGGAAATATTATAGAATATATTGATATGATTGTTTGTTATATTGATTTTGCTTTTAATTTAGAATATAATTTTTTTAATCAAGAATGTAGGTTAATTGTTTTAATATTGGCTTAAATGGAACTTTGATCCCCCTATTTTATAAAACTTTAACTTTTGATCTCAATATTTATAAAATCAGATTTTTGGTCCTCATATTTTACGATACTTGAGATTTTTTTGGTCCCCCACCATTTCGCATCGACATACTTGTGTTTCGCCACCAAACACGAATCATATCGCGACATCTACATTGTCAAACTCGTACTAGATCCAAATTTTCACTATCATTGTGGTATGAAACGATCCAAATCTGCAGTGAAGCTTTGCATGAGAAAGATGAATGAGTTGGAACTTGAAAGTGTTGGGCGATGATGGTTTGAATAAGGAAGAAGAGTGTGGAGATGGCAATGTTGGGTGATTATTAAGAAAATTATTGAAGGTGTAAATTATGAATGAATGAGAAAGTAGGCTGAACCCCAAATTCTAGGGTTCCACATTTAATTCCAGATTTCAGCAAAATTTATTTTATTAATTTTCTGAAATTAAAATAAATAAAATCATTTATTATGGAATGACATGGATATTGGTCAATGACTTGGAGTCAACTTAGCCATATTATAAAAAATGGCGGGGGACAAAAAAATTCCCAAGGATTATAAGATAGGAGGATAAAAAATCTAGTTTTAGAAATGTGGGGATTAAAAGTTAAAACTTTTACAAAATAGGGGGATCAAAATTGCATTTAAGTTCGATAAAAAAAATGCACTTAAGCCTTTAATATTTTTTAGCATTATTTGAATACAAAAAATAAAAATGGAATAAAATTAACAAATAAGTGAAGTAAACTACTTACATGTAATGTTTGTGGCACTCTCAAATGAAAAATAAATCAAGTAGAAGATAGGTAAAATAGTGAAATAAAATTAGAATAAAAGTAAAACTTTTTTAATTAGAATGTAAATCATGAAATTTGCATAGTTTGTTCAAATCGTTATTGTCATGTATAAGAAAATTTTATACTTAAAAATACGAAACATTTTAATAGTTTATATCTTAATAGTTCATAAAGAAAGCATGTCGAGATTGGACAATTTTGTTATGTTTGCAAGGGATCAAGTGGCTATGGATGCACACATGAGTTTGAAAGGTAGTATTGTCAACATTGAATCTAATAGTGATTGAAATATAATTTTAACCTTGCTCCTTCATGGAAATAGTTCAAGACAATGTTGGTGGGGATATGGGGAAGGCTGTTCGTGATTAGTTGATCAAGATGAGAACATTCCGTCTGGAATATGATGTTGCTATGGTAAGCAGCCGTTAATAATCTTTCGTCAAGTATGGCGATTGTGTGATTTTGGTCCTCACTATTTTTTAGTGATTTTGATATTTTATGTTTTCACTTTAATAATTGGCAGTCTCCCTTGTAATCTCTTTCAAAATTTATGCTGTTGTGACATAATTTATTGATGTGACATCTAACTCTCATTGTTAAAATGACTTTCCTTTAAAATTAAAAAACAGAAAATCAACAGTTTTTTTTTTTTTTTTTTTATAATCATCCATCTTATTTTGGACTATGCTTGGAATCGTGAGATTCTTTGGACATTTTATAATATTTGATTTTTCAGATTTTGCCAACTTCATTACCTGAAATGAAGTTCCTTTTATAGAGTTTAAGATGAGATTAGTTGCAAAAAGGGTTGTTGGAGGCATACATAGAGTCATTGGATTTGCACTTGATATTGAGAGTAGAGTACAACTTTAAATGTTATCATTATATAACTCAGATTTTAGAGATGACATTCATTCTATTCTTCATAAGATGATGAGATACTTTGGTGTAGGTTATCTTCTACTTTAGTGTTGAGATGTTGCTGAACATACATTTTACTAGTAGGTATTATTCAAAGAGTAGAAAACAACAAAATTTAATATTTTAATACTTTAAATTAATAGTATAATCGAAAGGGGAAAAAATTATACAAAAACTAGCTATCAAATCTAGATTTCTGTTTGTTACAACATATTGTAAAAAAAATGATTTTACGAGAAGATGCTAAAATCAACTTCTCATTTGAGGTAGTTGATGGATTTTTCTTTTCTAGTTCTATTTTTTTTTTAAATTAGTAACAAATGGAAGAAAATTTTGAAAAGTGATTATTTTGTTTAAAACAAACTATAATTAACAACATGAATGTTTGGTATTATGGTGACAATAATTGATTTTGATTGAATTTTTTTATGTAAAATTGATTTCGATAAACATGAGTTGAATATAAAATGATTTATATTTGAATATGATTTGACAATAAACTAAAGGTTAAAGGCTAAAATCAATTCTTTCTTAAAAAAAAAAAAGAAGTTAAGAACAATTGTAACAGACAAAAGCCATAAATTCTAACTTAAGTAGAATTAATTTTACAAACAAAACCAACCACTTTTAAATCTTGCAAACATTGGTAAAATTAATTCTCCAACTTCTATAATCACTTTTGATCATCAAAATAAAAACCAAACATAAGCAAAGAATAACAGTTTCCAAAAGTGATTTTTTTTCTTTCTAAAAGTGATTATTTATTTTTGAGTAAATGGAAAAAAGAAGAGGAAAACAGGCAGTAAAGCAGAGAGAGATGAAACAGTTAAAGAAGTTTCCATTGACAAGCAAAGCTTCTTCTTCTTCACATCACAGATCCATCTGAATCATCATCTTCTTCTTCATTGCTGATGATGTCTTCCGTGAAGCAAAATCAACAACAATCTTCATTCCACACTCTCTTCTCTCTTCGTGGCTCACTCCTAACCCTAGCAATTCTCACTCTTCTTTCATTCACCTATCTTTCTCTCAAATACTCAACCCCTTCATCTCAGGTACACAAAATCGAAATCTAAACCAAACCCATTTCCAAATTTTCTATTTTTCGATGACCCTTTTGGTTTTTTTGTTGTTTCTTAGGTGTCAGTACCAGTTGCAAATCTTGTAGATGCAGGAAAAAATGTAGATGAAGTAAACAAAAATTAAAATCTAAACCCAACACATTTCTAAATTTTCCATTTTTTATGGTTTTTTGATGACCCTTTTGGTTTTTTGTTTCTTAGGTGCCAGTTAATGTGAAGGTGGTAGATGCTGGAAGAAATGAGGAGGAAGATGATGGTGGTGATGAATTTGGTGATGTGTATCATTCGCCACGAGTGTTCAAGTTGAATTTCGCGGAGATGGAGAAGAAGTTCAAGGTTTATATATATCCAGATGGGGATTCCAAGACTTTTTATCAGACACCGAGGAAGCTTACTGGAAAGTATGCTAGTGAGGGGTATTTCTTTCAGAATATTAGGGAGAGTCAGTTTCGGACTCTTGATCCTGATCAGGCTCATTTGTTTTTCATTCCTATTTCGTGTCACAAGATGCGTGGAAAGGTATAGCAATCACATTTTGGATTTCCTATTTATTTGCAATACTGTGATTTATTACTTGGTTTTTAGTTGCAATCATTATTGTCGTGGAGAATCACACTTAAATGCAGTCTGAATCGCGGTGTGTTGTGATTGCAAAGGCATAAAAAATCTTGATGATTGCATAAAACCTTAGTCTTGTTTCCTACTATGGTATTAAATATTAACGGTTGTGTTTGCGCTGTGATCCTTCATACTACGTAGAACCGTTTTTAAATGTGGCCTTAATCACGGCTGCATTTTGGATTTGGCAACATAAAAACTCATTCGGTCTTGGGCTTAGGACCTTCATTTAAAACCTTGTTCCCCACTGAAAATATACCAAAATTGTCGCCAAATGCTTTCCACCAATTGTAAGGGGTGAACTGTGTTAACTGTTTTCTGAGTATCTTTGCATCTGTTTAGTGGAAAACTGTAGTAACTGTGTCTAATTCTATAGTAGTGTACCTAAGTTTTATCCTTTTAAAACCCTGCTCCTGAGATGGAAGTAATCGAATATTTGTTCATGATTTGTTACTGTGGTGCCATAAATACAACTAAAATGGTGGGACCCCTTTCCGGACCCTGCATATGTGGGAGCTTTAGTGCACCGGGCTGCCCATTTGTTACCGTGGTGCCATAAATACATAACTAAAAAGGAAATGATAAGTAATAAGAACGGTTTAGAATGTTTGACCTGGATGTTTAGGTGCCTGCTTCTTGGTGGAATGTAGTCAGTCTCATGTTTGGATAACATGCAGGGCACATCTTATATGAATATCAGTAAAAAGTTAGATGTTGTCATTGCCTTGAATGTGGTCTCGTCTTGGGCTTTTATTAACAGGATAAAACTTACATCTAGATTCTTATGTCCTCTATGCTGTGTTCCCCACTAAAAAACCACCAAAACTGTCACTAATTGCTTCCCACCGGTTCTAAGGTGTGAACTGTTAACTATTTTCTGAGTATTTTTGCATCTGTTTAATGAAAACCCATAGCAACGGTATCTAGGTTAATGTACAGAAGTTGTGCCTTTTAAATCCCTGCTTCTGAGTTCTGAGATTGAAATAATTGATTGTTTGTTCATAATTTGTTACCAAGAGGCTGTAAATTTACAGCTAAAAAGGAAATGATTAGTAGTAAGAAAGTGTTAGAATGTTTAGCTTGGATGTGCAAATCCCTGCTTCTAGGTGGAATCTACTCAGTCTCATGCTTGAATATTATGCAGGGCACATCTTACGACAATATGACGATAATTGTACAAAATTACGTGGAGAGCTTGATATCCAAGTATCCTTATTGGAACAGAACCTTGGGTGCTGATCACTTCTTTGTCACTTGTCATGATGTTGGTGTAAGGGCAACAGAAGGACTTCCATTACTTGTGAAGAATTCCATTCGAGCAGTGTGCTCCCCAAGCTATGATGTTGGATTCATTCCACACAAAGATGTTGCTCTCCCTCAAGTGCTGCAGCCATTTGCTCTTCCAGCTGGAGGGAATGATGTAGAAAATAGGTGAAGCCTCTTCAGATTTACCTTTTTTTTTTGCCTCTTCCATCTAACTAGATTATTATACTAAAATTGGTTCGCATTATGTTTTGTGGATTAAACTTTTCTTGTTTAGATTGTTATCATCATGTTATTTTAAGTTTCGTGTCAATCTTGTTGTGGTCCTTTATCTAAACTCACTCACAGTACACAAGTCTTTAGTTTCTAAAATGATCTATAGTTGTACGTCAAGTTCAAAATTTGTTTGACCTGGTTTAACATTATGAACCTTGTGGGTCTTAATATTTTCCATGGAGTAATAATTACTACTTTCAAAGAGCCCAAGATATGAAAAATGTTGCCGAGATAATTTATTTCATACGGCAAAGAAAAACAATACCTTTTCCCACTAGGTGTGGATGTTTTATTTCATAAGATAAACAAATATTGTTGGTATGTTGATATATAATTTGTTCTGGAAGATCAAATATTCAATAAACAATAGTTCTACATTCCATTGTGAAAATTTGATAAATGTGTGGTTTGCAGGACTGGTCTTGGATTTTGGGCTGGTCACCGTAACTCTAAAATTAGAGTTATTCTTGCACGTGTATGGGAAAATGACACAGAACTTGACATTTCAAATAACCGAATTAGTAGAGCCACCGGGCATCTAGTGTACCAGAAAAGATTTTACAGGAGTAAGTTTTGTATATGCCCTGGTGGATCACAGGTTAATAGTGCTAGAATAGCAGATTCTATCCATTATGGATGCATACCTGGTAAGTAAATCTTTCTGATATTTTGTAATTTTTTAATTTTGTGGTTGCTTATATTGAGCTTCTCAAAACTGCATGCCTATATGACAAATGACAATGCAAGCATATACGAACATGATACTTATTCCTGAATAGTTTTTGGCCTTGTTTGGATAAACAACTAAATTAAGTGTTTATGTTTAAGCTATTTCTATAACAAAAGGTAAAATAAAGTTAAATTGTTTTCATAGAAGCTATAAATTGTTTTCATAAGCTATCCTGGATAGTTTATCGAAATAAGCTGAAAATAGCTTAAGGACATGTCATAAGCTCTCTCAAACAGCCTCACAAGTGTTTATGCCAGTAGATAAGTTCAAACAAGTCGAGCCAAACTAGTCCTTTGTCATGTTAATTTACCTTGCATTTGTTGTATATCGGTTATTGGTTAACAACATATGTGATCCCTATCCTTGTTCATACCGATTAACCTTTTGTGAAGCAGTTCACAAACAATTTCTAAAGAAATTAGAACCTGTTTGATTCAGAACCAGTTTTAAACCTTCAGATTTAACCAAATAAACTTAAAAAATGCACAAGAGTTATAATTATATAAGATAAAAACATTAATATCAAGCCGGTAATTTCTCCCATAATCAAAATTATTTCATCAACTAATATTGAGGGTGAAAAATGATGTTTTGGGGGGATCAAAATGCCTGATCAGATTTGAATGCTAAAAAGGATAAACTGGAAACATAATTTTTCTATGCATGCATAAGGATAGAAAAATTGACTTATAGTTGCAATGACAATTCGAGTTTGCACAACAAAAAGTTCAAGCATCCAGTGAAATGAAATTTCGTTGAATTTCGAGTGGAGGAACCAAAATATCATTCACATTGTATTACACAAAGCAACAAAAGAAAATTCCTAACTGCAATGTCTGCAAATCATTGATTTCAAGCCTCTTGATAGAACTTAGGGATTTCAATGAAAAACAACTGTGATTATTGGTGGAAATGTGGTGAGCAAAGCTCTACAATGGAAGAAACTTAACAGAAAAGAAAAGATACTAGAGTTCTAAGACTCCTTCCAGAGCATTTTTGTTCCTGATCCAGAGAAATTCTCTCCTAATTGACTAAAAGTATTTTTCTCAAGGGAAATGCTCATTGTTACGGAATATTAAAAAATGAATGCAAGAGAGTGTTGTACTCCGTTGATTTTCACCACAACCATGTGCCTGATTTCCGTCAAAGACGGACATGTTAATATTTAGCTTATCCAAAACATGACACATACACATTCTTGCTTTTCTTGTGTTAATTCTTTCGTAATATCTAGCACCGCTCTTTTCTTAATGCCTCCCCTACCTCCCAACTCTCCTTATAACAAACCCGTCCCTTGAAATCAGGGATTGCACCAACTAACTTTTATTCCCTCCTTATATTTTCTTCTAGAAGGTGTAAGAGTGTGAGGCGTGTGATTTGGGCCCACTAATTCAGTCGTCATATCTACTGGGTGCTAGTGTCCTATCACCTCTCCCCTACTGTTTTTCTAGCAAAGAGTATATCGGTATTTGTGAACAACTCATAGCCTCGTATTCATTAGATGAATGGCTTTGGTTCTTATGATTTGGGGTTTTAAGGTTTATGAGTTTATGATTTGTATAGTATTTGTTATTCGACTTGTTAGATAGTTTTGGTTGAGTTATAACCAGTTAATCGATTTTACCCCAATATTGAATTACAGACACTGAACTTGTCTATAAAATAGGCTGAAGTTCTTGAACTGGTTTTGATAATATAGTTTTTTATGGTGTAGTGTAGCTTGGTTTACAAATTGGTTTGTTTTTCTGGGTTTTTGTGGAACACCTTATGGAATAGAATTCCCACCATTGGCACTGAGAAGCATGACCAGTCCTTCACATCAACCATTACAGCTTGCAATCCTTCCTTTTGATTGTGCTGAGGGGATGGGGGTTAGTTGTGGAATACAAAGAGTGCCTTGGAATCACAGTTTAGGAGTCCTTAGCTAAGGTTGAAACAGTGTTGTCAAAGGCAGATGGCAGAAAATAACAGTTTGTTCAAATTCAGCTACCAACCGTTATAGTGCCACTATAATTGGTATTTGACATCACTTTGTACTAAATAGCGTTTCACGAAACAATAGTGGTGTGTTCAACTTCCGTTACGCCATAGCAGCTACCTGCTCCGTCCCTAATTATATGATGTTTTGTTCATTTCACACAAATTAAGAAGTGTAATTAATATTGTATGGGAACATGAAATTATAGGTCATTTTACAAAATTATCCTTCACTAATGGCATATGAAATATAAATTAAATAATTGAAAGAAGAGAGAGTAGTAAATAGTTGAGGGTATAGTAGGACAAGTGGCATTTAATGCTTCATCGGTATTGTAAAGCGACTTATAATTTGGGACAATTTTTTTCTCCAAAATGGCTTATAATTTGGTACGGAGGGAGTATTTGACAACACTGTGTCGAAATACTTTATTATTGGGTGATAATAAATCTCAAATTCAATAATACCCCACCTATCCAATTGAACATATACTTGGGTGATAAGAAATCTCAAATTCAATTATACCTCACCGATCGAATTGCACGTATACTTCTGCCCAATTGTTACACGCATGACTTTTAAACTATAACTTGGTTTGAATGATTTATCATTGAGTGTTTAATTTGGACTCTGATGTTGTGCCTGTAAGGATGGAATTGGGATGTATGATTCTTTACACAACCATGTAACTGACCTGAAGCTAATGTTGTTTGCAGTGATATTGTCAAATTACTATGACCTTCCTTTTAATGATATTCTTGACTGGAGAAAATTTGCTGTTGTACTCAAGGAGAGTGATGTATACCAGCTTAAACAAATCCTCAAAAACAAATCGCAGGATGAGTTTGTTACACTTCATAATAATTTAGTAAAGGTGATCTTCTCATTACTTTATTTCAAGAAATATTTCAATGCTTCATGCCTAAATTTTTACTCTGGAATTTCTTATTATTTATGTCTTTTGTAATGTCATCACTCATCAGTATGTTAGGTTGGTATATAACCAAAAAAAATAAAAAATACTTAAAATATTTGAATAAAAAATAGTTTATTAAAGACTATGCAAAATGACAGTGTAAAACCTTTTTACATAATCAATCTAATTAGATCTTGTCATATAGATGTTTGTTGACATATTTTAAGAATTAATATAATATAGCGACATAGAGCAAAATTTAATTGTATGATTCTGTAAAAAGGATTTATGTCGTTAATGCATACTGCTTAGTGGTTGAACTAAAAAAAGTTAATATGTAAAGTTGGCAATTGAATTATTTGTTGATATGGTGGAACTCACAAGAAAGTTATGCCATGTTGTATCAGATTCAGAAACACTTCCAGTGGAATTCGCCTCCAGTCAGATATGATGCTTTCCATATGGTCATGTATGACCTCTGGTTACGCCATCACACCATCCAATACTGATTCTAAGTGCTTGGTTGTTTCTGCGGTAGATGAATGTCCAATGTGCATCAGGATCAAAGCTACAGTTTATAGCTTCTGGTAAATCATGGCTGATCGGCATCTGAATACAAGTTGGGCGTGTGGGGAAGTGAAACCAAACAAAGATCAAGACTCACTCTTGTTTTGTATACTCCCTTTACTTCAGTTATAGTAACCCAGAGAGGCACTGTAAATAACTACGTTACAGTTTTGTATGTAACAGCTAGTTTTTCAATATTCTTGCATCTGCAAAGTTTTATATTTATTATTTATTTGCTATGAAGCTTTTTGTTGCGTTGAAAATCCAGGCTGGTGCAATTTTTAGTGTTGTTCAAAATTCAAATTCTGTCTGAGTCTATTAACATTGGAGAAAATCAAACCAGATATGTGGATCTGACTGTTTACTATTTTGTTTAAGAAAGTAAAACAATGACATTGTAATATCAAAATTAATTTTGAAGAATCAACAAAAGAAAGAGTAGTACTTAAAAACATAGCATCTAACTTAATTTGAAGGATATACAAAAATCTTAAAAATTGTAATAAAAAAATTGTAACAATTATATCAACAAATAATTCAATTGCCAACTTTACAAATTAACCTTTTTGACTTCAACCACTATGCAATATGCCTAGGCTAACCCTTTTGATTGAAAAATGTTATAATCATTGTTCTAATTTATAATTGTCATCTCAGAAATCAGAATAGAGTTAAACTTTATGACAAAAAAAGGGTTGACGTGTTAGGGTGCGAGTTCGAAGCCACAATATCACTCTTCCAAGCAAAATACATCCCTAATAGGGACTTCCTTGATTCAAGTATTGAACATAACCCAAGTTATGTTTGGCGCAACATTTGGAGTTTGAAATTTGTTGTTACTAATGGGTTCAAATGTAGTATAGGTACAGATTCTCATTCTCTTTTGGGAGCACAAATGAAGGTTTGGAATGTTGGTATGCTTCAAGGATTGGTAAGTCATTTGTTTAAAAAAGGATTGGTAAGTCACGATAATGTTAGAAAAGTGTTGCAAACACCTCTGTTTGATTCTGTGCAAAATGACAAACTGCTATGGAAATATGAAAAGGAACGGAATGTACTCAGGAAGGAATGTACTTGAAATTGTCTACTGACAAGAGTCTGGTTGCTTAGAGGTGTGAATGGTCCGAATAATTGTGTGCAGTTTTAATGTTGGCAAAGAATTGGTATATGGAAAAGTATGGTGCAGGTTTTGAATTCTGCCAAGTCTGATATTCTGCAACTTTTAAATTCAAACCAAAATGCCATATTTGATTGCACTCTTTAGTCAATACGGAAGCAAAGTAATTATGTGATTTAGAGAAATGAAATTTTTCAAAGGAATGCAGTCTGCGAACGGGGCATATGCTTGTTATCAAGTTGGCTGTACGCGCAAGAAGCTCGAGTGAGGTACAACACTAAAACCCAGACCCAAGACAGTCTTGTACGGTTACGACAACCTACATGATGTTATAAGTGCAACGTCGACGCTTCTCTTTCCACATCTTGAAATAAATTTGGTATTGGTGTTTGTGTCAAAGATAATCAAGGTCACTTTGTTCTGGCTAAAACTGAGTTTCACCATTAACTGATATTAATGTTGGAGAGGCCTTATTAATGTTGGATGAGTTTGACCTTGGTGCTATTATCAGAGATTGTAAATATTTGTTCTCGTCTTTTTTCACAAACTCTAACCTTGCTCGAGTAGCCACGTCTTTAGTTAGTCTCCGTATTTTTATCAATATTCCTATATGTATTCAAAATTTGATTATTAATGAAATGCTATAATTCTCTCTTGTCACAAAAAAATAAAATAAAAGAATACCACTCTTCTCCGCACTTAGTATGCGTATCTCATCATTAAGCTCTTTGAAACCAAAAGAAGAAACGGGCTAGATGAATAATAATAATTTAGTAATTCACCAATAATCTTTACAAGAACAAATTCCTCCTTTAAAATGATGGAATCTCTTTGCATCTCTAGCAATTATATCTCTCCCAGTAAGTAAAGAAATAAATTTTATCCAACTGTGGCAGTCCCCACAAACTCTAAGATTCTTGAAAATCCTGATAGTAGTATTCTTACCACAAGTCTTCCATAAAGCAAAAGCTATAGCTAATTTTTCACTGTGAAAATATAAAGCACTAATCTTTTTCTCTTCCTCCAAATCCTGCAACACAAATTTGGTATCAGGATTATAACCCAAAGTTTTAACCTTCTCTATTAATTCATGCAACATTTCTAAAATTTCATGAGCTCTTGGGTGAGATAAATCTCCTGCCATAAAAGTATGAACCTCTCGATCGATATCAACCCAACTCATGGCAGGACTTTTCTTCAACCTCAAATCTCTTCCTGCGCTTTTCATCTCGATCACATTGTCCCATTTTCCAGCTGAAGCATAAATATTTGTCAAGAGAATATGAGTTCCTCCATCCCTAGGAGCTTGATCAAGCATTTTTCTCATAAATTTCTCCGCCATCTCTACCTCTCCATGAATCTTACATGCATTCAGCAGCGTCCTCCATTGTATCACATCCGGATTTTTCCCCTCCTCTATCAACATTGCAGCCTCTTCAAATCTCTTAGCTCTTCCTAACAGATCAATCATACAAGTATAATGATCTCTTGTTAATTCAATACTGTGGTTGTTCCTGATGAGAGAAAATATTTGACACCCTTCTTCAACTAACCCCGCATTGTTACATGCCAAGAGAATGCTAATAAATGTCACGACATTAGGTTCAAGTCCCAACTTTTTCAATCTTTCAAATAGGTCAAGAGCTTCATGCCCAAAACCATTTTGCGCATACGCATAGATCATTGTATTTATGGATACCACATCTAACTCGGCCAACGAATCAAAAACAGACCTTGCCTTTTCTACATTTCCACATTTTCCATACAAATGAATCAGTGCAGCATCAACATACTTGTTTCCATCAACTCCTAGTTTCACAGTTACGGCATGGATTTGTTCCCCTGCTTCAAGCATTGCAAGGCTTGAACAAGCATGAAGAATACTAGACAATGTAAAATGATTTGGACTTATCGAACACCGAATCATTTCCCTAAACATCGACAAAGCAACCTCCTCTCTACCATTCTGCACAAGACCAACTATAAAAGATGTCCAAGTCACATGGCTTGCATAAGCAAGTTGATTAAAAACTTTTATGGAATCCTCAACCATGCTGCATTTTGAATACATAGTAAGAAGCGAAGTCTGTGAAGCAACAACAGATTCCAAACCAGACTTAACAACAAGACCATGAATCAATTTACCATTAACTAAATCTCCTAGATTACCACAACTAACCAAAACACTTGCTAAAGTATATTCATTAGGCTTAACTTTCCTACCAACCATTTCCTCAAAAACCTCTAAAGCTTCACCATCAAGACCATGCTGATTATACCCAACAATCAATGCAGTGAACAAGACAACATCTTTATCCAAAACACGGTCAAACACAAATTGGGCATCCTTCATTTTACCAAATTTCGCATACATATCAACAATGCCGGTTGCAACAAACCCATCCGACACCTCAAAACCCAATACCACAGCCAACCCATGTGCCTTCTGCCCCTCACGTAAAACACCCATCTCTGGAAAAGCCTTAAAGATCGCGGAGAACGTGTAAGCATCAGGTAAAACACCATCAAAGAGCATGCTGTTGTAAAGCCCAATAGCTTCTTTGGTCTTTCCGCGGCTAACATGAGAAGAGATCATTGAATTCCAAGTAACTATGTGTCTGTTGGGCGTTTCATCAAACAGCTTGCGTGCTTCGGTGATGACACCGCATTTGATGTATGCATCAATGAGCTTGTGTCCAAATAATGAGAACAAGGAACCGGATTTGAGGATGTGAGTGTGCAGTGATTTGAGGGTAGTTAAGGATTTTTTGTTTGTGCATTGTGCAATGAGGGAAGTGTATAAATTCATATTTTCATGATACAATACAATTGTTATGTTCTTCCTCAAAATATACGTACTTGATTGATAATAACACTTTTTTTCAAAATATATTGTTAAAACCAATTCAATTCCTTTTTATCAAATATAATATTTTCTTTATATAAAACTAGTGGACACTCCGTCTCGTCTTTCCGCTGTTTTTATTGTGTAACGTTTGAAAATTATGAACGATATTATTCTATAAAATTTTGATTTTGATTAAAAATAAAAATATAAATATTTTTTGGTTTCAAATTATTTATTTCAATGACACCAACAATATTGCAAAAAAAAAAAAAAATCTATATTTTTTTTTTAAGAGGAAATAGTCATTTTAATCCATGATGTTGAATAATTCTTAAGTGATGATGTTACACAAATTTTACGATGACATGACTAAGCATTAATGTGTGCAACTGGAATTTGTATGGGAAAGAGAAACTATGAAAGATTTTATAAAATCATCCTTCATTAATAATATAATAATATGAGAAATAGAAGTTAAATACTTTTAGCAAAATTCTTAATTTCTGCTGGAGGCTTTTGCATGATAGGTTGGCAACAAGGGAGAATTTGTTCGAGAGAGGCATACTGACGGCTCAACACCAACTCAGCCGTGCTTTCTGCAATTCTAACACAGAATCTGCCCAACACTTTTTTTTCTTCTTGTCCAACAAGTAATGTTGTGAGGAATCAAGTTCATGATTCGTTCAAGATTTGAACTTGTGCTCTCATTTCCTTCGACACAGTGGTAGATTAAAAGTGGTAAGCAATAAATTCTCACTGCTGCTGTAAGTTTTTAATGGTCGTTGTCATTTTGTCTACCTAAAAAATATACGTTAAAAAAGTATATTTAGATTAGATATTTCTACAAGGTAGCTGTAGTCCAACCGTTAAATTTTAATTAATTATGTTTTTGAATTGTAAAAGTATCTTATGCCTTATGCTCCAATGACCGAACCAAAGAAACTAGCTTATCACTGGGTTGGATTGATTTGGTATAAGGTATAACCCAAGGTATAAAGAGAAAGGGTGTGATTGGGAAGTCAAATAATTCGGTGACTTCCTTTGTTAAGTCTGTTTGACTACGGCTTGTAATGACCAAAAAGCTTATATATATTCCAAAAAAGGGAAGACTATGGTATAACCCAAAATCTTTTGACTATAGTTCCCATTATAGTAAAAACCAAACGCAATCTTTGCTCCTCCATCACCACTGCAATCTCAGCCTCTTCCATCATTTCATGGCTTTCCTTGTTGCAGAACCACTCAAAAGCTTCTGAAACGAAAATCGAAATTCAAGCAGCACTGACACACCCCCTTCCAAGTCCAACAGCTCCTCAAACTACTTTTGAGGTGATCGAAACTCCACCACCACTCCCCTCTCATCCTCTTCTCCCTGTTTCTGTTTCTCCACCGCCACCGTTCCCGGCGGCAGAGGTCTCGGCTCCACCACCACTGCAATCCAACCCTCTTCTCCATGTTCCGCGACCACCACCATTTCCGGCGGCTGCTGTGTCAGCTCCTCCACCACTGCAATCCAACCCTTCTCAAACTACTCTTGAGATAATCGAAACTCCACCGCCACTCCCATCTCACTCTCTTTTCCGTGTCAGTGGTGTCGCTTCTACCACCACCACCACTGCAACCCAACTCTTCTCTCCATGTTTATTTTCTGCCACTACCATCATTTCCGGCGGCTGTTGTGTCAGTTCCTCCATCACCACTGCAATCTCAGCCTCTTCTCCCTTTATCTGAGGTGTCGACACCACCGCAGCCATCATATCTGCAACGTTTGGCATCCATGACGTTGACAGCTGCTGTCCGCTTTGGAAGGATTTTTGGCATACAGGTAGTCAGAGCACTCGTTGAACACTATGTTAAAGAGTTGGTGGTATGTGTTTTTTAATCTTATTTCTTGTTTGTTACTTCTCAACAAATCTTCTCATTTAAAACTAATCGTGTCTTTTTTTGTTTTTTTTTGTTTTAAGACACGTCTCATTGATCTCATTCGATGAAGAATAAGAAGAAGCTTGCTGCTACTGGGGGTGCCTGAGCCTAACTTTAGATTCATTGTTTTTATTTCCCTTTGATTGTTATGCTACCGTGTGTTTAGTGTGCTCAAAAGAAAAACTCTACCATGTAATTTCAATTTCAATTTAATACAGTTGAGGCTTTGGTAATTTAGTGACAATCATAACCATATTGCTTTATTTTCAAATCTGTCATGTTATATATCATACATTTCTTACCACTTATTTCTTATGCTCTCTTTCAATCTTTTTGTTTATCTAATAACTAAGCTGCGGTTGATGTGAATTTTCTATTTTCTACCCATTGTTATTAAGACCATGGATAATTTACTCAATAGTTTAAGCCTAAGTTTTCTCTGTGAATTGTTATTAATCTTCGTTTCTTTGATCTTTATGTTCCAATTTCATGGGAGCTACATACATGTCCCTTTTAGTATCATCCCCTTGGGTAACACTCATTAAAAATGTAATTAGTTGCAGTGTTTTTGTAACATTTGTTGGGCTTTGTTGCGTTTCGTGTTGCTAGAGCCCAATACTTCTGTGTCACAAAAAAAAAAAAGTGTTGCCAGATAATAAAAGAATCTACTATTTTTTTAACGCTTCACGTATTTCATTTCACTTGATTGCGTTCTTCTTCTTCGATCCTCTCGTTACTCATGACTTCATCACTGTGCTACCTTTCTTTGGATTCTCTTGTCAATTTCATCATCCTCTGTCATCACATTCATCCATCACCGCATACAAAATCTTCATACAGTGATTCAACCTTAATTCAGGTTTGATTAGGTTTCAACTGATTTGTGATTAAGGTTCTATTATGTTTCAATTTATTCATGATTAAGTTTCACTGCAATTAGGTTTGAACTGATTTGTGATTAAAACTCTATTAGGTTTCGATTGCTTCATAATTCAGTTTCAGTGAGGGATAGGATTTTCATCGAATTTTACAATTATTTGATGAAACTCATCAAATACAGTTTCCTGGATCTTGACAAGATCGAGAACGAGAAACTCTAGTCAAATACAGTTTCATCGAAGACATCTGGTAAACCCTAATTTTCATCTCCTATTAGCCAATTTGGTGAATTGCTTTTGTTTTCAGAAATTCTATGTGTTGCGATGAAATACACTTATGACCTTAGTCTGATTTATTTATGATTTTCAGATTAACAATTATTAATTTGTCAGAAATAGTTTCATTTCAGTGTGTTTAGAAATTGGGATTGCACTTATTTCTCTGGTGATGTTTTTGTTGCTCATTGTTAGGTTTATTTAGAATTGTGATTCAATAATTATGATGTTACAGCAATACCATGGCTCTGTTTGCCAATACGGGATTCTGAGCTTATAGCTTATAAGCTCATATGAAAAATATAGAGTCTTTTGGCAATTTTTTTTTCTTTCTCTCATCACATGTTTATAGCTTATTCTCATCGATTATCATTTTTCCTCTCAATTTTACTCCTGTTATCTGATTTGAATACTATTAAATCTCATTGTTAAAAGAATTGGGTGCGAATTATATTTTGATTTTGTTTTATGCTTGCTGCCATAACTGTTAGTATGTTATTTTGCTTTTTCTGAGTTTCTTTAATTATTTATTAAATCTGTCTTTCTTTTGTAGGTTCCATGTTAATAAGATGTCTTCAGTCCATGTTTATGTCAGGCTGCTCAAAGGTCACTATTGATAACATGTGCTCAACTTGTCAAAACAAATTCAATTCAAGGTAAAATATCGCGATTAATTATTCCTTTAGTTTATTAGTGTAGTTGATGTAAGAGCCAGGTTTATGCACCTTTCAAGTGTAGATGTATTGCTTCTTCTTCACCCTGCTCATATCCAAATTTCCTCAGTTTCATTTATAAATGGAAATCAGAAAGCCCAAGAACGTTCGAATAAACTATTTTACTAGACTTAGAAGAAAAATGTTTGAAGAATCTTACACAATCTACCAGTTTTGTGAACAATAGCTTATTGCATAAGTTGAAATTAGCTTTTCCATCATAATCTGTTTCTTAAACTTTCTTAGGTTAAGACCTATAAATTCATTTTAGCTGAGAAGTTGTTATAATCTAATTGCTAATTTAAACGAGGCTAGTTCTCATACTAGGTTTCAATATACCCAAATCTAATTATTACTTTACTAGTATATGCATTTCCTTCCAAATCTTCTGCGGCGTTAGTGATTACCTTTTTTTCTTTATTCATGGCAGGGAATAAAGTACACACTGATTCATATGTCTGATAAGTTATTACCTCTGAGGTATGTAGTGAGAGGAATAAAAAAATACTCCCTCCAGTCCTATTTATAAGAGAAATTTAGGTCAACAAAAATTGATGTATCTGATTTAAAAATTGGACCAGATACATTATCTTTTGTTGACCAAAATGTCTCTTATAAATGGGACCGGAGGGAGTAGTATACAAGTATACACACCACTGGAGCAAAATTTAACGAGGTAAGACTATTGTTTTGTGTTCTGCACTTTGTGTGTTGCTGTCTAGGTTTGGACTGCTTTAAAAAACTCTATGCCTAACTTCATAAAAGAAAACTCGTAGATAAATTCTTTTCAATTTTTTTCTTCTTTCAACAAGTCTTTATTCAGAAGTTTGTTTCCATTTGAAAAGACGAAAAATTAAGAATACAACCAAAGAAGGCCCTTAACATGCATTTATGGAACTTTTGTTCTTATTTTTCACATGTGCTGGTTGTGAATATTGTGATTAAAAGGAATTTAGAGAATTTGCATAACGAATTCCATTTGAAAAGATTCCAAGTTCATGTGTGTATTTGGTGCTAATTCCATCTTTCATAACATTAACCATTCACATCTCTAAAATCTGTGTTTGAGATTTTTGTTTGTGGCATTTACGAAATTTCACCCTAGCATATTGTCAAAGTTCCTTCATGGGAGGATGAAACAAATAAAAAGAATGGCAATATATTCCAAGTTCTGTGAGAAGCTCTCGGTTCTCTTCTCAATTGGTGTGGCTGCAAGACGCCTTAATTTTAATAAGACAGTTGACTGGGTTGTTCAAGTGAGTGTCTTCTTGTTTCTTGTCTCGGTACAAGTCTTAAGGCAGGTGGGGGTATTGGAAGGTGAAAGTTTGGTATTATGTTTCGAATAACTTTTCTCTTTCGTTTATGTAAGTATATTGTTCTGAGAATGTAGCATCTTACATACATAAAGTTGGCCGTGATTCTCATTATGAATCTGATGGAAAGACAGTTTTATTTATATTGCCTTCAGAAACTCAAATGCTTGAAAAGTTGAAAGCGGCAAAGGTTTTATCTAGTAGAGTGTCAGAAATATATATTGCCTGTGTGTATGATATCCCTGATCCCTTTCATCTTTGTTGTTACATTGTATGCGAGAAGATTTGAAGAAGAAAGACTAGTAAAATAAATTTGTAAAGCGTCAGCATTTGGAGCAAAAAGAATCAAGCAGAAAATAAAATGGAAGGCTGATAATATGGTTGCAAGAATGGGAAATTTTATAGAGTACATGTTTCATTGGATGAAAACTTGTAATCGTTTTATTAATTCAAATTGTGTTGCATAGTTCACTTTTATTATGAAATCAAATTTCAAATGTTTGTATGAGAACATATTTAGAGTTGCAATTCTCAATAAAGTTTGATCTAATATTGGTTAATTTAAATATGAATGAAGTCTAAGCAAAGACAAATTTGTTAAATTCACAATTTTTTAATCTAGACAATTTTGCGACACTTTTTACAATTCAAATATTATAAATGTAACACTTTTTATTTTTTATTGTTAGTGAGGATAAAAAAATGCTACAACAATGAACGCTAATATTTCCATTAATGAACCATTTAACTCACATGACAATAATAGTAATTGTTAAAATTTGATATCATCTCAAGTTAATTAAATTATTAGAAAAATAGTCCAAATCCCGAAAGCCTCCTAGAATGAACGAACGTTTTTTTTTCTTTTAGGGAAAAGAATGAACGAACATGAGTCGTCGAGACGTACAGAATTAATGTGGAAGTCACCAAATGTCAACAAAAGAAAGTACGGAGAGAAAGGAAGCGAAGAAAATTCCAAAAAGAGAGAAAATAGATATTATCGCCCCCTCATCATAAGTACAATAAAAAAAAACAGAAAAAGGGATTACGTACTGTTTATTTTGTTGATAGAGATTACATACCGTGCTAAACATCAACGCGGAAAATTCTATGGTCTGCTTGGCGCCAACCCTGTTGCCTATAAACATGCCTATCAATACTGTTACATAGAGACCGATCAAAATAATATGGGTCTCGTTAACCGGTGTTCTGGAATACTGGTTAAGAAACAAAATGTAGAAAGAAAAAATAAGATTTACATTGAAAAAAACACCTTTTCAACTTAAAAAAAATATAATACACAGTTTCCGAGGTAATATTTCTTTTATATTTCCCAAATAATTGCATAAAAAAAAACATTTCCCAAATAATATTTGTTCTATCGATTTTTAGAGTATTTTATTTATGGGTTTATTGTAGAATTTGATTAAAAATTCGTTGACTAGTAATAGATTTATTTTTTGAAGAATTTTACTAGTAATAGATAGATTGCTACCCTCTCGAGTAAAAATATAGTGTATTTTTAACAATTTAACAAACTTTCCGTCGAAAAACAACTTAACAAACTTATATTCAAAAATCATACAAAAGTGTTACTTTTAACAATTTAACAAATCTATATTCAAAAATCATTTTTTTAACGTAAATTTTTTATACTATTAAAATTAGTAGGTGATTGTCTCCATGAACTTAATTCAATTGGTAGAGATATTACTTATTATATGCAGAGTGGGTTCGAACCCCGGACACCCCGATTCTTGTGATCTACGATGAAAAAGTTTAAATGGATTAAAAAATACATTAGTGCAATATATTTTTTAAGATAATGTGAAATTAAGGAAATAATAATAAAATATAATATAATTTTGTCAAAAAAAATATATATAATAGTTTAGTTAAGATTTTGAGTGATCAATTTTAAATAACATAAATCAATTCCAAATCAATCTCTTTGTATTCTCTAATATTAGTAAAAATGAAATTCAAGTAAAAACCAAATCTTTCATCTTTGTTTCCCACAAATTTCATTTATTCTCTCTCATTATTCATTTTAAAAACTTTCTTATCACTTCAAAATTAGGAGGAAACATTTCATATTGAATTTTTGGACTATGATTTTCTTTGTTCATATGGGAAAACGAGTCTCCAATAATCTTTTACAGTTTACTAAAATGGCCGGAAATAAAGAGAGTGATGATTAGTGTTGGCTGGAAATAAGGAGAGAAGAAGTGTGGTCTCAAAAGTCAATTTTTTACAAACAAAATAGAAAAATTGCCAACTCACAAGGTTGAGAGTAAACACGGATGTTCATTTGTTTTTTCATGCTTCTTTTTAAATGAACTATTAATTTTTATTTTTATTTTTAAAATTTCATTCAACAATTAAGGCGTGGCATTTTTATAGTGGTAGTTTGGACTGTGACATTGTTACATTAAGGTCTGGTAGATGTTCATTCCTTTTACCTAAATTATCCATGTGTTTTTTCGTGGCCTCAATACTTTCTAATTTTTTTTTTTCGTGGCCAATTAAATTGGCGATATTGATTTCATAAACTGATCAATGGATAATTTCGTTGCCTCTTGACAAAATTGATACGTTCTATCTAAAGAGTAATTTTCGTGGCCCCTCTTTTGAGTATTCTTTAGCTAGAACCAGCTAGTAGTAATCTTAATTGTTCTATGAAGTTAAAAAAAAATAGAATATAAATTTTGAATTTAAATTTCACATATTATTGTTTCTTAATTGAGTTATGTAAAACACACCATCATGTTTTTTCAAAGCAACTTTTAATTATCAAGTCAATTTTGATTTTTAGAGAACTTGTAAATTTTTTACCTTAATTTTATTAAGTTTTAGGGACTATCATAATCTAAGTGGTTGGTGTATAGAATATGTGAACACTATATATTTTGGCGTGATCGGGAAGAATGAGTGATTGGAAGAAGAAAACATGTGTGAAACTAAACTTTTTGAATTTCAAACATGTAACATTTTATCCTATAAAGCTCACAATTAGATTTTGTTGATAAAAAATGTCTCATTCAACTAAAATTTGAGTTTTTTAAAAAAAAAACTTCCGTAAAATTCAAATTTTATTACCAATAAATATTGTATAGAAAATTTGATTATGTAGAACACAATATAATGACCGTTTTATAATTGTACAGTGTGATATTTGAACTACAGACCTTAAAATTAAAAAGTCAGTCTTACTATTAATTAAGCCGACACTTCTGGACAAAGAATGAAGAGTTAAAGTTTAATTCATAATTATAAAAATTTAGCCTGGGTATTTGTGTCTATTTGTCAAATTAATGGATTCAAATGATAAAAAAAATGTGTAAAACTCAACTTCAAATTATAGACAAGCAACTTTTTATGATGTAAAACTCAAATTAAGTTTTTTGATTTTTTGCTCATTGTCAGAAAAGGATAATGAGATGCATTAAATACATATTTGTTGCAAATAATAAGAATAAGATTTGTATCTTTTTACCAAAATGTCATGCTAAAAAGACCAAACATGACATGCAAAATTACCACAATGCCATCATTTAATGGAATGAGTTTTGAAGGGAAGTTGAAGCTGCAGAATATAAATTACCAAAATGTTCTTATTTAATAAATGGAGTTTGGAGGGAAATTGAAGCTGCATACTAAAGCAGCTTTATATATATGGACCACCTGCATCAATAAATGAATGAACCTAAAAAGTAAATTTTGCTTATATTTAAAACCAAATGGAGCATATTAATGAATGGAGTTTGGAGGGAAATTGAAGCTGCAGACTAAAGTAGCTTTATATATATATAAAGATTGCAAGTGTTGGTTAATTGTTTTGACTCCGTGCTTCTGGATGTGTTGGTGATTTGCATGTGGTCTCTATCAGGATCGTTCTTATAAAACAGAAGGCTCGACTCTTATAGTAAAATAGACCCTAGTAAAATAAAAATGTAATTTTTTAAAACTTTTAATCCCAAGAGGCAATTTAAAAGGAATAAAGGAAGACTAAAAAAATGTAGAACTGAAATTTAGGAGGCATATCTCTATTTCTATCACTATCTCTATTATATACATTTGCACTTTTTTTTTTTAAAAGTACACATGGCATCTTCTAATTTCTCATCTTAGATCATGACTCATTTATTTTTTATTTGCCAATCAAAATGAATCATGACTCATTTATTTTTCATTAGCCAATCAAAATTGATCATGACGTGATTTTTTTCCCTATATATAGACAACTTGCTTTTCATTATTTTCATACCTCTTCCTCCCTAAAAAAAGAAGACATAAAAAAGCATTTTCTGTATTTTAAAAAGCATGGAATTGCTAATGCTACTTTCTTCCGGTAGATTTACAGATATCCAAAAGGGATGAGTCGCTAACTTAGTCATTCTGAGAGAAGAATCTAGATAATTTTTTTTATTGCAATGAGCACTATTATATCTATTTCATTGCAATCAACCACTCTGTTATATCTATAA
>Ga0228710_1000318_pt1 | contig 55357 bp, 35 predicted proteins | sample MedpolnodulmetaG_FD_177995 | JGI IMG/M metagenome (GOLD analysis project Ga0228710, IMG submission 177995) | Root nodule microbial communities from Medicago polymorpha collected in Santa Monica, California, United States - pink nodules | ecosystem: Host-associated > Plants > Roots > Nodule... | reverse complement strand
TACAAGAATCAGACAAAAAAAGTAATTGAACAAAAAAAGAAGAAGCAAGTATGCAAGAATCAGACAAAAGTAATCGAACAAAAAAAGAAGAAGCAAGTATGCAAGAATCAGACAAAAGTAATCGAACAAAAAAAAAAAGAATCAGACACAAAAAAAATGCAAGTTGAAGAATTTGATAGAGAAAAGAAAAACCTGGCATGGAAGATGACGGCAGACAAGGGTTTGCAAGTCAATGCCAAAATCTCAAGGGTTTGTGTGAGATTGTTGGATGGGAGTAGTATTTATATTTTTAACTAAAAAGTCTCACAAAATTCATTCCATCCAAGAATCTGTCAAAATCTATAGACTTTTGAATACCAATAGACAATTCATAAGTCATGAGAAATCTCAATTGAATACCAACGGATTTTGTTGCCTTAACAAAAAAGTCATGATTGTGTTGATTGAATACCACAAGATTTGTTTACATTTTATAAAAGTCTTGATTGAATACCACTAAACTTTTTAATTATAAAAAAGTCTTTTAAAATCCCTTGAATTCTCAATTCAATACACCCCCCTAAAGTTTCCAAAGCAAACATTGGATTCTATATCAACACCTCCATCTTCAAATAAGGTTATATAAATGATGACTATGAACCTGTTCATTAGCCAACAGAAAATCATAAACATAATAGAGACTAAAATTACCATCACTAGAGAGACTTCAAGCTAGACAATCATCCCCACCATTTGCAGTAGGAAAACTACTAAAACATAAAAAATTAGTGAGGAAATTTAGAGAGCGAAATCATGAATTCCCTCTCTAATTCTGTCACTAATTTTTGCGACCAAAAAAATCGTGAGAGATTTTATTTTTTTCCGTCCCTAATTTTGCTTTTTCTAGTAGTGGAGGCAGATCACTAATAATAATATCAGTAACATGAGACGGTAACATATTAGAGTATTCTTGCAGCCTCCTATGTCTTGCTCCATCAACATAATTTGTTATTGTTTTCCTTGCTTCATTCCAAGGTAATTGATTCTCCACATATGTTATAATGGGAAGATGTTGCACACACCATTTATCGTTCCAAAACTACGCTAGTTGATCTGAACCCAATCCTCCATGTAGTTTGTTTTAAGAATTCCTCCCAAACAATTCCAATTTCGTGCCAAAAATCAATTCCTTGTTTCGTTATGTCAACTTTAGGAGTTTCATGGACTCCACAGCTTTACTTTTTCGGCAATATACATGTCCACAAAAGTTGTGATTGTGTGCAAAAACGTCAAACATCAATTAAGATGCTAATGTTGTTGTAGATGCTTTAAGTAGGAAGTCCATGGATAGTCTTGCTCATTTAACAACAATTAAGAGACCTATAGTTAAAGAATTTCAAGAAATTGTTGAAAGTAGAATTCGATTTGAGCTTGATCACTCAAGGACATTGTAGCCCACATGCAAATTAGTTCTACCTTAATTGATAATATCAAGCAAGCTCAAAGTCAAGATTATTTGATGAAGACGGTGGATAATGTGCGAAATGGTAAGGTTTCAAACGTCTGTTGATTCTGATGGTGTTTTGTGGTCGAAGTCTCAGCTATGTGTTCCAAATGTTGGTGATTTAAGGTGAATTTTTTTAGATTCCTCTTTCTTCTTATATTATTCATCTTGGTGCTAATAAGATGTATCATGACTTGCGAGAATTGTACTAGTGGGGAGGAATGAATAAGGATGTAGCGGATTTTATCTCTTAAGTGTTTGGTGTGTCAACAAGTAAAGGCTAAACACCATAAGCCTGCAGGTTTACTTCAACCTATTGAAATACCTTAATGGAAGTGGGAAGAAATTGCTATGGATTTTGTTACAAGTTTACCACGAACTCAAAATGGTTATAACTGAATGTAGGTGATTATAGGTCGTTTGACCAAGTTTTCACATTTCTTACCTGTGAAGACTACATATACTGCATCTCAGTATGCTTAGTTTTGGAAGTCTTTTCAAGCTGCATTGGAAACTCATTTGAATCTTAGTACAACTTTTCATCTAAAAACTGATGGTTAATTTGAGATAACTATACAAATTCTAGAGGATATGTTTTGTGCTTGTGTTCTTGATATTGGAGGAAGTTGGGATCGATATTTGCCTATGATGGAATTTTCATGTAACCACAGTTACCAATCAAGTATTCAAATGGCGTATTTTGAGGCATTTTATGGTAGGCGATGTAGGTCTCCTGTAGGATGGTTTGAAGTTAGAGAAGCTAAGTTTGTGGGTCTAGAGTTAATTCAAGATTCAATTGATAAGGTTAAGAGGATCTGAGTTCGTTTAGAGACCGCTCAAAGTAGGCAAAAATCTTACTTTGACAAGAGACGTCATCCCTTAGAGTTCACTGAGGGGGAATATGTATTCTTACGTGTTTCAACAATGAAGGGTGTTTTGTGGTTTGGAGAAAGAGGAAAGCTAAGTTCAAGGTTCATTGGGATATTTGAGATTTTGGAGAGAGTCAAACATGTAGCTTATTGATTAGCACTTCCACCGTATCTCTCAGAAGTCACTACTACAATTTTGGCTTTTAATAGCACAATTTTAATAGCACTTCTGGATAAAAGCTATTAAAAACATATAACCCATATACCTGTTATAGCACTTTTCAGAAAGCGCTAAGAAAACTTCTTAAAATTTGAATTAGATAGCACTTTTTTATAGCACTAGTGCATCCGGTCTTTCATATTTTTATGCTTTGAAAATACCTTTATGACCCTTCTCATATAATTAGTCATGAAGATGTGCAATTGGATGAGAGTTTGTCATACACTGAACACTCAGTGGCTATTGTAGATAAGGAAGTGAGATGTTATACTCAAAAGATATTGTTTTAGTGAATGTTGTTTGGAATGGTCCATCCGGTGAAGAAACTACTTGAGAATCTAAAGAAGTCATACATGAAAATTGCCCCCATTTATTTAAAAATCAAGGTTAGTAGTGTTTATGATATACACAAAATTTGAGGATGAATTTTCTTAAAGGTCTGTTTGGTTGGAGATTTTTGAAGGGGGTGAGAAGAGAGGGGAAGGAATACTTCTAATTAAATTTGTTTTGTTCAATTTCTCAAAAAAGGAGAGGGGATGGAAAGGGAGGGGAGGATGGGAAATGGAACATTTTTTGTTTGTCCTCAAATTGGAGTTAGTGTCTAAAAGTAATATATCACATTGACAAAAATTATCCTCAATATCTTTTTGTCAAAATTCTAAATTATCCTTTTTAAACATGAAGAACATATTTACACTTTTACCTTAACAACTTATTATTTTTAAGATTAATACTATTATTTTATGTGTTTAACATCAATTTTTCCTTTAACATCATATCTTTTTTGGACCAATATGGATCTAACACCCGATAGAGATTATCAAAAGTGCAAAGAAGGTGGATAGAATATGTATGACACCAATGTCCTAGGTATGTAGATATAACCTAAATAGTATGAACATTTGTTAAAATATTATAATCAATATATTCAAAACATATAATACTACTTACACAGAGTACCACTTAAATTTTTATAAAATTTCTAATTAAACATTTCTATTAAAACACTTAATCAAGCCTAATGTAACTAAAATATAAGGAATTTAAATCCTTTACATCACATCATGAGAACTCACGTACATCTTTAAATAGTCTCACATATGAAAATGTTGTTTTCATGATAAGAATCACAAAACAAGCATAAAACACCCTTAGAATGGGTATATAGACATCCAAGCAGCTAGCAACTTTACTTTATTTATTACCAGCCATTATTAGTATTCAATTTGATTAAATTATCTTCAACCTCATTACTCAACAATATCATATAATCCAATATATAGTAACAATGCACATATATTCTAATGACCCACTGAATCAAGTACAAAAATGATGCTTCTATAATCACCAACTAACTTTAACACATGGATCCTGATAACTCTGGGATAATGCAGGGAGAGCTGCTACCACATACCAAACAAACAAAAGTGTTAGTAAAATTGATTCAGTATTCAATAGAAATGTTCCAATGGTATAAATCTTGATTTTATAACACCTTGCTACTAGCAATGCCTTCCTCGACCGTCAAGCTCTAATTTTATAACAATATAATTCCCCAACAAGTGCCAATATATAATGACGCAAATAATCTACCTAGAGTAACAGCGGGAAGTTCTAGTATTTGTGTTTATATAAGGACTACAATTTTGACTTCCCTTAAAGATGAATCATAACCCCAACAATCATATTCATATTCAATTAAAATACTTAATGAGAAAGAAAAAAAAAAGCAATTTACTATTGGTCTTGCTAAGGCGGAGGTAGAATAATCGGTCTTATACCTTAAACTAAGGATGAAAAGCATATATTTTAGTTAACGAGTCTGTTTGAAGGTCAAGATAAGAAGACATAATATGATAAACTTATCATATCCTATTTAAATCTTATATTTGATACGCCAACGAGATAGGATAAATTAATTCCTTTTCTAATCATATCCTATTTGGTCTTTGTAATTTTTATCATGAGTTTAGGCTGCATTAGAAACTATCTTAATAGAATAAACAATCATTTTACTATTTTTTCCTCTTCATCCTCTCTACTCTCTCTTCCATACCATCATTGTTCTCTCTCTAATACAATTCTCTAATTCCCTTTTCCCTAATTCTTTGTGATTTTTCCCCTAATTTCATTTTCCGTTAAATGTTATATTTTTCTATGATTTTGATAAGTCGTAATTTATATGGTTTTTAAGTGTTTATTTTAATAGAATATTTGTGACTTTTAGTTTCTTTTTAGAACTATTTTACTTCAAATTCCTTGTTTTAATTTCAGGATCACAAATGGTTTATGTGCTGATTTGGTGCTAATTTATGTGCTGATTTGGTGTTGATTTATGTGCTGGTTTGGTGCTGATTTATGCGCTGATTTGTGCTGTTTTTTTGCCAATTTTAGTGCCTTATAATGTGGAACTATTTCCTTTTTTAGAGGCTGGCTTTTGCTATATATAGAGAGGACATCAGACTTGTAGAATCATTCTGGAATATTCGTGACAATTATTTCCATTGAATCAAAGTTTACCATTTTAATTTTCTGTAACCCTAATTTCTTGTTCTTTACAATTCTAAAATTTTACTTCCAACCGTCTACTTTCATGTCTTTACATTCCGTTGTTTTAATTCCATCATCTACGATGAACATGAGTGAGTAGACCCTTTTAGTCTTGGGATTGTTGGAATAGTCTAATGACTTAATCCTATTCAAACCAAGTCTAAATATCTATTTGTTTAACTTCTATTTTCTAATCTAATTTCATTGTTTTCAAACTCAGTAACAAGTGTTAAACGAAGCACCGAAAGATGAAGTTTAATAATTTTTATTTCATCATCTCAAATATAAAACGAAGGATCGAAAGATGAAGTTTGATATTGGAGCAAATGAAATTAGACAAGGCGACACAAAACTTGATGGGAACACCCGAAATGAATAGTTTTGTGAAGTATTGAGGCAATAAGGGTCGCACTTAAGAGGTTTCAATAATAATCAACCATGAGAATATGATTGGTTGTTATTGAGATACATTTATGTATTCTGAAAGGAAACATAAAAAATACCTCAGAGACACTTGCTTTTAGAAAAGAATTTAACCTAAAGATAAAAATATAGACTTGGAATGTTAGTGATTTGTCATTACGACAAACCAACGATCCCTAGACGCTTTTATAATCTGAATTTAATCCTTAAACTATTGAATTTCTAAACTTTAATCTTTTCAGCTAATCACAATTAAAAATGAAATCGGTAATTACATATAACTCTCTGTGGATCGATAATCTTATACTACTTTGACAGAACCGTGCGCTTGCGGATTTCACATCAGATGTTAATTTATATTTTCATCATGGGTAAACTATTTGTTAAACTATTTAAGCAAGGTTCTCCCATGGTTTAAGATAGGACAACACTTGGTGAACTAGTGTCTCCCAAAACACTAGAAGTATTTTAAGGTTGAAATACTAAGTGCAAGTATACACTGTCAAAGTTATAATATAAAAGAATATTGATCCCATAAGGACTGTGGAGCTATAGATTCAAATAGCTATTTAGTAGAAAACTTATTTGGAGAGAAATAAAATAAAACTTTTGTCACAACAATAAAGTAAAAAAGTTAAGTTTGGGAAAGTAGTTAAAGTCTTTAGAAAATCTTAAGATAGAACGTGTGGCTTAAAACAAGGTTCAATCATGATAAAACATTATTGTGAATTACAAAGCTATAACTTAGATATAGCTGCTTGTGTCGCTCAGAGCTATATCCGGTTCAAAGTATCTTTAGTCTCTCAGATACATAACGCTATATCCTGATATGGCTAATATGTCTCACAAGGCAACAACCGTTTATTAGCTTCTCGCAACTCTGTGATCCATAGAGTTACATCTTTCATAACCGGCTTTATGGTGACAAAATGGTCTATAAGAACCATCGTGTTAAGCTACAGGAAGTCACCTTATTTAACGGCAGACCATCACCCCTTTACTGTGTCACCAGATAAAGGAGCTGTCTCCAATCGATGCTCAGTCACTATACCTAACATGTGCAGTTGGTTTGGTTCAGGATCCTGCCATTTCAACGAGGTGCAGCTATACAAATCCTTTTGCCATATGACAAGAATCCTATAGTGAATGTAATACTAAGCTATAGCGTGGTATAGCTCTAGTGATTCTCAGCGCTATGACTGTTTAATAACCTCTTAAGCTAACTGAGATTCACAGAGCTACAACTTCCTATAACGTCAGTCTTACATTCAAGATGCTAGTCCCTTTCGCTCAATGGTGCTTAAGGGAAAAATCATATCGAATAAACATTTTCCACTCCTTACTTTGTTAAGGTAAGCGAGCTATAACATTAGAAGTAAAAGTTGTCAGGAATCACTTATAATGGTTTTGAGTTAAAAACATTTTATCTTAGTAAAGCACGACGCTACAACTTCATATATCGCAAGTAAATTAATAAAGCATAACCTCGCCATGTCTAAACCACTCGAAGGGGTTTAACTCATGGTGGGATGAACTATGGAAATGGAAATGAAGATGATGATAAATGAAAACATAGAAAACTAAATTATTAGAAAAGATAGAGTTGTCACAAGATTACAATCTTTGAAGTAATAAGATTAGCCAAAACATCATAAAGTAATCTACACTAAGAACTCTAGAATCTAGCCATCATGCTCATCTATGGTAGAAGATGAGATGGAATGTGATCTCTAAAGCTGCTAACCCTAGTCGTAACATGGCCTCTCCAATCTAAAGTGAATTTTCGGACCATTGGTACTAACACATGGATGTCCTTTTATAGTACAAGGCCACCAACTATAAGTTGTACCCTTTGGTCAGTTTACATGGGTTCTCATTATCCATATGTCCTTACCAAATTCTACCTACCCACTGACATATTCTTTTATTCTTCCTAGGATTTCAATCATTGATGACAACTCATATTCATAACATGCGTACTATGTACGATCCGACTAGAGTCACATGATGTTGTAGCTCTCCACATCTTCAGTGATACATTTTCAATCCACGTTGCAACTTTCTACATCTTTAGAGTCGTTCCTTAACCTACATAAACAAGCATTATTGGTTTCAAAGTACTAAAAACACTTAAAACTATAACATTCTAAAATAGACACTGATTAAATATTAAAGTCAATGTAATCACTCAATTACTTTTCTAATATGGGGGCTAAGTGCAACGTGATAACCAACTTATTTGCTGGTTAGCAATGACATTGTGGTGTTAATGTCATGTGACATTGGCTAACGACAATGTGACAGGTGGTTTTCTTCTCTCTCTTGCATATGATTTTTTAGTTTTTTTTTTAAATAAAGGGTGACACGTGACACACTGATTACTATTTAAAATATGTAATTTATTACAAGGGTAATTTTGTCATTTAAATATCATATTCTATTTGTTATCATGCATGTACCAAACACATGATATGATAAATGTTTATCATATCTATATCATATCATATTTGTATCTAGTTTTATATTCTATCAATTCTCTATTATATTCTAATCATCAAACATACCCAATTTTTTTTTGTGTCAAAAATATTTCTTACTAGAGACGATTGGAAATGTTATTTGCACTCAAAGAAAAACACGTAGTCATATTTTAACAGCATGAAATAATATCCTGTAAAAATTATATTTGTACTCTAAATTATTATATGCACAAAATTCCAAACCTCACAATTGCAAAAAAGAAGTATTATATGCACACACTTGTAACGTACACAATATCAAGTCTCACATTCTCACACGAGGGAGTGTCTTCTGGCATCAAACATTAATCAACTTTATTATTTTCCCTAGACAACGCTGGCTTTCTCATATACATGACTTTCACCATTGTTTTTTGTCTTCAAATTCTCAAGCCAGCAACACAAGGACCAAGGAGTTTGTCCGAGGATATGAAATTCGAGTGGTAACTGAATCTTTGAAAATTAGTTATATATGCATATTTATTCATTGTTTTTGTCAACTTCCATGTTTTCTTCAATCCCATTGCTACCTCTTTCGATCTTTTCTCCCTTGGATCTCCCAAATGATTCAATGATCACAATTTTTATTTATTTGTATTGTTATTTTAATGAGAAAAGGAGTCTGAGAATTATATATACATTACCAAAGATTTGAAATAACCAAAAAAAAATAGAAACCAAAAAATTAAATTAGTCACTAAATTTAAAGACACACTTTATCTTTTTTCGTCTCTTAAACTTTTTGTAGTTATTTTAAATCTTTATAGTAATCCGAAGGAAGTCTAGGTTTCAAATCATCTATTATTTGATTCTCCGTACCATTATAAGGCGAAAAAATACATGGTCGATTAACATACTAAAAATTAACATAACCAAGCAATCGTTTGAAAGAATTTGAGTTTGATTCTTAAGAGGAAAAAAAATAGCTTTTTAAAATACCCTAAATTTCCCTTTTTTTTTCCTACCAAAGACAAAAGTGTTAGGTTAAAGTGGGTATATTTAAGTTCCATGTTGAGTAGTAGGGAAAAAAAACTGAGAGTTAGTATAAATATAATTTTGAGTTTTATTCAGCACAACGTCTCTAGTCTCTTGGATGTATTGGATCCTTGTATGTTACGATGAGATGGTTTACAATTTTTCGATACAAAAATTGTAATTGAGAGGTTTGGAATTTAGTCCTTGTATAAAATGCAATTGTGTGAGAGTTCAGAGAGTAAGTTTACAATTTTGTGGCAAAAAAATTGTATGAGAGGTTTTACAATTTTCTTCTATAAAAAATTATATGTTGAATAATAAATATTTTGCTGAGAGACTATCGATTTGAGAATGAAGTGACAACCACAATCTTGCTAGTTATTTTTGTCTTTTTTACTTCTTTTGTGGTTATTCTTCCCCTTGGTAGATATTTTTTTTCGCTATTTTCTCAAGAAATTTTAAAGGAGTGTTTGTATTAAGAGTTGATGATATAAGCTAGCTAAATATATATAAAAAAAACCTGCACAAAGTTTGTGGTGAAGGGGAAGTAAATTTCGATATAGTTTTTTTAGTCATAAATTGCAAAAGAAAATAATAACAATTTAAAGAAAGGAAAAGAGTGTGTGTGATTTAAAATAATGGATATACCAAAAAGACCGTAAAATAATGGAATTAGCCATATAACACGCATTAATGGATCAGTTCTTATTTCCTTTTATAATTTTATATTACCATTATTTTATTATTTTACAACATAGTAATAATAACAAACAAAAACATGGTGAATGCATCACAGAAATTAATGGTAGTGTGAAAGAGAGAGAGAGACAGAAAAAAGAGGAACAAGAGAAGGAGAAAAACAAGTGTTTGTGTGTGACAAAAACAAACTACCATGGCATCCTCAAATTCACCATGTGCAGCATGCAAGTTTCTACGCCGCAAATGCCAACCAGAATGTGCATTTGCACCTTATTTTCCACCTGATCAGCCACAAAAATTTGCAAATGTTCATAGAATTTTTGGAGCAAGCAATGTTACAAAGCTTCTCAATGATTTACACCCTCACCAACGTGAAGATGCTGTTAATTCACTTGCTTATGAAGCTGAGATGCGACTTCGTGATCCTGTTTATGGTTGTGTTGGTGTAATTTCTCTCCTTCAACACCAACTTCGTCAGCTTCAAATGGATCTTTATTGTGCTAAATCCGAACTCTCTCGGTTTCAAAACTTGAGCATCGCAGCGGCTACAACCGGTCATGGACTCATAACCGGCATGACAGGTGAATCTGTCACGGCCGCTGCAGGTAATTACCACCACACGCAGACTACTGCAGGTGGTGGTAATAATAGTAACGGCCGTGACCATCGTTATCATCATCATCAACATCATCAGTTTTTTCCAAGGGATCAACATCAACAACATAATTTGGTTAGAAATTTTGATGGTGGAATTGGGAACAACTATGATGCTAGTCTCTTGGCTATGAATATATCTGCTAGCTTAGGACAGATCAATCAACTTCAACATCATAGTGCTGCTGGTGGTGGTGGTGACGACCGCCGTACTGTTAACCACTCCTAGCTAGGGTTTCTAATGCTATAGGTAATAATTAATGCTTTTTATCTTATTTTATAAATTAATGCTCTTTATTTAATTTTGGTCTGTCACCTATCATCACTGAATCACATAACTGCATATGAAATATGCAATCATAACATTGGAAGAGACTCTTCAATGCTTTAATTGTATGCTATTTCTCATGTAATACTATACTGCACCTAAGCCAATTAATTTAGATAATACTTTATTATGTATATTTTTTTTAGAGGTATAGGCGTAAATCTAGAAAATAGTCAATTAAATCCTTTATAATAATCTAGTGAATGAATACTATAAGCATACTCCTTTCCTTAAAAAAAAATAAAATTAATCTAGTGAATGAGTTTAGTATATGAAATTATGAATATTTAAAATATTTTAGTTCAACTATATTTGTGTTGTGTGTATATGTATATATAATCAAGAATTTTATTTATGATATATATTTCTCTCTTTTTTAAGGAGTTTTGACATTACTAGCTGGAGAGAAGAATAGAACCTGCAAATCTTCATTTTTGATGGACACTCAAAGGCTAATATATTCATCAGTCAAAGCTCGAATCGATTTTTATTTTTATTTTTTGTTTTATATGATTACAAAAAAATCTAGACAGAAAATATATATATATATGACGTCTAAATGAAGTTATGAAGTAGCTGACCAATATTTTACTATTGTGATTTTACTATCTCTACAGAGAGAAGAAATAAGTGAACCGTTCCTCTTCCTCCATGGACAGATTATCACTATTAGCAAACAGTTTATTATCTTCTTTTAATCAACTATGATGGTACATTTTTGGTCAAACATTTGGTGTTAATAAGCACTACATGAGGACTGTCACTTTTAGAATTTAATTTGTATGCTCTTGGAGAGTTAAAAGAGATTTACATACCCTAAATTACTTTCCGTCATTTAGATATTTGTATTAAAATTTAGAAAATTATATATATAGTTACATCTGTTTGGATATTTAACGTGTATAAAAAATATTTCCATTATCGGTGCATAGTAGATAAACTTTAATTTATACTAGATATAAATTGACGAAAAAATGTGAAATTTGTCTTTGATTTCATTCCTACGTGTTAAAGATGCGAAATTTAGCGACGAGTATAAAAGAGTAAAGAGACAATAGGCCTAAACAATAAACACACGACATTTGATAACGAGTTAGGTCATTATTATTTATCTTATCATTATAAAGTAACTATTCTTTCTTTATGTAAAATAATTAGGTTTACACTAAAGTAACTATTGTTTCTTTCTGTTATTCGTATATAATTATGTTTACACTATACATCATTATCTCTCAACCGTACCAATGAGTTATAGTCAACAAACCTAGGTATAATTTTTTTAGAGGTCCTTGCATAAATATCACAAGATCAATTGCAATGCTATCAACCACATTTTATAACAATATACGATTTAAGCATAATAACTACACCTACAACTACAATTTAAAAGTATCCTTATACATTATGTCTTTTTTGCCTTGTATATGATTATATACCTTTTTCTAGTACACAATTACACGGTTGAACTAATAGAAGCATATGAAAAAAATGATGATTAGAGTCTGGCCAAACAACAGAGGTGCATTTATAGCAATTGCTTCAAGTTGCTACTGAGTAAAACTACTCATACACATTGACACACACACACACCTTATGTTTAATTCTCAATGTCATTCGCATTTATTAGACAGTGCCAACACTATGGACCTGTTTCTTCCTATCTGAACCCCTTTGTTAATTCCATTGGGTATGAAATGAATTCAGTGACTATGACTTGACCAATTCTTTTACTATCCCTCTTCTTGACTATTCCTTGTTTCTATCAATCACTCTTTTTTTTTTATCTTGAAGTTTGGTTTTGCATGCACGCTTTTCTATATTTATTCATCGTTTTATAAGTTTCAAAATGCTATAAATAAATGAAGAATAAAAGAATAAAAGAATATAGCAATAAGAGAATCCACACCTACTGCATTTCTTTCACCTTTCATCTTTATTACTTCCTTAATTATATGCTGTTTGTCCCCTCTTTCTTTTTTCATTTTCTTTCATCCGTTACAACCACTTCAATTGAGAAACGAAAAAGGAAAAGAAGTTTAATTAACTTCTAATGTCCATGAGATGTGACAATTCGACGTTGTTGCTACTTGCAGATCGATACTTAATCTCAACTCTAATTTTTGTACTTTTGTACATTTAATGGTAAGATACTTGCTCCTAATTAAAAAATAAAAGATATCGGGTTTTAAGCTTAGAGTTGAAATTTATTAGCTAGAATTGTGACACGTGGAATGCACGTTAAAATACACACTCTAGATGAATAATTCTTAGACCATTTAGAATGGTTTTTTCTTTCAACACCATTCAACACCCACTTTTTCAATTTCCAACACTCCACATCATTTTCACTCTCTTATTCAACATTCATTCAACTTTTACCCTCTCCAATAGTTTTTCATTCAACACTCTACCCCACCACTTTTTATTTATTTTATTCTTATTTGATTTTATATTTTTGTTTTTATAATTACATAAAATTACAATTATCAATTATAATTAAATTAAAATAATAAACATTTAACAATTTATTTTTTAGTTTTTTGTAAAAACAAAATTTATTTAAATAATTTATTTTTATTTTCTTAACTTAAAATGCAATAAAAATGAACCAATTTAGAAGGATAATAATAAGATTAAGATAGTGAAAAACTTGGTTTTTTGTTTCTGTGTCCAAATCAAATGAACCAAGTCTCTATTTATAGAGGAAAAAACTCATGAATTTTGGTAAAAAAAATTTAATTTTTTTTTAATTTGCAATGAAATAATTGAGTTCAGATTATTAAGATGAGAAAAAACCAGACAGCCAATCAGAATCAGCCAAGTGTCATCACTTATCCACAAAACAACTTCTCTCTCATCCGTCCTGCAGCTCAAACGCTTCTGTCGGTGCGTGTCTTATACGCGCCAGTTTTGGCAAACCAAATTCTGCCACGTGTTCCTCTGTTGCAGGTTTAAACAATGTTGAATCCATTCAACACCTCTCTCCTCCATATTATTTTTCCCCCACCTTCAACACTCCATTGAAAAGGTTCCAAGTGTTGAATCATGCTTTCAACACTTCCATTGCACTTGGTCTTATATGAACCAAAGCTTTGGTACATCATTTGGTCACACTCATAAAAAAGAGAAAAGTAAGAAAATTTAATAATTAAATAATGAGTGTTTTTTAATTAATTATGTGATATTCATTTTTATGAGTGTGTGACCAAATCATGTGTCTAAATCTTTAGGTCCACACAAGAATTGCTCCACTAGATATGGATAAAAAACAATTATAAGGTAATAACAAATTGTAAGATAACAACAATTTATAGAGACATTTCATTATATATGTTGACGTCAGAGTTTATATCCGGACTTTCCATTTATTCATCTTTAAAAGATGAATTTCTAGTATCTAGATTACTTGACAAAAGTCATAGATCGATAAACATTTAAACAGTTATAAGGAGTTTCCTAAGGTATTGACCTAACCGTCTATTTGATGGGATTTTCAATAAAAAATTATGCTCAAGGTCGTCCACTAAGAGGTGTTCAAATACAAACCGATCCAAAATAAAAGGTAAGTCGATAAAAAAAAAAGATAAAACCACAAAAAACGAATATTTTTGGATGTTGTTTTATAAAAACCGCTCATATCGGATCAAATTTTGAATCACGTTTTCAAAACCAAACCAAACCAAACCACAAAAGTAAATTTTAATACTTATTTATTCTTTTATTAGTATTATATATACCATTAATATATAATTTGTTGGTATGTAATCTAATATTTTGCTTTAATTTAATCTATACTATTATCACTTCATATGTTTTGAACATAATCGATCATTTACATTTTGTAATGTTAATATTTTAATGTATTTGATCTTATATTTCGCATCAATTTTATTATTTTATCGTGTATGTGTAATATTAATATTAATTAAAAGAATTACATGTTGCATTTTGGATATCCATAAATCGTTCAAAAAAAATTCAAAAAAAAAAAAAACAATCCAAATTAAACTGTATATATTTAGATCAGATTAGATCATTTTTTTTTTTTAAATAGGCATTCAAATCGAACTGAACCGCGTGTAATTTTCATTTTAAATCGGATGATGTTTAGCATATAAACTGATTCAAGCCACAACGCAAACACCACTACGTCCACCCATGGGTGTGTCTTCTAAGGGTCCCATAGGTTTGCACAACAGTTCCGTTGCCATAATGGTTTTAAGAAGTTATAAGAGTCTAGGTAATATTTTGATAGAGCTAATGTTGTTGTGTTTATGGTGTTCAAGAAGTGTGTGGTCTTTGATAGTAGGACCAAAGTTCGCTGAGAGTTTAGAGTATTGTTGTCATGATAATAGGTTCTTATAATATTAAAGACCTGGGTGGAAGGATTAGAAAAAGTAAAGTACATGTAGGGACAGATGCATGATAATTGTTGTGTGGGCTTGTGCCTACCAAAATATTTTAAATTTTTATTTGAATACTGCTCTTTACCCAACACATTTTGCTCGCGCTCAGCTGAATTTTCAAATATATATTTGCATGAGTTAAGTCACGCTGTGTGACTTACTCACGCAACTTACAACCCTCAGTGTGACATAAGTCATGCACCACTGGTCTAGGCGTGAATTAACTCACGCACGTTAGTCGGTGGTTTAAGCTCAAGAACACACTTTTTTGGACGGTGGTCTGCTTGTCAACCTTGATTCTACACGTTTTTTTTACAAGTTTTACACGTTTTTTTGACTACATTTTTTGTATTTATAACCTATGTTACCATTCCCACCTATAAATAATACCCCTCCAAACTTCCCCATTTTTTCACACCATCTCACATTCTCTCCTCCTCACTTTCTCCCCTATAAATCTTCTTCTTTTCCTTCTTTTTTTTAGTCTTTATTTTGGTGTAAAAAGAGGCAAATCAAGGGGTAAAAATAGGCCAATAGAGGGGTAAGAATAGGTCGATCGTTCTGGGGTAAAAAGAGGTCAACCATTGGGGTAAAACTAAATGTGCTTCTTTTTACCCCTAAAACTTTTTACCATGGGTAAAAAGAATCTTCTTGGGGTATAAAAAGAACCAGATTTAGACTTACCCCAAGAGTTGATGTCTTTTTACCCCACAAAGACCGGTCTCTTCTTAACCCAAGGTTGGTCTCTTTTTACCCCAAGATTGGTCTTTTCCCCCCAAAGAAGTAGATTTAGTAAATTCGAATAAAATGTATCAATTATTGTAACTGTATCAATGATATTAATAAAATGAGATGTTTTATGTATTATTTTATGATTATTTTTGTTCAATTTTTATTCTTTTATGATTATTGTAATTGTAATTGATGTATTATTTTATGATTATTTTTGTTCAATTTTTATCAATTATTGTAATTGTAATTGCATTTATTTTAATTATTTTTGTTCCATTCTTTTATTTATATAGAATAAAAAATTGAGACCAAACCTGGCGTAAAAAGAAAATTTATAAGAATAAAATGTATCAATTAATTTTTGTTCCATTCTTTTTATTTATATAGAATAAAAAATTGAGACCAACCTTGTGTGTGACTTAAGTCACGTATGCTATTAGGGTGCGTGAGTTAAGTCAAGTAGCGTGACTTAACTCACACAGGGGTATATTAGAAAATACAGTTGAGCGTGAGTGATTTTTGCTGGGAGAAGAGCAGGATTCTTTTATTTTTAGGTAGTATAATATAGTAATAGTTGACATTTAAACTAAATTGGCCCACACCTATAACACAATATTTCTCTTTTGGCCTACACCTATATCACACATGACACAACAACACAACCTTGTTTATGTTTCCAAATATATATTTAAGGCTTTCAATTAATATATACAGTGTCCCCACTTTTCAATATTCCTAGATCCATCATCGAGTACATGAATTTGTTAGTAAGAATCATTTAGACTTCTTTGCAATTCAAGAAACAAAATTAGTAGGTTTTGATGATAATTTATGTCATTCTCTTCAGGAAACTCTTTGTAAGAGTGGAGTTTTCCCCCGACGATGGGTAATAGTGGGAGTATTTTATCTATTTGGTGTAATACTAACGATAAGCATCATCTCCTTACTATAAGTAGAAGATGGGCACCTAGTATGTCAGAATTCCATCTGGGAGGGTCCTGATCCATAAGATCATGGACCATTATGTCTTGAGTTTGATCAGTAGGAGTAGTAATAACCTTAAAACCATTATGTGTAGGTATCCAGTTATCTTTCCACACCTGAACAGTGTTGCCATTATCAATTCTCCAACAACTACCTTTATTTATGATCCACATAGAAGATTGGATACTTCTCCAGGGATAACTAGGATTGTAACCAATAGAAGCTTGAAGAATATCAAACTAACGGTAGTATTTAGCTTTAAAGCACTTAGCAATGAGGGAAGTAGGGTTAGTATGAAACCTCCAAACCTGTTTGGCTAACATAGCCAAGTTAAAATCTCTAAGGGTTTTAAAACCCATACCACCTTCATGCTTAGACTTAAAAAGATTATCTTTCTTAGTCCAATGAATCTTATACTTTGATCCTGTAGTTTCCCACCAGAAAGAACAAATAGTTTTCTCAATCCTAGAACAAAGGCGTTTAGGTAATAAGAAGCAGCTCATGTAATAGGTAGGGATGGCTTGGGCAACTGCCCTTATAAGAACCACCCTTCCTTCAAAGGAAAGGCTCTTCTCCTTCCAGCCCTTTAATTTTTCCATATTCAGTCCATAATGAATTGGAAGTCCTGCTCTTTGGATATGCCAAATTGAGTGGGCAAACCAAGGTATTTAGTGATGTAGGGACTGATTTTTACTAGGAGCTGGTCCTGAAAGCTCTTTTTGAAATCTGGGGAAATGTTGGGACTGAACATCATAATAGTACCAGTAAGTTTTTTTTAGGAAAACCCATACTAATAAGAGTTTGATCAATGAAATTCCACTCTAGGCTATCATAGGCTTTGGCAATGTCTTCCTGGGTTTTTTATTGTAGTTAAAAGTTTCAAAGGCAATCAGAGAATTGTTAGTGATTAATCTTCCAGGAAGAAAAACACTTTTGTGTTCATTGATGATATTAGGTAAGACAAGCTTAACCCTATTAGCCAAAGTTTTAGTAATGATTTTTAAAATGACATTACATAAACTAATGGGCCTATAGTCAGAAGGAGTGGAGGGGGGATTGTTCTTGGGGATAAGGCATATGAAAGTGTGATTAATATCTTCAATACTCCCCTCATTATTAAGAATGTTGAGGACAAAATCCAGAATATTAGACCCTATGATATCCCAGTAATGATGGTAAAAGTGAGCTGGGAGGCCATCAGGTCCTGGAGCGGAATTGCTCTTAAGTGACTTGATAACTTCAGTGACATCCTTAGTTCTAAACTCAGTACTAAGAATGTTAAAATCACTAGGAGAAATTCTATTTTTAACCACATTTAAGGTATTAGGATTAATATTGTGGATTTTGAAGGAGAAAATATTTTAGAAATAAGATAAAAAGCAAGAATGAATGTGATCACTGACCTGCCAAGTCTTGCCCATAGAGTCCTAAATGTTGTGAATTTGATTTTTCCTTTTTCTCTGGATGGCTCTATTATGAGAAAACTTGGTATTTAGGTCTCCTTATTAGAGCCAGTGAACTTTGGCTCTTTGAGCCCACCAAATTTCGTCATTTTTTAGTAGGTCCTCCAATCTTGTTTCAAGATCCTTAATTTTGAGGAGACATTGCTGGTCAGGGACTTTGTTCTTTAGAAAATTGAGTTGCTCCTGAAGGCTTCTGATTTGACTAGGGATTTCACCATGTTTAGCTCTTCCTCATCTGGATACTTAGTCCAACACAAAATTGAGTCTATCTGGGCTAGTACCATTACTGTTGACCCATGCTTGCTTTACAATCAACTTACTATCTTGATCTTGAGACCAAATGTTTTCATATGTCCTGATTCTGACTTGTTTAGTGTTGAAAATGTGTGCTTTATCTTCATAGAACTCCAAAAGGATTGGGTTATGGTAGGAAGTATATCTAAGAAGGTGTTTGTTGATATATCTGGGAAATAAAGTAATCCAATTAAAATTAGCACAAAACCTGTCAAGTCTTTCTTTAATGTGGATGTTCTTAGGTTGATTGTTATCCCAAGTAAATTTATTGCCATGGTAATCAAGATCCATTAAGTCACAAACATTAATAGTGTCATTAAAAAGCTTAGTGAGGTGGTAATCCAGTCTGTTACCCCCTAATTTTTCAGAGCTGTTAAGAAACAGATTAAAATCTCCAAAAAGGAGCCATTTGTCATTACTTCTAGATTGATATAGGTCTCTTATAGCAGCACAAGTTAAATGTTTCTTAGGGGTGTAAGGATAGCCATAGAGGCCAATAGCATACTAAGACATATTATTATTACAACTAGTAATGTACATATCAGTGAAAACTTTATTAGAATTGAGAACATCAATAGTTATTACATCATTCCAGATAATAGCAAGACCCCCTGACCTATGACCTTTAACTATAGAACAATCAATCATATGAATATTAGATAAGGGACCACGTGTTAGCTTATTCTTAGCTTTTGGGTCAGACTCTTTTAACTTAGTTTCCATAAGGAAAACTAAATATGGGCATTGACTTCTAAGGAGCTTCTTCAAAGCTCTAACTGCATAGGGGCTGCGCAACCCTCTGCAATTCAAAGATAAGCACTTCATATCTGTTGGTTGGCCTTATTAACAAGGCCTACCAATTCTTCTTCATCTGTGTCCATATGAGCCTCAATGTTTCCTGCACTCCCAAGCTTTCTTTTCATAACTTTTGTAGCTGCAACCTGCCCATTATGCTGAGTAGTAGTGATAACATCATTTCCCCAGCTGATTTTTTGAATCATGTGTTCAGTCTTCTGAGGTGGTGTAGAAAAGTGTGTAGAGGGTTGCTGAGCTTTGTTGTTGCAGGCATTAATTCCATGATTCTTAGTCCCTTGTTTGGAAATCTTCATAGCTGCCATTTGGTCCATAAGCCCTTTAGGAATTGGACTGAATGGTCCACCACTTATAGACTTTAGTGGGTTGCTGCTAATGGTTTTTTCTGGCCTATCATATATCCATTTCCCATAGTTCCTTAATCTCAACCAATCCCCCTTGGGTTAGTGCCTCCTTTAAAGGGAAGATGCGGATTCCTGCAGTTATCAATATTGTGTCCCACCAGGCCACATCCAAAACAAAACATTGGTGAATTTTCATGCCTAAAGTCAATCCAAGTTATTCCATCATAGGCATTTCCTATATACATACCTGCCCTTATAGGGTGTGTGATATTGTATAGAACCTTAACCTTCATAGTTTTGACATTTTCAGGAAATTCATAGAGCTCCACATCTAAAACTATACCAAGCTGGCTTCCTATCTCCCTTCCCATAGTAACAGATTTGCAATGAAGTGGGAGTCCCCAAAATTGTATCCAAATTGGGACATGGGAAAAATCTAGAGTAGAGATGTCAAGGTTTCTATTCCATTGGTATAAAAGTAGCCAACAGTTTCTTATTATCCATGGACTACCTTTTTGAATCCTGATAATGTCTTCTTCCTTATCCATCTAGATTTGGAATCTTTTCCCTTCTAATTCATTGATTTTGAAGCCTTTAGGGTTACACCATATTCCATTAAGGGTGTTGTGCAGAATTTGTGTAGCAATAGGTTTGTCAGATAGAAGTTTACCTATTAGGCTTTTGTTAGTGATTAATACTTTCCTGGACATGATCTTCTTGGTAGTAGAAGAAAGGATCTGCAACAAGATCCTCAGTATTGGGATCCATAGGTTGACTTTCTTGATTTTGTGCAGGTTGTTCCTCTTCTTGAGGATGTTGGTGATATGTTCCACTGGGTCTTGATTCAGCACAAGACTGGAACTCAGAGAAGGAGTGTTCCAGTGGTGGAGATCCAATTTGCAGCTTTTGAATCTTGAAGGGTCTAGCCACCGAAGGGGATGTTTCTGGAGAAGAATCCATAGTCAAATTGTGGGTGAGAATTCCTTTGCCTTTGGACATAATGATGGGGAAGAGAAACACAGATACGCAAAAGGTTGGAGGAAAAGGATGGAAAAAAGGATGAGAGAGGAAAGGAGGAAAACGAAGGAAAGGAGAGAAAAGAAGGTTAAGAACAAGGTAAGAATCACACCAGAAGGTGGAAAAAAACAAATCCAGAAAAGGAGATAACAAGGTTGCAACTATCTACACTTATGAAAGGAAGTGCCGGAGGATAACAAGGAGAGGAAAAAGGAAGAAAAAGGGAGGAAAATCACATAAAGGAGCGGTTAACGATGAAGGGGGATCTTAGTTTTCTTGGAGCGGTGAATCGTGATATTGATATTAACCTATCTCAGACTACAATACTTATTTTAACTTCTCTTAATGGTTTGTTGATATAGATTCCCTAAATTGATAAAAAAAAATATAGGATTCCCTAACAAAAGTGTTCATATAATATAAATGTATGCTATTTGAACGACCGTTTTGCGATAATTAAGGTATACAAGACAATATGGGTATTGCCACATGAACTAAAACAAACCAAAAAAAAAAATTAAAAAGGTCAAAATGGCTTTGTACATATTGTGTCCATTTAGGTTGTCTCGTCCATTTAGGTTGTCTTAAAAGAATTGTCATTATTGTTGTGAATTCGATGAAAATCACACCAATAAAATACTTGATGTGTGGAGCAAGTAATAATCAAGCAACCATACAAAGTGTATGGAAGTTATAAACACAAGCAAAAGTAGAAAACAACGTGAGAAAAAATATAGTTATATTTTAAATTTCTCTTAAATATTTTCTATTCAAATCCTTAAGCAAGCCATGTGGAATGGGACTCCTTCAATTTCAGAATAGTTATTTTTCTTGTATGTCCTAAAAAATGAAACTCCTTCAAGATTGAGGTCTAGTCTGGTCCGGTTTAGCATTATTATAAGGAAAGTAACATTGTTCAGCTCGATGAATATACGATTATTTTAATTATGCGTTTCATTTCATATATATGCGTAGCATCACAGAGAAATAAGAAATGAACAAATGTTTCCATCAACAAAAAAGAAAAAGAAATAGCCGGCTAGAACTCCACATGGCACTAATTCATATTGTGTGACATAAACAATTAATTAAATTCCTTTTTGTCGTTTGTTACAACATGCATCATTTGAACACAAGAAATGGAATCAATGAAAGTAAAGTACCTATAAATCCGGTGTAAGGGAATTGGAGAGCAAAACAAATTATATATCACCTTATTTTTTCTTAATATTTATTTAATTTTTACTATATGTTTGTATATATAATAAGCATAGAGAATTAGTGGGTAGAGTGATTTTGGAGGATAACATGAAAGGTCGCATAAATCGATTTGAATGTGACACAGAAGAGGAACTCTCTTTTTTCAGGGAATTGAAGAAACACCAGAATGAACATATTCCTAGCCTCTTGCTATGTGCTTCTGAAGACTATGAATGTGACACTAAATATGTTGGTAAGGGTATGTACTCATTAATCAATGATATTATGTTGTTATTTTCTTAGGTTTATTTTATTTTTAATTTGTTCTTAGATTTGATATATTTTCCCCACAAGTTTTGTTTTTGTTTTTTTGAGGGACGACATAGTTTTAATCTGTAGTGTGTTGTTTCATACATGCGAATAATGCATATGATGACTGATGAGTAGGAAAATTGTGTTGAGACTTGGGAATCGTACATGAAATATGGCTTGAAAATAAGTATGAGTTAGAAATATATTTTTACCTTATAGTCAAATTTTACAAGTTGAGGTTGAGTCAGGTACAACTCAAACTTCGCATGAGAAATAGTTATATGCTTATTTAACATTTTGTCCAGATGATCAATTTTACATGTATACAAAACTTTTTTGGACAAATTTTACATGAATATAACTTTTTTTTTTATACTCACACTTTTAGATAACTTTTATGACAATTTTTTCTCATAGTCTCTTTGTACTTTTATTCTCTCTTTCTCTTTCTCTTTCTATTGTTATTGTCCAATAAGAATAAGAACATAGAGAAAAAAACTTATCATAAAAGTTGTTTGAAATTGGTTGTACGAAAATCATTTCTCATTCTATTATTACCTAGGAGGAATGTTGATCACCATTTTAGAGGAATGTTTTTTTATTCAGACTCTGTGTATGTGCTCATGAACAGAAATTTGTATTATGTTAAGTTTTGTTACTTAAATTATATAAAGTTCATATTTTTACCCCTAGTTAATGGAAGAAAAATAATTATTGCAGGAAAGTTTTCACTTTATAGAATTCCTTCAGGGAGGAAAGAAAATGGACTTGAGCTTCTGGAAACAAAAACTAAAAGCGACTTTGATTGGTGAGTTTCATATACTTTAGTGTAGATATATGTTAGTTGACGATTTGTTGCCGTCGCAAAACGACCTAGTCAACAATCATATTTTAGTGACCGTTCGATCAAGATTAATCGATTTTAATTAGAGCTTGATATTTTAGAAATTATAAATAAAAGGTAAGTATGTCATTTCTTGACTATCCAATCAAGATCGAACAGTCACTAATGTCTTGAGTGCGCGAATGCGGAGAAAAGGTGACAACACTGAACCTGATTTCATATATATTAACAAACTCACTATGTTACCAAAAATATATTTATTCATCATACATTATACACTGAAAAATATATTATTGCTGAATGAATTTTTGCTTTATTAAATAATTTATGTATAACATGATCATTATTTGCATGTGCTGAACAGGTTGAAAACACCACCAGCAACTCCTTTGTTTCCATCCCTAGAAATGGAACCCAGTCCCAACCTCGTCATTCAGAAAGAGCTACCTATTACTCAGTCTATCTCAAGAGTACGTATTTGAACTCATTATAATATTGATAGATGAAGAATTATATCATGAATTGGATATTTTAATTTAGATGTAAAGCTACCTAAATGAGAAGTTAAGAAAATAAAGTCTGCCAAAATGATTTTTTTTCTTTATATAAAAAAAGAATAAATATGAGTATTATATAAGTTTTTAAACAAATAAAGATTTGCACCTTAAATAAAAAAAATATCTCAATTAATTAATTTGAAAAGAATTCACTTCCAAGCATCATCCATGAGTAATGTAACAATCTTTTATTAATTTTTTTTTTACCAAAATATTTTTCTATGCTTTTTTTTTTAATAAATGTTTTTCTATGTTTAAAACAACTATAATGCAACAATTTTTTTATAATAATCTAGGGGAGCCCAACTCTCACATTTTAGAATAATTATAACTTGACACCCTTTTTTTACCATCCTTATACACGGAAGATAGAAGAGAGAGTGAGAGACAACGTTGACGAGTGTGTGGGAGCCACGTCGCCACGTGTCACTTTTGTGTGTGAAAGTTAAAGGATTGTATGTCACATGTAGTGGTCAACCTATCATTGCTCCATTTTAGATGGTCTTTGGCCCTGAGTATATCCTTAATTAAAAGTGGGGGAGTCTTCCCATAACTACAATTCAAATGGTAAAATGTTGCATAAACATTTAATACTTTAGGGTGTAAATTAGAATTTATAATACTTATCTTCTTGACACGTAGTGTAAAATAGGGGAGTCCAGGCTGCTTAGAAAAGATTCTACTTGTCAAGTTATATTTGCCTAAATTTTGTTCTCAATTTTGTAGTTTAATTTCTCAGTTATACTTTTGAATTTTGTTACAATGATTTACATGTTACTAAAAGTCAAAGTGAATGAGATAAATATTGGTTTTTTTCAACAGGCACTATTAGCAAAGAGTGATGTGGAGGCACTAAAACCAAAGGCAAATCAAACCAACTCAACTAAATCATCAAAGCTTGCTATGAGATCCATAACACCAAGTCATAACAGATTGAGACCAAACCTCATTAAAAATACAAATGAACAAAAATTAGGTACACACCCTATCACCACCAACCAAATCAACAATGCAAAAATAGAACATGTTACTACCAACAACACTAAATATACTAATCCTCAAAAACAAACAAACAATGTTGATTTCCTTGCTTTGAATCAAAAGAAAAATATTGAAGCAAATGAAACACCTAGAAAGCCTAGGGCTAGAGGTGTATCACCATCATTGAAATCAAAGGGTTCAAATATTGTGATAGAACTCTCAAATGAGACACCAAAAAATCTTAGGACAGATGATAAAAGATCAATTTCAAGTACAAGAGGAAGAAGTATTATAAGAGGGTCTATAGTTGGAGGGTTTCAAAATCAAGATCCTACTCCAAAAGCATGTAGACCATCAAGGTCACCATCACCAAGCATGTCTAAGAATGGTTTGAACCAATTTGATAGAACACAGAAGAATGTGAAGACACAAAAAGAAGCATTTACTCTAGCTGCAGGAAACAATGAAAGTAGATCACATTTTAAAGGAAGTAAAATGGTAGAGAAAGTGGTGAATGCTAGAAAGTCTGGTATCAATAATGCAGACAGAGAATCAAAACTAAAGCCTGTTAAATATAGGGTATGATTCTCTTGTATTTTATCATTTTATTAAGTTTTTAGCTATAGGAAATATGAATTACGAACTATGTAGCATTAATATGTACACAAATACATATCACGAAACCAACACGTCGATATTGGTATTAATTTAAGAAAATAAACAAAATTATATGTATCGGTGTTATGTGGACACGACTTTGATATGAAATGTTGCTGCTACATAGATTACTAATGTATATTATTTGCTAAAAAAAATGATTAAGCACACTTTTGACTTTTAACTTCTAAAAATTTCCGATAAAATTATTTATTGTTTCAATTTATGACACAGGAAAAATAAGGCAAGAATACATATTACGGAGGCGTACAAACAAGTGAAAAGGAACTTTGGTACTGCGCAGAAGATCATATCCTGGGTTATAATATCTTTATTAATGTAACAAAATAGACATAAAACATCGCTCATTTGAGATGTTATGCATGGGGAAAAAAATTTTGTTAAATAGTCTCATGGCGAAAATCATACACTTTAAGGTGTGCAGAAGTTAAAAATTTTGGATTCAAATTTGCGCCGGAGCGCATAAATGTCCTTAAAACTACCTACTAAGTTGGACCGACGGAAAACTTTATTTGGTGTATATTAGCTCATATTAAGCATGTAACAATAACTGATGAAATGTGATTTCTGTTAAAAAAAAATTATTTCAATGATATTTCTGCTCTCTACTTGTTGTGTATGCGGTTGTAATCTTTCAGTTTTATTTTGAAGTATTTTGATCCTTCATTGTTTTTGTCTTTGTATCTTCAATGGGATTTCCATTTCAAACCCCCTTCAATTTCGAAAACATTTATAAAGGTTGCATACTACTGTGTGCTCTGGGCATAGAATGTGTTAGCATTCATTTTTAATACCTCAAATACTTTACGTGAAATTAAAATTGAATTTGATATTGGAGTTTTTGTCACACTTCATCTTCATTTGTTTATTTACTACCGATCGAGAATACATTTGTGGAGAGACAATTTTTTGGAGGCAAATTGAAAAAGGTGACCGACCGCCCAAAATAACAAATGAGGACAATATGATTCCAGTGTATAGTGAAGATGAAGACGCAATTTCACTACATAGGATATGACTTATACATGATATAATTTTATAGGGCATCGAAAAAATAATTTGGTACTTAGTCCACTGACATTTTTGTGTGGTCCTTAATACACCAACACATTTGTGTGCTCCTTAGTGCATCACCAATATTTTGTAGTCCTTAACGCTTATATTTTTATGTTTTATGTGGTGCACAATGCACCGACATTTTATGTGGCTAATATTGCCCTTAATCTTATATAAATATATGTTTTTGCCTTTCTTTCAGATTTAGATCTCATACAGTTTAATTTTATTTTCATTTGATAATTTATCTTGTCTCTACATCTATCATGTGAATCATGCCTCCATTCAAAGTTCATATCCGATTTGAAGAAAACAATTCAGATGTATCTACACACCCCTCCAAAGCGTCTTCCTCTTGAGCTGCTCTTGTGTATTTCAAACCGTCTTTCAAAGACCCATTCAAGTACTTCAACACCCACTTCAAAACTTGCCAATGCACAATACCCGGATTTTCCATAAACCGGCTCACAATGCTAACCGCATAAGCTAAGTCCGGCCTACTACAAACCATCCCATACATGATGCTTCCAACCCCACTTGCATAGGGAATACTTTCCATCTCTTGCTTCTCATCCTCGGATTGAGGACATTGTTTTATGTACAACTTTGTGTGGTGACCCAAGGGGGTGCTCACGGTTTTAGAGTTTGACATTCTAAAACGCTCCACCACATTCTTCAAATAACTAAGTTGAGAAAAGAAAAGTTCTCCTTTGTCACGATTCCTCAAGATATCAATACCAAGGACTCTCTTTGTCGGACCAAGATCTTTCATCTCAAATTCACCATTTAATTTTTCTTTGAGCTTCACAATCTCATCCTTACTAGAGCTTGCCATCAAGATATCATTCACATATAAAAGAAGGTAGAGAATGATTTTCTCACCACTCTTCAACATGTACACACAAGAATCATACCCGCTTCTCACAAAACCAGTCTTCAAAAGAAATTCATCAAACCGACGATACCATTGCCTAGGGCTTTGCTTCAACCCATACAAAGATTTCTTCAAAAGACATACCCTAGACTTGTCCTCCACAAAACCTTCCGGTTGCTCCATGTAGATTGTCACTTCAAGGTCACCGTGTAAGAAAGCGGTCTTTACATCCATTTGTTCCAACTCAAGATTGAATTGATTCACAATAGCCATAAGTATCCTTACGGAACAATGTTTCACCACCGGTGAGAAGATCTCATTGTAGTCAATCCCCTCCACTTGTGTGAAACCTTTGGCCATAAGTCTTGCTTTGTACGTAGGACCCTCAATTCCGGAATACCTTCCTTTTTCTTAAAGATCCACTTGCATCCAACTACCCTTTGGTGTTTAGGTAGCTTCACAAGTTTTCAAGTTTGGTTTTTCTCCAATGAATCCATCTCTTCATTCACTGCCTTCAACCAATACTTGCTTTCTTTGCTCTCAAATGCCTCCTTGAAGTTTCTAGGCTCCGAGTCTTGCACATCTTCAGCCGCATTTAGAGCAAAACACACCAAGTTCGCATAACCATATCTTCTAGGAGCCGTAATGGTCCTCCTTTCTCTATCTCTTGCCAAAAGATAATCAAGATCCACTACCGGTTGAGTCCCACTTGTATTCGATGTCGAAGCTTCATCTTCTACATCATATTTCTCTTCATTTGGAAGCTCCACCTCAAACTGAGTTTCCTCCACCATTGTTTCTGGTACTAAAGTCTCTAGGTCTTTAAACTTCATCCCCATACAAGTCTCATCAAAGGTAACATCCCTACTAATCAAGACTTTTGATCCTCCACTAGATTCCAATTTCCACAACTTGTAACCCTTCACACCTTCCGGATAACCAATGAAGACACATTTCAAAGCTTTAGGCTCAAGCTTGTCTTGCTTGATATGCGCATATGCCAAAGCTCCGAAAACCTTCAAAGATGAGTAATCTGTCGGTTTCCCACTCCATACTTCCATAGGTGTCTTGAAGCCAATTTCCGTTGATGGACATCTATTGATCAAATAAGCAGCAGTTGTCACTGCTTCACCCCAGAAACTCTTAGGTAACCCAACTCCTAGAAGCATACACCTCACCCGCTCCAAAAGAGTCTGATTCATGCGTTCAGCAAGACCATTTTGTAGCGGTGTTCTTGGTACGGTTCTATGCATCTTGATTCCTTTCAACCTGCAAAACTCATTAAATTGCTCTGAAACAAACTCCAGGCCATTGTCAATTTTAGACCCTTTTAGTTTAGTTCCCATTTGATTTTCTATGAGAGTGTGTCATTCCTTAAACTTTTCAAAGGTGTCACTTTTGTTTTTCAAAACAAAGACCCACACTCTCCTAGAATAATCATTAGTGATGGAAAGAATATAGGAACCTCCCCCATGAGTAAGAGTATTGGAAGAACCCTAAAGATCTGATACTAGAATGATGCATACCACTACCAAACTTTACTCTATGTTGCTTGCCTCGTATGCAATGCTCACAAAATTCTAGCTTGTCCAATTTATCTTTTCCTAGCAAACCTTGTTTAGCTAGTTCAACTAAACCTCTTTCACTAACATGCCCTAATCTCAAATGCCACAATTCGGAATTATTATGAGGTACAACACTAGCTACCGATGCATTACCAATTACTATGGAACCATCTAAAATGTACAGACCATTCATTTTAGACCCTTTAACTGTAATCAATGCATCATGCAAAATTTTACAAACCCCATGCTCAATTCTAGTGCAAAACCTAGACTATCAAACATGCTTAGGGAAATTAAATTTCGAGAACAAACCTCACATCCTTTAAAAGGAATTCACGACCATCAAACATCTTTAGACGAACGGTGCCCATGCCTTGGACTTTGCATGCTTTGTTATTTCCGAGTCGAACAACTCCTCATTCTTTTAGAGCCAAAGTCTCAAATATTCCTTCCTAGGACACATGTGATAAGAGCATCCCGAGTCCAAAACTCAACTCTTCTTTGGTTCCCAACTTGTGACCACTAGTGCACCCGCACTCTCATAGCCATCTTCATCGGACGCCACCGCAACTTGTACGGAAGGACTACCATTGCCCCCTTTATCCAGGCAATCCTTCTTGAAGTGACCTTGTTTGTGACAAAGAAAACATTTATACTTTGATTTTTCAAAACCCTTGGACCTAGACTTGGACCTCGACTTCCCCTTGCCTTTTCCCCTATGCTCATTCCTCCCTCTTGAAACATTCAAGCCTTCACCACCATCATCAACTTTCAAGTCCTTGAACTTGGTTGATTCCTTGGTTCTCAATGCCGATTGGACCTCCTCCAAAGTAGTAGTGCCCTCCTTACCATAAAGGATGGTATCCTTGAAATGCTCAAAAGACTTTGGTAATGAACAAAGTAACAACAAAGCCTTATCCTCATCTTCCATATTAACTTCAATGTTAGCCAAATCAGCAAGAATTTTATTAAATTCCGCCAATTGCTCCGAGATTGATTTAGACTCCACCATCTTGAATGAATAGAGTTGTTGTTTCAAGAGTTGCCTGTGAGCCAACAATTTCGTCATGTACAATGACTCCAACTTAGCCCACATCGACGCCGCGGTAGCTTCCCTCGCGACATCCCTTAAAACCTTATCTACGAGACATAAAACAATGGCACTCTTAGCCTTGTCTATCATCTCACGCTTCTCCGCTGGGGTCAAATACGTCGGCATCGCCGCTTCACCCTTCAATGCTTCTACACATTTTTGTTGTGTCAAAACCGCTTGCATCTTAGCCTTCCACAACCCGAAATCATTACTTCTGGTGAACTTCTCGATGTCCCACTTTGAACCCATGATACCAACTTTACCAATTTACGCCTATATGCCCCACGGTGGGCGCCAATTGTTGTGAATTCAGACAAAAATCACACCAATGAATAACAAAGATGTGTGGAGCAAAGGAAGTGGTAATCAATAGATAAAGTGTCTCCAAGCAACAACAACAAAACCAGACCTAAATCTAAGTGTAGAGAAACACCACAAGCATAATCAAAGCAATAAAGATAAGCAAAGAAAGAAAGGAACAAACACACCAAGATGGTAACCCAGTTCGGTCAAATATGACCTACTCTGGGGGAGAGAGCAGCCCTCCAATCCACTAAGATGAAAGGATAGAAATGAGTTACAAGAGATTAGTTTAAAAGCTCACAAAAGAACAAGACTTAATTTCTACCCATTTTCATGTCACACACACTCTCAATGAATTCTAAGAGAAAACACAAAAGGAAGCTTTTTAATCCTTCCAATGGTGAAATCTCACTACCCAAGGTGTTTACAATGTTTCCCAACCTAAGAGAAGCTCACTACAAAGACACTCAACCCTAAAGTTACCTCCTTTGTAATCCAATTTTCTCTCTCTTCAAGCTCTCCTTTAAAATCTTCAAAGAATCACTTAAATAGTACACAGTGACAAAATCGCGCCACACCAGTGAGAAATTGCGCCACAATTTTAAGTGTACAACCCAAGGTACAACGACCTTATCTAGAAATCGTGTCACGATTTTCCTTCAGTAGAAACCATCCATTCTGCCAAGAAAATCGTGACACGCCACTCAAAAATCGTGCCACGATTATGAGTTTCCAGCATCACAAATTTGAAGGCAATTTACAACACGCTTTATGTTTTTTTGGATGGTGTCTGAAGATTGAATGCTATATATGTGTGTTCGTTCAAACTGCATGTGTCAAAAGTGCCGGTAGAATTTTATTTAGGTTGGTAAAATTGTGTTATAATTTTAGTTTATGTTGTCAATTTCCTATACAATTTTCTGTTTGCGTGAATTTTGTTTTATTGCTTTATCTCTAATTATGTTGAATTAAGTGTGTTGGATATTGTTGGATTACGAGTGTTGTTAATTGTTGTTGAAAATATGAGTGGTTGTTAAATTATATGCCTCGTCTTATAAATTTTGTCTCACACCCGATACAAAAACGAATCAAATCCTAACGAGCCTATGGGGATTTTAAAGGGTTTATTGAGGAACTTTCATTTGAGTGTGGATTGTGCAGTAGTAGTGTGAACGTTCTTTTACACTCTCATTCAATAATATCGTTTGGGGCAAGTTGAGTTGATCTTGTATTAATCATTTGATTTGTTAAATGATTGTTTTGTTTATTGGGAGAATTGAATCCATAATTTCAATATCCCTCCAACCCCTCCTATGTTGATCCCCAAATCATCAAATGTGTTTTGCAAAATTAAAAACTAAATTTGATCTTGGGTTTTCAACTTAAATCCTGATGTTCTGTTACAGTAGAGACTATGCTTGGAAGAAGTTGTTGTACGTGAGCAGGGATGGAGATAGGAATTTAGCACAGGGGAACCGAGTTGAAAGTATAATTTAGTGAATAAAAAATAAATTTTCAAATGCATAATATATACAAAATATTTGAGAAATTATGAGATATGTTCAAAACTAATAGATATCTAAAATTATAAGAAATTTTAAAGATATATGAATGTTGAGTTCAAGTTTGTCAAAAAATGATGAGACTAAAATGATATTTGAATAGCTCCAAAAGAAAATATGAAACAACGAAAATACAAACATAAGAGAATGCAATCGCAACCGGTGAATTGTTTTTAGTAGTTGAGAGTGTGAAAACAAAATCGCAGCCAATGATTTGATATTTCTAAAGGAAATTATAGTGAAGAATCATAAATTAGAATTTTAGTTAAGGAATAAGATTCTTCTTTATTTTTCAGTGCACTACTAAAAAAACAAAAATTAGTGAGGGATATTTAGTGAGGGAAAACGTGATATTTCTCTCTAATTCCGTCACTAAATTTTGCGACCAAGGAATTTGTGAGGAATTTCATTTTTTCCGTCATTAATTTCCCTCGCTAATTTTGCTTTTTCTAGTAGTGGTGTTAAAGATTTTTGTTAAAGAACAATGCAATAAAGTCTAGAAACTTAGTTGTTTAAGGCTCAATATATTGAGTCAAAAAAGTCATTATACAATATCGTAAAGTCCACAAAAAATAAATATTGAGATCGAAAAATATATAACTTTGTATATTTTCTTTTCTCAATAGTTCGGGGGGATTGTGGCCACTGCTGGTCCCCTTGAAACTCCGTCCCTACTCTAGAGGATTTGCAAACATCACACAGATAAATCCTGAAGTATAGTTCGTCTTATTCATGCATCGCAATCGTGTGAATGGTGATTGTTTCTAGCCATTATTTACAAAACATTAAAGATTTATTACGTGTCAATTCAACATATAGATTTTCTAAATCTGGTTAGACACAACTATAAGTATAGTTAAAGAAGCTTTTCTAGACCCTACCCTATATAGAGGTCCTCAAATTTTAAAACACCCAAAACTCAGCTATCCGTTTCTCTTTATATATAGTAACTTGGTAGTGGTTTAAATGAAAGAAAGCCTCATGTGCTTTATGTGATGTTAGAGTACTGTCCATGGTAAAGGAATTTTTTTTATTAGACAACGATAAGACCTTGTCGACAATGTTGTATAGAACATAGTGTTAGGCAGTGCCAGTGAAGAACTAACACGAGAATGAATTAAATAAGTGTAGCTAAAATGAAGATGTTGTGTTATATGTGAGGTAAGACAAGACAGGATTAAATTAGAAAGGACATCATTAAAGAGAGTTAGGGTATGTAACACCTATAGTAGAAAAAATGATGAGCTTAAGTGGTTTGAATATATATATAGAGAAGACTTGTTTAGTTGTTGTTGTCAGGGACGGAGCCAGATTTTAAACATTGGGGGACCAAGTTTTAGTAGGTATAATTTAGCAAAGAAACACTAAATCTTCAAATGATATATATATATATATATAGTAACACTAAAATTATACTGGATTAATGGTGCTACTATTAAATATAGCAAGCACAAGACTACACAACATGGGCAGAATCATGAAACAAGTTTGGTTGACATTGTTGATACTAGTAACAATCAGATAAGTCTAATAGTATGGATTAAATAAAGAAAGAAAGAGAGAGCTAAGCTAACATGCAGATGATGATTTGTGCCTATAGGTAAGTAACACCCGAAACAAGAAGAAGAAACAATATTAAGGGGGGCCATATTTATGACTATGTGAAAATAGAAGTATATAATAATATATAGGCCAAATACTTTCCCGGTCCTTTAAGTTTTAAGTTTGTTTCAGATAGATCCTTTAAGTTTCTAAGGTTTCAGATAGGTCCTTTAAGTTTCGAGTTTATTTCGGATCGGTCCTTTAAGTTATAAGATTTCAGTTTGTTTCAGATAAGTCCTTTCTATCAACCTTCGTTAAGCCAAAGTTAAAGGACCTATCTGAAACAAACTCGAAACTTAAAGGACCTATCTGAAACCTTATAAACTTAAAGGACATATCTGAAACAAACTCGAAACTTAAAGGATCTATCTGAAACCTTAGAAACTTAAAGGACCTATGTGAAACAAACGTAAAACTTAAAGGACCTAGGGAAATATTTGGCCTAATATATACTAGTAGTATAATATATTTTTTAGAAAAAGTGGGGGGGACCATGGCCACACCTGACCCCCATGGTGCCTCCGCCACTGGTTGTTTGTAAGGAAAGTAAATCAGAAAGAGAGATAGACCTAGAGAAATCATTAGAGAAACTATTGATAAAGGTCTGGAGATTAATGAGTTTGATGTAAATGTGTTTTATAATAGAATATTACGGTAGGCGTAATTTAATTCATGTAACCGACCTTGCTCAGTAGAAAAAGACTTGGTTATTATTGTTGTCTGGTAGCAATGATTGTGGTTTACCTCGTTGATTATGTTATAGTGATTAACTACAACATGATATTATTATGTTCGAACTTGGAGTTATGTCATGCTAAAAATACTTGGAAGCTATTAAATGGACTGAGGATGACAATGAGAAAGTCATATCTCGTCTAGTTCAATTACAGATAGGTTGATGAACAGGAGATAATTGCACTCTGGAATTGAAGTTTTTCTAACATCATCATGAACCTAATGAGTAGTGTTCTACAAGCTAATGAGGACAAAACTCGTAATGAACATGAGAGTGCATTTGATGATAGCAACAAATTAATTTCACGTTTCTAAAGACACTATTATCTTTGCCACAGGTGCATTAGTTTCACCTGTCACGTGCCTATATAAACTTTGTATTAAATGTTCTAATAAAGTGATTTATCAACATTCCCTATGATGCATTAGTTTCAGTTGTCGTGTGCCTATATACTCTTTTGTATTAAATGTATTAATAAAGCAATTTATGAACATGCCCTATATATGAACACAACAAATCTGAATCAGAAAGACGCCGGAAACCTAGAGTGACATTGTCGCGGAATAGGCGGCCATACAGAATCATAAGCATATCCAAGAGTATATTTTCCATCCTTAGCTCAAAATATTTCCTTCATAACAGTAGTAGCTAGGACTAGATAAATCCTAGAGGAAACTCCGGAGAATCAAACTTGTGATGGGTTAGCTCAAAACATTTCCTTCCTAACAAAAGGGAATACCACAGAAAAATACGTTGCATTTCTGTCTCACTTTTTTAAGATCTTGACCATTCCAGTGCCTATCTGAATTGGTCTCCCCATGATTATGCAGTCAGTCACTCCTTCTACTGGGTCGCCCCTCCCTTGTGCACCTGCATCGAAAAGATGCTCCGGTGCCTTATCAATTGATGCAAGCGTCAATACACTTTTGCCCCTCTTACGAAATCCATCATCTGTCATTCCGAGGACTTTACCCTAGTTTGATTAATACATATGTAAGTAGAGATCAATATATTTAGGACAAACACATATTGGTCGATTTGTTAAGCTATTTTGCTTGGTAATTTCTAAATAACTCACACTGACTGTCATCTCATCTGCTAGAAGCATAATATGACGCAGGTCTATTCTCATTCCTTGATTGCTCATTGTTAACTTTATCTGATCAATGATGCAATTTCTGGCTGCTTCAATTCCCAGGACATCAAACATTTCAAGGACATGATTACTGACAGTTTCACGGGCATTAACCCCTGCAAGCCTCATAACCTTTCGAAGGCCCGTGCTGAGGGGAAAAATTAAGACATTCAGATTAGAAAACAATATCAACATCATTCACTATTATTAATTATAACTGTTTTGATAATTCACAAGAAACAAAACGTTCCGAAGGGGTAGCCTAGGTCTCAATCCCTCTTACTAACAAATACTCCTCTCCCTGACAAACCAACTACAAAAAAAATTGCCTAAAAAAAAAGAGCAGCAAAACAATGGAATGCTATGATAACGAAATTAAGTCATTCTGGTTTTAACTAACCCCATTTCTCCATACACGTACAATACCCAGCATGTTCTCCCATGAATGCTCATGAAAAACTATGCAATATGCACATCCAAAAAGGTAAAACCAGGGGATTGAAGTAACGTCATCGATGGTGAAAATTAAAAGTGCATAACAAAAGATAGGATCAACTAACCCTTCCAACAATAACATGAATCTATCAACATTTGGATCTTTATGGATCACAACTCGTTTAACAGTTTCAATTCCCTGCAACAAAGAAATAAAATAAGTCTTCATCAAGTAACAATCATCATGAAGATACAATCGATTTTTGTGTTTATAATTAATTTCAATAGTTTTATATGTGCATCTTGAATATTTTTCATTTCTAGTGATATAAAATCAGTAATAATTAACTAGGCGTATTGAAGAGATAGAGCTTGAGATAGGCATTTGAAGAATAGATCAGAAGATGGTTGGTCCTGCATTGGGGCTTAACCAAAGGATTAAAATGGCAGTTTAACAAGAATATCTATACATGTAAGTTGTCAATAATAAGTGTTGAATATAAAATATGATAGTGTAAGAAATAATAGAATATCATGTAATTAGGAGTAGGATATCATGCCCTTTTTTCAGTCATTATCTGTATTTAGAGTAAACACATGATTTCAGCATGTAATTAGGAGTAGGATACCATGTCTCTCTTGTTTACTCTCTCAACATAGTATCCAGAGTCTAGTGAGAGCCCTAAACCGTGCCACCACCAGAAACACAAGTGTCAGGGCAAACAATCCTTTCTCTTGTTTCGATGCATTTTGTCTCTCCTGAAGACTGAATCATGGACTCCTCTAATCCTACGGATGATAAAAAATTGAAGTTGTTTTCACAAACTTTGCCACTTCCTTTTCTATAGAGAAGTTGGAGGTTACAATTACGACACTTGGGCTTTCGACATCAAGTTACGGTTTATTGGTCAAGGGTACATGGACCATCTCATCACAAAGGCTGAATGAGTGGACACGATCAGCCATTCAAAATGGGAGAAAATTGATGTTTAGTTGTGCAGTATCATGAAATCAACATTACATCCTAGCATCAAATTGATTCTCTGTTCTCATCTCACGTGTGAGATGATTTGTGATCAGAATATGGTTCTAAACACCAACGAAAGAGTTCAAGTTGCCTTCCATGATCATATTTCTACATTTGGTTTCTTACCTAGAATATCTTTATCCGATTCCTAAACTCAATCCCAAGGGATTGGTACTGTAGAAATTCTCATATCCCTATCAGTTTATTCTGTTCTTTATGTACATGGGTGTCCATTTAATTTACTCTCAGTCGCTAGCAGGGTTTCAATTTGCGGATCGCATCATGCTGCAATTGTGGTGTTATTTTAAATCTCAAAAAAAGTAAGCATGAATATTTTCCTATGCTGCAATAAATGCATGCAGCAGACTGCCTGCGAAAAGATCGAAAAAGTAAGCGTCGACTGAAGTAATGAAAATAGAAATTCATCTTTTTCGTTTCTATTCTCTATACTTGGGATTAATTCGTTCAAGACATCAATCACTTCTATTCAAATATTGAGAAGGGGTGTGAGAGAAAACAACCAAATCAAGTAGCTGATGGATTTCCAGAACAGGTTCAACCTGTTTCTGTCAACGTAGAAAATTCATTTGCTTGAAATGGAGATCACAAACAACGTCGAAACATCAGAAATGAACACATCACAGAAGCTGTGAAGGCTCTGATGGAAGAGCTGTAGTGATTGGCAAATGATTTTATGGTGGTGGCAGTGGAGCTACTGGCGGAGGTGGAAAGAGGGAAGAAAAATTGCACATCCATGGATTAGGATTCAGAGAATGGCAATACCATCATATAATGTGAGGGACTAATATCTGAAACTTGTCTTACACTTACATGCATGCACTGCACAAGCTCAATCGTATAATCTATCATGCACATAGTAAAATTAGTAATACATATTAAAATTATGCTGTTTTTTCATATTCCCAAAATAAGAATCATGTATAGAACAATTTTTTTTGAAAGAATTACTCACGACATCTGAAAAATAAATTGAATAATTTGGTAGAATATTTAAGCATATAATAGACAAATAATAAGGGTGTAAACTATTAAGATTTATTTCCAACAACTGCATACCTGGACTGGTGTTGTCGCTTCTATGCAGTGTTTCACTTCTTTGGCAATATTTTCATTATCATCCCTCTCAAGTATTGTAGTGATGATAGGTGTCCTGATCTTTCTGTATCCAAATATTATTTCTATGATGCGATTAACTCCACAGGTAACATCTAATGACATATTAAGATACAACATTCCAAACCAACCAACGCACAACAAAGATCCAGTGTAGTATTAATGAAACATGAATGATCATCATGTAGAAAACACAATCAAATAAAGGATACTCATGCTTTCCTCCCCAGCAAAGCGAAAAGTTTTCGGGGTCATCTTGGCAACAGGTTCTTCAATACTAAGAGCTCCAATTGCACCAATTGGAGTTCCAGCCTCAACTACTTTGGAAGGGTAACGTGATACACAAGTATCAACAAAAGCCTGGAAAGAAAAAAAAACATATATGAAATACCATCACAATGTAGTATGAACAGTGTTTCAATGAACTATTAACAAAAAATATGTAGGCTAACACCTTAAAATAGAGGTAGAACTCAAGAGCTCCTTAAAATAGAAAAGACAAGATACCACGTGCCACTCAGAATCACTGCTATCTAGTAAACTCTGGCAATTTACAAGAGACGCACTGCTATTAGCTGTTCACATCAAGCTTGGTGTCTTTTTTCTTTCTCATACTGTTAATGGTTTTCTTCTGTTCTTAGTTTTGTTTGCCATATATATATATATATATATATATATAGAATTATTTATCTTATATTTGTAATCTTTGGTAGTGTGCCTATCCCACTATTCATTATTCTGCTCTAGCATTTTGTCGTTATCTGAGATTGGTAACTATGTTCTTAACCTCCTAACTCTTTGATTGCTTTGTTTTAATGAATTTCTTCTGTCAAAAACTGCAAAGAAAAATTCAGTACAACCCTCTGGCTATATTACAGTGATGGATTATTCAGATTTGCTAGCTTTTTTCTAGTTGTCCGTCTTTTGAAACAAAAAGAAAAATATCCCTCTTTTAACGGTCCAGATATTCCTTTCACTTCTTTAGAGTACACACAACTAAAACCTTGTTAAACAAGAAGATAACATTAACCAAACCAACGCAAAAAACAAATAACGACAGGGATAAAAGCTTTTATAAACTTAAGAAAATTGGATTAAATATCAGGCACAAGATCATTTTTTTTTTTTTTGAGAGATCAGGCACAAGATCATAAATACCTCTAGCTGTCTACGAGTGCTCCCAGATATCGTTTGACTAAAATTCTTCAAATATTCCGAAAAAGCCCTCTCTACTGAATTAGACAAACAAAGTTCTGAAAGCTTCTCATTAACTACTTCACTTACTTCTGATGACCCTAAGGCTGCATCATCTCCATCTTTGGAACATAAGGCCTGCAATTTACAAAGACAGAAAGAGAACAGGAAGGACAGACTTTTCAGAAAGTCAAGATTGTACAAAGAGAAAGAGCAAGAGTATTAAGAGAAGAGATTTGAGAATAATGTAATGATATGTACTACAATGTCGTAAGAGAGTAATTCATATGTATATTATTAAGAGAGTAAGACACACAAGTGAGACGGGAACATATACTCAAGACTAAACCCATAGTAACTTAAAGACATGTGGCTTGAGCCCATATACACGACACAAACCTTAGTAACATATTATTATATTAATTCTTAGCAAAGATAAAATTCCATAACACAACAGGGATGCTCTCAAACCTTGCTACTGAGAAATAATCGCTCAAGATTTAATGTTTGTCCATTTTTTCCTTCCACGCTTGCTGGATCCATGCCATCATCTCCATAACAAAATTGAACAATATCACCACTAGTATTTCTTACAGTACAATCATAATGTGAAAACAAGTCCTCTAGAGCTTTCATTAATCTACGGGTCACATCTCTGGTGTCAGGATTTATCTGCAAAACCACAGGCAACAAAGAACTATAAAATAGACCCAAATATTTTGCAACAAGTAAATGTTTTATCATCTAACTGACTAACATCCCAAAAGGAATGCTCCATGTTTTACCATCACCAGGGACCACTGCATCCATAATAATATTTACTTTTACCATTTTATTTATTTATAAAAGGAGATTTTTGAAGTGGATTATTGGGAGATCTTATTGGTCCTATTTTTTATAACACAGATAAAGACAAAAAGAGATACCAATTTCACTATACTTCCCCCAATAACACCAGATATAATGAAATTTATTTTAACTTCCAGAACCATAAAATATATATGCAAAATGAAAAATTAGCTGGTTTTAGTAACAAGTATATCTCGCACCCTCACATGCCCATTATGAATTCATGATAATGTATCTCCTTAAAAGATACCATATATTGTTTATCAACCAAGAATAGGTTATCATAGTGCTTACAGAATTACGATAGTATTCATTTTTTTGTATCATATTCAAAAGATGAACCCTACCAATGCAAGACCTCCTCTCACTCCCATTGCATGGAAGAATAACTCTGTTGCTGACAATCCACAATAAAAGGAATTAGCAACAAAGCCTTTTGCCTGCATCAAGAGTAACGTAACAGTTTAAAATGCAGGAAACAACAGAAAACTGTAATGCATAATGAAGGTAATATAGCCAAAATTGACAATATACAATATGCAATAAGGATTTAATGATTAGGTGAATATACAATAAGGATTCAATGATCAAGTGAATATATACAAAAGCAAATTTATTTGGTCAGCTATGCCTATATATAAATGTAATGTACAACAAAAGGTAATATACTATGCGCTGTTAATATATAATAAGGAATCAAAAGCATAATGAAACAAGTTCACATTTTGCTTCTCACATCCCAGGTACATGAATATGTGATTGGCGATTATACTTCATATATATCCTTTTTCCTCTGTGAAGCTGTTTACACCGATTCACTAATTATTGCTAAAGACCTTGACTTTAATGACTAAAGATATGCAAGTGTGTCTCATCTTGTCTTATTTTGTCTATTTCGTCTATTTCAACAAAATAGAATCATCCAATTGTGATTTGTACAGCCCATAATAGGATTAATGTAATTATTGTCTACATTTTTTTTCCTTCTATATTTAGTTAAAGCTTTTATAGGAAAGATTTCCAGGGATAGATTAGGGAGAAATACAAGCCACATTTTATTAGTAATAAAATAGTAAAATAAAGAATTAATGGGGATTAAGGATTGGGTTCTATGTATTACATAAACAATTAATAATATAATTCCAAATAATGAGAAATGAACATACAGCAGGGTTTTTCGCTTGTTTAGGGAAATGAGGAAGACTCCTATCTGTGAATCCATTAGCAGCACGAGAACCTCCAACTAACTGCTGACCAACACAGGCAACCATTTGACTGATATTGATAGAAGACCCATTGGAGCCACACTGTGACATGGTCAATAGACTATTTCTCTCGTGCAAAGTTTCCATGCATACCTAGGAATGTTACAAGATATCAAAATAAATTTGTTTTTTCTGCCCACCAGGCTCAGGAGTTTCGCACACACAAAAAATCAATGACATGAATTACCGCAAACATAAAAAACTGCTATGATTTTCCATGCATTCAGTGACCACCATATGTCAAAATACAAAGACAGAATATCTTATTATAAATAATGGATACCTCCCCTAGTGTATTGCATATGTCATTTAATTCATCAGTTATCTTTGTCTCTAAATTTTGAGCTGCAAGATGACCAGCATTTTCATGTAGCTCATTATCAGAGAAATTTTGCATCAACGCTTCACAACGTTGGTAACCATTCCAAATCATATCACGCTTCATATTGATCAGTTTGTTTTGAGGCTTGACGTCATGGATGGCTATCGAGAACCCATGATTGCCTATCCACCCAGCACTGCATCAAAGCAAAATTGCAATATCAAAATGCATAGCCTGACAGGAATTAATATAAATTATACTTAAAATTGTATTGCTTTTTGCTCTATGAAGATTTTTACATTGGTCACAAGTTCCTTGCAGCAAAAACCTCAACTTCTCAACAGCTAAGTCAAGCTTGCTTTTAACTTGAGACACTCATCTAGGGTTATTTTAGAAGCATTTCTATGAAGTTCCAACATTTCTTTGTATTCAATTTAAATATTTGCAATTCAATCAAACATAAGGCAAATATTAACATAATCACCCAATTTACCTCAATTTAGATAGACGGTTTATGCAACTAGCATAAGCACCTGATTTACAGTCATATAGAAGCGCATAGAAAAGACCCTCCTTATTGCCAATTCCTGAAACAAAGCAAAGGAAAGTGGGTTACCAACTTATCATACGCAAAAGCATGAAACCATAACTTGTGAAAAGAATACGGACAATTAAAACTATAAAAACTAATAACAAACTTGGCTTACAAAAATGTTAAAACTTAACTACACCACTAATTCAGACATTTATTCAAAGAAGCACTGCAGTAACATTAATGGTTAGTTGACATAAAGTATCAGAACTAGGAAAACTGATAAATAGAAATATATATCGTAATAGAGCTGAAACATTCTGCATGTCGCTTTCCGCTTTCCGTTCTACATTTGCTTGAATTTAAAAAGATGCACAACCATTCTAGATCCTATGACTTTCAAGCAGTTAACTTCTATATGGTTTCTCACATTCTTCTTAATCTACAGGCAATCCTTTCCATATTGGTCTGTGCAAGAGGGGAAACAGCAAATAACCAGTCTCAATCCACAATTAACAATGTTTTGTCCAACAAGTTACCTTTTGAGTCGTTATCCCAATGGCTAGTAAGAATAAAAAATTCCCCAACAGTTATTACTTCACCTAACCGTTAAAACTTTACCCATACCACTCAGATGCATTACCCAAATTCATACAACTTAAGGAAAGTGTAGGAATACTTAGTAGAGTTTCTGCTTAACATATATATATATATATATATATATGCATTTAATATAATTCAATGATGTACATATTTAAGTTTATCAACGTTTATACAATCTTCTTGAGCCACAAATATGAAATAGAATAACCAAAGGTTAAAAGTAAATTTATACTAACTAACCTAAAGTCTTGTTTCCAAGTTGCCCAGAGATTAGCTCACTGTTGCGAAAATAAACAAACCCATCATCTGGGCACATTGTTTTCAATTCTCTATTCCAATCATCACGCTTTGTGCTGTATGTTTTCTCCTTCACGGTGAGACTGACATTTTTGTGTGGCTGAAATAAAATGCTGAATAATTGTTTACCACTCCAAAGTGTAACTGGCTGCAAAAGATAACTACATTAAGAAAATGTACACTCTGACTGAATCAATTAACAAATATGATTGAGTCATTAGACAAATCAAAGGTGGAAAACTAAACCAAGCTACTAATCTATACTTGGCATGGCAAGAGTATGGAATATATATATGTGTGTGTGTGTGTCGCAAAGATCTGAATTCACAGCATATGAATTTACAAACAATAACAACAACCAAGCCTTTTCCCACTAAGTGGGGTCGGCTACATGGATCAAATTACGCCATAAGTTTCTATCATACACCATATTTCGGTTCAACTCATTAGTTTCCAAATCTTTCCTAATAGTTTGTCTCAAGTTTTTCTGTCTTCCTCTGCCTCTAGTGATCTGAATATCCTCTATCTGATCTACTCTTTTTACTACATAATGTATAGGTCTTCTCTCCACATATCCACACCACCTAAGCATATGAATATAAAAAGGAATAATAAAAACTAACTCGACTTTGACTATAATCTACATGCTCTGAAAAGGAATATGTAGAAACTATCTCAGTATTATTTCAAAAGTGTAGAGAGTACAAGCACTAATATGGATATATAGACAAGCTGTAACTATCAGGCCTGATTAATGGGTCTAAATAAACAAATCTAATTATTGCATATTCAAACACTCTCCTCAAGCCAATAAATGGATAACTATCATTCCAAATTTGTAAACACATCCAACAACTGGTGTCCATAACGGATGTATAGTCGCTACCGATCCATTATCCACTTTTTTTTATGAAGTGTCAATCCATTTCATGTGTTTTGTCCTTTCATACTAAATAAGACTATGAGCAATATTGATGGTTGAATTCTTCCTTATGCCTGGGTACTTTATCAAGCCACGACACTTTGCTTCTTACTACTCCAAGCAACAAGCTTCCCACACACAAAAGTGAAACAGCTTGAAATGGACCTTATATCACTCACTGAGCTTGAATAATATTCTCATCAGCAAAAATCATGATGTTGGTTGAGTGTCTGAACCTATCATTCTTGGGAACAACAAGATGAATTGATACTTCTGATTCTCTAAACACTGACGTGTGATTGAAAGCACCAATTCATGCAACTCCGGGATAAAATCCTCAATTGCTATCATTCCACAAAATATGTTCTATACCCCTGCTCTATTTTTTCTAATTTATCAGTACGAGTCAATCATATTGGATTATTGTATGGTTGAAAAAAACTACAGCCTTTTGACCCGACATGAGACTAACTACATGATCAAATGACATTGCATATTGTATCATGAGTATAGTGCCATGATAGACCATTTCAATCTAACTTTTTCTAAAAGTATGTTAGATAGTGTTTGGGATCTCTCATTAGCATGATATTGAGTATCCTTAAAGCAAAACCAGAATGCATTTACTGATTGGACCTAAAATGCTTTGGTTCTTTTGCTGGTTTACTCTCCTTACCAATATTTCAACATGTCTTCTCTACACATTGTTCAACAATTGTAAAGGACATTCTAAAATTTGCATGTGACAGAAAAAGTTATCAAAAGAAGTATCACGTTTATAAGCCAAAATTATCACCTTAATAATTGCAGGATTTGGCAGAACTATGTCATCCCCCATGTATGAAAGAATAAGTGACGCCATTGAACGGTCATAAAAGGTTTCTTTCCTAGTTAGGAGAAAGGAACAGATCAAGAAGTCTTGAGTCGGGGAAACTAGAATTTCTCCATTTTTAGGTGTGCACAAATTGTTTTCCACCTGAAAAACCGGTTGTGACTTCTTCACATCTGAATATTGAGAAATCGGTTGTTTTTTGTATTTGTTTTTGTGTTTGGAAATAAAATCCTTTTCTAAATTTCCATCCTGTTCGCTGCAACCCTCATTTGGTTTTGGATTTCTAATGCAACCAATACAATCTTTCGATAACAAGTCTGATGAAACCTGCAAAATAGTTAACAGTTAGACAAAATCAAATGTGTTCTAAAGGCCATTTATATGTGATACTTTCAAAAGAATGTCTTTTTATAAAAGAAATGTGTTTAAGAAAATTATGTTTTTTAAAGAAAAGGAAGAACTTTGAAAAATAAATAGTCCCCTTCAGTCCTAAGAAGCTAAAATAAGTAAGTATTTAGAAAGAAGAAAAAAGGTTTTAAAGAAGGGTTTAATTTTCAAACATTGTTAGTGTAAAAAACTTTACACTCTTACAATCAATCATATTTGTGACTTTAGAGGTAGTTTTGATAAAAGTCAAACATTTTAATGATCTGACAATTATGATTGATTAATATTATAAAAACTCAACCCATTTGGGGTTGGCCTAATGGTTGGCTTGGGATCTTGGAGTTTGCTCCTCCAACGGTCTCAGGTTCGATTCCCTCTAGTGCCAATTTTGGTGGGCTAAGTCCATACAGAGCTTGCTCTGGCTTTAAACGGGGCCCCCGCAAGTGGGCAGTGGGATTGGTCCCCTCGGATTAGTCGATTCTTGGATCGGATACTGAGTTTTCAAAAAAAAAAAATTATAAAAACTCTTTACAGAATGGTGTATGTGAATTAAATCCTCTTAAAGAAAGTGTATTGTGGAGTGACGTTTTATAAATTGAAATGAACAGGCCCCTATAAGATGCCTAGTGGGAAAATGGTGCATAGAAAAAAACAGCTAAAATCAAGAAAGACATTAAATAAAAAAATGCTAGATATTTTATCTATAAATAGTCAACTTGCAATTCTATCTATATAACGTGGTCCATTTATTTTACCGCCATCAATAAAACTGCCTCTGTCCTGGCCTCCTCAGTCTGTGGAACATGTATAATCATCTCATCACCATTAAAATCAGCATTATATGCGTTACAGACGGAAGCATTCAATCTCAAAGTTTCCCCTTTCCGAATCCTTGCCTGCATGTGCAAAAGGACATTATACCAATGTGACCCAAATCAAACACTATTCTTTTGTGTTTTTTTTCCATAATCAGACACTATTCTAAGTTTTTTCTTTTACTTTTTTAAGAGATGTAGTTGTTTTAATAAATTACCCTATGACACATCATAGACATCCGATGCAAGCTTGGTTGTTTGTTCAAAAGAACAATGTCTCCATCCATCAATTTTCGATCAACAATATCACCAACCCTCAGTTCATCAGCAAGACTCCTACTAGGAGGCCTGGATTCCCTGCAAAGTAATGAATGGCTCTAAATAAAAGGTAGTTGGCACAAAAGATTTCTTTTGCATGATTTAAGTCCATATAGAACCTCCATATGGAAGAAAAGAAACAACACGTACCACAACATGGAAACTCCGAGTTTTCTAACCAATTTTGCACCAGGATATGAATTAGCCCCATTTCTCACACATTGTTTCAAATTCTCTATATTTTTAGGTGTAACACGCTCAGGATAAGTCAAATGATCCGCCATAGTGGAGGGTATTTCAGCCTAATGTGAATAAATAAGTTAGGAAGCATAAACTTGTAGCTTTAAAAAGAGAAGGAACTACCAATACCAAAAATAAAAAAGAGAAGGAACATGTTTTGTAATTGTTTGTGGGAATGAAATAGCTCGTGAATGAGCATAGTTTTGTTTTATGCATGATAATTTTATATTTTATTGTTTGTTGCGTCATGTAAAGGACACAAATTACATGTATGCGGCTAAATTTAAATGACTGACCTCGGTAATCTTCAGATAAGGACATGGTGAAATAACTGTTCTGGCAGTATAATTAACATTTTTCCCAGATAAGGTACCACGGATACGTCCCTGCCTCCCTCTAAGACGCTGAACTAAACCAGCCAGTGGTGGTTGGCCCTGCTGATCATCACTGTTTATGAATTGAGCAACCTCGAACTGAAGCCTTTTATAACGATTCTAAATAAAAAAAAAACATCAAAATAAACTGATAAGCATACCCAAGTCCCTATCACAATCACAATGTCATTATATCCTAAATCCAAATGAAACAATCTCAAGGCAAAAGAAAAACAAAAAAAGAGCTGGTAATAATAAATGTAAACAATACCAACCAAACTGCAAAACCAGTGTGTAGACTGTATAAATTAATACCAAAACTACATTAGGAATATATTAGAGTTTAGTTTTATACAAGTTTAACCAAGAGTCTGACGATACTAAGCAACTGCAAAACCAGTTCAAATCGACAAACAGCTGATATTTTAACCTAGAGTCTGAGCATTTGATAAGCAAGTTGGGCATGATAGACGTCTATGGACCAACTTGAGGCTGTGTTAGAGAATCAGTGTTATGATTTTGCTTTCTAAAATCTCTCATTGATTCAAGAAAGTCAGTAATAATACATGTTACAAGTTTACAAGAGGGCTAATAAATGATAAATTGTCGTAGAAGAGGGAAATTTTACAGTAGAAGACTAAAGAGAATATGAATATTCTGAACTGAATCAGTAACTAGATTGTCAATATATCTAGATCTATTATGATGCAGAGACACAATCTGAGAGCAGAAACAAATTCTCTACAGAGAACCCAATGCAAACCACTTACTCCAAAAAAGTTCTGGTTTGAAGTGTGTAATATAGAGAAAAAGATGTCTTTTCTATATTCAAAAAAAAGAGCAACTCATAATATCAACAATTTTTTTTAAATGTCTTACTATACCTGTAATTTGGATGGATCAATATCTTCTTCTTCGGTTAATTTCAAAAGATACTCATTTGCTTTGATGATTTTCTTTAACCTCTCTGTTAGGTCGTCTTCCTTACTGCAGCAAATCGGGAGGAAAATCATAAGCATCAGTTATTTAATTTTAAAAAGAAGAATGAATAAATTTTAGAAATAGCTGAACAAGAGGTTAAGATTCCTCGTAACCAATGCATCCTTTCCATTGTGCATCTCCTGGGCCTCAATGCACCCTCCACTACTGTTCCTATTTTCAATTTACTTTTCAGTCACTACTCAAACCTTTATCACTCTTTCCATCCAACAGCTTCCAAATAACTCTATGCCAGCTTGAACAGAAACATACTTCTCAGCCAGAAATACAAACAATCAGCCCCCCATAGCTGTCAACAAACCCCACCACCAATCCCCCACGCACCCCGTATTCACCCATAACAATAAAATTATAAAAGCATACCACAATATTTGAAACATACTCATCTCAAATTTAACGTATTTTTCAAAAAATTTGCACTTACTACAGAGATGAAAAATTACTACTCATTCAAGAACCAAATATAAGCAAAAATAGCTACTCCCTCCATCTCACAATGGTTCTAATTGACTGACAATGTAAAAGATTAAAAGTTGATTTTTTTTAATAATGCCTTTTAATATCATTTGATTCCTAAAGAGGAGTGGATGTGGGTTTTGGGGTGCGGTGTACTTACCCACAGTGTGTCAGTTAATAAATTGAAAGACTTTTGATGAGGCTTCCATATTTGCATGTTATATCAATGCAAAGCGGGTGTGATATAGATTTGTACGAGGATTCATCGGGCCCTAATGGAAGACACTTATAGTAACAAAAGAGACCTTGGAGGCAATCCAATTTATTATTTTAATTTATTTGACAAAAATCACATTTAAAGTTTTAAAGTGTTTGAAAATGGTCTCTTAGATTTGTGTTAACTATCATCGCAGCAATGTGTGCGGTGACGTATGTGCCAACCAAGCACATAATGTCATACGTCTGCATCCTTAACCATAAGCCTGTTAAGTGACAGATATTGACCCACTAACATCTTACGGACAATTTTAGAATATCTCCAAAGCGAGAGACTGAATTGACACATTTGCCAAAAGAACCTATACCCTTTAACCCATCAACCTAATCCCTTAACCCAAATAACAATCTTGATGGGTTAGCTCGATTGTCATGGCTTGGTTGATCAGTTGAATGCAGGCTAAAAATCTCTCATCCTTCAGCAAAACTGCGCAGTTTAGATGTATCAGACTTCCAAAACTCTGTCCAGTGCTTTGAATAAGCCTAGCTTTGGTAACATTCAACAAGGTAACAAATCGGACAGAGTATTTCAACATGCTGGTCTAGTTATAGCAGTAAAAAGACTTATTCTATACTTTTTTATGAAAATATTTTGAGGAGCAAAATGGTGGAAAAAGAGGGCGTTTGATTTTCATCGCGGAGTGGATCCTTAGGCTTCATCGCTCAAGAAAGCCTTCGCCGTATTTAGAAGATAAAAGTGTTGGAGAAAATTGACGATGGAGAACAACTGGGGATCCTCAACTGAATTCAGCACAGTGTGATTGTGCCAAAAATCATAACACACCAAAGAGACATGTAGGTGCCTTCATGGAAAACCTGTAGTTTGGAAACCTCAAAGCCAGCCAAATTTTCTGCCTCTGTTTATGTTGCTGAATCAGCAAATGAATAAGCTGAAAAATCTATCCAAACCTAAGTCTATAAAAAAGAATCCCATGAAATCTCTACTCAAGTCAGTCAAGGGGAGAATTACACAATAAAACAGATGTTCCTTTGCACGGAAAGTTATCACACGAGCCAAACAACGAGAAGGAAGCAGAAGGCATCACTGATGGTAATTGTATAGATGAAACTCATGATGCTGAAAATTTAATAAACCATCAATTTGAAGGTTTGTGGAGCAGCTTGATGGATTAAGAATAGTTTAGGAACTACTTGTTATATTTATATAGTTAAGCAGCAAATGAGAGAGAAAATGAGTTTATGGAGCAAATTGAAGGTTTATTCACTGAAAATGCTCCTATTGAGGAACTCGAATTCCCTATGGCTTAAAGGAAAAGTTAGATCATTAACAGAGCATTTTAAACCAAATGTCTTAGCATATTCTAACCTATCCACCAGCTATAGAGCTTTTGTTGCAGACTTAGACAGTGTTCAGATCCCAAATACTATCTTTGAAGTACTAGAGGATGGTGGCCAAGGGATATACTAATACTTATGTATGATGCTTTCTCAATTGGAGACTGTGACTTAATATTTATAAAAAGGTTACTGCATGATTTATTGATTCTCCTTAAAGGACATGGGTAGCATTACGTTGATAGAAAGTCATCCATCAAATATAATACTAACCTGGGGAATGAAGGTCGAACAGCTAGAGGTGGCACACTAATACTTTTTATGATGAGGTTCTCTGGTTTTTTAGCAATATGAAGCAACTCACAGTCCTACAACCAAGAATAACAAATCTTTTCAAAGTCAGCAATGATGGGCTTTGATAATGTCACACTGCAATCCATTTTCAAAATTGATCACGTATGTAAACACAAGTTAATTACAACGGGTGAGCTGCTCAATGAAACGTCCTAGGTGGAGTCACTAGAGAACTCTTAAGAAGTAAATGAATAATACCCTGTTTTTACTGCCTAGAATCTGTCCCATCACATCTAAATGTCCCCCTTTTATAGCCCTCAAAGTGTTGGCTTAATGGGCCTTTCTCTGATCATTCTAGGCCCACTAAGTTGTGATCCAGACCCTCCTATTGGTTGTCTGCTTTGAGTACGGCCACAGCGTGGGCTAGGAAGCGACTCATCCATACTGGGCGCGTGGAGTTGAGACGCGATGATCGTCCGTACAGGACACGTGGTATTAAGTTAAGATGAGATGAGCTGGCTGGCTTGACTTGAACAATCACTCCAGTGTTGACTGAAGACTTGCTGAGCTGGCTGGCTTGACTTGAACAATCAAATGGAAATGGTCTACCCATGCCAGTCCACCAAGCGTCAAGCCTGTTAAGGCGTAGACGTTTGATTTTTAATCTGGTCGATCCGTGCCAGTCCAAAAATAAAAAGAGAAGGAAAAGAAAACCGAAAACTTCTACCTTGCCAATCATTTTTTCAAACATGGATAAAACCCCCAAAGGGTAAAGGCTTTGGTTGTTATGAATAAAGAAGCCTATGGCATTCGGGTCCTTCTCTATTGTACCTGTATCACAATAGACATCACCAAAATTACAAACAAACAAACCTTGGGGCGGGCAAATACAATTGAGACTAATTAGTTTTTCTTGCAGTATATTTAGGCTTTCCTTAGGATTGGAAGTATGCCTTAATTCATCAAACACATAAACAAACTCAAAGACGAAAGTGTTACCTGATTACAACATAAATAATGAAATTAAGAAAAGAAAAAAAAAAGATAAGAGACGAAAGATATCTGAAATTAAATTAAGAGACGAATCGTGTAATTATGTTTTTTTAAATATATTATAATTTTGAGTCTAACTCTCAAATCCACACTGTTTATTCACAACAATATATGTCATTAAACACATTATAAGAAATTTACCATAAAACAACGGGCAGATGGTGTGACAGAATAAAAGACAAAAAAAATTCATTAATTTTTATTGGGAATAATTATTAAAAAAAATTCATTGATTTTTTTTTATTCTTTAAAAATGACTCTTTATAATTATAGTCAATTAAAATAATAAACAAAATAATAATAAAATGATTGTAATATTTTCCGTCTTCTAGTTTGCCACGTGGCGTGGAATGATTGATTCATGTAACACACCGTTAATTTTTTTTTTACTTAGACTTAACAGAAAAACCGTTAACAAAACTTTTATAAAGTGTGGGACCAATACCAAATACCAAGCAAACAAAATGCAGGAATCAAAGTGAAAATATAATGAAACTGCATGTATTAATGACATATTTAAACCAATCAAATATAGCAATTGAAATTTCATGTTACCTTTGGTATCAATAGGGTAGGAGAGAAAAGGCTCCAAAAATTTCCACGAAATATCTCATGTCTCCAAAACCACCACCCTCAAATTTCCAGAATCTTTTCATTATTTTTTTTCCCCACCTTTTTCTTTCTCTCACACAACAAATGCTCACAAAAAAAAAATCAACTCCTCTCTTAAAATCAATGGATCTAGCTTCCTAAATCGTGAATACTGTTCCGCTGCAATCACCATCGTTCTCAATCGTGAAACTGAATCCCAACTTTCCCAGAATCGGTTGCTGCTCAGAACCCCTAAATCGATTGGTGCTGAGATTTTTTTCTCTACTACTCAGTAACAAGAAGATTTTTCCGATGTCAGCTTCTACATCTATGTTTTTTTTTTCTTGTTTAGTTTGTTTTTAATATGATTATAATGAATTTTTTGGTTATTTTCTTTATTCGATTTATTTTTTCAAGTTGTAGGGTTTATGTTAATTAATTTTATATTGTTAGGATTTTGGTTGGTGTTGTTGTTTATGATATTTGTGATTTTTGTGTTGTTTTTGTTTGAATACACTGATGATTTGTGAATACACGGATGATTTGTGTTGTTTTTTTTTTGGATTTTTGGATATGTTTGGATAAACAACTTAATGAAGCCCTTATAACATAATGATTTACCATATAAGTGCTTATAGGATTAGTTAGCATAGCTTATTTGAGTTTAACTACTGAGGTAAACACTTCGGAGAACTTATGGAAATAGCTTATGTCATGACATGTCCAGATTATTTTTATATAAGTTCTTCAGGATACAACTTATAGGTTATATGAGAACAATTCAAATTTATTTTATTTTTTGTTATATGAATAGCTTATAGATAAGCACATATATGGTAAGTGCATATGCTTTTAGTGCTTAATAAAGTTGTGTATCCATTCAGGGTCTATGTATAAGTTATTTCTGTAACAAAAGATTGAATAAATTCAAAATGTTTACAAATGAGCTATAAGTTGTTTTCTAAGATATCATGGAGAGCTGCTGAAAATGGCTTATGAACATGTCATAAGCTGTTATCATAAGCTCTCTCGAATAGTCTTACAAGTGCTCATGCTAGTGGTAAAGCTCGAATAAGCCAATCCAAGCAAGCACTATGTCTTTGTATCTTTGGAATACTATTCTATTTTAGAATGACAATCCAGTATTATTTTACTAATATTCCCTTTCCACTCGTTTCTCTTTCAATTCATTTCGCATGATTCCATGAAATAGTCGAACAACAGGGCATTCACCATGAAATAAGTCTAAGAATCTGATTCAATCCAGTGTTGACTGAAGACTTGCTGAGCTGGCTGGCTTGACTTGAACAATCAAATGGAAATGGTCTACCCATGCCAGTCCACAGTCCACCAAGCGTCAAGCCTGTCAAGGTGTAGACGTTTGTTTTTTAATCCGGTCGATCCGTGCCAGTTCAAAAATAAAAAGAAAAGGAAAAGAAAACCGAAAACTTCTACCTTGCCAATCATTTTTTCAAACATGGATAAAACCCCCAAGGGGTAAAGGCTTTGGTTGTTATGAATAAAGAGGCCTATGGCATTCAGGTCCTTCTCTATTGTACCTATATCACAATAGACATCACCAAAATTACAAATAAACAAACCTTGGGGCAGGCAAATACAGTTGAGACTAATTAGTTTTTCTTGCAGTATATTTAGGCTTTCCTTAGGATTGGAAGTATGCCTTAATTCCTATGCGGCTATGCCACACCAACTATCAAACCAACTGATCACTGGCTATATGGATCAATTCTTGATATACTTTAAAATTGGAGCAAAGTATGTTTCTACTGACGCAGTACCAAAATGCAACCTTCTTTAAAAAAAAAACTCCATTGATGAAGTCGCTAGAATGATAAAGAATATTGTACCCAAAAATAATAAAGCATATAGAACATACCATTTTCATGTTCACAATGTGGGCACGTGCTGATTTTGGTGCAATGTTATATTAAAGAGTCTTTAACCAACAAATATTTGTCTATATCATCCCAAGGGCGCCCCCACACTTCCGAATCTGCAGGATCAAATTTTAAATATATTTTCTATATTTTTCCTTAAAAAAAAAATTTATATATATTTTCTATATTTAAATTGGTCTAACAATTCATTAAAAAAAAACTCTTAAAACATTAAATTATGACATGTAAACTCTGATATTGTATCTGCTTATTGCTTAATCGGTTAAACACAAATATTGTTATAATACCCTTAAAAGAAGTGTTATTATAATAAAAACTTTATCTTTAATAATATGGTTTGTTTAATACGGATTTCCCAAAAATGGGCAAAAATGGAGTTACGATACTCTCCATTTCTAAAAAGATAAGTAGAGATTCATTACTATATTTTTTGTATATAAATGTCTAATTAATGTCATAAAGTCTAAAAATATGTGTATTTATATCAAGTATTTACTCCAAATTTACAAATGGACACCACCATTTATTTTGGGAAATGGAGAGGATAACCCTCTTTGCAAACAAAATAAATTTTATAATAATAATAATAATAATAGTAAAAGAAATAAAATATTTTATTAAAATTTACTTTTACTAATTTCTAAAAATGGAAATGATGCACCATTTGAAGCTTCTATATATACTACTAATCTGTCATTGATCATAAAAAAATGAAGCTTCGCTTTTTTTACGACAGAAAAAATAAATTACCTTCTTCTGTCGGTGTTTCATCTGTGTTAACCTTCCTCATTTTCTTCACATAGATTGAAACTGTGTCATCATCAAGCAGAATACGACTGCAAGACTGGAAAAGACATCAATTTGGTGTAAGTTATGAAAGTAAGAGTCCACAAAACCCTGAACTAAGCACAAGTCGATATTATAAGGATAGTGTGAGCTCGTCTATTGGTGCATAAAGAGATTCAAAACATCAATAGTTAGGGGAGGTATAATTTTAGTGACCATTAAACCAAATGGGTTCTATTGAGTTATGTAAAATAATAAACCAATATGTTGACATTGATAATGAAAATCCAACCAAAATCCAGGGTGAGTAGACAAGAAACACCTTAACATATATTATAGGTACCTTGCATATGCACTTCAATATTTCCTCTGTGATACTAAGATGCCCAACATTATATACAGGAAGAGCTAGCGGGAGGTATCCAAAGTGTCCTTGACAACTTTCAAAGTCTCCAGTGCATGTTTCACACATAAGTGTCTGATTACCAGGGCCCTGATTTGCATGGAAAAATTTCTTATTAAAGCGAAATTTATGGTAATATCCTCTCTAACAATGTATTTCTATTTCTATTTCATGCATTCCAAATTAATTCAAATATAACTGCAACATATATCCTTTACTTAAAACAAAACAAGGGTCCATTTGATATAGATTAAAAAAAGTGATTTTTTTTGTTTTTTTAAGAAAACATACACAAAAATTGTATAAGTTATTTTTAACTCATTTATTGTAAATTATCTAAACATAGACATGGATAATTATTTGAAAAATTTAATTATCTAAATGAAATAACATGTGTCTGTATTGTGTCGGACATGGTCACTTGTCGAACACTTTCGACATCGATATAATTTGTAAAAAATTAGTTT
>Ga0228710_1000315_pt1 | contig 55395 bp, 25 predicted proteins | sample MedpolnodulmetaG_FD_177995 | JGI IMG/M metagenome (GOLD analysis project Ga0228710, IMG submission 177995) | Root nodule microbial communities from Medicago polymorpha collected in Santa Monica, California, United States - pink nodules | ecosystem: Host-associated > Plants > Roots > Nodule... | reverse complement strand
CAACAACAACAATTAATGGCTGCTGCAATGATGAACCAACAACGTGCTGCAATGGTGGAAAATGATCAAAGATTTCAGCAGCCAATGATGTATGCAAGGCCACCTCCTGCTGTGAATTACATGTACCCTCCTTACCCTTATCCTCCTCCAGATCCTTATACACATGCTTTTAGTGATGAGAACACATCCAGCTGCAATGTCATGTGATTCATCAAACCCAACAATGGTCATGGTGATTGTTCAACTATAGTACTTACCCTATTTAATTTTATTTTATGCAATATATTATACCCAATGAAACTTGAGTTTTTTAGTTCTGTTTTCAATTTTCTTTGATTTTGATCCCCTTTTCATCTTAGGGGGGTTTCTAATTACCATAGAGTAGTAGTTTATAGAAATATATAATTATGATATTTACTGTGTTTATTATGTTCTTGGGTAGTAGTATTATCATATAAAAAATATGTTTATATGTGTTTATATTTTGGGAATAGTAATAAACAGATTTAAGAAGGAAAGCAATGTTATTGAGAATGGTCATGGGATGAAATTCCCAGCTGTTTACTCATTTCTCTTGGAAATTTCAATGTTATCTCTTTACTCAGTGAGTGTGTCTACTGTTTAGTTGTATTAAATTATTATTGGCTTATCTTCTGGTATCTCATATGTAGACGTTATTACCTGTCTCCATTTGTTGCAATGCGAGACATCATGGATGTTTGTTTATGTGAAGTGATGCGGTGGTGGCCACAGTGACTTGGGAAATTCAGCCATTTTGGGTTGGACCCACCCAGTTGGATCTATCTACTATTTCATTAACTAATGGATTTCAATTCACAATCCAAATCAAACCCAAACAGTGATTTTCAATCACATTTTGGTAATAAATTGTTTGTATTTATATGTCATTTTCTAATTTTAAGGTTATTAATTCTTATCAATTATTGCTCTGCATACTTTTATAACATCAACCATAGAGTATATAGTACACCCAAAGAAAAAAAACCATAGAGCATAGAAAAAAAACCATAGAGCATAGTATAGCACTAGTATTGAGAGAGTCATTAAAGTGAGAGCGTGATATTTGAACATCCAATTAAGTCAGCTATTGTGACAACTTTCCTTTCCTCTCTTTTTATTGGTCAAAAACAATAGAGAGACAAAAAGAAAGAGAGAGAATAAGTGCATGATGTGTGTATAAAAGAGAAAATTATCAAAATGTTGTCATAAAAAATGTACAAATATCATTTCTCTAAAGTGAATAGACTGTGCCATATGCATCATAGTCATCCCACAACGTGTGGTAGACACATAATTCATCATGTGGTGAAAGTTTATCAAAAATAAAAAGTAGGTCAAACGGTGTAGATAACATCTAAAGAAATATTCTGGCAATTACTGTCGCCACAAATGAATGTTGTGCAACAACTAATGGCAATAACTGTAGAATTGTTATAGGTGCAGATTAGATGTTAGCCGCATAATAACACATCAAATAGAAGAGTTGACTGTTGGTTGATCCATCTGAGACTGATACTCAATGCTGTAGTAAATATATTATCCGGGTTGTTGTTTTAAGCCTACTAAAATGTATTCAATTAGTTCGAAATTGTTAGGTAGGTCGCTTTCACCTAGATTTAAATCCAAAACCTTGTACTGTATGAGTTTCAGTGGTTGTTTATTACTTAGTTCGTTTCGTAATCATATCATTTTAGCCAAAAATATTTGTTTTAAAATGAATGTCACTTTACATTTTCAATATAACTTTGATTTTTTCTTCCAACTTTACCCTGAATAAATACTCTAACTTTTCTCTTGCACAATTTTCAATGCAACTTTAAGGAGGATGTATTGAATTGGGATTTTGAACGATTTTAAAAGACTTTTTAGTTATAAAAAAATCTTGATATATTCAATCAAGATTTTAAAAGATTAGAAATAATTCCGGTGGTATTCAATTAGGATTTTCAAGATTTTTTAAAGAATCCAATAAAATCCGGTGGTATTAAAAAATGTATAGATTTCAATGGATTACTTGGTATAATGGATTTTGTGAGACTTTTTAGTTGAAAATTTTAAAACTAACAATTTCATACAAATACCTGAGATTTTTTGAGACTCTTTTTACTCCAAATATATGTTATCGTTGACATCCTCTTTCACTTTTTTCTTTTCTTTTTTGGACACAACTCTTTCACTGTTTTTTTTCTTTCGTCACTATGTCATGTTTTTTTTATAATCTTTTTTCCAAATTTTTGTGATTCACTCCATTTTTATTTCTCGACGAAGTAGTTGTCGTCGTTGAACACATTATTTTATTTTTTAACTCAAAATCACGTCACTACATGTTTATTCAATTTATTTTTTGTATTCTTACATGTTTATTCTATCAGTATCAATACGTTTATTTTAAGGAATAAAAGTTTTGATTTTATTATTATATTAGTAGTCAATCTTATGAATATTGTTATCGTAAATTTAAAAATTGTATTAATTTTATTTTTTTATTATGCGGGCCTTTGATTTTTTAATATCTTTGTTATCCACTCTTGTAATTTTGAATTTTTGCTAAAATTTGACAAAGTCATTTTAAATTTTACGAATTCTCACAAAGTACTTCCAAATCTTAAAAGTCTATAAGTTAAAATCATGTGTTCAAAATCTTTACATTGAAATCTGTATTATAAATCCATTAAAATCATGTGTTCAAAATCTGTATTATAAATTAGTAAAATCATGTGTTCAAAATCCTGATTGTAAAAAGCCATTACAAAAAATCTTTTAAAATCCATTAAAATCATGTGTTCAAAATCCTGATTGTAAAAAGTCATTACAAAAAGTTTTTTAAAATCCAACAAAATCAATATAATTTCACAAAATCTTTTAAAATCTTCAGGATTTAGTTTGTCAAAATAGTCTTTTAAAATCTCAATCCAATACACCCTCCTAAGTTTGTCTTTTTCTTGGGCATTTTAGTAAAAATGTTATGTCTAATGATTATTTCATTACATTCTTTAATTTTTGTGCAATTGGTTAAAACGACACTCATTTTGAAAGGGGGGAGTACTTTATCTAATGACAAAAAATATAGGCCAAATACCTCATTGGGTCCTTTAAGTTTTACGTTTGTTTCACATAGGTCCTTTAAGTTTCTAAGGTTTCAGATAGATCCTTTAAGTTTCGAGTTTGTTTCGGATAAGTCCTTCAAGTTTATAAGGTTTCAGATAGGTCATTTAAGTTTCGAGTTTGTTTTAGATAGGTCCTTTAACTCTGGCTTAACGGAGGTTGATAGAAATGACCTATCTAGAATAAACTCAAAACTTAAAAGACCTATCTGAAACCTTATAAACTTAAAGGACCGAGCCGAACAAACTCGAAACTTAAAGGACTTATCTGAAACCTTAGAAACTTAAAGGATCTATTTGAAACAAACTTGAAACTTAAAGAACCCGCGGAAGTATTTGTCCAAAAATATATTAATTAGTACTCTCTCCAATCCTATTTATAAGAAACATTTGACTTTTTTGATTCATTGCATAAATAATATATTTGATCTATATTCTAAACCAGATACATGAGTTACCCAATAAATCTAAAAAATCAATTTTTTTTTAATAAGACTGGAGAAAGTATTTTATTTAACTTTTTGTATAGATAAATGTTACTAGTATTGTTAGTAGTTACGTTAGTTTAGATGATCGAATTCAGAAATTGTTCATTCAAGCTACTTCACCGTTTCTTAGTTATCAACCGAACTATTTATGAGAGTATAATTTAGAAATTTTGTTAAAAAGGAAGCAATGCAAAATTGTAAAATTAAAGTTGTCAGTTTACTTGAACCAAAAAAAGAGTTGTCAGTTTACTAACTTGTGAGTGGCAATGGGGAGTGAGTGAAGAGTGAGAAGGTTTGTGGGGAGATGAGGTTAACTAGTTTGACAAGGACAAGTTAACTACTTTTATTATATTTCGAAAATCTAACGGCGTTGACACTTCATCAAGGAATTGTATTGTCTTTTCAGCACAGCAGAGTATCTCTTTAGATTTTTTTTTTATATACAGTACGTATAAACAAATGAGAGAGGAGTGACAGGGGACCCACTTATTATGCCACTCTGTTCCCTTCAAGGTGATGATACTACTACTAATAATCTTGTGGTTTGGTTGGGATGGGATAGGTGACATTATGATATGATGATATTGATAAGGTGCATTTCATCCATCCATCTATCTAATCACAGTTTCCTTCTCCTGTGACGAGAATGTGGGCTTTTGTTTGATCTCTACATCGATACATCTAATAAGAGAAAAAGTCTCGTTAACTTATGTTCTTAAGGCACGTGTTAAACAACTTAAAAAAGTAATTTTGCATTGAAATACATAATATGACAACTATTAAAAAATTTAATGCACGACTTTTGATACATATGTTTCTATAATAGGTTCTTTAATATGTGTCCTAGAGGGACAAGTCAACATTTGCCCAAAAGAAATGACATTTAAACTTCTATTTTGTGACAATTTTCTTTCTTATACTCTCATTATTTTTTGTTTTATCTTTATTTTTTTTATTTTCGTGCAAATGTATACTTTTCATTTATAAATTATGGTTGTCTAATCGGTTGTCAACCAAATGGTTGTTCAAATAACACTCATCTTCTAGGTTTAGGAGGCTTTTCCAACTTTCTCTCCAATCGGATGAGAAAGTGGGGATTTAGGGGCTTGGGAGGGGAGTGTCTCAGTGTGGGACTTCAGATGGAGAAAGCCTTTGTTTGTTTGGGAATCTGACCTTCTCGTTGATCTGCTTCTGATGGCCCGGAGACCAACGTGTTTGGACAAGGAGGATGAGTGGTCTTGGTCCCTTAGCCCTGACGGCCACTTCTCGGTGAAGTCTGCTTATTTGGCTCTTTCGAAGGGGTTATCTCCGACGGGTGCCCGGAGGGAGAGGTTCTAGCAGCGGTCTCTTCGGTGTGGAAGTCGTGGGCCCCATCTAAGGTTATAGTTTTTTCGTGGCAGGTGCTGCTCGACAGGATTCCGTCACGGCATAACCTTGTTAGGCGGGGTTTTCCTCTTCCTGATGGGGGTTTAGGTTGTGCCTTCTGTGTCGCGCCGACGGAGTCCACGGTGCCTTCTGTGAAATTCTTAGCTTGGAAGTGGTTCCTGGCTAAGTGTCATGCTAGTTCCTGCTCCTTCTACGAGTGGGAGATGTAGCCCATCATGTGCTGGAACCGGTAGGGTTTTGTGGTGGTGGTTTCCCTAGGGTGCCTGGTGGGGTGGGGGTCTTTGTGCCTCCCCTTCCTGGCGAGGCCTCTTGGGTGTTTCTTTTGTTTTTCTTTTCTAGTGGTGCTTCCCGTTTTTTGTTTTGGCTTGTGTTTGCCTCCCTTCCCTTTGGTTTGTTGTAGGTTTTTTTTTTCCGGTTTGGTTTGTTTTTAGGTGCTCCTCTTGGTCCCTTTTGGATGGCTAGAGGTTTTCTTTGGTGATTTTTTCCGGCGCGCCTTTGTGCGGCTTTATCGGTGTATTTTGTACTATTTTCCCTATTTTATATATATATATAGTTTGCCATTCAAAAAAACAAAATCTTCTAATAAAAAACGAGTTTGATATCTAATACACTTATCCACAATTAATTTATGTTTCAAATTTTTTATTATTGTTGAAGTGCCTATTTGAGTGTCATATTTGATATTTAAGTTTGTGTGTTAGTGTTTTATAGTTTATAGATTTCCATTCGGAGAATTAGGTGTGTTATTTGAACAACTATTTGTGTGATAACTTTATGTACAATCATAAATTTACAAAGAAAATTAAGCATTGACACGAAAATTAAAGCAATAGAGAGATAAAATAAAAATATAATATAAATATAGGATAGAAAGTTGTCATAAAATGATTATACAGATGTAATTTCTCTTGGTAAACACCGCATGCAACCCATAGTGTAAAGAGGTAAATTCACTTCACTTAACTAATGGCTTCTTTCCTCAACGACCTCAAAGCACCTAGACCCATATGATATTTGTTGCTTGCTATAGGCGTCTTTAGAATGGAAAGGATTGGGTGTTTGTTATTAGGTGTGTTTAGTTTCACATTAGATATGCCATAATTACTGCAAGAGAAATGATATTTGAACAACCATTTTTAACAACTTTGGTGATAACTTTCTCTCTCATACTCTCATTGTACTTTTATTCTCTTTCTTCCTTTTTCTCTCTCTATTGTTATTGTCCAATAAGAAGGGAGAAAAAAGGTTGTCACCCAAAGTAGTTTAAAATTGGTTGTCAAAATATCATTCCTCTTACTGCAATTTTACAAAGTGTTGTTTATAAAAAAGATTGTAAAGTGTCCATGTGAGCATAACTCAGTCAATAGGGACATACATTATTATATGCAGGGGTTGGGGTTTTGAACCCCAAACACCCACTTATTCACTTTGAAAAGGTGTAGACTAGTTGACCGTAAAAAAGATTGTAAAATAATTTTATGATTTTGACATATTTACCGTGATACCAAACATGTTACATATGTTTTGGCCAACATACATAGTAGATAACTGGTGTTGTAGTAGGTTGAAATCCTCTCTATTTAAAAAAAAAATAATAATGTCAATTACTACAGTTTTAAAGTAAATGATATAAATGGATATCTTCGATCATTATTCATTGCTTAAGCTATATTATCCACCAAAAAAGGTATGGAGAAGAAGGATCCGGATTGAGTAACTTTAGTGCGGGAAAAGTCATGTGATTTTGGCTCAATCCGGTCCGTCCGATCAATCATATGCATCCAATTACACCACATGTCCTACTCTTTAATTTTTTTACCAAACTTTTAATTCAAATTTGTATCAGGAAAGGAAAAGATTGTCTTGTGAGTCCCTTTTCCAGAAATGATCCCACCGCTGCCGGCATATAGGTAGCGCACCACCACCACCACCGCATTCCTCTACGTCGAAATCGGCAATTCCTCATTCTTCAAAATAAACCATAACCACCACCGTTTCTCTCTTCTTAAACGATTCCTCCACTGCAGACGGTCATCCTCCACCTCTTCACCGACACTATCTCCTTGCCAGAATCCCTTCCCTCCTCCATCTCCGTCGACTTCGCACCAATCTCCGATCTCCATGTCTAGCTCCACTCAGACATCCTCAGCCGCACGAAATACTTCTCCACCTTGTTATACGACTGATGGCTCAACAATGGCCATCCTTAGCAACCACCACCAAAGCAAACCTCCGATCACGAACTCTTCCGTCTCAATCTCGAAATTCCACCTTTATAGTGCTCGATCTGCTTCCAGTGGTGTTGAATTTTTTAATTTTTTCATATAGAATTTTGACAGAAAAAGAGAAGGAACAAATGTTGCAGAGAGAGAAGAAACTGCCATTGAAACTGAAGAGGAAGAAATTACGTTAATTCTTTAATTTTAAATTTTGTTAATGAACTAGACACGTGGCAAATTATTGAGTGTGTGATTGATCAGACGGACGGGATTGAGCCAAAGTTACATAACTTTACCCGCGCTAAAGTTACTCAATCCAGATCTGGGAGAAGAACTCATCTCTGCTGCGTGAGTGAGAGAGAGCAGTTATAGTGTGATGAGACACTTCTGCCTGGGGAACGTAATTAATGCTTAATTTTTTATTTATTTTTTCAAGTTTGTGGGATTTTGTCAAAATCAGTATTAACACTGTCAATTCAAATATGAATTAAACACTAACAATTGTTAATTTACAATATTATCAATATGTTTCTCCCCCAAAAATAAATAATAATCAAAATCTCCTACCAAAATCTCCCTCCAAAATCCTATGGAAATGTTGCTCCTATGTAATGAGTGATAAAGCTATCTCTAAAGAAATTTAACATGATTGCATTCTAAGTGTTACTTTTAAATATAGAGTATAAAGCTATCTCTAAAGAGATTTAAGAGAGTTGCATTCTGACTTCTAAGTGCTACTTTTAAATATAGAGTATTTGATTAAAGTGAAATATATCTTTTATCATCTCATCTAAATATTTGTATTATAAGAATATCTTTTATCATCTCATATAAAGTGAAAGGTATTTGCATATTAAGTTTACTAAATTAATTTCTATGAATATCTTTTCTCAGTATTATAAAGATGAGACTTGAGAGTTTTATTCTTGATATTTTTATAAAAGATATTTTGATTAACATTAATATCATTCCTAAGAATTATTTTAAGAGAAAGGTTTATGGATTTATTTTTATATTGATGGACATTTTTTTTTCATTTTCTTTGAAAAATTATTTGTTTTCCATGAGTCTTTGATACCCAAATATAAAATTTAATAAACAGTTAACAAACATATTAATATTTATTTCTTATATTTCCCTTTTATTGAAATTAGTTGATTCTTCAAAAAAAATAAATTATTTCTTATATTTTATTTGTATAATTCCACATAGGTAATTTTAAACAAACACACTATTGAAAAAGGTTCTGGGCAGTCAAGAAGGTATGTAGTCGATGGAGAAAAAAAAAATCATGGAAGATACCGGTGCTCATATTGATAGGTTGTTCTTTTGGTGGCATTTACCATGGGTAAGACTAATCCTTTCCTACCATAGGAAAATTGTTTTTTAAGGACAGCTAGCAGTCAAACAGGTTGGGTAAAGCTTTTGTTTTGGTGTGTTGGTTTGAACAAAAAGAATTTAGAGCATTTTAATACAACTCACCTATTAAAAACGCTACTTTTTACACCCCACTTAGCTATCTCACTCCAAAATATTTATATCGAAGCATATTGTTTTATAGGATAATTAAAATACACAAACATATGGTTAACATTTTTCACTAACCACTAAATAGGTAATTATGCGTAAAAGATAATTTATACTGAAATTCCAATGTTTTTTCACCCAAAAAAAATTCAATGTTTTTCTTTTTTTTTAGTTCTTAGCCTTAAAACCTGTGACCCCTTATGTATATAAAAGGAAAATAAATAATTTACAATAATTTTCTGGCAATGTCAATTCCCTAAAAAAATCAATATAATAATGAACATCAATTGTAGTAAAAAAAATAATTAACGAACATCAATAGTTAAGGAAAAAAAAAATCCAATCAAAAATAAATTGACAGAATGATCCAATTAAGTACATTTTTTCCAGTATTTTACGTAGGATCAGGCATAAACGCAATCTCATATATCAATAAAACAACAATTTCACGTTATTAATTTTTTGAAGAATATCTTCTTAAGCAATTTCATATTATTAATTTCATTCCATATATTAAGAATATCTTTTTACCACTATAATTAGGGGTGTTCATAAGTTGGGTCAATTTAGAAAATCCGTCAAATCCACCCAAAAAATAAAAAAAAATGGGTTGAGTTGGGTAATTAGGTGGGTATGGCTTTTAAAAATAGAAAACCCATAAAAATAAATGGGTTTCGGGTAAAACCAGACCCAAACCCAAAAAACTCACTTACTCAATAATGTTAATATTTTTTATCTTTATGTTCATAGGTTAGAAGAAAATTATATTTCTAAAACATACACATTGTACCATATATATTGAAAATCAAAACATACTAGAGTTACAAATTAATATGTTGCACTTTTTGGTTATTTTGATACTAATGCAATTTTATGTCATACAACTTTAGTTTGTTGCATGTATTTTATGATGAAGTTTATTATTTGATATTCTATGATGCATAAAATTATAGTAAAATAAGTTAAACATTTTTTTTTGAGAAAATTAAAAAGTAGAGTATTATTTTAAAACAAAATTATGAGGACTTTTCATCTAGTCATTTAATATTAAAAAAATAGAAAAATAAGTTGGGTAACCCATTACACAATCTAACCCAACCCAAAAATTAGTAGGATTGCCTAAACCAATCCAATAGTATAACAAATAGTTATTTTACCTCCCCAAACCGGAGTACTTTATTTGGTTTGGTTTTGGGTTTGGCCAAACCCAACCCAAACCCACCCACGAACACCCCTAACTGTAATAATTAAATAATTAAAGTATAAATTTTTTAGTGGGAAGAGAAAAAACATTTTGCCGAAAATTAATAGAATTGGCACATTTGTCTAATATTGTAATTATAGCCCATTAAATAAAATAACATTAAACCAATACAATGTGGGGTCATAATTTTTGTACAAATTTTAATACCAAAAAGTTAGCAATAGGTAGCAAGTGGTCCATCTTAATCATTGAATATTTTTTTTAATATATCAAGGGTCAAAAATCACATTTCCTATGATGGAAAATGATTTACCTTTTCCATGTTAAACTTCACCTGTTCTTTTCTTTACTTTTACTGGGGCCCCTACTTTTGACCACTTTGAATTGAATCCACATCTACTAGAGAGTGAGTGTATTTTTAGTTGTTTGATTGGAGTGAGGTTAAAAAAAGACAAGAAAAATACAAAAAAATTCTTACTTGTTTGATTTGATCTAGAATCAGAAGAAAAATATATATAAAATATAGTTTTGTTGTCATTGACTCATTGTTTTATAAACAGTCATTTTTTAAGGATTTTAAAAATAGAGTCATGAAATAATTAAATAGGCAACCAAGACGAAGGTTTAATTTGACAAGAAACCAACAAGTTGACATTTTTTGGTACTATGGCTTAAGCACTGAATAATGACTAAACGGTCAATTACTACCTTTTTGAAATTTTAATTTTTATTAAAAACTCTTTTGAATTTTTTGAAACTTCATTTTTTTCTTTAAATTGTCAAATGTCCGTCAAAAACCTCTCTCTATTTGGTTTTGTCGTTTGACTCTATGATGTGGTCGATAACTTTACATGCAACATCTCCATGCAAACTGAAGGTTATTTTTTATTTTTATTTTTATCTTTTTTTACTAAAATATTATTAAAACAAACAAATATCCCCTTCAAATTTAATATTTATGTGCAAGTATCTCCTTTAAATTTAACACTTATGTGTAAATATCCTTCAAATTTAAAACTTATGTAGTAAATACCTCTTTAAATTTAAAACTTATGTCTAAATACCCCTATCAAATTACAAAGTTTAAATATCTAGATTCTCATTTTTATATCTAAGTGCCAGCAAGTAGTAATATGATTCTTAACTGAGCACAAGTTATTGAGCATGATAATCTCTCATTATCACTTATGAACAAATATCAATTTGAAACATTTCTTTTCTTTCTTTCATGCTCTCCTCCATAAGTTTTTGGTTTGCGTAGCAGGATTTGCATTGTTCATCCATTTATATCTGTTTAGTTGATTTATGTCCTACAGTACTATACTATCACTAAAATAGATTACGTAATGTTTGCAGATTTTTTTTATTTCATTGGGTCCCTTAGAATGGTTTCTAAATGATTGAAGCTACTTCTCAACTCTCATATTGTATTTAACAAATAAGCTTTGACTTGAAATAAAACATGTTCTTAGAGCAAGATGAAGGAGGTTGAGAATTTGACAAGACATAGGAGCTATATGCGCTTATAAAAATAAAATAAAATAAAATAAAAAAACGTTTTGAGCGTCACAAAAGCATGGATGATCAATACAGGTGTGAGCGGCCATATTCGTTTGTCTCTTTACGGTCACTTGATAATTTGGTTAGCTATCTAAAATATAAATACATTCAGCAATTATATTTCCAAACTCTATATTGTGTATTGTACAATTAAGAATCATATTACTACTTGCTTGCGGTCAATCTCAAAAATCACCGTCGCCTCTGCCCCTTAGCATCCTTGTAATTTAAAACTTATACCATATTTCCACATCTAAATTCTCATTCTTATATCTAAGTGAAACTATGTGCAAATATCTAAATTTAAAATTTAGGTACACTAGATATTCATTTTTATATCCATAAACTTTGTAATTTGCAAGGTTTGACTTAATATTAATTTTGAGGGGGTATTTGTACGTAAATTTTAAATTTAAGAGGGGTATTTGTTACATAAATTTGAAGGGTATTTATTATGAAACTAGAAAAATGAATTGTTATTGCTTAGTTGATCAATAGTTACAAGGCTATTTATAGCTAAATGCATGATTACCATAACATACTATGGTACTGCAGTAGCTTATTGTACAAGTAACTAAACTAAAACACTATTACTTGGAGCCCAAGTCATCTCCATTTGTAGTGTCATGTAATAGCCCCCACAAGTTAGAGGTTGGTACAAATCTAGCAACCCTAACTTGGATAGAAGAACGTTGAAAGGTTGAGGAAGAAGTGACTTAGTGAAGAAATCAACAAGTTGGTCCTGAGAAGAAACAGACAAAAGTTTCATGATGTCAGCTTGAAGTTTTTCTCTTACCAGATGACAATCAATCTCCAAATGCTTTGTTCGTTCATGAAATATTAGATTGGCAGCTATATAAAGGGCACTCTAGTTATCACAAAATAACACAGGAAGCTTGGAGCACTGAATGTTAAGATCCTTAAGTAAGTAAAGAATCCACTGCAGTTCACAAGTGGCTGAAGCTAAAGCCCGATACTTAGCTTCAGAAGAGGACCTGGAAACAATAATTTGTTTCTTTGTTCTCCATGAAATCAAAGAGTGACCTATGAAGAAGCACTGACCAGAAATGGAACGTCTGCTATCCACACAACCAGCCCAATCAACATATGAAAATCCTTGTAAATGAAGGGAAGACTTTCTGGGGGAAAATAAGCCTTTGCCTGGACAACCCTTCAGATATTTAAGCACTCTTAGAGCAGCGTTATGATTAGTTTGTGTTGGCTTTGAGAGGAACTGGCTTAACTGTTGTGTGATGAAAGTAATATCTGGTCTAGTGGAATTGAGGTAAAGAAGCCTGCCAATCAATCTTTTGTAGGAGGGAATATCTTCATAAGGTGAAGAAGTATCATTATGAAGCTTCAGTGGTGCATCTGAAGGTGTGGAAACAGGTTTGGAACTGATGGTGCATGAATCAGATAATAAGTCCGAGCAATACTTTCTTTGACATAATGAGATGCCCTGCTTATAATGAGCAACTTCAAGACCAAGAAAATACTTCAATTATCCCAAATCTTTGATCTTGAAAGAAGAATGCAGAATGGATTTGATGTGTTGAAACTCAGAGAGTGAATTGCCTGCCAATATAATGTCATCCACATAAACCAAAAGGATAGCAAAAGAAGAATCAATCTGTTTAGTGAATAGAGAATGATGTACAGAAGCCTGAATATAGTTTTGTTGAAGAAGAATGAAAGTTAACTTCTCATACCACTTTCCACTGGCCTGCTTCAAACCATATAATGACTTAAGCAGTTTACAAACTTGATTTGGCTTGTTGGAAGTAACACCAGAAGGGAGCATCGTATAAACATCTTTTTTGCAATTCACCATGAAGGAAGGTATTATTAACATCTAATTGGTAGAGATTCCAATTATGTATGGAGGCTAAAGCAATGACAAGCCTGATAGTGGTCATTTTGGCAACAAGTGAGTATGTATCAAAATAATCAAGGCCCTCAATTTGAATGTAGCCTTTGGCAACCAATCTAGCCTTATATATCTCCACTGAGCCATCAACATTATGCTTGACTTTGTATATCCATCTGCAGCCTATGGGTTTGATGTGATATGGTAAATCAATAATCTTCCAAGTACCAGTTGTCTCAAGAGATGATAGTTCAACTTGCATAGCTTGATTCTAGCAGTCATGTATGCTTGCCTCATCATAAGTTTTGGGTTCAGTGTGAGAGTGTAAAGACATGACAAAATGAGAATGAGTGTTAGATAAATTTTGATGAGATAAATAATTGGAGATAGGATAAGGGGAAACATGTAAATGATTACAAACATAATTTTGTAGGTAAACTGGTGCAGTTTTATTTCTTGTGGACTTTCTTGGTGATTGATGAATTTCTGGAGAAATGTTAGAGGAAGGATTGATATGTGAAGGAGGAAGTGAATTTGTAGTGTTAGGTAAGTGTATAGGTGAAGGTGATGATCAGTAGTCCTCATCATCAAAGATTGGAGTAGATGGGGGAGTATCAACAGACTCAAAGGTAACAGGTTGTATAGGTGAAAAATACTCCCATTGAGTAGTGAGAGACTCACTATTACTTGGATAAGGCAAAAAATATTCATGAAAAACAACATGTCTAGAAACCAATATTTCTCTAGAATGAATGTCAAGAAGGATATAGCCTTTATAACCTGACTTGTAGCCCAAGAAGACAATTTTTCTGGCTCTGGGTTGAAGTTTGGTTCTGTGAGATTGAAGTGAAGAAGCATGACAAAGACAACCAAAAACTTTGAAAGTATCAATATCAGGTAGTTTGTGATGAAGGACATGATAAGGAGACTGACCCTGAAGTAAATGAGTAGGTATTCTATTTATAAGGAAAACTGCATGCAAAAGAGCATAAGATCAATAAGATGCAGGAAGTTTGGATTGATATAAAAGAGCCCTCCCAACATTCAAGATATGTCAATGTGTTCTTTAAACTCTAACATTTTGTTGGGGGGTTTCAACACAAGATTTTTGGTGTAAGATACCATGTGACTCATAAAATGATGGAATGAGAAATCCAGGGCCATTATCAGATTTGATGCATTTAGGGGTGACATGAAATTGAGTTAGAACCATTTTAATGAATGATTTGACATGATGGGAAACCTTAGATTTAATTTTGAGTAAGATGATCCATAGGAATCTACTGTGATCATCAACAATAGTGAGAAAATATCTATCGCCATGAATGGAGGATACAAATAGAGGACCCGAAATATCAAGATATAAAAGTTCAAAATTTGAGGAAGCGTGAGATGTACTTATTGAAAAGGGTAAATGCTTTTGTTTAGCAAAGTGACAAATGTCACAAACAGAATTTTTATTATCAGAAACAATGTTGGAATACAAAGAAGACATTATATTCAATCTCTGATGAGAAAGATGCCCAAGTCTAAAATGCCAAATGGCTTTATTTGGAATGACAGTACTTGAGTTACAAGAAATAGGTATAGTACAAGCATTTGAAGCTAAACTAGATTGCACTTTATTAGTAGAAACAGAAGAAGCATGAAACTTGTACAATCCATCTTGTTGACTAGTCAAACCAATCATCTTCAGGGATGTTGAGTCATGTATGATACATTGATTAGGCAAAAATTAAAAAAAAAAAAACATAAAGATTCACACAATTTGTGGACAGACATGAGGTTCAATTTAAATGAAGGAGAATAAAGAACATTAGTAAGATAAAATTGAGGACTGAAAGTAATGTTGCCAGCATGAGTGACAGTGACAATAGAACCATTAGGTAAAGTGACATTAACAGGTAAAATAGAGTGATAAGAAGTAAACAATCTCAAATTACAACAAATGTGCTCATTTGCACCAGAGTTAATTAACCAATAGTAATTAGATAAAGAAGAACAAGTAGTGGAATTGATTATACCTGCAGAAGTAGGAGAAGATGAAGAAGGAGTGGTGTAGGATTGGTGACATCACTAGAAGAAGAAGTTGAGGGCGAGGGAATCAAATTTGCCTGCTGCAATAAAGATACAAGTTGTTCCATCTTGTCTTGAGACAAACCAGATACACCAGAAGAGGTATTGACATCAAATACATCACCAAAAGTGACATTAGCTAGTGAATTTGGCCTATTCACATTGGGGAATCCATGCTTTTGATAAAAAAAAGTTGTTCCATCTTGATTGGTGACATGACTAGAAGAAGAAGTTGAGGGTGATGGAATCAAATTTGCATGCTGCAATAAAGCTACAAGTTGTTCCATCTTGTCTTGAGACAAACCAGATACACCAGAAGAGGTATTGACATCAGATACATCACCAGAAGTGGCATTAGCTTGTGAATTTGGCCTATTCACATTGGGGAATCCATGCTTTTGATAACAAAAATCAACTGTGTGATTGTTTTTGTTGCAGAAAGTACAATGTCTAGTAGGGGGTTTGTTGTAAGCACCTTTACCACGCCCTTGAGACTTTCTTGCATCATAAGCATTGATTGAAACACTGCTATATTCAAGAGTTACCATAGCAGGAACAAAAGCATTGTTGCTTTCTTCTTGAATAACCAAAGAAAATACTTTGTTCAATGAAGGAAGAGGATCCATTAAGAGAACTTGAGTCTTAACAACTGAAAACTGTTCATTAAGACCAGTAAGAAATTGAATAATCTGATCTTCAACTCTGTAGGTTTTAGGTACTTTCACAACATCACACTTGCACTGAAAAGGACAGTGACAATTGGGAAGTGGTCTATGTGAATGCAATTCCTCCCATAAAGCCTTCATCTCTATAAAATAATCCAATACATATTTGGTACCTTGCCTAAGAGTGTTAAGTGAAGATCTTAATTGAGCAATGCAAATTCTATCAACTTTGGAGAAACGTTATTTGAGATCTTCCCAAACATCAAAAACATTATCATGAAAGACAATAGTTTGTGCAATTGAGTCTGAAACCGAGTTTATTAACCAAGAATGAACGAGGTGATTGCATCGTTCCCAAGCATTACGGTTCAGATCATCAGTATCAGGCACATGAATAGTTCCATTGATGAAAGGAAGCTTATTTTTGGCACCTAAAGCGCATTGCATAGAACGACTCCATGCGAGGTAGTTAGAACCATTGAATTTGGGGGAAACTACAACATAATTCAGACCTTCATTTGGATGAACAAAATACGTAGATTCAGAATCAGATTGTTGTTGTTGATTGTTGTTACGCGCCATGGGAAATCAAACGAAGAAGATGAAGATGCAACAATGGCGAAAAACGAAACAAAAAAAGAGAACGTAATCAAAGAACAGAGAAAACAAGTTGAGTGAAAACAAAACTCAACAACGAAGAAGAATGAGAAACTTCTTCACAAAATCAACCAGAAAAGCTACAAAGTGAGCAACGAAAATGGCGGAATAACAAGGAAGAAGATGAAGATTCAACAAATCTTCATCTACAAGGCACAACGGAAAACGGTTACACGGACCGTAACAAACTTTCCCTTGAGGGAAAATCTGATACCATATTATGAAACTAGAAAAATGAATAGTTATTGCTTAGTTGATGAATAGTTACAAGGTTATTTATAGCTAAATGCATGAGTACCATAACATACTATGGTACCGCAGCAACTTATTGTACAAGTAACTAAACTAAAACACTATTACTTGGAGCCCAAGTCATCTCCATTTGTAGTGTCATGTAATAGTATTTACACATAAATGTTAAATTTGGGGGGGATTTGCCTATTTTAATAATTACACAAATTTTAGACAAAAGAATGTCAATTACCCCCTATAACATAACATAAACTTCCGTCCACGCGGAGGTACCACATGTAAAGTTAACAGTCGTGTCATTGACTTAAACGGAAAAGATAGCCGGAGGGTACTGTATTTGACAATTTCAAGTTTTTTTTTTTTTTAAGTTTTGCAAAATTCAGGAGTTTTTTTATTTTTAAGTCTCACATAGTATGGGTTCTAAATCAAATTCTCATATTGTAATCCTTAATTGGCTCTGATAGTAAATTAAATGAGCTTGAATCTCACTTATGATGTGTCTAAGTGAGTCTTCATCCAAACTCCAAATCAAATAGTAAATTTAGACACATCATAAGTGTAGACAAAATTAACTGTTAAATAAATATGCAGTTAGTTTGAGGTTTTTTGGTCACAACAACTTTAGTTTTTTGATGTATCAGGTTTAGGTACTTGTATGTACAAACATTGTATGAGATTGTAAGTTGTTTGTGTGTTTATTTTTGCTTCTTATGTGAGTGTTCAGTTATGTAAAAAAATTCAACAATTTCAAATTTTAGTTTAAAGTGTTAAGGTGTTCAAATACATTAATAAACCCAACAATTTAAAAATCTAGACAATGTGAGATTTCAATTCAACTTCAATATAACTGGGTCAAACTTTATAAACCTAATTTGTTTTTTATTTAACAGTAGTTTCACATAGAATGTTGTAGATAAATCCAATTAGAATTTAAGTCTAGTTAAAAGAAAATAATCATTATATGTATCCAATATATTTTTTATGATCTAAAATGTATACGTACTTCTTTGTATTATTTATTATTAAAAAAGTGTATACAATATTACAAACATACAAATAGTTTTTCACTACTTCTGTCAAAAAAGAAAGTTGTTCACTTTTTTGAATAATGATACACGAGTATTTACAATTAATAATCAAACTTCTGATGCTTTTCTCAAATGGCTCAAATAATCTACGATTTCTTGGCAAATTAAATTTGTAAATTCGTTTTTTTAAACGGGTTGCAAATTAGATAGATAATGTTCTTTCACAAGACCCACGCCTCAACAAATCAATTCAATGATTGTGCACAATTCATAATTTATATTATTAAATCACGTGTAAGCATATGAAAAAAAAAGACGAAGTTCTTTACAAAGAATGGGACAGCATTGTGGTCAGAGTGTTGGAGTGAGATGGATGGGTATGGCTAGATCCATCCATTTTCCAACAATGGGTCAGTGTCATGTAATAATTTAAGCAAGGTTTATTTTTTTTGACACATTAAGCAAGGTTTGTTAACTTTGTACTCAAGAATGATAACATATTTTTGACAAAATAAATAAAAATACAATAAAATAATGATAACATACATGTTTCAAGGGGAAAAATAGAAAATTGTATGAAATGTGAGAGTGCTGCCCAATAGTTTCTTTCATATTATGGTCAGGAGATAAAGGACGACTGGTTTTGGCTTGCGGCTCAACTTTTTGTTCATTATAAAGTACACAATTTCTTAAAATTATACTAGTTTTTACCGTTTCTTATATAGCAAGAGTCATAAAAGGAAAATTATCATAAGCTAGTTTTACTTTTTCCTTACAAAAAAAAAAGGAACAGAAAATAAAATGAACAAGTAGGATGGAATAATTTCCTACACAAGACTGTTAAGATCTGCGAGTGCCTGATGATTTTTTTAGATAAACAAAATGTATTAGAAATGAGTATAAGGGTACTCACACCCATATACAAAGTATGCTTGATGATTCCCACCATGTCTCAAAACATGATTGATCTGTGTCGGCCCTGAGATCTATAATCTTTGAGAGGCGATGACGACTTCAAACTGCCGAACTTCAATAAGTAGCTTCCTTCTTCTCTAGAATGGGGTGATACCTTTGAAAACACTCCGACCAGCAAACAAGAATGGTCCAAATATACAAGGTAACTAATGTAGAAAAGTGTGTACTTGTGAAGAGACTATGTTAGCCTTTATAGTGAGGAACTAACGTTTCTAGCCCTCGAACTCTTATTTGGATAGCTGTTCTTAATGGACGCCTATGAGCAGATTATAACAAGCTAACCCTTAATATGGATTGAGCGGTCTAGATTAGCTTACGCAGAACACAATCACTAAATTTAAGGCATTTCTATGGTGTGGTCCGTTCATGCGTTAGGCAAGAATGATTGACCTGATCCACTAGGAAAATGCACCTTAACCCATTCTGACCAATGATATGTTCATACAATATACTTTCAAACTGAATCTGAGATGATAAAACTATGTGAAGATATATGAAATCTGAAGTCCGGTAGTGAAGAAAATGAAAGGAAAACATGTCATATAAAGAGAACACCAATATTTTTGAAGTCAAATAATATAAATTAAAAATTTGAAGGATATGCGTTATCATTAAACTCTAAAATTAAAGCATAGATCTACCATTTGAAAAACCCATGAAGCTCCACTTTTTACAGCATTGAATTAACATTTCATCTTCACTATGTCAGGCATTGATATTCAACGATCAAAGAAAGAAAAGAGAAATGCTGAAATAAAAAATAGTAGCAGCCATTAGATTGAGATGTGTGGCAGATTAAAAGATAGGTTACGTGAGTAAAACCACACATGCTTCTACCCTCTTATTCTTCGTGTTCATTCGTTCTTCTTTTTTCGTGTTCATTCGGTGTTTTTCTTCGTTTCTTCTTATTCTCCTCCATCTCATTCTCCTCAATATCCACAACCTGTCCGGGCCCCAAATCTTCTTCCCAGCAAGGGGTCTCCGTCGCTGTCCCCTCCACCCGCAGCCTTCCACCAACTCCGCCATGAAACCCTAAATTCAAGAGAATTTGGTTTTAGTTTTAAAGGAATTTCAACAATTCACAATAAATCACAGCCATATGTAAAAGTGTTTTCTATTCTCAGCATATGTAGGCTTGTAAATCACAAACCTACTTCAAGAGAACATGGTTTCATTCTCAGCATCAACTATTCCTCTTTATTCTCAAACACACTCAGTGTTGAGAAGCGGACTATACACACACACAGTAGACCCTTCATACTTCCTTTACCATGCACACTCTGCTAGGTTACTATAGTATGTACAAGTTAAGTTTTCTTTCAGTTTAAGTAATATGCATTATAAAAGCTTTTGAGTAAAGTGACTTCCTGATATTTTATACAAGCCTTTTCATGTGTTTTTCATGTGTTAAATGTGAATCGTAAATGTATTTTGATGGCCATAGAGGTGTTCCAATTTAAAATATAGTTAAGATGTGGTATCTTATACGCTGATGTTTAATCATATTTAAGATTAATGAAGTTTTTACCTTCAAGAGATTTCTCAAAGTCTCCCAGCTGACGAATGAAACCACGATTTGGAGCTGCTTGTGATCTTTTGTTCTTTACATATTGCAGAGCTTCAGATAAGCTCATTCCACGAGACTTCATCAAATATGCCACAACGATAGTCACACTGGAAGGTGGAAATCAATTAGAACCAAATTCTTTCCAGTTAATCTAATGAAAAAGAATAGTCAAATGAACAATATGAATATCAAGATTCTTTATTTTAAGTTCCAACATGAACATTAAAAAGGAAGTAGTGACTTAAATTCTGTCCAAAGTAAATAAGGACATAATCATCATTCTTCATGAATCTCAAGCTACACACTTAACTTTCCACTCAACATTTTAACAAATTTCATAGCATTTCAAAAACAGAAGCAAAGCAAATCTCAAGTTGATCCAATTCAAACTATAAAGCGTTTTGAGCTTCTATTTCGTTGAAAAAAGATAGCAAATAATAGTAAGCATGCAATTCAATTATTGGTTCAAATGTTTAATACTAAAAATTCAAGACCGAAAAGATAGACAAAAAAGCAGATTTCTGAAAAAGAAGACAAAAATGAAACAGAGAGAACAACAAAATCTTGTCTATAAGGTTTGCAGTTTTGCATATATGAAACAGTTTGACATTCAGCTCAACGATCATATCCTCAAATTCCACACGGCATCACAAACACATTTATACATTCAGAACATTATTACAACAAATTTCAAGAGATAGTATCTTTGAACTATAAACATAAATAAAAACGTTAAGCTTCCATGATATTTTCCAAACTTTATAAGCAAAACACAACATGTGATATTGCATACAAAACAAAACATGTTATTAAACATGCCTCAAAGAAATTATTGACACACATGTCTAAAGTAAAATTATAGTCTTCATAAAGAACAAGAAGTGATCCAATGTAAACAAAGGAGAAAGATAGGAACAGTGAAACTTACCTTCTGGATATTCCCATTTTACAGTGAACCAAAACATGTCCACCATTCCTTTTGGCTTCGTCGATAAAATCAAAACACTCATTGAAGTGTTGTTTTAAGTTGGTAGTTTCTCTGTCAGCAACTTCCTCAATTTTTCAACAAAAGTGTAACTTTAGTATGGATACAGTACCACATTCCTAAAATCTTAGACAAAATACATCACATACTAAGTTCATTCATAATTAGAGTGTAATCAATATAATCATAATCAACCTTAATTGGATCTCACTTGCATTACTACCACAAAATCAAAAGAAGCTCTTGAAGACCAAAATTGAAAAGAATAGGGTTAAATATGTTTTTGGTCCCTACAAATATTCTTACTTATGGTTTTAATCCCCCTAAAAAAATTTTACATCACAACTTTTGGTTCGTGCTATTAAGTCATCCCACGTGTATCATTCAAAATTTTGATTTTTCTTCTTCTCACAGTTATGTTCAATACACTATAGAATTCTCTCTTGCAAAAATTTAAGTTTCTTTTTAACAAGGGATGAGTTAAATATAAATTTTTATGTTTTTGACACTAAGTCCATATTTAATATGTTTTGGTAAAAGATTATATATAATTTTTTGAGAAATTCTTATTATATTCGAAACATGTTAAGGAGACTAAAAGGAAAAGTTAAAATATTTATAGTATCAAAAACACATTTAACTCAAAAGATTAAAACTGCACCAATATGAAAATCAATTCAGGGATCGTACCATATAGAATTTTATAGATGAAATCTGCAGGATGTGCAGGTGGAAGTTTCCAAGCCACCGTCAAAATGTGAGTAACATTCACATTTTTCAAACCAACCTTGTTGGTTGCAGATTCAACCGAACCTAAAAACAATCCCTAGAGGAGGAATAGCACTCATCATTATTATCAAAATTCAGAATAATAGTCAAATTGAAGCAGTAATTTATAATAACCTCGTCAATTTCACAGGGAATATTGTCCATCACTAGGGGTTTTTTCAAAAGTAATTGTCTTCGTATCTCCAATGATTGGCGGAATTGATTCATATTTCCTGATTCAGTGTTGATAATCAATTAGTTTATATAATCGATTGTAAGAAAGATGATCAAATTATCACAAATATAAAGAGTGAAGTGATTACAGTGTATTTCGTGTGAAAAAGTGATTGCAAATAGAGTGAAAGAATGCGATGTAAAGTTGATCGTGAGAACAAACTCACCAAGAAAGCGTTTATACCTTTGCAGGTAGAAACAGAAACTCTAAATATATTTAACAACCTAATTTTCCCTTTTTATTTACCTTTTAAAGCCCATTTATTATAATTTTTTTTTAAAAAATCTTTGTATTTTCTAAAAAACTAATCTTTTGAAAATTTACTCAGAAATAATAGAAGTTATTTTAATCTCATATTTGTTATAAGATAAAAAAATTGCATCACTAATTTAAATATCCATTGTTAAAGATTTTACATGATAAAAATTGCATATTTTTTAAAAGTCATCTTTTAAAAATGATTTTAGTGAGAAGCTATTTGAATGAACTTCTTATTTTAGAGATTTTTTTAAATTTTATTATCCAAAAAAAGTGATAAAAAAAATGATGAAATATCTAGGATGACATATTAAAAGAAATATTTCAAACAAATTTTTCATTTGAAACTTTCTTTAAAAGAATTCTTTGTTAAAAAGATGTTACACAATAAAAAATCTATTTAAAAAAAAACTATAAGAAACATGCTCTTAGTATGTTATGTTAAGTGGGATGAGTTGAACTTTTGAACTTAGTCATTCAAATTGATTTGTAAAAAGCGGGCCACGGATCGAACGGAGTGGGTTGGCCGTCAAGTAAGTTTAAGAATTTATTCCTCTATCTTTTTTAATCTATTTCCTTTTCTAGAAAACCTTGCACTATGTTGATATTATGTTGATTCCTATAAATATTTTAATTCTTCGTTTAGTCCTCCTATGATAAAAGACTATTATGTTGGATATAATTTAAAGGGTTAAAGGACCGCGAATGTAATTTTGTTTATGCATGATAAAAGACTATTAAGTCAAACTAATGCCAACTTAAAGCTAAAGTATACATATTAGTATCTTCCCTCAAGATTCAAACTAATGAACACTAGTGTGCAAACCCGTGCAACGCACGTGGAAAATCATCAAAAAAAAGTATATTTTCAATATAAATTAAATAAAAATTGTTCGATTATTGAAATAAATGTTATTCGATAAATATCTGAATCTGCTTTAAAATTGTGAATTTTGAGATTTGGGTAAATTAAATTTCAAACTTAGTGATTATAAAAAACGAATAACGACTGATTATAAGCAAACAGTATACATGAAATTATTATAAGGTTTTCGATTTCAATTTGAAATATCAGAAACGTCGGAAATACTAACAAAAGTAAGTGTTGGAGATAAAAATTAAGTAAAACAGAAAAGTGCACACATAATCATTTACCCCTAGAATTATTGAAGTACAAAATGTAAATAACACATCCATTCCATAGAAATTGCATGAGATCAGGTTTACAAAACCAACTGCCAAAGTAAAAATAAAAACCCCGCAACATTGAATTCATTCCATTCATATAGCTAGACTACTAACACATTCAGGTAGCTAGAATCCTTCCCTATTCAAACAAATATTGTAAAGGGGTTTATAATACATGCATGGGACCTTCGCATAGTTATAAGAAGCATTCTAACGTGCTTCTCTCCCATTAATCTCATCAGCAGATTTTGGCAATCGGACGTACTTTCTCTAACTTCATTTCCTCGATCAAATTGAAATCATTCTTCTTCAGGTTGTGCATCAGTGCAAACAACCTATTATGTATTTTACACCAAAATTCTCATCAATCGACCTCTCTATCCCAGCTTTTGTTGACTTCTTTTTCATGATAATTCAGCTCAAAATAAGTTTGGCAGCTTAATGTACACTTGTAAAGTTTGCGGCCTTGCAAAACTTGACAGTAGAGTTTTGAGTGCGCCAGCCCCATCCTCACGTGACAGTCAATGGAGAGACACAGATTCAGACCCAATCACAAAAGTTAATTAATGTAACCAAAAATAAAATAAAATAACTATGAGGAAGGTCACAGGCCAGCTCTTACACTTTCCAGTTCATGCAGAATAGAAAAACACATAAACATTAAGACTTGGTTAAATGTGCTTATACTTAGTTATTACATCCATTTAAGGTAAAAAAATCTTATTCTAATAATCATCAATAAGCAAGAAATTAGTAAACAATAACATAAAGGTTTCTCCAAATGTAGAAACAGACAATCAGAACAAAGCCCAAATGACATTATATAAATCGTAAAACAGAATCACCTGAATAAAATAAGTCTTTAACAAAACCAACAATACCCCTTGCAAATTCTGTTCTCATGAACAAAACCATGGATGACCAAATGTAGTCCATCCAAGTTATAATTGAACCACATTCATCAGAAAAGAGAAACCCTGCAAGCCACACCCCATATTTTAAATCATAATAGTCTAGGAAAACAAACATAAATGATCTCTATCAAAATAATCATACACCTGAGTCAGACAATTATACAAACATCTCGTGGGTAGGGTAGAACAACCTCAACATTGAATTTACAAAATTAGAAAGGATATAATAAAGAACATTTGAATGAATAATTAATTATATATGAAATTGGAACAAACTTTAAAAAAAAAAAACTAAACATGCATGTCAAGAATAGAACCTGAGGATTTCAAAGATGTCCCATCCGATCGCTATCAAACACGTGAATTGCTAAACTATATATCAGGGATTACAAAGCTTCAGTATCGAGCTAATCAAAGGTTGAAAATTTATGGGATTTCAATGAACTGACAAGTTAAAAATAGATGAACGGATTTATAGAGAAATGATCTACGGTTAAGAGATAGAAAAGGATATATTGAAAGGGTATAGAGGTGTGATTAAGTGGATTTGGAAAGGAAAATTGAACGTGGAAGGTTTAAGGACTTCAATAGTTTGCAAACATGGTTTGGGTTATTAGTAGAAATTCCTGGAGGTAATTGCATTGCATGTGAACTTCTTCATCTAAATTACAATGCAAAAAAACATTAAGGATGTCTAATTGATGAATATGCCAATTTTGACAAGATGGAATGGATAAGAGTAATCTTACAAATGTGAGTTTGGCAATAGAGGAATAAGTATCAAATAAATGAGTTTTATACCTTTCTATGGTGAAATCGGCTTTATACTTTATCTTGTATCCCCCATTTGCATCCAATGGGCTTTGTTACCATGTGGAATATTTGTAACATTACATGTATTCTTCTGATTGAAAACCTCTAATTCATAATTCATGTCTGTTACCCAACATGGATAATTTGAAGCTTGCTGATATGTTTGAAGCTTAGCCCTTATTTCTAATTTAGGTTTCATAAGAAAAATCTAATTAAATCATGTGTAGTCATCAAAACTAGTTAAAATGATATTTATATCCATCCATCCATCTAAACGAATCATGATGAAACTTAACTCCCTCTTGAGAGTTTCATCTTTTCTCGTTTTACTGCTTCAATATTAAGTACTTGCTCTAAACTTGAGAAACTTTTCTGCTTAAATTCAGATACTCTATCCTAAGTGACCCTTTATCGTATTTGCTCTTAACTCTTAATAGATTTTTCTTGCTTAATCTCAGATACTCTATCCTAAGTGACTCTTTATCAGTACTTGCTGCTAACTTCAATGGAATTTTCTTGCTTAAATTCAGATATTCTATCCTCAGTGACCCTTAACCCAATAACCCTCATCATATTGATCTCTCAAACAAATTCCTCAACGGTTCCTTACCAAAACTCTATCTTCAAACTCTTCTCAGCTACAAATCCTTTCTTTCTCCACCATTGGCAGGGGGTGGATATATGTTTCGACACATGATCAACAAATTGTATTATTCATCTTGTATTTCGCATGTCAGTATTGAGGGAGGCGTTGTGTGTTACTATCTAATATAAATTAGGCTTGTATTTCACATTTAATGCTAATACTAATACTAATATTCTCTAATTTAATTTTTAATTTGATGCTAATAATTTAATGCTTATATTCATCTGTTTTAAAATAATTGTCTCTTTACGATTTTTTTCTTCATGTTTCAAAATAATTATCACTTTACAATACAATTGCAACATTTATTATTATTTTTTCATTATTATATCCTTATTTGTTAAATTTCATTCAACTTATCTATTTCACTAACTATAAATAATAAGAATATTTTAGTAAATGATAATTTTATCATTGAATTAGGTGTGGCAATGGCTCGATATTACTTTTGTTTCCTCGGGTGGTATTGGTGACCATTTTACTCAGTTTATTCATTTAGCGGTTATGCCGCGATCTTCACATTCTTTTTTCAAGGTAATTTGGCTTGCTTGTGTGTGGGCAATTTGAAAAGAACGGAATGACCGTATCTTCAAAAATGTGGCTTTCGACCCAAATGTTCTCGTTGATAGTGCTTTGTTTATTTTTTGTTACCATGATTAGTGGCGACATCTGCTCCATTGTATGAGTGTTTCTATGTAATTTATTTCAGCTTTGCTTGCCTGTGCTTCTTCTGTAGGCACCAGCTCTATTGTAACATTGTAATTTTTAAAGGGTTCACTTTCAGCACAAGAAGAATTGCCTTTGATTTTAGTAATATATCTCATTTTGCCTTGTTAAAAAAAAATCATTGAAATAAAATATGATTAATCATTTCTTTAAAAATCGTACACAAATCTTAAATGATTATTATTTCACGAGGAGTGAGTAAGTGTTATACAAATTTTATGAGGGTTAATAGTGTTTTTCGCCCCTATAATATAGGCAACTTCCGGTTTTCACCCCTATAAAATTTTTCAGTTTGGATTCCGTCCTAGTAAAAAAAAAATTCTGGAAAACTCCCCGTCTAACTCAGCAGAATCTAATATGTGGCGCTGATTTGACATTTTTTTTAATTGGCCCCATGTAAAAAAGGCCATCCACATCATATTATTTTTAAAAATATATGAAAATTAATTTAAAATAAAATTAAAAAATCCAAAAAATATTTAGATTTTTTTCCAAAAATTTAAAAAATTGAATTTTTAAAATTTAGATAAAAATTAGGATTTTTTTTTGAAAATTTAAAAAATTAGAAAAATATTCAAATAATTTAAAAATAAAAAAATTAAGATTTTTTTTTCTAAATTTAAAAATATCAGAAAAAACTTTTATATTTTTTTCAAAATTTAAAAAATTAGATCAAATCAGAAATATATTCAGATTTTTTTTCCAAAAATTTATAAATTCGAAAAAATTTATTTTTTCTTTCTAAAATTCAGAAAAAAAAACATTCAGATTTTTTTCCAAAAAACTGTTTTTTTAAACTTTTTCTACCAATAAAGAATTCTAGAAAAAATTCTTTGAAAATAAAAAACAAATTAAAATTTATATCATATTTTGTTTGAATTGAAAATTTTGAAAAACTTAAAATATTTTTCCTGAATTTTTTTCTAATTTTTACGATTTTTTTTTTGAAAATTAATTTTTCTGATTTTTTATTCTTAAATTAATATAACTGAATATATATATTTTTTTAATTTTAAAAAAATTCAAATTTTTACGATTTTAAATTTTCGAAAATTAGTTTTGAGATTTTAAATTAATATAAATTCATTTTTATTTTTTATTATTTTAAAAAAAATATAGGCACAAATGCGAGATATATGATGAGTCAATAATTAGTGTTTTTAATATATTATTTGAGTCCGTTTTATTTATATTTGAGTTTGTTTTATTTGATATTATTTCCATTTTAGAGCTATTTTACTTCAATCGCAAGTTATTATATTTCAGGAACAAATATTCAAAAGATTTAGTCTTGGAGCAAAAGAAAGGAGAATTGGTGCTGATTCGTGCCAAAAATATGAAGATCTCATACAAAAATATCTTGTGCAAAGAATTAGGAGATCTTGTACCGGAATATAGCATAGGCGCGCCCCATATTGCCCTTTTGCTGCTTTTGCTTCTTTGACAAGCTGCCTATTTTAGTATTTCTGACCCAGAGCCCGTGGTTTCTTGTGCAACACTTTATTGATTTAATTCTTGGGGCTCAAGTCAATGTTAGACTATAAATAGAGCAGCCATCTAGTTTGTAAAACCTCCTTCTTCTTTTACAATGAACGTGAGTGAGTTGACTCTTATTGTCTTGGGATTGTTGGATGAGTCTAATGACCTAATCCTAATCAAACCAAGCCATAAACCCTAATTTTATATAAATCTACTTTCTAATCTAATTTCACTGTTTTTATAATGAATTAACAAATACCAAACTCATAAAGCGACAGCAGAGGGTTAGTGTTTGTTAATTCATCATCACAAATATCAATTCATAAAGCGACAACCGAGTTTTGATATTGGAACAAGTGAAATTAGACAAGGATTGCGAAACACGAGAATAGTCTAGCAAACCTTGAGACAAATAAAGTTTCGTTCTTCAAGGATTCTAATAGCAATCAACCATGAGAATAGGCGTGATTGCTAAAGAAACACATTCAATGATTTCAAGAGAAACTTTGATACGCTTAAGAGAAACTTGTCTTTAGCAAGTAGGTCCAATATAAAGTTTAGGTTTAGGGTTTGTTTGTAAAGGGTTTGTCATCAAGATGAACCAATAATCTCAAGGTACCCTTTATTATTATTGTTATTTTCTTTAAATTAAAAATAAAAATAAAAATAATTATACAGTCAACGCACCACATAAGCATATATGTACAGTCAGCGTGCCACACAGTGTACCACGTCAGCAAGTATGCACAGTCATATGGGGGATGGGGTTTTCTGATTTTTTTTTTTTACGAGGACGGAATCTAAACCGAAAATTTTATAGGGGTGAAAACCGAAAATGACCTAAATTATAGGGGTAAAAAGCACTATTAACCTAATTTATGAGGAGTCAGTAAGTCTTATACAAAATTGTGCATAAAAAAGTTAAATAAATTTACCGCTATTTTTAATTAATTTATCTATAGTTTCGGAGGGAGTACTCTACCCAAGATAATGGAATTTCCGTGAAATTTACAAGATGTAATGATATGGAACCAAAAGGAAAATTATGTAAGTTTTTATTTTATTTTAAGAAAATTATGTAAGTTTCCTGTCGATTGGTAAAAGTCAAGATCCACTCCTTGAGAAGATACATATTTAACGGTAATCTAATTGACCAAAAGTCAATTCGTAATCTAATAATGATGGGAATCTCCATATCACATTAATGAGTTAGCATCTCTTGACCCATTCAAATTTTGGGATGAATATTGTTTTTAATTTATGTTTTGTAGAGGGTGTTGGTAACGGGTGTCCTAAGAACAATGGTTAAGAATTTCATTAATGGAAATTTTGTTTTGGAATTACAAGTATTTACTTTTTTCTTAGCAATAATTACATCACTTTTCGATGCAAACTTACTTATTTTATTATTTTAACCAATGCTCCAAGGGCAATGGTTAGCATTCTCCTTTTTTAAATAGTCTAGTCGTTAATAAGTAAAGTGTTTAGGGTTCAAACCCGAATATAACAGTGAATTGTCTTTGTCAACCGATCTATGTTCAAGATGACAAATAACAAGTATTTATTTAGAAAAAATAATTTTTAACTTTTGGGTTAATTTAAGGGAAATGTTAACTAGTGCCCTAGCCCTAGTGCCCCAGGGCACTGGTTAAAGACTTTAAATGATAATCTTTTATGAAAGTTTGTATAATAAAGTGCATTGGAAATCGAAACCTTTGACATTTTTAAAGAATAATTACTTGATTTAGAATGCTTAAAGAGTGTTACGAGGGCACTCGTTAACAAGACCGATATGTTTTTAGTCTCTATAAATATATCAACTTTTCGTTTTAATCATTTTAAAAAATTTCTTCGACTTTTAGTACTTATAACATATTCAATCACCATTTTTTGTTCCTACTTTTAAATAAACTCAGTGTAGACTTCATATTTTTTTATTAAAATTTTACAGAAAAATTTATAATATTATAAAGTCTCTCAAAAAACGAAATCAATATCTTGAGTCATGTTAGCCCGTGATTCACTCAGAAATTACATAGCTTGCTAGGCCTTAGTAGGAAATATTCCTAAAACTTGCATGTCGTGAATAACATTTGGACTAAAGTTTAACAAATTAGAGTTTGTCATCATTATGAATCTACCAAAAGCCTCATGAGCTAAAGCTTATGTAACATGATCTCCCAAAGGAAGATCATCTGCTATTATTTCGTTAGATGGAACCATGTTTTTTCAAGTAGGGTTATCTTGAATATAATCTAAATTTGTGATTGCATCATTTCAAGGAACAACGATATGCGTATTTGAAAAATTATTGTTATGTTGGTCCTCCCTTTGCTTCTCAGTTAGAACATAATCATCAACCTGCAATTGTTGCATATGAGCTGCTCCAACAGAGATATTATGAACCTCCTCCTCCTCATAGTTTAATACATTTCCCACAAACTCGTAAATTTTAACTCTTTTAGACCTTAGTATATCCTAAATTAGAGGGTTGATTTCTACAAAAGTTTTATTGTAATCTGCAACATTGTTTGGTATGCATGCAGGTGGTTTAGCAATATGTTGCACTTTGGGAGAAATCTGATACTTGCAGATCTTAAAAGAGTGTTCAATAATTTAACATGAGTTACAAAAGGTTGGAAGTTTCTGATACTCAACATCCACATAAAAATAAAAATATTTCCTACAAACAACGATTCTTTCTCGCATATCTAAAGTCAGATCAACCTCTGTTAGATCTCCGACAAAATGACCAAAAGTTCTTTTCATGATAGTTTTTTCATCAAGAGTTAAAGGATTGTCTACAACCCCACAATTTTAAACAATATTTTTGGTTGCCAATATTCTAGGGCAAAACCAAGGTGAATCCTTCAAAATTGTTTCATTGAAAAGAAAAGTTAAATTAATCGTCTGTTAGTTATATAAATTGTTACAATTTAAAAAAAAATGAAAATCAGAAGAAAAAGCATCTATTTGTTTCTTTCAAATGAGAATTAATTTTGAGTACTTTACTTAATTATGAAACTAATTTTTTTTTAATTAAAAAGTGCAAACAATCAAATCTTGAATACCATTGACATTTATAAAGTTTACTTAGTTTTACTTTAAATATTGTAGCTCATCGGTCAAATACTTCAAACTTAAGTTTAGAATTTTTGATATATACAACTTATAAATAAACATGCGTTGTTTAACAAGTTTTCACACATGCACGTTGCCTTTCTTAACTATTACGGTTAAACAAGGTTTTGAACAAAACAATTAAGAATTAATTTTATAGTTTCATTTCAATGTATAATGGACATACAACACGTTTATTTTTATTTTTCAGCAGTCTTTCATCATTATTCGCAACATTTTGATACGATTTAAAAAAGTTAAATGTAATTTCTACTATACTTTAGTAGCAGTGAGTATAGTTTTTATTTTTTATAGATATATATTTTGATCATCATCATATTATTAATTGTATTGTTTTTATTTGAAATATGTGGGGGAAGGAACGTGAAGATTACTTGAATAAACAGCTATACTGGTGTTTCATAAAAAAAACAGCTATATTGAGTAATTTAATAGACTATTGACTAATTTCATACTACCATATTGTCACATGCTGACAAAATTGTTTAATGAGTGTAGATCTCTATCACATTTCTATATAATAGCCACAATCCATCTATGAAAAACAACGAACATAATTATTTTCACAATGGCCACTTCTTCTACCCTCCACTTGTTCCTCCTCTCACTATCTCTTCTTTCACTCTTCTCTTCATCAGTTGCATTAACAAAGTCCCATATACCTAAACCCAACACCTTAGTGCTTCCCATTGCAAAAGACCCAAAAACCCTTCAATACTCAACTAGTATTAAAATGGGAACCCCTGCAGTGCCCTTAGATCTTGTCATTGACATAAGGGAGCGTTTCCTATGGTTTGAATGTGATGATTCCTACAATTCCACAACTTACAACCCTACCCAATGTGGTACAAAGAAATGCAAGCAAGCTAGAGGCACGGGTTGCATTGATTGTACCAATCATCCTTTCAAAACCGGATGCACCAACAACACTTGTGGTGTCGAACCGTTCAACCCATTCGGTGGATTCTTCGTTAGTGGAGACGTAGGAGAGGATATTTTATCCTTCCCACATGTCACTAGCGATGGTCGAAGAGTTACCAACGTGCGCGTGCCACGTTTCATTTCATCATGTGTGTACCCAGATAAATTTGGTGTTCAGGGATTTCTTCAAGGTCTAAGCAAGGGTAAAAAAGGAGTGTTAGGTCTTGCGAGAACTCTTATTTCTTTACCAACACAATTCGCAACTAGATTTAAACTCGACCGTAAGTTTACACTATGTTTACCTTCAACTTCACAAAAGAATGGGTTTGGGCCTGGGAGTCTCTTTGTTGGTGGGGGTCCATATAATTTGGGCTCTAATAAAGATGATGCTTCCAAATTTCTTAAATACACCCCTCTTATTACTAACCGTCGCAGTACTGGTCCAATATTTGATAACTTTCCTTCAACCGAGTACTTTATTAAGGTGAAGTCAATTAAGGTAGACAACAACGTTGTCAATTTTAATACCACGTTACTTTCTATTAACAAGCTAGGAGAAGGTGGTACCAAACTCAGCACTGTGATTCCTCACACAAAATTACACACTTTAATATATAATCCACTTTTGAATGCTTTTGTGAAGAAAGCTGAAATTAGAAAGATTAAGAGAGTGAAAGCTGTTGCACCATTTGGAGCATGTTTTGATTCAAGAACAATTAGCAAGAGTGTTACTGGACCAAATGTGCCTACAATTGATTTGGTCTTGAAGGGGGGTGTTGAATGGAGAATCTTTGGTGCTAATTCAATGGTTAAGGTTAATGAAAATGTGTTATGTCTTGGATTTGTTGATGCGGGTTCTGAGGAAGTGGGACCATCAGCAACTTCAATTATTATTGGTGGGCATCAATTGGAGGATAATCTTGTGGAGTTTGATCTTGTTTCCTCAAAACTTGGCTTTAGCTCCTCACTTTTACTCAACAAAGCAAGTTGTTCCCACTTTAGGGGATTTTAAGACTTGACTTTTCGTCTAATATCATAAACCCTAATGTACGGAAATAAGTGTTTAGTTTACACTCATGTAGTCATCTATATCTATCAATTTGTGGTTTCACACAGAGTTTGTTTGGCAAAAACTCATTGTAATTCCAAATATGTATTATACTTATATAAAAAAAAAATTCTACTATTCCCACCGGAGTCCCTATTGGTTTAGTCCCTAGTGAATTTAATATTACCATTTGAAACATTACATAAATTGTGTCAAGAAAAAAAAAGCAGTGTAAATAAACCAGTTTCATGCTAAAATTCGATGAAATACAACATCATTTGCTTTTCCACAAAAAAAATGCAACTTCACTTCGCATTTTTTTACTATTCAACATCGTCCCACTTGTATAAATGCATTTTAAAACTAATTGTATGATGTGGTAAAGTAGGAAACTAGTATTTGATATGAGTGTAAAATTAATTTACACCGATAGCAAATGCTCCTTTAATTCTCTTAATGTTTATCCCTTTTATATTTGAAATTATATTTTTTAAAAGTATGTTTAATTCTTTAAGTTGTTTTTAACAAATGAATTCCTTATTCAAATGGATCGTTTGAATTTTTTGTTTGTTCATATGCATCTCATTTTAAAGTGTCTCGTAAGTGACATGGCTAGAAGTGGTTTTAAAACCAGATTATCGATTTTGGTTGGTCGTTTTCAACATCATCTTCATCATTAGAAGTAGTTGCAAAACCATTCAATGTGACAATTAGATGTCTTCACAATTATCTTAGTCGTAGTCCTAGCACGATGTTGAGCAATATGAATATAATGCTACATCATTTTATAAATAACAAAACGGAACTTTACAAATAATGCTTCCATGGAAAGAGTACAATGAGTATTAAACCCACCAAAAAAAGAAAATAACAAAGGGTGACGAACCAAAAATAAGTATCATATCTATTAATACAATCTAGTGAGTTACTAAATCATTCATAATAAAGTCAAGATCTCCCTTCTTCGTAGCTAAGAACCATTTTCATGAAATGCTCTTTATTGAGTCAACAACCTTTTACACATTCGGCTCTTTTGAAGAAAAAATGACGCCATTTCTCGTCTCTCATATTTTCCAAAGTGTTAGAATGTCAAATTTATACCAAACCCTTCCTTTCTTGGTCCAACATGATGAAGTGATTTTAACATGGTTTGTGCAGCTCCATTAAAAAAAACATGGTTTTGCGGCTACTTCTAATGATGATATGGTGTATGTTTGGTTGAATTGATTTTATTATGTTGGATATTTTCTCGTGGAATTGCTTTTGTCTCTATAATCGATTTTAAATTGAAGCTAAAATTTATAACTTTTAATTTCAAATGATTTTTTTGACTCAAAATTACTGTTCAACATAATTATACAAAGAGTTTCTCTATATCTATATGTATTAATTTTTGAACACGAAACATATACATGCATTTTGGAGTATATTTTATTTATTGAGAAATGCTAACAAGTGTCCTAAGAATGCTTGATAAGAAGTTTAAACTAATTTTTTATTTTTTATGATTTATGTATTCAGCACATTAAAACATCAAAAAACAACATTTTCGACATAAAATTATCAATTGTTTTGATTTTTAAATCCTTAACGAGAGCACTTGTTAGAGTTTAGGAAGACCTTTGTTTATTCCCCCTTTGCATCAAACACCACTCTTCCTAAAATACTCCATGTAATGCTCCTCGTTATTGATAATCCTTCGATTTTTTGTACTGCTATTTGTATTTTTAGATGGGTGTGGTTGACTGGTTGTTAGTAGTAAATGATGTATCCTAAATATCTTACTTGTGTCACGGATTCTGATGATCTTGGTAGATGGATGGATATGTTCTTTTTTTAGTGCAATGAAAGAATAAGCAGGAGTAGTATTTAATACTACTTGTCATTTTGACAAATTAAATTGTCTTTACAATATGCCGGTTAATAAATTTGTTTTATAATAGCGTTAACAACATTTTCTTTTAAACGTTTTTTTTAACATATTTTTTTTAATTGATTAAATTAATATGAGTTTTACACTTTAAAAATGCAGCTCATATAAAGTGGTGGAAAAAATAGTGTTGAAAAATGGATTTAAAATACAGTGTTGTTAACAATCTTCATTCCTTCTATACATTTTTAAAAGAAAAAAAAAGTGTTCTTTCTTGATCTCTAATTCACCAATCATGAATAAGAAAATACAGTGTATGGAATGTAAATAATCAAAATATTAGTACCTCACGTCATGCCTTAATTGTAGCAACTAACCAAAACAAGAATGGCAAGGAATCATGGCATGATATGCAACGTACTAGTATTTTGGTTCTTTACATGGAAGTCATAGTTAAATGCACAAGGATCCAGGAGTTGACTCTGAGGTGGGCGCTGGTTGGGTAGGTTCTTTCGATTTTCGCTGGGGTTAACTACTAAACTCCCAACTAGCTAACTAGGGATTTAATTTGAAAATGAAATAAATATTCTTTGTGCTTTCACACTCAGTCTTTGAACAGCATAATTTAATTATTTTCATTTAACTATTGTTTTTGAAATTTTAAAAAACTTCAATTTTAGATTTTTAGACAAAATATACGTTCAGGAAAAATAACACAGAAAGAAATGAGAAATTGGGAAAAAATATCATTAAGGAGGCAAAACTCAAACTTCTGCTAAACAAATTAAGACCACTCACAACTTGATTGCTGCATTGCTCTACATTAAGAGAAAGTAAGTTTTATGCGTTTTCGAAGGCTACACCAATTTGATTTAATTTGGATATAGCCATGATAAAATTTATTTTTAGTATTCCCTCCATCTCACATCAGGTGTTTAATTTGAGTTTTACCTGGTTACGAAGAAAATGTTTAATAGTGTTATTTTAAAGGTAAAATATGTACTCTCTATCTCAAAATATAAACAAAAATTAGTCGACAAAAATTAATGTATTTAGTCCATTTGTATCAAATACATCATCTTATGTTAACCTATTTTTGCTTGTATTTTGGGATGGTTTAAATATTATTTACTAAAACACGCGTATTAATTATAGTTAATGAAGTAGTTATAAATAATTGAAATGCAATAAATAAATGTATGCTAATGGAAGAAAAAAATGTTGTATTGATATTATAAAAGAGACAAATAATTTGAGATAAGGATCAATAGAAAAGAGACACTTAATATGAGACTCACAGAGTATCAATCAAGTGAGGTAGTGTTCCTCAAGTTCAAAAAATCAAGTGAGATAGGGTTAGTATCTAAAAAGAGTGCTAGCAATACTCTCTTTTTAAATGAATCTTATCTCTATTGTCTAAAAATTTGGTGAGACCTTCGATATGTGATTTTTGAATTTTAGTTAAGTAATTAATGTAAGAGAAATGCTAAATAGTGTCTTAAGACATTTGTTAAAGAAACTAAATTAAAAATATAATTTTGGGAATTGGTAAGAAAATGCATATTCAACTTTTTGAATGTTTAAAAATTGTTTAGTTTCAATATAAAGTTTTTACTTTTTGCTTTCTTAACAAGTGTGATTATGACACTTGTTAACATGATCATTATTGTAAGCAACAATTATATCTAATATTTTCCTTAAAAAAATCTCTTGTATCTAATACAATGTTCCTTCTGATTCTATATATAAACAAAAATTTAGTCAACAAAAATTGATATATTTGGTTCAAACTTTTGCTATATATTGGACCAGAAGAAGTAATAACCATTCGAGACCCACCCACCCACCATTTGCCAATTTGGTTTTAGCACGTACTAGTACATATATTGCTCATGTCATGTGACATTGATAACCATGGGAAATGGACATTACTATTAGAGTTTGACTTGGGTGCCTTTAAGTTTGATAATTTTGATGACTTTATCTCTATATATTTCCTAATCTTTTATTCTTTCTCATTATTTTTTTTTAATAGTTTATCTATAAATTAAATACATTAAAGTTGCAAAAACTCAAAGTCATCCAAATATTTTCTCTTAGAAATGTGGTAACTTTACTATTAGAGCTTCAATTGGGTACTTTGAAATGTGGTAACTTTCGTGTATTTAGAAGATGAATGAATGATTAAAATAAATTATTTAGATGGGAGTGAATGATTGCATGAAAATCACCGAACTCAAATCGCTCAAGTGAACCCTGCTGTTAAAAAGAGGATGAATATATGGCGGTGGCTAAGTCATAATTAGTTGGTAGTTAAGGTATGAACAAAACATAGGTGCATTAGCTTTTCCTTATGAGTATTTTATATGAAAACTTTAAGAAGACACTAAAGTAAATAAACCTAAGTTTTGTCCTCAATGTATTATTCTCTAAAATTCGAGTCGAAGTGCAAAGTTTCTTTCTAATAGATATATTTTGACCGGATATAATATGAATAATCTTAATGACATGATTTATGATTTTATTTCATCACATGGATTTTAGTCTTCCTAATTTAAATTTTCTTTTAAGTCATATTTAGAGACAATGTGTTATCTGTAACCGTACAATAATTAGTTACGGACAATTTATTTTATGATTTTTTTCTTTAAATTTATGTTAATTTTACTTGTCAACAAAGAATATAAGATATTGTAATAAAAAATAAAATATTTTTAAAGCTAAGAGTTGCCTATATTTTTTGAAACAATAAAGGTTTTAAAATACTCTGTTCACTATGTGTACTCATCATCAAAGCAATGACATACGGTGGGTTCTGACACAATCTTCCCTTTTTTTTTGGTAAAAAAAGATGCAACATAGACATATTTGAGATTATATAATCGTAAATTTATATTTTAAATTTGGATTATATAATCTGAAACAAAAACGATAGTAAAATAAGAATTTCTAAAGCCATGCAAAAAGTGAGTAGGGTGGAAAAACAAAATTTCTAAAGATTTTATACTTGCTACAAAATGGAACCAACCAAGAAAAATAGCAAAGATTTAGAAAGTACCAATTCTGATGGGTCACTATATTCCATTATGAGTTTGTTAGAGAGAGAATATTCAAGAAGTTACTGGTGTGTTAGAGTTAGTTGTAGTGGGACAATGTCTCACTCAAATTGTTTTGTTGTCCTGTTTTCCATTTGTGTGTGCAGGACCTCACATTTTGATACTTACTTCCCTCTCTGAAGAGTTTGTTTATACTACTATGTTAAAAGGGAGCACAAGTAGAAATTTAAAGAGAGAAAAATGAAAAAGAAAATAAAAGTAAAGAAGTTTTGTTTGCAATCAATATTTTATATTTGGAGTAAAAGTTTTTTTTTTGGGTAGATTATTTGGAGTGAAAGTTATCAAATACTTGGCGGTTTTTCCCTTCCAACTCTCTCTGATTTTTATTAATTTTTTAATTATAGAAGTATGAATAAAAGAAAAAAGATGACATATATTATTGTAATGATGTCCTCTACAATCACAAGATTATGGACAAAAGAGTTTAAACTTTAACAAAGTCACTTTCTGTGATGAGTCAAGTATGATACTTCAATTCTGGCTGTTTCTTTTGGTGTTTAAACTACAAAACAAACCAATTTACCTTATCATGCATGCTTACGTATTCATAATATATACGGTTAATTTATTAATTTAATCAAATAATATTTGTTTACTTTTGTAACTACTAAGTACTAACTAGTCCCCTGTACAATGATAATAAAGCTTTGTTTGATTGATAATAACAAATAACTGATATTAGATGAACTTATAAGTTTTTTTTTATTAGATGAACTTATAAGTTATAACAGATAAGTTAGTTGATAGGTGAGAACAAAAAGATTAATAGATTAAATTTGTGTATTTGATAAAATTAACGGTTGAACTTAATAATAAATATGAAAAGGCAACCGTTTAAAATAAAATAAAATATGAAAAGACAAAAATATATTTTTAATTGATAGTTTTTTCAATTATAATGATGGTAACATTAAGAGGAAAAATTTATAAGCTTTTTTTTTTGAAAGATGGAAAAAATTATAAGTAATAAACTACTTGAATTAGCTTTTAAGAAAACATTATAAGTTAGTAAAAAAATATAAGTTTGTGAAGAAATTATCAAGTAAATTTTTGTAGTTTTTCACCTTCTTTTTATCATACCCTAATTTTAATCTATTAATAAATTCTTATTGTTTACATACACTCTATCTCTTTCCAAAAAAATCAATCTTATCATGGAACCACTATTATAGGGAATCAAATTTAGTTTCATGGAAGTTTAAATTTGCATCTAACAAAAAAAAAATTGTTTCAAAAATAAAAACAAACTTTGTTTAAAAAAACTATTTTAAGTTTTATTGAATAACAGTAAATTGACATATTATACTCTTAAACTATCAAAATTATGGTTAAATATAACCAATTTTTTTTACTTAATCGACATTTAAAAGGAATGGAAGTAACATATGAATTATGAAGTATTGTTTTAACAAAGACAAATATTTTAAAATAAGTGTCATATTCTCTTAAATCCATTTGAATTTGTTTGATGGTGTTAGCTTATGACTTTGAAGTATGCTTCTCTTAAATCGAGTCAATTTTAGTGGACTAGTTTAACTTATTCAAAAATTAACTGTTATATTATCTTTTTTATAATTGTAATATTAATTATGTTATTTCAAGTTTATCGTATTAATATTATATATCACTCTATTTTTTTTAAAGCCAAATGGTAAATAACAATGAAGAAATAGAGATGATATCAAGTTAAGCATAAAGTGTGTCTACGAAGGAACAAAAGATCTCAACTTACAAGAAAAAACATAAAAACCAACAAGTGACATTATCATAAAATAACCAATACAAAGAGATGGATTACTCCATCAAACATGAAAATCAAAAGCTAAATTAGACATGTACACCTTAAACCACCACTATGAATGAAAGTTTCATCAAGTCAACAATCTAAACAATAGACGACTCTATATTATGAAAATGTATAAGTTTTTTTCTTTTTAAAGTACAAAGTAAATGACAAACAAAAATTTACATTAGTAATTTGGCGTGCATGATTGTTAATATAATAGTATGAAAATACTCATGCACCAATGAATCGATGAAAAATGCAATATTTCAACATGTAATTACAACTTGATGCTGACTCATATGAACGTATAGAAAATTGTTTTAGCAGTAACATAGAAGATTGCTTTGCATGATGAATAGTTTAAGCCTTAATTACGGCTTTATTAAGCCTCAAGTCTTGATACTTTTGTTAATGTAAGTGATCTTTGATATATATTTCACATAGAAATAAGCGAATGAAATTCGAAGATTAATAGTTTAATGAAACTAAAAATGACAGCAATACATTCTTTAACCTACACTTTTCAATACATTATGTTTTATTGATTAAAATGCACGTAGGTTTCGCCAATAGTATATGAAATTTAGGGTTATCTTAAACACTTCGAAAACCTTATATTAGGGGTTTCAATTTAACCGGACTAAACTCTGGCAAAACTGGGAACTTTGTGTTGTAGGTTTGCTTGCACAAGACCCATAGCCAACTTTGTATAAGATCCACATATATTATTAGGACTTATAATCAGAGAGAATGTATTGAAAATGTGTTTCAAAATAATGTAATCTAACACTCAAGAGAATTTCGATTTTTGTCACAAAACAAACGGCAAAGTTGGAAGAAGACAATCACAAGTGTTTCAAGCCTATGACAGACTGAGAATTTTCTTCCATACACCCTGGAAGGACGGCAACAAATGCACCCCGTTGGGGTCCCCTTCACTCATCCTTTTCATCTCTCACTTTCATCTTTCTCCATTAATTAATAAAATTTCTTATTAACAAAAATTGACCCAGTCTTGTGACTTTCATAGTGAATCAGTGATGCAATGCAATTGTTTTGACGTTTAATATGTGGAAAGCCCATTTTAGAGGCACGGGAAAAAAATGCTTAGAGCTAGATTTCAACTACATCAACTAATTAAATAATAAAGTGACAAACAGTTTAAGCAAATCGGCCTAGGGATGGCAAAATTATTGATTCACTCTAATTCGAGGGTAGAGAAGCCTCCTAGGAATAAGATAAGAAGAAAAACTAATTTTTCATTGAGTCTTGTTAACAAGTGCTCTAAGGACACTCTTTAAGGTTTTCAAATTAAGAAATTATTCCTTAAAAAAGTTTAACACTTCAATTTCCAATGCATTGATGCACAATTTTTCATAAAAATTTACTATTTCAAGTCCTTAAAGAGTGCCCTTAGGACACTCGTTAACATTTCCCCTTTTCATTTTATAATGATTGCATCGGTCTAAAAGATCGTAAAGGGATATGCCATAGCAGAATTAATAATAAAGTTGTTGTGAACTCAAACTCAAATCAAACAAAGAATAATGTTATCTGGGATAACCAATTTGACCTATGTCTGTGTAGAGATTAACTCTTCAATCCACTCTGAAGAAGTCTTTAATAAAGAGATAAAAAAAAAGTTACAAGAAATTATATTTAGGTGTTCTCTAAGAATGAACCCTAATTTCTACCACTTTTCCACTCTATTCCCTAAAACAATAGAGTTGCAAAGTTATTAAGAAGTTATTCCCAATTGCTTTTCAAAGAAAGTCCCCAATTTCTCTATTTTACTTTCTTAACTCACTCAAGAATAATGATCACTACTCCAAGGTGTTTACGAAGCATTCCCCAACCATAGATTCTCACCTAAAAGCATTCAAATGTTACCTTAATTAAAACTTTCCTATTTTAGTCACACAATATATACAACAAAAAATGAAAGAATGTAGATTGAGATTAAAATATCCAATACAAAAAAACTCTACACTACCACAATTTTTTTTCTTCTCCTAATTGCACATTTCATGTATCAAAGATTGATTACACATTAATAGACGACAAACATGTAACAAGCTGCATCGTTAAGTCTTTTTGAATGGCAAAGTCAATCATTGTAAATACAACATTCATAGATCTAGGGTACATGACATTAAGTGCATGACCCTTTGTACTTTATGTAGAAGGTCAACAACCTCTGGTGTTAGGAAACCAAAAGTTTCAAAAGCAAATAGTATAAAAGCGTGTTGATTGTCATAACACACTTTCTCATGTTTGACCACCTTGCTTGATGCAACTTTTAGGGCTGTCTGTTCTATTGTAAAAGCTCCAACCACTAATCTCACAAGTGATGAAACCTCGGCCAAGTCCACACATGCAAGTTTTCCTCCTGCCGATTCGTACACCATAACATCTGCAGACCTAGGTGTCGATCTTCTATCTAGCGAGTCAGTCAGGAAGTTCGCATACGCCTCCTTCTTCATTGATACTCTTGTCCGCCTGAATATAAGAAAAGACATCCCTAACAAAGTCATGTATGTACTTAAAGGTAGGAAGCTTCTTAATTACTTTGAACTGCAAGCTCTCCAAAAGTATCAAGGCACGCCTTACGACAAACATGACACACCTCATCAAAAGAAAATAGTGAAATCATAAGACGATATCTAAGAATAGCACGGTACTCCACCGATAACATGTTGACCTAACCCATCAATAAGGATAGGTAGAAGAAAATTCTGAGCATGTGTTGCTTGCAAACACCCTAAATTTGCCTTATGTCTAGTGGTCATGTCAAACTTAACTTGCATATCTTAAACATCTTTACTAAAAAGGGCATTCGCCAAAACATGTTATTTTTTTGTGAAAGACAATGTTCTTGCAAATACAACTACTATCATCAAAATCTAAAATCATACCACGAAGACCCTCCAAATCATTATCAAAATTCAAGTCTGAATTTAAATAGTTTAATTGATTTAAACTATAAGATTTAAAATAGTTGGACGGTCCGAATTCAAACTCCTACAAGGAATCTAACAAGTAGTTTTATCAACTTAATATATATGTTTTGGATGAGTTGAGATCCTCTCTATTTACAATTCTCTTAATTTCCTACATTTGAAAAGATAAAGACACAAAAAATCTTGAAAATAGTATACACTAACTAATGAAGGTGAGAACCATTTATTGAAAGCATTCACTATTTGTTTTTTTTTTGTTTATCTCTCTTCAAATTGTATACTTAATTTACCTTAACGAATGGAAGGATCTTTACTCGTTTCGGATACATTTCACCTCATTCATGTATGGTGGGGTCTCATCACGATGATGCGGGGTCTACAATTTAGCGGTGAAGGATGAACGTGCATTGTCAATTACGTGGTTAAGTGAAATATGGAAAGGGAATGTCTTGTAAGTCGAGTCAAGATAAAAATATCAAAAAATGGGGACATATTATTGACGTGGATTTGATTCTTTTTGGATAAATGCACTTCATCTCACCCACAGTTTTCGCATACAGTCCGCAGATTGAAGCTTACATAGTTGAATTATTAAGAATCTTCTTTTCTTGCATTCTTTTTGTTAATCTGCTCTTAATACTGTGGACGGAATTGCACCATGATTAACCTTTACTTTGTTTAAACTTCAATATATAATTATAATGTTATACAGATAACAGAATATTTCGTCTGTAGAGGGTTGCTTCCCCAACGATTACATTTAAATTCAAACAATTAACTTGTCACTTAGCAAACAAATGGGTGCAATGAATGATTGAACTAAAAAACAGCAGTAGGATTATAATACTTTTTTTTATAAAAAAAAAAAAAAAAGAGGATTAGAATCTTAACTCTGTATATGTAATTAGTTTCACTTTTTTTGCTCAATTGATGTTAACTCAAATACTTTTATATTTAGTTTCTCAATTTGGGCCACTAGGACAAGGGTTAGTGACTTAGTGTCCCTTTTCGTTTAACATTTTCTTCTATATAAGGAATGCACCACGACACATAAGAGAAATGGAAGAGTAATGAGTGATTTTGTGATATAATAAAATGAATCAATGGGACGGACTATAGTTGAATTGAAATCATATATACAAGCTCTTGGTTAAAATTCTTTTGTACCAAGATTTGAGCTTTCATCAACTTGAATAAACACATCTCGGACTTAAAGTTTATATTTTACAACTTTACATGATTTGAACTAATTACTGTTAAATCCCATGTTTGGTTTCTTATCTTTATTTAAGGTTTTAAGTTGACTTTCTCGTTTAAATAATTTTAAGTTGGTTTTTTACATACATTATTTATATGGATATGTATAAGTTTTTCATTTTCGTCAAATTTCGAGTTAGTTCTGCCTAAAACATCTATGTGACACCCCAAAAGTTATCCAGGTGTGCGTTTTTACTAGCTAGCCACATGAATGTTTTAAACAGAAATTTGGTAACATAAATACATAATAGACGAATTTAAAACTTTTCAATACTTAAAGGACCAATTTAATATAAATAAATAAGGAGCCAAACATAATATTTAACCACTTATTAACAACCCAAATATTAATGTTCACGGGCTTGAACCAAATTGAGTTTGAACACACAAGTTTATGCCGCATGAACTAAATTTGACTTAACTTGACCTATTTTTAGCCCAAGTTGTAATAAATTAAGGATCTATTTAAGAATTTAGAGGAGATAAGAGTATAGAGAAAGACATAAAGCTGCAAACTTTCTAACCTTCTTGCTTTTATTTGATGGCGTTGGTTAGTTGGACTTTTTAATATATATACCTATAAAAGTAAAATTTATGATCAATATATTTTTTATTTTTAAACCCTTCAAAAAAAAATTCCAATATAATTTTTGAATTACCTCATTTTAAAAAGATTTTGTATTACGAAAAAGTGTAAACTTTTCCATTCAAGTTAGGAGATTTTCCTTTCTTCAATTTCTCTTTTCTCAATTATTTTATCCAAAGTCCTTCATTTTTCTTCCCTCGTAAATTCTCAAACTGAACCTAAAAGTTTTGTGGCCCAAAAAAATAGTCCTTAATTTTTTAACGAAGGGAATAGCCTCCTTAATTATCAATGTCACCTCAATTCAAATCAAATACAAAATCCAATTATAGAAAGCCATGTTCTTGTTTGTCATATTTTTTGTGGTGATAATTTTATATTTCAATTTTGTAATAAAAAAAGTTAAACTTCAACTTAATAATCAAATTTTGTCAAAAAAAATAAATTAATAATCAATGTTTTCCCTAAAAAATAACTTAATAGTCAATGTTTTGAATTTAATATAAATTTGAGGTGGTCAATTTTTAAATGCATTAAACAAGGAAGCAAGATTATGTTTAAGAATATGTTTTTTAATCAATTCTTTAATCAAATCGAAGTTTTCATTGTTGTTTAATTAATACTAGTTATTGATTAATCCGCATGACAAAATTTGTTGATTGTATGGTAAGAATATTTTAAGAATCTTCACCAATTTTGTTCTTTAATTTTATAGACATGATTAGATTATTGTAAAAACTTTTACTACAAAATTTTAGAGTTTTTGAATGAGTGACGAATTAATTGTGAATTGAAGGTGAAGTATATTTCTCTTCCCATCAATTACCATGGGTGGCGGCTTAGCCCATTTACCATATTGGGCATAGGTTAAGTGTTTCTTTTCTATTTATTTGTTAGCTCTGTACAGGCAATTTTTGTAAATATTGGCTTAACTCTGTTGTCCTTCCCTTAGTGCGTTTTGTGCTAAGGAAGGCTCCTTTTGTGGAGGTAATATAATTCATTTTAGCTTCTTCAAAAAAAAAATTGTGAATTGTTTAAGAAATTCACAACTACGAGAAATAAAATTTATAATTAATTTGTCACTTATTTAAAAACTCAAGAGTTAAGTGGCGGAGGTTTTTATGATTTTATAAGCACGCTAGCAAAATTAGAGAATTAAATTTAATCTATGAGTATGTGTTTATTTGGAATGAAATTGTAACTTTTTATGTTTTGGTTGAAAAATCAAAATAATCGGTGTATTCAAAATGATATGAAACTTTGTAGATCGTATCTCTGTATTTTTATAGTGGTGTCGGTAAAAACCAACACAAAATTTAATTTTTAGGTTGAGATTTATGTTTTTTATTCTAAGTTATTTGCGCTTTAGAAATTAATAATTAATTTGTTCATCGTAAAATTCTAATTTCATGTAGGAAGTCATATTTTAACGTCCTAAACATGTCCACAAAAAATCATGAAAAAAACTCAACTTTAGGTCACTTTTTTGGAGTTTATGTTTGCAAAAATTAATATGAGGTAAAAATTATGAAGAATCTCAAATTATAGAGATAGAATTTATGTTTTTTTTTCTAACATAGTCATCTTTCAACTTTGCACATATTATAAGATCAATTTGAATGATTAACCCTTGAAATAATTAATTACTCAAACAATTGCAAATGTTTTGAAATTGGTTCTTCCTCATATTATTGTAAAATTACAAAGTGCTTTTGTGGTGAGACAATTAATCAGCAATAATGTATTACTGCTTTGGAAACTTTTCATTATATAAGGAAAAAGATCAAGGCAAGAAGGAATGTGTGAGATAAAAGTTGGATACTTTAGTGTATGAATTTTTCTCAAAAATGGAAAAGCTTGAATTTTAATTGTATTGCTACGATGTCTCTGTTTTAATTAATGGAAATTTTTTTCATAAGATTTATCCTTGAGGAATGCTAGCAACACTCTCTTTTGAGCACTCTCTCTAACACTCACTCTTTTATTAGGTGAAATCAATGTGGGACCTACACTTTGGAAATAGAACCCACATATGGTGGTGGGACATACAATGATTTTACCCAATAAAAGAGTGAGTGCTAGAGAGAGTGCTCAAAAGAAAGTGTTGCTAGCATTCCTCTTTATCCTTAGTCTGGTCTTCATCAATAGGATCATTTATCTCTTTATTTATCTTATGTGTCAATCTATTTTTCGGTCTTCTTAATAAGGCACATGAAGAAATGTTCTTCATTGAATTCAAATTTTGAGATGGTAACTTTATTTTATTTAGATGATAGTCTTCTTTTTTGTTGGATTTCTCTTCAAGACGGACCATTCAAAGAGTCCTTAATACAACAATGATCAAGCTTTATCCTACTAAGTATTGTCGGCTACAACCCACTTGGATTGGCTTAGTCGTATTGACTCGGGACTTGGGAGTGTGCTCCTCCTCAAGGTCTCAGGTTCGATTCCCTCTGGTGTCAATTTGGATGGGCTAATTTAGCTTCTTAAAAAGAAAGTGTTGTCGGCTACACGGATCAAATTACGTCATTGTGTTTTATCATAAATCATATTTGGACAAAGAGTCCACTTTTTTTAAGAATAAAAAATGGATTATATTAACAAACACTGAGTCGTTCCTTAGCACAAGGTGTACTAAAGAGACCACTCAAAAAGAAATATAAAGTCAATCAATTACAACCAAAAACAAAGCATGACTAGCTGATACCCAAACATGTTAACGGGTCCGACCACCATCTCTGTCTACCGTACACAAAAATGGTGCTATGAGCCTTCAACCACCAATAAGAATGATACTTAACTTTTTTCAAAAGCTCAAACAGGGAGCATTGGGAATTATTAAATAACATGTTATTTCTATCAGTCCATATTAACCAGACGCACAAAAGCCACATCAACTGGAGGAAATATCAACAAGCTTTCATGCCACCTAAGTAATGAGTAAACTGAAAGAAATGCTCGTGAAGACTTGGAGGATCCACGCTTGAAACACCTAGCCAGGATTAGACCATCTGCCAAAGCGGTGCATAAGAATCACACTGTAAAAAGAGGTGAGATGCCGTCTCAGCCTGGCCGCAAACGGTTGAACAGATAGTTGCCTCGGAAGATAAAACATTGTGATTCAATAAATTAGACTTTGTAGGCAACCTGTCACGAAGAAGTCTCCAAGCTAGAATAGAAACCTTCAAAGACACCTTTTTATGCCAAATAAGGTTGTCAAAAGCACCCACCGTCGCCGAGTCTTGAGAGGTTAGAAGCTGACAAAGAGTCCTTAATACTCATCAATATTCTTTTGATCAACTTATCAATTTAAATAAATTAGAAATCTTTTTCAACTAAAATGTACTTGTTGATTGTAAATTCTTGTTCTAAAGTTGGAATCAAATTAAGGTTGTTGAGTTTTATTCAAAGTATCTTAGGCTACTTGATTTTGTTGGTAGGTCTAAGCATTATTTATTTTTGTCCAAGGTAGAATGTGGAAAAGAAGAAATGTTGGAAATATTTTTTTATCAACTTCAAGACTAAATTTTTTTTTATCAAAAAAGTTGTTCAAGCAAGCAATTTCTATGTGATGAGTTATTTTCTACTTCCTATGAGTTTATGCGAGCATATTTTAAATATTATTAGTAAGTGTTGGTGGGGTATGAAAAAGGTGAACTTATAAGTCATTGGATTAATTTTATTTTTTTTGGTAAGCAAGGAGTAAGGACAGACATCGGGAGGAAACATCGACATACCAACTAGGTTGGCATCCAAGAAACCTCCGTCCTATGCCGCCAAACTCTAAAATTTTATTAAAAAAAGGAAAAATATATACAAGAAGAGGGAGGACTAGGCCAAAACCCTCAGAAGAAAAACAAACATAAAATGTTGAAATAAACTACTACAGACTAAGAAAATCTGTAATTAGGCAAACCAACTCTATCACGAAGAAATCCATATGCAACTGCGATCCATGTGAAGGGTGGTATTATTTTCATGTAAAATATCATGAAGGCTTCCAATACAAGACTAAACCATATTCCTATCCAATCGGCCCCGTGGAGCGGGTCTTGTAAGGTGGTTTACCGTCGAACTGGTGTTTCTTTAACATTTGCTTATGCTTTTTGGATAGCACGGGAACGAATGGAGTCTCTGAAGAACGTTTATCATAATCCTTAATTTTCTGCCAAAGATCAAGATCATGTTGAATTCGAGGATTAGTATGTGTCATTCCTTCCTCTCGGACAATTCGGTTGCTGTTTGTATCCTCCAGTTCTGCACCGTCGTTGTTAACAAATTGAGCAGTTGGTGAGACCTCCCTGTTAACAATGTCGACATCAGTGTATGTACCTTCAGTGATATGCGCAGCTAGTGTGTCTGCAGTCGCTGATGTAGTGTCTACTAGGCCATCATCAATAGGCTCCTCCTGCACGTTAACATGTTCCAAAGGGGAACCAGCAGCCACCGAAGATGTAACAGTCGGGATAGTGTTGTTCCCTTCAGGAGATAGTTCGGCATCCTGTGATTCAGTTGTCGCCAACGTCAATAAAGGCTCTGTTGTAGGCAATACACGTTGTGGTACCTCATCCGTAACGTCTTGCACCAAAACTAAAGGAATTTTCAGCAATATTCTTAGTCAACAGAGGCTGCTCTGTAGGGGGTGGGTCGGCCAATGCTTCAAACACGTTAGAAGAACCAATCCCCGAAGGATTGGTGCGATGAGGAACCCATTCTTTTCTCTTAACTGAAACCTTCTGTTTCCCTTTGTCAATTGCTGGTGTCTCCACGATTTCTTTCCTTGGGTACAACCACCGACAACTAGATAAATTGTGCCCAATATTCTGACAGTGTGTGCAGAATTCCGGCACCCGCTCATAAACCACTTCGACAGGAAAGGAGAAACCCTCCCACTCCACCAATATTTTATAAAAAATTCTCTTTGCACAATCCAAATCGACCAAGATTCTGGCGTAGTGACCGTACAACCGTTTCGTAGTCGCATTATCAATAACCAATGGCGTTCCCACTTTCACGAAGAGTTCTCTCCATCCAATATTCCTGTGGGAGCTCCATTAGGCGAATCCATACTTGAGCATGAGTGTTTTTCTGTTTGTGCATATTAAAGTCACGAGTTCATTCAAAAAGGCGCAAAACACCTGACTTCAAATTAATTGTTCCCATCGCCCACACTGAGCGCATATCAGATTCAAAAGCGAAAAAAAATTCAAAATAACCTCGTCCAAGAGACATCAGCGACCATGAGGTAGAGGTCTCCATTGTTTATGAATTTTTTGATGAATTTCAGCTGAGGAGCATGGCTTATCCCCTTTGTTTAAGACCAATCTCCCTCGGAGATTACGCTTACAGTAGTCAATACCTTTTTCATACACCGTCTGAGAGATACAGATACTGACCAAGTCCCCTCGGATATTAGGCTGCGGCAATTCAGGTTCATTCGAAGCAGGAGATGAGTTCGACGATGACAACACTTGGGCAAAGGATGGAGCAGGATCTCGCACAGGAGGAGCCTGTCACGCCACAAAAGGTTGAGTCGCAGCAGGAATTGGCACGGTTGGAGTGGCAAACTCAGCCTGCCAATCGAACGGCATGACCGCTTAGAGGTTCAAAAAGACGAACAGTTTGTAGAGAAGAATCAACACCAGACACGTGATCCCAATACAATTTTAAATTTGCAAGTACAAGGAAAAAGTTGGTGATGTTGCTAACTTACGTAAGCCAATTGGATTGGTGTTGAATTTTTGTAAAAGATTGAAATGGTTTCTTTAGAGTAATCAACAATAAGCACAGTCAGAAGGAAATCAATTGGATACTTGGATTAGGCAAGCTATAACGGTGAACAATGGAGGGGCGACGCTCATGCTAGGCAAACCCTAACAGAGCGTGGAAGAAACCCTAGGAGACATTATGTAAGAAAAAAAAGGAAGATGCATGGGATGAGCTTTAGGATATTCCACGATTTTAACCTTGAAACATTGTTTAAACAAGGGTGGCGTGTTATGAATAATGACAATTTTATGATTGTAAAATGTTTGGAAACAATTTATTTTTTTGGGTGTAATTTTTTGACAACTTCAATTGGTTACTGTGCAAATTATACTTGGAGAAACATTTTGCAAGCTCATGCATATGTTATCGAGAAAGGTAGTATTTGGAGAGCATAGAATTGTCATCTAATTCATACATTGGAGGAAAATTGACTTCTTTATCAACATGGTCGCAAAAAGTGGTCTCCAAAACCTCTTAAATGTGAATATGTAATATTATGTTTATCTCGAATCTCACACATCACGATATTCAATGTTCGAATGCTCCTTTAATTAATGTAATATTATCCTTTTGAATGTCTTAAAACAGAAGAGACATTGATGCGACTACTGTTGTTCAAAAGACACAAAAGTTTATTGTTATTTTTTTGTTGTTAACACTCTGATTTTCATTATATATATTGCTTCATGCATGTCAGGCACATGGACTGTGTCGCTAACCAAACTGTCCATCATCTAAATATGTTATTTATGATTTGAATTGCTTGTAAATTGAAGATACTGTATCCTATCTTAACCTTTAATTTATTGTCGTCTTTCGTTAATAAAATTATTTTTCATGTGAGTAAAATAAAGTAAATGGAGACATCCTCATTTAGAAGAGGGAAAACAAACAAAAAATTGGACTGGATATATCTCATTAGGAGTTGTGTAGACTTTTATGGAATGTGCTAGAGAAGTCGCAATTCCTCTCATGATTTACTTTTCTTAATTTTAATTTTTAAAGCGAAATGTTATCGAAAGCCTTCAGAGCACTTTTAAGACCTTTAAATGTAGTAATTTTTTTTGAAAATTTTGTAATGAAAGCATTGGAAATTGAAACATTTGAATTTTTTTATGGAATAATTTCTTCTTCTGGAAATGCTTAAAGAGTCTCCCGGAGACATTCGTTAACGAGACTCATTTTTAAAATATATTCCTATGTTTCTTTTTAATTGTCACATTTTGACTTTTACATAAACTAAGATAATAAATACTTTTAATACATCCTTAAAAAAAATAAAATACTTTTAATACAATAATTTATCTTTTTTCAATAATAACTTTAATAATTTAATACCTCATTTCATATACTCCCTCCATCCTATTTATACAAAAATTTTGATTTTTTTAAATTCATTGAGTAATAAATGTATCTTGTAATGAATACATATCAAATACATCATTTATGCAATGAATAAAAAAAGTCAAATATTTCTTATATATAGAACCGAAAGTAGTATTTATTTATTTTTGTAATAAATATTTAAGGGTAATATAGATCAAACAATATTTAATAATATATTAAACTTTAAAAATGACAGTTAATTTAAAACAAAATTTTATACAGAAGCGATAATTATAAAGGAATGGAGAGAGTGCTGTGTAATATAATATGCAACGATGTCAAACTTTTTACATACTTTTAAAATCAACAATTTTTCATTTATCGATTCAGCATGGTAATTGTTAGAGTCCTGTAATTGTTAGAGTCCTTGAGAGAAAAAAAATAAATGGTCATGTTAGCCGGTACCTCCAAAGCATTGGTTAAAAAAATAAAAAATAAATAAATTTAAATTAATTTTTTTTTTTAGACATTTAACAAGTTGACTGTACAAGTTTCAACGGCACCAGTTAACATTACTCAAAAATAAATCATAAACATTGCACGCAATAAATCAACATCCCATATAAATTCGGGATGATTCTGCAAGCAGGAGATTAATTAGCCATCAATTTCAGAAATAGAGAAAATAGAGAGATGTTACTTGGACCCACCGCGGCGTTTGTCTGATTCCGGTGACAAATCATCGTCGCTGTCGGTCCCACATTTCATGAGTCTTAATTTGGTTATTTTGAATAATTTTTACTCGTCCCTTTTTATTTTATAAATATTTTTTACTTATTTTTTAGATATCAAACCCTTTTCTAATATTCTGTCAAAAAATAACCCTTTTCTAATATCAATATTAATATGTTACAAAAATAGAGTAATGAGTTATGTAAATCTTCTTAAAATAATTTGTATAATTTTTAAAATGTAAAATAATTTTTTAATATGCATTTAATCATGTACCTGTTTTTAAATTATAAAATATTTTAGACCTCTTTAACGAAAAAAAATGAAATTGTTATGATAATCCATCGATCATGATAAATGACTTATTTGATCATTTTATACATGAAAAAATATTGTATTGATGAAAGAGTGAGAATAATAATTTTTCTAAATTATTCTTATCAATTATTGGTGTAATTGTAAAAAAAAACGTATTGATATTTTATAAAAAAAGAAAAAGTGTTGATGTAATTATCATTGTTATAGAAGCAATTCCGTGGTCGAGATGTCTCAACGGTTCAATGCCTAGTTTGGTCGTTTTTTTGTGTTAATTAGTGTGCTTTCGTTTAAATTATGAATATTTTCCCTACAATAAAAAATTTCTGGCTCCGCCATTGGATGTAAAGTCTATATGTAACTCAAGAGAGATGCAAACATTATTAAATCGAGTATACAATTAAGAAAAAATAGTTGACTTAATTACACCGTTGATCACCTTATCTTATTTTATCATATCACACTCAAAGAAACAATCTACTTATTATTCAAAAAAAAAAATCTACTTTAAAATTAAACTTTTTACTTTCTCAATTTTTTTATTCATAGTAGTTTTCATCCCACACATATTTTTGACCCAAAAAAGTGTTTTCTTTCGGCAATAAAGCACAATCCCTTGAACTAAAAACCACCATGTAAGAAAAATCTAGGCCGGGGATCAAAATTGTAAAAAAGAAGTGCATTTAATAGAAGGATAATTTTAGGAAGAAAATGAACATTATTGACTAATTTATTTTTTTAGGGAATTATTGACTAATTTATGATAAAATCTTATTCAATTCTTGTATTTTTTATTACTAGTAAAAATATTTTATAAATCAAAAGTTACATATAAGAAGAATGTTATACATCAACAATGAGTTAATTTAAATGGTAAGATATTTAAACCCTTAAATAAGTGATCATAATTCAATCGAAGATTTCTATTCATTATTAAATGGTGATGAAAATTTAATATCCATAACACAGTATCAAGAATGATTTGGCACATTTCTACGATCATAATGTAGAAATTAAGTTTTTACTCGTAAAAAGCTCGACACATTTTTGTCTTTTTTCTAACTCAAGAAAAAGAATTTGTCAAAAAAAGTTATTAGATTCTCCGAAATTTCAATTATTATGATTATGGTAAAATGACTTAACTGGCCTCGTTCCTCCCACTATATAATAAAACAAAACCCATACTTCATTTCATATAATATATTCTGTATTTTCATTCTTGATGCTCTGTTCTTGTCATAACAAAAAATAAAGAGCTAAATTTTGAGCAAATAACTAAACATGTTGGGTGTGTTCAGCAGCTCCGTCGTGTCCCCGCCAGATGAGCTAGTTGCAGCTGGCAGCCGAACACCGTCGCCAAAGACAACGGCGACGGCACTGTTGAAGCGTTTCTCTGATAGCAACGGTGGTTCAACAGTGTCAGTGGAAGTCGGAGATCAAGTCCGGTTTGCATATACACATCAGAACGAGTCGTCGTTACAACCCAGGTAATTAAACACTCACCTAAACGACGTCGTTGGGTTCAATATCAATGCTTGTTGATTACTTTTTTTAATTGACCAAAAACAGAAAGGGTATGTATATAAGTTCATAATAATTGACATGATCCCAAACGCTACGTGTATGTCTAGAACTTGTGTTTGGTTGTCATGATTTCAGATCCTTTTTTTTTTTTTTGGCGTTGTTAAGAATCTGGCCAATTTTACATACCAAAAGATAATACTGTCTCGAATAAAACTTAACAACTAGAAATTCATCTTTATTTTTTTAGTGAAAAGGTAGGGTGTCTGGTTCGAACTTAACACTGCATATTATAATACATTTTTCTGGTTGATCGACACGGATATAAAATAACCAAACTTATACCGGATAGGCTGACTTGAGTCGGTTAGTTGGATGGGAAATACTTGAATGCGACAAACTTTTGATACAAGATTTGTATGAATCATAAATATATATATAA
>Ga0228710_1000314_pt1 | contig 55438 bp, 26 predicted proteins | sample MedpolnodulmetaG_FD_177995 | JGI IMG/M metagenome (GOLD analysis project Ga0228710, IMG submission 177995) | Root nodule microbial communities from Medicago polymorpha collected in Santa Monica, California, United States - pink nodules | ecosystem: Host-associated > Plants > Roots > Nodule... | reverse complement strand
GTATATATTTATAGAGTGCTACAGTTGATACTCCATCTGCACCTCTTTTTGCTTAAAAAAAAAGTTACTAATATTTGTCTTTTATTATATATATATATATATATATATATATATATATATATATATATATTTTGTTTTTTTTTTTTTTTTTTTTTTTTTAAAATTTTTTTTTTTTTTTTTTTTAAAATAATAAAATTTTTTTTTTTTTTTTATATATATATATATATATATATATATATATATATATATAAGTATATGTCCTGTGCTTTTTAATATTCATTAGTGAAAATTATTTGTCTCGTTTTTTTTTAATGTTTATAGGCAACAAATATTTGTCTCATGAATAAAGAATTAATGAAATTTATGTATCCTAACTTATTTTTATTCTGAATAAGTGGTTTAAGAAATTGATTTTCAAAGTTTGATACTCTTTGTTTTTGAAAGAAATCATTGTAATGTTTAAATGAGTTTATTTGTCCGACTTTATTTGGATTGAGGAAACCGAGTCTAGATTTCCTCCTTTTACCCATCATCCATTTACGAGAGAGATGAACATAAGTGGAAATTAGTGGAAACAATTTTTATAAGTGGATCTCACTGTGGATAAATGAAGGGAATGCAAACTCGAGGAAAACCCCCTTTATTGAAGCATCTATAGCTTTATAATTATTACCAAAATTTGATTGATGAAATTATTTTTTTAACAACTTATTAATTTTATTTCATACATCAAATATTATCTTATTTTTGATTATTCTCTCTAATGTTTATAATTCAAACTCACAAATTACTTCAACGCCAATTTTTTGTGTTAAAAAACTATTTATATTTTATATGTTATAATAATTGGATAAACATTCAGATTTTTCATGTTTTAATAATTGACTTTTTCTTGACCATTTTTTTTTGAATTTTTCTTTCATTATGTTAATTTAATATAGTTCCTTATTTGTTTTTTAAAAATTTGACTTTAACAAAATATTTAATTGTTGGCATATGTTTTGTCCTTTTGGTAAGTCATAAATGGTAGTAAATGAAATTTAAGTTTTAAAATTGTAAGAGTTATTTTCATATTCATATGTTTGTGATTCAACTTGTCACTTTTCTTATGTATTTCATTTTGTTATGCCACGTGGATTGTGTCATTGATCATATTTCGAAGAGAGAGAGAGAGAGAGAGAGGTAAAATATTAAGATGATTTTGTGACAATGTTTATTTATATAGTTGTATCTAAACAAACTAAATATATTCTCTAATTATGAAAGTTAATGACCAAAATACTTTCAACGGTAGTTAACTGCCGTTTGCCCTAAGTTGAATGTCAAAGAGCAAACACAAGTTAACTGTCGAAGAGGGTAATGAAGGTCATTTAGGTGTGGGAGAACAATTTTTTAATTGGGAAAAGCAATCTTCATCACTTTAAAGAGAGGAGAAAATAAGAATCAAACGATGAAGATAATTTTATAACGAAATATCCATATTATATCGTTGTATCCAAACAAATAATTATTATGATGTTGATGTGTTTTTATCTTACACTGAGTCTATTTGATGCAATAAAACTACCTTCCTATGAGTTTTTCTTTTTTAGGATGTAATAGAACTACCTTCCTACGCATTTTCTTTTTTAGGCAATCCAAAGAAAAAATACAAGACTATTTCTCATTGATACATATTTTTGCATCTAAATTTATTCGATTATATCTGATTGATAATCACAAAATATCACAATTTTAAGAATATTACAAAATATTTCTCCTTTTTAAATTATACATGGGATTAATATTTATTACAAGGCATAAAACTACTTTTCATTTGTAAGAAAAAACTACCTTTCAAAAAATTACACATTGTTAAGATTGCTTCTTTCGTAAAAATAATTTGCCTTTTTTTTGTGTTTATCTTAATGTCATATTATGAAATAATTTTTTAGATTGTTGTAGATTATTAATTATTATATCATTTAGAAATATGACTATAAAAAACACTGAGTAAATGATCAATAAGTTACTAAATAATATAGTTGTATAATTCATACATGGAACTCATAACGACATCCTTATCATTAACGACATCTTTATCATTAATGAGTCTACCACTTTATAATACTTAATAACTACTCTTTCAATGATTTTATCATTAGTATATTGCACCAACCTACCTTAAGGTTTTCTTAAATAACACAAGCACCCTCCTATATTTTTAATTAAACACAAGTCTCCCTTATTTTGTTATCAAATTGACAAGCAACTCCCTTATAATTTAACATCGTTTACCCTATGTTAATTTCATTTTTTTTAGCAATTCACTTCGTGGTACAAGTATGAACTCCCTTAATTTTTGACAATTTTTTCATATCATTTTGCACTTTGATGTTTTTTCAAACTTAAGAAATCACTCACTACTCCACTATCAAGGTGATTTAATTTTGAAACTTTAACGTAATAAAATGAATATGTCAAATATTATTTCTTTTTCATTAGTCAACAACCACAATGTCCATCCACTAAAATCTTTTCCATTTCTATATTCTCATTTACTATCTTATGTAATTGTCGGTGTTTGATTCTATTTGACGGTAAAAGCAATTGTTGTTTTTTCTCCATTGTGGGAGAATAAAATCCTGATTCAACTTAATTGCCAAAAGAGAAAACAAATACAAGATATATGAAACCAAAATGACTGAAATTAAATTGTGTATTTGGAATTGAAATGAAATTGGATAAAATGAGGGAAGATTAGTGTGTTCAAAAAATTAAAGGGAGTGCTTGTGTTTAAGAAAATCTTAATGGAGATCAATTTGCCCTTTTATCATTAACGTTAACTTTATCATTATTTTTTTTTCCTTCTCAATGCATATAAAATTACAATACGTTTGCACGTGTAGCCCCATTTTGACGTCCAACCCGTGCGGAGCAGGGGCCCGTGCTTAGCACGGGCCTGTTGCTAGTTAAAGTTAAAAGAAAAACATATTTAACTATTTTTTGGTCAAATCTTTTTTCGGACAAATTTATCCTTGCTAACTGAATTATTTTCTATATTTTAGGACTAATTTAAATCTACATGCTTGATCGGAAATTTTAAGAGTAGCTACTTATTTTTTGTGTGTATTAATCATCTGATTCCAAGAGAACTGGGACCATGTTAATCCGAAGTATACAACCATAAGATAAGTAAAATCTCTTTTAAAATTGTTTAATTCAGAAATTGAACAATTTATTTTTCTTTTTAACTAAACTTAAATTTACTAGATAGTGTAAATATTACAAAATAGAAGCAAATGAATGTTTATTTTAAAAAAAAAAAGAAAGATGTTAGTTGAGTCTGTAAGAAGTTGGCTTACTTACAAGTTTGTGTGTGAATCAACCCTATTAATATTCGTTGAACCTTGAGATATGTCATAATCTTGGCGAGCCTTTTAAATCAAACTCACATAAACTTTTGGTTAAAAATATGAGAACATTAACAAAATATATTTCGATTAATTTATTGTTTATGTACAATCAATCATGAGAACAATTAGTTTTTGTATTAAACAATTGAGAAAAAGAATAGGTATATTGTTAAGTATTTTGAAGTTTGTTTCGATATAGAATTTTTTTATATAAAACTCAATGTAGATCTTCAATCTTAAGTGAGACGTAATCTAATGAGATAGAGTTTTTAGAAGAATTTTTTTTTTTTTTTGAGGTAAAAAGAATGTTTAGTGAGTCCTATTTAAGAATTTGTGTGATGTGCTCTATCGAAGAGATTAAGTCTTTATAGGTATTAATATTAAAAATAATAAATGAATTTTCTTAAAAAAAATAAAATAATAAATATTTAAGTAAAAAAAAAAAGGATTTAGTTGCGGATATTTAAGTCTTTCAGATTCAAACTCAGCAACTTCACAAGGAATGGATCATGTTCAAACACAAACCAAAACCGCACTCACTCTTCATTCTCACTGCTCAAAAACGCTTCATAGCATTACTACCACACCCTCCTTCTTCTTCATCCACCACCCATTCATACAATGCCCTTATCAACCGCCATTCAACCCAAGGCGCTCACCGTCAAGTTCTCATCACCTACACATCCATGCTCAATGCAAACATCCCTTCTGATGCATACACTTTCCCTAGTCTTCTCAAAGCATGCTCGTTTCTTAACCTCTTTCATCTTGGTATTTCATTTCATCAACGCGTTATCGTTAATGGGTTGTCGACAGATTCGTATATTGCTTCGTCTTTGATCAATTTCTATGTTAAATTTGGGTATAATGATGTTGCACGTAAAGTGTTTGATTTTATGCCTGACAGAAATGTTGTGCCTTGGACTACTGTTATTGGGTGTTATTCGAAAATGGGTGATGTTAATGAGGCGTTTTCTTTGTTTCGTCAAATGCGTTACGAGGGAATTCAACCGAGTAGTGTTACTTTGTTGAGTTTGTTGTTTGGAGTTTTGGAGGTTTCTTATGTGCAGTGTTTGCATGGTTGTGCAGTTTCTTATGGGTTTATGTCAGATTTGAATTTGTTAAATTCTATGGTGAATTTGTACGGGAAATGTGGAAGTATTGAAGATTGTAGGAGATTGTTTGAATTTATGGATCAAAGAGATATTGTTTCGTGGAATTCTTTGTTATCTGTGTATGCCCAGATTGGGGATTTATGCGAAGTTTTGCTACTTCTCAAGAGAATGAAGGTACAGGGTTTGGAGCCTGGTTTACAGGCTTTTGGGTCTGTGTTGTCTGTGGCTGTGTCAAGAGGTGATATGAGATTGGGAAGGTTAGTTCATGGCCAGATTTTAAGAGGTGGTTTTGATTTGGATGCACATGTTGAAACATCGTTGATTGTAATGTACTTAAAAGGTGGGAACATTGATGTTGCCTATAAAATGTTTGAAAGGAGTTTAGATAAGGATGTAGTTTTGTGGACGGCGATGATCTCAGGCCTTGTGCAGAACGAGAATGCAGACAAAGCACTTGGAGTTTTCCATCAGATGTTGAAATTTGGAAAGAAGCCGTCTACCGAGACTATGGCTAGTGTGATTACAGCTTGTGCACAGCTCGGGTCTTTTAATTTGGGGAAATCGATTCATGGTTATATATTAAGGCAAAAACTGTCTTTGGATACTGCTGCTCTTAACTCTCTTGTTACCATGTATGCGAAGTGTGGCCACTTAGATCAGAGTTATATTGTCTTTGATAGGATGAGTAAAAGGGATTTAGTTTCATGGAATGCCATAGTCGCCGGATATGCTCAAAATGGCTGTGTTTATAAAGCCTTTTCCCTTTTTAATGAAATGAGGTCTTGTCATCAAACACCTGATTCAATTACCATTGTCTCCCTTGTTCAAGGGTGTGCATCCACCGGGCAACTTCACCCCGGAAAATGGATCCATGGGTTTGTAATAAGAAATGGTCTTAGGCCCTGTATCTTGGTTGATACTTCTTTGGTAGATATGTACTGTAAATGCGGTGATTTGGATTCTGCTCGAAGATGTTTCAACCTAATGCCAAGTCAAGATTTGGTTTCCTGGAGTGCCATAATTGCAGGATATGGCTATCATGGTAAAGGGGAAACTGCATTGAGGTTATACTCAAAGTTTCTAGAAACTAGGATTAAACCCAACCATGTGATTTTCCTCTCAATTTTATCTTCTTGCAGTCATAATGGACTTATTGATCAGGGGTTGAACATTTACGAATCTATGACTCGAGATTTCGGGATTGTGCCAAATCTCGAACACCATGCTTGTATGGTCGATCTCCTCTGTCGTGCTGGGAAGGTAGAGGAGGCATATAACCTGTACAAGAGAATGTTCTCAGATCCTATACTCGATGTGTTAGGCATAATCCTTGACGCTTGTCGCGCAAATGGTAATAAAGAACTTGGTGATACAATTGCCAATGATATTATCAAGCTAAGGCCTGTGAGTGCTGGAAATTATGTACAACTAGCACACTGCTATGCTTCAATAAACAAGTGGGAAGGAGTGGGTGTGGTATGGACTCACATGAGATCTCTTGGCTTGAGGAAAACTCCAGGATGGAGCTTTATTGACATACATGGGACCATCACTACATTTTTCACAGATCATAACTCACACCCTCAGTTCATAGAAATAGTGAGTACCATGACAATTTTGAGAGAGGAAATGAACAAAATGGAGGAAGTGGACCTTAACTTTGAAAGCAACCACACCCATTGTTATAACATATGTTGAAAGGTTATTATGAATCATATTTATAAATCGATCATTTAAGTTCAATTCTTCCTTGATGTTTAGCCTATGGTTATTTTGGTCTACTTTTATTTTACTATTTACTCGAAAATGATGAAGTATCGCCAAAATTAGAGTTTAGTGGATAAACTAGCTAAACAAATTTAATTTTTTGATAAAATTAACGGTTGAACTAACTTGTAAATAAAAAATAATATTAAAATGTATGTTTAATTAAAATTTAAATTTTATCAAGCAACATTAAACATTAATTTAAAATAAGTTGTGTCAATTAGATTTATTTTTAAAAATTTCAACAATAATAGGCATATATCTTTTTTTTTATAAAATGACATGCCAAAGGCTCACTCACACATGTGACACTTGTGAGTGAGATAATCAACCTTAAATTAGTTAATTAATCATAATTAATTAATTAATAATAATAACAAGAGAATGACCAAAACAACAAATAACTAGAGAGTATAGTGAGACGTAGTAATAACTAAGAGAGAGACACACGTAGGCATGCATGTGGGTGAAAGGTGAGAGAGAGAGATACGCAAATCTTGAAACTGAATAACCTTAACCAACTCAAAATCATCAAGATCCTCTTAATTTCCCCATTAATTTGCTGCTGAATCCAGCAAAAATGAATAGGAGGCAGCAAAGAGCATTCAAAGTTTTGTTTTGGATTATGGGAATATGTCTAACATGTTATCTTGCAGGACCACCTTTGTTTTGGGCACTCAACGACACCCTTAGTTCTGTTTCTTCTTCTTGTCCTTCTTGTCATTGTGATTGTTCTCTTCAACCCCTTCTTTCCATCCCAGAAGGTTTCATTTTCTTTCTCCTTCAAATCTCTATTTTATTTTTCATTAAAGGAATTATGTGTGTATAAATAAGAAATGACAAATAATGTGTTTTGTTTCTTAAATAATGATGTTTGGTTGAAAACATAGACACCTGCCAAGGTTGGTCTAATTGTTTAGAATGAGACTCGTACCTCAAAGGCGTAGATTTAAATATGTTCACTTGTATTAGTATGTAAATTCTTATTTAAGCATTGAGTTTTTTATCGACTCTATTGAACCGACATGACCTAACTCACGTAAACTTTACGAGTGTAAAAGAAAACATAAGAGTATTAGAGTTCACTCTAACTGCTAGTCCATATTGGAATTTTTGGGAACTCATTTATTGGGATGATATGTAACATATGTTGATACATTGGATGATAAATTTCATCCGCGAAATTTTATTTTGTTATTAAAATGTTAAAATTGAAACATCTACTCAAATTGTATGCAACTTTGTTAATCATAGTTTTAAATTGCATTATCAACTGCAATTGCGGCGCCAATATAACAGTTCCAAAGGCCTCCGGGACAGCATCACAATGGGATCAGCTACATTTTACCGCAATAAAAAGATTCACATTATAACTGCATCCACAGTTTAAAACATGTTGTTAACTCTTTGTTCTTTTAGATGCATTTTAAAATAGTCTGATGATCAATTACAGAGTAATACAACAGATTCTGTAGTCATATGCAATGGAAAATAAGGAAGTTGAAAAAGTCTTAGGTAGATTTTGTTACTTGTGTTCAGAAATTGATTGTTGTTTTACTAACGTGGTGTCTGTGCTTGTTTTTTTGATGCAGGATTGAGCAATAATTCTATTTTAGGTTAGTTCTCTTCCTTCTCTTTCACTAGAGAAATGCAATAGGTATGAGGTCATGATTATAATTACAATTTGACTAAAAAAAATTACAATTATATATATATTTATATTTATATTTGATAGACAAATTTTAGTGAGTGAGTGATGATTATAATTTTATTTGATATGCTCTTTGGTTTAAGTATCTATGTATCTGTCAGACTGATAAAGGATATAGTATTACTTTTTCATTAGCTTGTGATTAAATACTTAAAATTCTTGAAAGTTAGAATTAGAAGTTAATATAAATTGGACAGTGTTGAAATCTGTTTTCCTCCATGGACAACTTCAAATGATGTTTATAATATAGATTGCATGAGGCAAGATCCAGAGGTGAGTGAAGAGGCTGGGAAGAGTTTCATGGATCTTTTGCATGAAGAATTAAAGCAAAAGGAAGCTGAAGCTGAGAGAAAACAAAGACATGCTGACATATTACTTTTAGAGTCTAAGAAAATAGCATCACAGTATCAAAAGGAGGCTGATAAATGCAACTCAGGGATGGAGACATGTGAAGAAGCTAGGGAAAGAGCTGAAACAGCACTTGAAAATCAGATGAAAGAAACTGCTTTGTGGGAGCTTAGAGCTCAGCAAAGAGGATGGAAACCTACCAAAGAGGATGGAAACCTTCTGCCATGAAAGCTCTAGCACAGTTTTAAACAACGAGTACAAATATTATCATCTCAATTGTCTCTCAGTACCTTAGTTATGTTTTACATTCATTGATTTTTTGAGGCACTTGATATATACTATTTAATGAGAAATAAATACATAAGATTCTTTTTTGGTTTCATTATAGATTTTTATCTCTTGTTAAGTTGGTGCTAGGCCACTCAGTCATCCACTGAAATATGAACCTTAACTTGCATTCCTATAGCCATTGATTAGAATTTACTTGAGAATTGTTTTTACGTGCTTATTTTAATGGTGTCATGGTAGCAATAGATACTGTCTTCTCGAAAGGCTGGTTCAACTATTGGCTCGAAAGTGATTCACTTATCAAATTTGTAAACAAAGTTAAGTTTTACCTGCAATCTGTCATAAACCACCCCTCTCTGTCATAATTAGAAATGAGTACTTAGCTATGTGAAATAATCCTTTTTGATTGTGTACAAGACCAACGTGGAAAGATTATCTCATTATTCAAAGTTCAAACCATACATTACCATAAAATCAAAAAGCATAGTTTTGATTTGTTCTTACATTTTGTGAAGGCAGCTATTGATTTGATTGGTTTGAAAATTTCAACTTATCCTTCTCCTCATTTACTTCCTAAGACTGATATTTTCGGGGCTCAAATTGGTCATAATCCTAGTTATTCTTGGAGGAGTATTCGGTCGGCTAAGAATTTGGTGAGTGAAGGATGTAATGGAGCATTGGGAGTAGGAGGTGCCATCTCAGTACTTGAAGTCTTTGTGTGTGGCTAATTTAATTCATCAAGCCAATTAAAGCTTGGAATTTTGATGTGATCCATATACTCTTTTCGATTTAGACACTGATGCAAAAAAATTGCAGGTTCTGTTGTTCGAATCAGTTTGCCAAGACAAGCTTGTCTGGAAGGAGGATAAAAGTGGTCAGTATTTCGTTACAAGTGCCTATCGTCTCTGCATGATGAATTTCTCGGATATGATATGAACAAGTTTTCCGTAGATGCAGATTGGAATAAAGTATGGAAACATAAAGTGCCACTGAAAGTTAAGAATTTACTTTGGTGAACATGTAATGTTCTCCAACAAGATGTAGAGTCGTCGATAAAGGTCTAGCGTACATCAACATGTGGTTAGGCACCCTGCTGTTTACTCAAATTTATCTCAAATGTTGATGTGGTCAGACGAAACTCGATGTTGAACAAATTGCTCATTAAGGCTCCTTAAAATGCTCGCATTCCCCTCAAAAACTCGGAAATGCCCCTCTCAAGAGTTACGAAGCGATCACTACCTTTTGGGATTTAGGAAAAGTTCCAAGGCTTGGGACTTAGGAATTGATCCATGGTTCATGGCTTAGGAAGCAAACTGACGTTGAAATAGAACAGGAATGCAGAACATCGAAAACAAGAGACAATAGACACAGCATTGTCATAACACACTTAAAATCATTCAAACACAATACATTCATCATTATCATTTTAATAAGTGATAGTATATTTTTATATAATCATCATTATCATATTTTTTATTTGTTATAATGAATTTAATTTCTATACATTAACGATGTAAAGTTATTTTACACATATCTAATAATGTGATATTACCTCAATTGAAGAATATGAATACTAAGAACCCATCTAAATTTCCCAATTATCCGGTGTTGATCCAAGACATAAAAGAGTTGTTTGAACATATGAATGTCACTTTCTATCATACTTTGAGAGGAGGGAATCAATGTGCGGATTTTATGACTAAGCTTGGAGCATCAACGTCGGAGGGACTTTGGAGCCTCCTAAAAGATTGACGCAACTGGAACTATATTTTCTAGAGTGTAGTTTGTTGTCTTCCTTAAGATTTGTAACGAAAAAAAAGAACCATCTGTTATCATCCACATTAAATGATGTGGCAAACTTTCAACATTCTACACTCAAACTATACTAGCACTTATTAAAAGTGAAACCCTCTTTCAACCTCCTTCTTTGCTGTAACGAAAAACCCTAAAAGTGAAACCCTTCCTTCCTTCCAATGGCGGGTGATGATCTTCCTTCGGAAATAGTCGCCGAAATCTTGTCCCGCTTACCAGTAAAATCACTTATCCGATTCCGATCAACTTCAAAATCACTTAAATCCTTAATCGATTCTCACAACTTCACCAACCTTCACCTCAAAAATTCCCTCAATCGTTCCTTAATCCTTCGACGCAACTCCGATATCTACCAACTCCAAATCGATGATGATTTCTCTAATCTAACCACCGCCGAGGTTCCACTCAACCATCCTTTCTCCGGTAACAGCACCAAAATTTCTCTTATCGGTTCATGTAACGGCCTCCTCGTCATTTCCAATGGTATAATCGCTTTGACGCAACCTAACGACGCCAGCGAAATCACAATCTGGAACCCTAACACTCGTAAACATCACATTATCCCTTTTCTCCCTCTTCCTATTACTCCTCATCCTCCATCTGACATGTACTGCTACTTGTGCCTTCACGGCTTCGGTTTTGATCCATTAACCGCCGATTACAAACTCCTCCGAATCTCTTGGTTAGTCTCTCTACAAAACCCTTTTTATGATCCACAAGTGAGACTCTATAGCTTGAAAACAAACTCCTGGAAAATAATTCCTACTATGCCGTATGCTCTTCAATATGTTCAAACAACGGGGGTTTTTGTTGAGAATTCTATTCACTTGATAATGACAAAGAAACTTGATGAGTCATACCCTTGTTTAATTGTCGCATTTAACCTAACACTTGAAATTTTCAATGAGGTTCCTCTTCCTGTTGAAATAGGAGGTGAAGAGGTTAATAGTAGTAGTATTGAGAGTTTTAAAATGTATGTTGCTGTTTTGGGAGGGTGTCTTTGTATGTTTATTAGTTATGAAACTACTAAAATTGATGTTTGGGTCATGAAAGAATATGGTTCTAGAGATAGTTGGTGTAAACTTTTTACTTTGGTTAAATCGTGTTTCACTCCACATTTTAAAACTTCGAGGCCTTTAGGTTATTCTAGTGATGGAAGTAAGGTTCTCTTGGAAGGAATTGAGGTTTTGTTGGAGGTACGTCATAGGAAGCTGTTTTGGTATGATTTGAAGACTGAACAAGTTAGTTATGTTGAAGGAATTCCTAATTGGAATTCAGTTATGTTTTGTGTTGGAAGTCTTGTACCACCTTTCTTCCCTGTTGATAATTGTAGGAAGGAGGAGAATCCTACAAGCAAGAGAAGGTACTTCTTATTTATTTTCTTAGTTTTTTGAGTTCTTGCTATATGTACCCAATGACCCATCATATGATATATGTAGTTAAACTCTATGCTAAAGGTCAAATTGAATTCTTATCACATAGGACAAGGATTCTCTAATTACTTTGAAGTTTATACCTTAGTTTATGTATATGTGCTGGATTTCAAAAGAACAAAAAATTGACAACAATGTAAGCCATGTGTTAGTTTAAGAGTTGATCTTGAGATCTTCACTCCTAAATAATTATTTTGACAAGCTAATTTCTGAATGTTGAGACTATTCTCCCCTACCGTGGTATGTAAAGAGGAGAAAATTGTTATTTAGAAATTGGCCTACCATGAAGTTACTCTAAATTTATGCATAGTTCCATCAAAATCATGGTTTTTTTATCAACTATTCTTTTGTGATATTGTTGAACTTACTTCGATGAGATTCATTTTTTTCCACAGGGATGGCTTCTTGTCCAAAGGATTTAAATTGAGATTGTAAGGGGTTAAAGGACCTGTGATGTGCAGCTCAAACAGGATGCTCAAGTTGTTTCTTGTGATGGAATTAGTCACCTTGGTTTGTGGAAAAGGTTGAATTTACAATGAATGGAGCTGCACCCATTTTTCTCCCTCTAGCCTTTCTAAAGGATCTTCTGCTTTTGTCTTTTACTTCTAGACTCTAGTACTGTTGAGAAAATATGGAAGCACAATGAGGTTGGTTAGTGTATGAAAAGTATCTTTTATTTCCATTATTATTTCTAAATTCTAATCTCTTACAACATGCTTAAGAAAGCACAATGTGGTTGGATATTGTATGAAGAGTATTGCTCATTTCGTGCGCATTTGTTTGTGTGTGACGTTGTGTCCCCTCTTCACTGTGTGTGTAAGTCTTTGTTAGTTACTGCGTGTGTTTTCCATCACGTTGTGTCCCCTCTTCACTGTGTGTGTAAGTCTTTGTTAGTTACTGCGTGTGTTTTCCATCACGTTGTCGCTGTCTTTGTTTCTCCTACTTTATTATTGCATGAAAAGTATTGAGTATTTTCTGGTTCTGTTGTACGAAATTTAATCGTTATGCTACAAATAACATCTTTAGAGTTTACTGCGATGCTGCTGAAATTGAATTCTTCTGCTGTATGTAAGAATTGGGTTGTGGCCTGCTAGGTGGTTGTTTTGTTGTATAACACTTCATTACGTTCTGATGCAGTATTCAGTAAAATGATGATTTAGTTGGTATGAATATGATATTATATGACAGCGTGTACTGTTTTTATAATCAATGGAATGAAACTGTCTATTGCCATTTGAAATTTGAAGTTAGGATTGGTCATTGTACTTGAATATAGACTACAGTGGTTGCTAAAAGTCGATGTTATACTTTTTTATATTAGGAAGTATTAAAGGAACCACTCTCAGATTCTAAGAGAAGCCTTTGGTGCACCTCAGTGCACTCTCCCTCACTTCAGCACTAGCCCTGTAACCGTTTGTAACTGCTTTGTTACTGTCTCTGGTACTTTGATACTAGCCTGCTTTAGAATAATGACTGACACATGTCAGTCACCTGCAACTGGGAAACTGGTTGAGGATCACATCTATAAATAGACTCTGGTGGTTGTCAATGTTTTTCTTTTTTATATTGATGGTGGTAGGCTGCATTATATTCAACTTAGGAAGAGATATAGACTGGTACTTTGATACTTACTGCGCTGTCGCTTAAGTATCAAATATTGTGCTTGAAGTTCCAGAAATTACTATAGGCAAGATCATAGATTGGTTATTGTAAATTGTAATTGATGTTGCTGTTTTGGGAGGGTGTCTTTGTACGAGTGTGAATTATGTAACTACTAAAATTGATGTTTGGGTGATGAAAGAATATGGTTAAATTGTGTTTCACTTTATCTTTGGATTTTTTTAAGGCCTTTATGTTATTCAAGTGATAGAGGTAAGGCTTTGTTGGAAGTAAATCTTAACTTGGATGCAAGTTACTTGTCAAGAAATTCCTAGTTTTAAGGAAGTAATGATTTATGCTGAAAGTCTTGTACCCCTTCCCTTACCTGTTGCAATTCCTAGTTTTAAACTTTTTTTTTATTGAAAAATGATGTTTGGACAATAAATATCGTATATGGTGTATGTATTTTGATGTTGAAATAACACAACTGCATTTTGTTGGAGGTCAAATTGAATCACCCTTGCTTAGTTGTTTATGTATGTATTTGATATTCTGATTCAGGTGTTTTTTTAGGGATGACTTCTTGTCACTGGGATTTAAATTGACATTGAATAAGAGCAAAGGAAGAACAAGTGACTGGTAGCTGAAACCATATGCTTAAAGAAAAATGGTTATATATGCCAAAATAAAGATGAGAATCGATATTATATATGGCCACCTTAGCAAGGTTACTCACACACACCAAGAAAATGCGACATAAGAGTTGCTATAAAAGGAAGATCAACGAGTAAAATATATCCCGACTTGGTTCTATTAGTAAGCGATGAGTTAAAGGAGTCAACAATAGGGTCTTCAAATCCAAAGTGAATACAATTTGCTTCAAGTCCAGCTCTGGCAACAACTCAATATCTGCAAGCATTCCCAAAGCTTTGTCCATAGAGACCACTCACTCATTTTATAGTTGCAGCGACACGGTCTTAGCTCACATAATAATTCCGAACTCATCTCTTATGCAAATCCCAATTCCTACGTTAATTATGTTGTTCTGAGAAAGATGCGTTAATATTACATCTAACAAAGCCATGAGGAGATCACTTTCACTTGTACGTATTAGGATTCAATTGCATTCGATTGGTTTCCTGGCTTGGACATTGTCTTGCTGCCCTCCGCTCTTCCAATAAACACTTTCCTCTGAAAATAATTTCAGAAGAATTTTAGATTAAGTTCTCCCAAACGGTTGCCTTCCAGCACACTAAATGCTATGTGCGATATTTAAATGGAGTTTTTCTCTATGTATGTAGATGTTCCTCCCCACAAGAATTGCCTTTGAGTATTGAGTAATATATTCCTCAATAATAATGAATCTATTCCTCAACTTCCGAGCCTTTTGTTCCAACACTTAAATAACCGGATTCCATGTAGCCAGCCTTCTTGGATTTTCCCTAACCAGCAATCCGAGGTGAGTAGGCTGTGTTTGGTAACGGTGAGAAGTTAGCTTATAGCTTGTTGAATTAACTTATAAGCTTGTTGGATCAAAACATGACGTGTTTGGTAACAAGCTTTTCTTATGAGCTTATAGCTTTTTATGAAAAGCTATTTCAAATAGCTTTTGAGCTTATAGCTTTTTATATTTTCTTCCATTTTTAACCTTTAATGACATTTTTTATTTAAAAAAACTACCCACTCAAAAGAAAAAAAAAACTACCCACGTTATACTTTTTTTCTTTGACGGTTGCCTTATTTGCTCTCTATTTGATTTTATTTTTTTTAAATGTTCCAGTTGGTTTAAATTTTGTTCAAGATTTGAATTTTTTTTATAGGGTCTCTTTCTATTAAATACCATTCATGCATACATATTTAACATTATTTTTTTCGTTGAACATATTTACCAATTTACTCAAAAAGAAATAATTATCCATAGAAATGATAAAGAAGACAAACAAAATTTATTAAAGATAATCTCAATTAAATTAAATTAAAATTATTAAATTAAATTAAATATATTAGTTAAAAATGTTTATAAATATAATTTATAACATATTAAACATATATTTTTGTAAAAAAAACATATTAAACATATGTGTACTTTTATGTCATTTTATATTTATCAGTCACTTCAAAAGTTAATTTTATCAAACACTTTAATTTCAATCAATTAGTTTTTCAGCTATAAGCTTTAAGCTATCAGCTAGCTTATAGCTTAATTTTACCAAACACACCCTAAAAGGGAGGGAACTCTTTTTACACTTAACGAACCTTGATGAGGAAACTATTTGGGGAACATTAACTCCTATGATCAATTTGCTCTAAGAAATATCCACTTAGCCCGGACACCAATTGAAACCATCTAAGAATTGATTTCATGCACTAGATTCTCCACACAAGCCTCTTCAATGAAGAGAATATCACAGACATATTGAAGGTGATTGTTTGAGTGATTTGATGAAAGCCGATGGTTTAAAAGAAACTAACGGGTCCGTCACCAAAGTGATAACTCAATAATTTATAGTATTTTTTGTTATATTTTTTTTAATAAAATAGTACTTTTATTTAAGCTTTATTTGTATTTTACTAAATTTTCTTCTGTTTTAAATAAATAGGTAAATACAAAAGATATATGAAGTAATGATGCAATGCAAATAGGTGGTCAACCCTTCAACGTGCGATTCCTTGTTGACTTAGCCAAGACCAAAGCCAATCATGGATTTTAACTTAGCAATACTTTAGATTTTGTAACACTAAGTTTCAAAACCGTCACCAAATGATGGGAGAAGTCAAATGATCAAACCATTAAACTGCAGATGTTACCGCCAGCCGTAGTGAGTGGCTATGACTCTAACATCTCAATAACTTCAATTTTTGTGGTATTTATTTTTCCACTTGAATAAACTTTGTGTAATTGTAATTTAATTTGCGGCCACCGAAATTATGGAGGAATCTTGTAATACCTGCCTATAAATAGGCTCCGTCTTGCTTTGGTTTGGCGCCACTTACCACCAAAGATCTCTTGTGCTTGCATTTTCATTCTAATTTTTTGTTTTGTTTTTACTATGCTCATTTTCTTTTTTAGGTAGCTCATCTTTATGATGAGTGATTAGTTTTCTTTAAACTCGGGGTCATGAAAAATAGTTATGACAAAATTTTCATGATTCTAATTTTTAGGAAATGTATTCACCTAATCTAGTTTTATTGTGCTTTAACAAAACTTTGGCAATATTTCGATAAATGAAAATAAAGGAAGACTGCTTGAAATATAAAGCTAGATAAAAGGTTTGAAGCATGAGAATAGCCTACAATCTTTTGGGATGTAAAATTGAATATTTGGTCGTAATGAGTCTCACTAACATAGATACCATGAGTTAAAAAACAGATGATGGTGTCAAAGATAATTTGCATCAATTTTTTAACAATAATGCTACTGTCTAATTTGCTGCACTGCAGTACTATAATGCTGCATATGTGATTTTTGCGCTTGTGTCTTCTTTATCTGCGGACCAGGCAGCTGCTTCCGTAACAGTTTGGAGCATTTGGAGACTCTGAAATTTGCGTGTGTGGGTGTAATGAGGACGTTGTATAAACTGTTAGGCGAGGAGTGGAGCTACTTTCAGATTAGCGTTTAGCACAGAAAATGCAGCAATCAGTACCAGACTGTGGCACATTTACTGTCGTGCATTGGATAAAAAATAATCTACAAAACATTGAATGTCAAAATCACTTTTATCTCATATAAAAAAATCACTTATTTTAATCCGTAATAAACAGGCCTTAATTTTTTTTTTTTGTTTGGAGAAAAATCTAATTTGAAAAAAATAGGATGAAACAATAAAACCGGTGAAAGTAGTTTTTTCCATCATAGGAAATTTGATGTTTCCCAATTATTTTTCTATGATGAGTAACAACCTACTCTAACCTAAATCGGTCTGATGTCTGACCTTCCGTCGAAATTGTTTGTCAAAATCCTCTCTCACTTACGGGTACAATCCCTTCGATTCCGATCAACTTTGAAATCACTACAATCCTTAATTGATTCCCACAACTTCACCAACATTTACATCAAAAACTCCCTCAGTTTCATTTTCATCGTCCGCCACAACTCCGATCTCTACTAACTTGATTTTCCTAATCTAACCACCGACGTTAAAATCCGCATTCCTTTAGACATCAATTTATGGAACCCTAAAATCGATCTTCTCGATGGTTCATGTAATGATCTCCTTTGAATCCCCCGAAAGTGTCAGTGGAATTGCTTTATGGAATCCTAACATCCGTAAACATTGGTTTATCCCTTAAGTCCCCACTCCTCGTCGTGACATGTGGAGGAGTGTTGTGCTTTGCTATTTAAGATTTTCTAAAAGAATGGTGTAGGCGATACTTGAGATTGGAATCATGTTCTAGGAAAAGGATACACAAATGTGCATAATCAAACGCGTCGCATGGACTCCAACATAACATTTTTTTACCCTATTTGGACTAATCAGCTCGGTTGAAGGTTTCTCTATTTGTTTGGCAATTGTTATGTAATTGTCTCCCAAATTAAGATAACTTACTTCGTCAACATGTCAACCCACACAATTCCAATCTATGCAGTGGCATAATACATAAAAAAAAACAGTGACACAATGAATTCTCCAAAATTCTGCAAAGAAAAAAATAACATTGAGTCACGCCAACGGCAATGGCGTGATACCACTACAAGACAAAAAAAAACCTTTTGAAAGTAGTTTTTTTTTTTTTTAAGAAGTGAAAGTAATTTTTGATAATTAAATATGTAGGTTGGACTAGTAATTTTGTTTCATTCTAGTTCTAGGGTTTTTTTTGGACCAAAATTCTAGTTCTAGGGTTAGAAAGAAAAATATTTCAACACTACATGGCCTTCCCTATTTCCCGTATTCACATTTTCGTAAACAAAGCACTTGGCAATGCATGCGAACTTTCCGTTTCAACACAGTTATTCGTAACAACCTACTCTAACATAGCCCCTAACAAAATCCAAACCTCACAATGAATTAGAAATGAAGGACAAAAATAGAAAACCCTAAACCAGTTTCCATTCCATGGCTGATGTTCCATCGGAATTGTTCATCGATATCCTCTCCCGCTTACCGGTACAATCCCTTCTCCGATTCCGATCAATTTCTAAATCACTTCGATCCTTCATAGATTCCCACACCTTCACCAAACATTACCTCAAAAACTCCTTCCGTATCAAGATCATACTTCGCCACAACTATGATCTCTACCAACTTGATTTCTCTAATCTAACAACCCACGTTAAAATCTCCGTTCCTTTAAACATCAATTTATTTTACCCTAAAATTGATCTTCTCGGTGGTTCATGTAACGGCCTCCTTTGCATCTCTAACTGTGTCAATGAAATCGCTTTCTGGAACCCTAACATCCGTAAACATCGGGTTATCCCTTATCTCCCCATTCCTAGTAATGAATCTGACTTCCGCTTGTCCAAATGCGTACACGGTTTTGGTTTTGATCAGTCTGCCCGCGATTACAAACTCGTCAGAGTCTCCTATTTCGAGGGGATACGATGCATCATGTTCAAAACACAGGTGAGACTCTTCAGCTCCAAAACAAACTCGTGGAAAGCACTTCCCAATATCCCGTACGCTCTTTACAGCACTCAACCTGTGGGGGTTTTTGTTGAGAATTCTCTCCACTGGGTTGTGACTCGGAATAGATCTCAACCTAGTTTAATCGTTGCGTTTAACCTAACACAAGAAGTTTTCAACGAAGTTCCTCTTCCAGAAATACAAAAGGCAGCTGACGTTAATGGATTTCAAATTGATGTTTCACTTTTGGGAGAGTGTCTTTGTATGATTGTGAATCATGTGAGTGTGAATCATGTGGGTGTGAATGCTCAGACTACTAAGGTCGAGGTTTGGGTGATGAAAAAATATGGATTTAGAGATAGTTGGTGTAAATTGTTTACTTTTGAGGATTATTGCTTCAATAAACCTTTGAGATCTTTGAAGCCTTTATGTTATTCTAGTGATAGAAGTAAAGTTCTGTTGGCAATAGAAGGTAATCTCTATAGAGATTGTAAGAAGCTGTTTTGGTATGATCTCAAAAGTGAAGAAGTTACTTGTGTTACAGGAATTCCTAATTTCAATGAAACTATGATTTATGTTGGAACCCTTCTACCACCTTCCTTGCCTATTGATAACTACAATTATAGAAAAGCATGACAAGGTACTTGTTACAGTTTATCTAAATTTCTTTCAATTCAATGGTCCAATATATCCTCATTTCAACTTTTTATTGGGAAATAAATTTTGGACATCAAAATAAATTTTGATATCAAATTCGGTTAGTTTCTTTAGTTTTTGTGTGTTTTTAAAATTTGTGTAAGTTTTTGAAGGTAAAACGTAAGAGAGATAGAGATAAACACATATTATTCGATCACATACGGCGTTTGGATTTTGATGTTGAACCATTCTCCTTGTATAGTTTATTTAGGAACATGTTGTTTGATGTAATTGATAATGTCTATATTGGATTTCAAAAGAGATCGTGTATGTGGCAAATTAAGTTAGACGATCATCCATTTTCTTATAAATTAGGTTAAAAAAAGAATATCAATATTAATTAATTAATTTTTCTTCTTCTAAAGAATCTCAATATGAATTGATTTGTTTTTCTTTTTCATTACTTGATATCCTCACTCCTAAATCATTATCTTTTACAAGTTTATTCTGGAATGTTGAGACTATGTGGTATTTGTGTGTATAATAAGGAGAAGAAAATTGTTGTTTAGAAATTTGCCCACTATGAAATTACTCCAAAATTATGTAAATTCATGTTGAAAGTCTGTTGTTTTTTGATCACTATTCTTTTTTTGATATTTTTTAGTTTACTTCTATGCTTCTATGAGATTCATGTTTTTTTAGTGGGACGATTTCTTGTCCCAAGGATTTAAATCGACATTGAAAGAGAGCTGAGAAAATAGTATTGTGTTCCATATGGTGTTTGTATATTGATGTTGAAATAACATGACTGTTTTTTTATTATAGGTTAAATTGAGTCACCCTTCTTGTCCCAAAATTGACATTGAAAGAAAGCTAAGGAAGAACAAGTGATTTGCAGATGAAACCGGATGCTCAAGTTGTCTATCTTGGGATGGAAAATATGATTTTTGAAGATTTAGTTATGGTTGTAGAACTTTGAAAGTGAGAAATTTGCTTTAGTAATAACCTCCATGATTTTGTTCTTGTTTTATTTTATGGATTTTGGTTTGGATGTGCTTGATAATTCTTATGGATTCTTATATATTCTTATGGATTTTTCTTGTATGGATCTTTAGTTGAAATGATAAAAGCTATTTTGGCTGCAAAGATTTTGGCATTGGCATGTGAAGCATGAGCATCATCATATCACCATCAATTTAGATGTCAATATTGAAAATGGTCAATTTAGAAAATTTGTGTTTGTGAACTCTAAAATGAGGCAAGCATGTAGTCTTAGCATGTGTTTGTTTACACAGTGGGATACCCACTAACCTGCGTTTTAGCCAACTCTACAAATTTAAGCTTCTTTATTTTCACGTTTTCGCAACATTGAGACGCTAGATTTTAAATTGTGACGTCCAACCAAACACACTATTAGTAACAATTTTGGTGTCTATATGTAGCAATTTCTTTTTTATTTGCTATTTTCATTTTTAGTATTTGGATGCAATTAATATTGCATGTTTAAGTTATCCCTGGTGGTAATCATTAGGAAGTTTAGGTACATAAACCTTAGGGACAGTTTTGACGCTGTCTATAACCAATGGTGAGTAATGTGGAATTTGTTTCTCTTTCTATTTATGCGGGGAAGCAAGAAAGATACAACATGACTCTAGTTTGTACTCATTGCTTTGAATAAGTTTATCATCCATAAACTTTGAATAAATTTCTGAAAAAACAAGTGTGGCAACTGATAGATCCAATTGGATGTTGAATTGATTTAGAATTATGTACTGAAATTTCATATTCCATACTACTTTAAATGAGATAGTGAAACCTATTGTTTTGATAGGATCATAAAATTATATTGTGCTTTTTTGAAAAGTCATTGTAGCCAAATGTTTAGATTTATGATACAATTATAATTATTGGAATTCTGAAATGTGTGTTGTTGCATGATTTTGGAGGTACTTATTTATTTTACTTTATAGTCTTTAATGACCATAGGAACATTAAGTACAAAAATACTACTGTGTTAAGATTAATACTTTTCTTCTTCATTTTCTGCTGGCTTTAGCTTTTATGGGTTCTCTTTAGTAACATTCTTTTTAGGGTTTAGTGCTTGCAAGTTTGAAAACTTTAAAGTTCGATTTGTTAGGTGTCATAAAAGGATCCTTTAAAAATAAGGTTATTTTAAACATGATGAAGGTAATAGAGGTAGAATGAATGCTCATTTACAAGTTCAGAGTGAAAAAGGGGCGCATAGGAGGCTTTTGAAAGGAATATATTTTATAGGGTGATGAAAAAGGGCATGCATGAGGCTTTGAAAAGGAATTTGTTAAGGTAGAGAAATTTCACATGTGACATGTTACAAGGAATCGATGTTTAAAAAAAATTCAGAACATCGATGATAAGTCTAAGGTTCTCTACTTTAATGTTGATTCAACAAAAATAAGAGAAAATAAATATAATTTAGGATTTAAAATAATATTAATTGTTTTTCTTGTTTTTGTTTAACCGATCCCAATTGAGTCATTGTCTTAGTCGTCTCCTAAAATGAAAAAAAATAATATACTTTTATTAAAAACGGATTACAATTCTTTATTTTATTTTTTGCATAAATATTTTGTTTATTTTTTTTAAGGAAAATATTTAGTTTATGAAATGAATTAAACAGCCAGACAAAAAAGATACTCTCGGTCATATTTATAAACAAAACACTACTTTTTAGGTTCATTAAATATCTAATGTATTTGGCCTATAAATATATATACCGAATACATCAGCTATTCAATGAACCTAAAAAGTAGTGTTTTGCTTATAAATGTGACCGGAGGAGTACAATATGAGAATATTTGTATAATTTTCTTCTCATTGTGACTTTAATAATGTAAGATGAATTATAGTTATAGAACACAAAATTTGATGCTGATTTTTAAATCGATTTTTTATTTGGGGAGAGATGGAATAACTTCACTTCATAAATTTGTACTACTACTGAAGAAAAAAAATGGTTTTATCCAAGTCTTTCTTCAAGTATTAATTTCACGACACTCTCTTTGGAGTTTGAGTAGTAAGGGTGGGGAAGGGAAGATCCTTATCAGTCAGCAATGAGAATTGCATCTATCAGAAATATTTTTTTAAAATATTAAAAGAATGCTTTTTATGCTATATTCTATCATCCTACTCTTGGTTTACAATTGTGTTTTGATTTACAAAACCTCTTACTGAGCCAGATAATATGATCCTAACAGCTTGTTACATAGGAGTAACTATTTCAACCAAAGCTACAAACTTTCCTTCAAAATCTGTGTGCAGTATGCTGTGTATAACCTGAAGTGATTCCATTGAACGTTGGAAGTATATGTCTAAGCAAGTCAGTGGGATATCAGTGTACGGCTAAAGAGCTGTATGGACAAAAGCACAAGTTTCATGTATCATGGGTTATTATTAGCTAGCAATGCCGAAACTTCAACATGGTCAATAACTCCGTCCCCCAACAAGCGCATAGCTGCTCCCGGAGAGAACTTCCTAGCAAACAAAAAACACGGAACGAAGGTTGAATTGGTGTGACACCATTCTATCCGGTACTCAGTCTCATAATAAACATGGTTGATATCCTGTTTAAAAAATATAATAAAAATAAGATGAGAAAATGAAAATAGTTGCATGAAAGCATGTTATCGCTTCAGCAAACGTTAGAAAGTAGGTCTTACGGATGTAAAACAATAAAATCTTATTACAAGCACAAAAGAGGGGAAATGAATCATTTCACAGAAGTAGTAAAAAACAGATGACAATTATTTTTGCTTTCCATTTACCAGCCTTTATTCGACTCTTTCAAGAAACATGGACACTACAATCGTATCATAAAAGGTATCAGTTTTTTCCACCAAGAACAAAACCATAATATAGGGCCATACTGTGCTTATCCAAGCAAACATTACAGGTTTAATTCCAACAAGGTTATATTTGCTTCAAGACAGTTTTCAACCATTTCAAGTTCTAAACTCAATATATTTCAGAGCAGTAAAAACCATTGGCTTTCAATAACTAAATTGTCCTTTTTTATCTTAATCCCCACCCTGCTTTATGATGGGTGGCTGGACACTGAGCCATCTCAAATTCTCAATTATCCATTCAAACCCAAAACTTGATAAATATATGCTCAAGTACAAGGAACCAAAAAATCACCTTTATTTCCTTTATCCTTTTAGGCCCAGCATTTGCATAGCTGAAGGTCATAGGATGCCAGCCTTTATTATCTGTTTTTGTTACCGACTGGTTCCACAAAGTATAGGTCACTGTTCTGCGTTCAAGTTCACCTTCAAGGCCGTGCAGCTAGCAAAATAGAACAAGAACATAAATATATAACATGATTTTAAAATACTAGAAACAATATTCGAGCAAATTAATCCTTGAAGAGTTATTGCACATTATTTTACGAAGGTCATTTGTGAATAAAGCAGATGCAAGAATAATAGGATTGAAGAACATATCCTGCAACCAACAAACGTAGATAATGATGGAAAAATAATATCAAATACTTACTGCAAGCAATGTCTGCACGTAGTGCTCATCTGGAATACAGTTATGCTGCTTCTGAAGTTTCTGCAATTACACCAAAACCATATCAAATGGTTACCATTAAACCATATCCAATTATCCATAGCAATTAGCAAATGGTAATGAATATGAAAATAAAAAATTATATCATAAAAGAAGTACTGGGTAGCATAACGGCATCATCAGAATAAACAAGATTATGGTTTCATCATACTCCATAGAGGAAGTATATTGTTGACGCTGACAACAAAGAAAAGATCCATTCAATTCAACGTCCGTTTTGTGGGTGTGAAAAGTAACCCATCTGAACAGACTCTCATCAGATGTAAATAAAAAAAAAATAAAAAAAAGGAATTCACTTTTAGCCACAATGCTTCACTCATTGAATGTTCAATTTCAGTCTCATCTAGATCTTTGACAATAATTACCTACTAGATAAAACACTACAGAAAGGAAGATGGGAATCTAAATCTCAATATGTTTTAAAACAGAGTTTCATCAAAAGAAATTCACAAACCAGTAAATTACAGACACATCATCTCATAACTTATCAAGGTTTTCAAAACCAGACAAGTTAAACTGATAAAGGGTGGTTTGCCTCATTTACTTGCTTCAAAGATGGTTTTCAGTATTGCAGTTCTGAGAGCTTGACTGGATCAGTCAGTAGACTGCTTCCCAGTTAAACCGTTCAGACTGATCTGTCTAACTTTCAGAACTTTGCTACTTGTGTAACACATATTCTACATGAGTAAACACAGCAGCTTATGATCTAGTTTGATTTTTTATAAAAAAAGGCTTAATTAAAGTTTTGGTTTCGGGTTTTATTCAATTCGGGGTTTTGATCCCTCCATTTCTAAATCTGAGCTTTTGGTCCCTCAACTTTAAAACCTGACATTTTGCTAACTCGTGAAATTGTGGCATAAATTTTGTGATGTGTCAAGTGATACGATAAAGTCTAGAATTGCCATGAGCATTTACAACAAGAGTCAAAAAGACGAAAAAACATGTACTATAGATTGTTTACAAATCAGTCAAATTGAGCAAAAATGTCACCATATCAATTGCCAAACCATCATATCACCTTCCACATCATATCACTTGTCATATCATCGAATTTTTGTCTCAAATTTTAGATTGAGGACAAAATGTCAAATATTTCCAAAAAAAAATTGGGAACCATCATCTCGGATTTAGAAACAAGGGGACTGAAATCTCAAATTGGGTAAAAAAAAAAAGGGACCAAAAATAATTAAGCCAAAAAAATTGAACTGATCATTTACAGTACATCACTTCAATCAATGATAGGATCATGCCCCAAAGGATAGTCCTATATGTTCCCAAGAATAAATGATTTTGAACTTACAATACAAAGTCATTTTCTAATCTTACATAAATATTAAATTTATAATTTTTGCCTGATAATGATGGAGCGTGAAGTTTCTATTAGTCAGTAACAATTATTTGAATCAAACACCCCTTCAAAGTATCTAGCTTTCAATTAGTAACTCCCAATTGAAAGTGAAGAATGTGCTTCACTATACATAACAACCTACGATAACATGATACCTTCCGGTAACAACATAACGTAAGAAAACTAGAACAAGACTACTTACAAGATTCAGCTTTCCCTTTCTGGTATCAATTGGTGGACGCCTCTGCCAAGTGAAAAGGAAGTTAGACTTTTTTTTCATTAGTATTAGCACATTACGGACTTGCAGTTAGTCCAGTTTAGTATAGTAATGTATGCTAAAGAGTTTAGTTTTGAATTCTTTCTGATGACTTTGATGTAATATCAACCAACTTTAACAAATGATACAAGAATATTGTATCCAATGTAGTATCGTAGTTAAACTAACTAAAGATAGCTCACATACCTTACAGTATCGCTTAAAGACAGAGAAGATAACATCATCATCAACAATCACTTCTGCATGCTTACGAACTAAGGTGACCCACTGGAAAAAGAGTATAAATTCAAATTACAACATGACAAATGGAGCACTATAATTTTATCAGTAAGCCCTTACCAATGTCAGCTCTGTGAAGCAACACTGGCTTTAGTTTTGTGTTAATGTGACAAACTAACGCAACATTTTAACTGCATAAAGGCAACTAACGCAACATTTTAACTGCATAAAGGCAGATTGAAAAGGAACCCTAGGGGCTGTTTGGCAACCCTTAAAACCAGTTTAGAATTATTTAAAATCAATCATATAAATTCAGAATTTTCAGGTTATTTTGCAACTAATTTCAAATTAATTCTTAGTTTAGTTCAAATTTGTCATTCGTTATACAAAGAATAAAAGTAGACCGCATTTATATATGGAGAAAAAGATGAAAATTGAATACAAATATTAAACAAATGAGACAAAGTTCAAAATAAATACAAAAATATAGTAGAAAAAATAGGAATCCCTGATACAAATGGGAATACAAAAAACTAACTTTATTATTTTTACCTAAACTAATTTTAAATTAGAAATAGATTTCGATAAGAACTAGTTCTTAAAGCCTCCAAATAACGATCACCACCTAACTTTTTCCAGCTAGGAGGGTTCTACAAAATGGATCAATCATCAACCGAAGTCATAAAGCCCTGTCATGTACTAGATATGATTCAATGATAGACCATTTACCCCTAAATGGTTTGACCTACAGTTTAACATGGTCTTTCTTCTCTCTATGTGATTGTATTTTTAATCCTACCATGTCATGTACAACCACTCATCCATTGTAATATTCACATCTCTATCATATTGTACTCTCTAAAATCCAAATGCTTCATTCTAATAATGGCTACATCTATCCATACATCCAGTTTTAAACACCCTGCTTATACTCTATCAATCCTTCAACAAGCCAAATTGATGCTTTGTCATCAGCTAGTATCAACTGAATTTGTGTGTTTAACAAAAAACTGGAGCTACTTTTAAACAGAAGTCTGCGACTGCAATTTGGGCCACAACGTAATGGTAATGGTTTATTATGTGACTGGAAGTTCAACACGACCACGATTGAGACAACATCACTGTATTTGGGTGTGATTCAAAACGCTACATTTATCATGATCAATGTTTAAAACCTTGAATTTCGCCTCACTAATATGTCCTGTCCCATTTGTGCAACAAATATAAAACACAATTGTAGATAAAAAAATTCCAAGAGAAAGGGTCCTGTATGATTGGAATGAACAACAATAAGGTTCAGTATGACAAAATCAAAAGTAAGAGAAATAACCTGGGACCCTTTACGCCATTTTTCCCTTGGTATCTTAGGTGACATTTTTGGGTTGTAGCGGCCCTCTTTCACATCAAGAAAGCTGTAACAATATAAAAAAACAGCTCAATTCACCTGTCAAATATCTCCATCTCACAAGGAAAAATGTGTGTGTGCGTGCGCGCGCACGTAAGCGTGGACTGATTATGATTGACTAATAAAAAGAAAATTAGTGCTAAGCACCTCAAGAACCAAAGCCTTCTTCTACCTGTCCACGAAACTCTTTGGAGAAACCATGATATAATTGTACACATAGGAAAAGTTGTACAAAGGAACACAGCTGCACACGGAAAACAGAAACTCAGATTCTTATAATGGCAAAGTAAAGTTTATGCAAAAACATATCCCAACCCCAACCAATCCTTTATGTAAGGTTGAGAAAAGTAAAGGAGAAAGAAAAAATATCCTGTGAAAACTTATGTTAATACAAGACTTTATAACACAAACCTATCTGAGAGAAGAACAAATCTTTGATTTGCAGGGTCTTCCAAAGCTGCTGACAGTAACAGCCTTTCAGCCTGAATCATACTTGATTCTCCCCATAAAACCTAAGATATGTAACACTGAATTCTTAAAGCAACTGATAAAACAACATGTTCCAGTTTCATACAACATATAAGAGTATTATAACTTATGTTTCAACTACATCTGCATAAACCAATCAGGCTAAAAACAGAAATTTTTGCAATAAGTGTCCTAATTCCTAAGAGAGGATCAAACAAACACTCTTCAAAATCAAATTCTTTGTAATTACATAACAATCTTATAGGTCTCGAATCAGACGTATGTACTTAGGAAATGGAAGGGGGGAAAAAGAGAGGATTATCATCACCCCAAGAGCATTCCCAGTTACAATTTTATGTATTTAGATGATTTAGCTAAGTTATGAATAACATTATGAAATTGGCTGTGATGTCTCCATCATGTAAACATCACATAACCATTAACTTGTGAAACTAAACTATTGCCAAAATTGATTCTAGAGGTGTATAATCGATTTTGACATGTTAGGTTGCTCTCAAGCAGAAATGATTCTAATTTGAAATTAGAAATTGGAGGTTTTGATTCCAGAATTCAATTTTTCATATAAAGTCCAACCCTTTATGCTATTTATTTACAAATGTAACAATAACAACAAACAGAACATGAAAATGAAACCTTAACCTTTGCAAGGAGTGTTGAACTAACCTGAATACTATTACTAAGTTGTCGAGCATAGAAAAAGTGAGACCTTGTTGTAGATTCATCCAACACAAACCCTGGCGTCGAATGAACATAAATCGAAAAATTCGATACATCACCATTCTACAAAAAAAAAAAAATTCAAAGTTAAAATAACCCAAAAAAAAATTACTAAAAAAAAGAGGAAGAGGAAATTGAAGGAACCTGGAAGAAAGCACCCCAGAGAAAATCAAGGGGAATATTTTGACGAACGAGGAACAAGAACGCGATTTTTGGAGGACCATCAAAAACGACGTTAGATATTCGAATTGTTGAGGGTTTCGTAGAGTTTGAATTTGAGTTTAGTGTGAAAAGAGCTAAGGTAACTAAAACGACGACGCAGAAGATTGAAACGGTGAAGAGAATCAGAAGCTTGCCGCTAAGCTTGATCGACGACACGTGGCGGCGTTTTACGGTTCTCGCCGCCATTTCTAAATTCTGGTAGTAATTCTAATTCACTTGCCAACTATACTTTATTGTTCTTATTCTTATAAGTTAAGTTAATGTTGTGTTATAAATGATAATGATAAATAGAAAATATATATATACTATGATGATGATATAACCAAGAAAACAGAGATGTTGAATTTGAATTGGTTGAAGTTGGAGAGGTACTATGCTATGCTACAGAGGAAGGAAGGAAATTACAAACTTTACTTTATACAATGCAATTAGTAATTCAATTTCACGGGACATGCGTTGTTTGTTACGATACTCGCGCGTCAAAACGTCGTCGTCTGAGTCATTTGACTGTGGGTCCCACTAGAATCAGAGTAATGGTATTTATTTATTCGTCTGTCTAGCCATGTGTTGTTGCCTTGTAAAGGCTGTTTTGTTGTTGCGATAAAGATGGCACCGTCGGCGTCAATCACATTGTTTTTTAATGCAAGCTAAGCTAAGAACACGTATTGCTACTTTTTTTTATTTCATCAATTATTATTGTTTGGTATAAGAGAAATATAAGTTATTATCCTTTAAAATGACAATAATATTATCAGGTTAAAAAAACATATAATTTATTACGACAATTCACTGCTGACATATGCTTACATAATTTATCAATACGGATAGCTAGAAGAAAATTATAAGCATGTGACGCTTGCAAACACCCTAATACTGCTTATGTCTAGTGGTCATGTCAAACTTAATTTTCATATCTTGAACACTTTTACTAAAAAGGGCACTTGCCAAAACATGTTGAGCTTTTGGAGGGATGTTGCGCTTGCAAGTAAAAATGTTAACGTCAAAAATCTGGAATCGTACTACGAAGACTATACAAAACATTGTCAATATCCGAGGTCATACCACTTATCCCACTGTCTCTCAAAATATGATCTTGTAGCACCCAAGACTGTTCCCTGGAAGCCACAAAAGCGTACGAAGAAGCCTCTATTGCTGAGTACAACCCCAACCCCCCAAACCTAATAGGTAAAGAAGTCAACCTCCATTGAAGGTCCCAAAGAAAGGACCTCCACACACTACAATGTCCTCCACTGATCCACACAGCTCGTTATCAAACAACATAGTCGTTTCCTCCATGTGAATCAATTGGTACATCATTAGGCCAAAGAAAAGCTTAGCGATTCCCATGCATGATCGAAGTAGAAGAAGTTCACTCGGAGCATCCCTTAATTGTGGAAGAAGATGCATTAACTCAGCATTTTTGGAAGCTCTCTTCGTGGCTAACCCCTCGATAAAACCTCTACCTCGGCTAACAACCCCTCCAAGCAATTTCACCCCCAACGTTAGCCTCCAATATCCTAAGGGAACAAACCCCTATGATGCTTATTACCATCACACGAAGGCCAAAAGATCGCAGTCTTTCGAATATTCAATTCAAGGCTCAATTCTAGCCCAGAATCCCGAATGATGACCAAGGCTTTAGTCTCCTCCTCTAAATCCCTAGAGTTATTAAAAGCGTAAGTATACTAAGTTTGACACTTGTTGTCAACACATCATGATCATGACTCATTTCAAAACCTCTAAATAATTTAGAGAATTATAGAGTAATTATAGATTTGTCACTAAAAAAGGTAGATTGAGTTGTTGCAATTAAAGTCTCTTTTGGGCATTATGATATTTATTCATTACCACGAAATAACTCTATAATAGTAGCTTCCTCACCAAAAAAAACTCTTATAGTAGTAGTTATACATTAATTTAGTTAGAACTGTGAAATTTATACTACGAAAAAGTTATGTGATTTGATCTGTTTGGGTACAACATAAATTATAATACCAATCATTCAGGATAATCATTAATAAAGCTTTATGCTTTCCCGGAATAAAATTGGCAAGTCATTTATTTCTAAATTGCACAAAAAAAACTCACGAGTTAGGACCTAAATCTCAATTGGCTATACTAGAAACCAAGTATTTGGAGTTATGAGATAATAGATAATTTGTTATTGTTCAATTCGAATTGCAAAGGAAAGAAGGGTTAGGAGGTGTCACATTTAATTTCCCTAACAATAGTTTGGTGTATTTGGTTGGAAGATAGTAACATTATTTTTAATGGAAAAATTGTCATTAGCAGGGATAGTAAGAATAAGAATTTAGTATTTTCGGATCTGTGGCCTAATCGAAGTCTGCATTTTGTCGGAGAATTGTTGTTTGTTGTTATGTAATTTGTGTCGGCATTGTGATTTGTCGTCGTTGACAGTATTCCAAAAAGACATATGGTTTGAGGGAGGCGATCTGTTGCACCTGCGGTGGAAATAATGTGTTGGAGCTAATCTTGGTTTATGGTATCTTTATATCATATGGATGATCCAAGTGCCATTAAGTGGTTATATGATGGTGGTGTGTGATAGTGTATTGGAGAATTTAAGTTGGCTGCTTGTAGCACTATGACAGAAGATGTTTTTTTTTGGCTCTTCTGCATTCTCATTGAGATGTTGGTGGCAGAGATGGAACCAGGAAAATTTATGAAGGGTAGCGAAGATATAATACGTGATAAACAAAATCGATCAACAATAAATATTTTTTACAACTACTAATTGTATAAAATTTAGTTTAATGAGGAATAAAAATCATATATCCTACCAAACCAAATACTTAAAAAAACTACATATCAAAATCATGACTTATTCTTGTCATGATTTACTGATTGATGGAGTAAAGGAATGGGATGTTCACAAGATTGCTGAAATGTTTTACTTTGAAGGGGTAAGTGCTATTATTCAGACACTGTTGTTCCCATCAGTGCAAGAGGATAAAGTTGTGTGGCAAGAGGAGAGTAATGGGTTATATTCAGTAAGATCCGGGTACCGCATTGCTGCTCGGGAAGTTGTGCCGTCGGCCCATTACTATGTACATGGAGAGTGGAATTTGAAAAGTTCATGCTCCTCATAAAGCGTGAAACTTGTTGTGGCAGATATGTCGTGGCTGTATTCCAACTCGGTCTAATTTGATTCAGCGTCATGTGCCATGTACAAATAGATGTCCGTGGTGTGATGATGAGGAGGAAACAAATTGGCATGCTTTTGTTGGTTGTGATGTAGCTAGGGAGAGTTGGTTTTCTGATGGACTCTCTGTTCTTATCGCGGTTAAGCATATTTCAGCCCATGCTGGAGCTTATTTTTTATATTTGTCACAAGGAGAGTGCTGATACGGGTGATTGTGTCGCGATTCTGTTATGGCAGTTATGGGCAGCAAGGAATGATGTTGTTTGGAACTCTAGTCGTGATACACCGTTGGGAATTGGGAGGTTGGCGTTGAGCAATTGGCAGCAATGGAAACTTGCCCAAGAGATGAACCGTCCGGGGAGGAGTGCAACTCCCCCCTTGCCCACGCAGATTCGATGGGAAAAGTCCAATCATGGATGGTTGAAGTGTAATGTTGATATTGCGTTCCATAGCTCCGAAGGGATTTCGACTACAGATTGTTGCTTTAGGAATGCAGAAGGGGTGTTTGTTGCTGGCTATTCGACGTGGAAATCTACTCATATAACAGTCCTTGAAGGTGAGGCTATTGCATTGCAGGAAGCAATTCAAGTTGCGATTGCAAAAGGTTGGGATAAAGTCGTATTTGAGACGGATTCTCGTACTCTTGTGGATCAAATTTCAGACCGAAGTAGTGGTATATCAGAGTTTAATGTTATAGTCTCTTCTATTAAGTCTATGCTAGCTTTATTTTCCAACTTTGAGGTGAAGTTTGTCATGCGTCAAGCGAACATGGCTACTCATACGATTGCTAGGGCGGCATGTTCTTGGCCTAGTCGCCATGTTTTTGAGATTTGTCCTCCTCGGATTGAATCTTTTTTAATTAATGATATCAGTTAAGTTTGCTTTGGTAAAAAAAATCATGATATTCTTTGGAGAACTAACAACAATATTTATAAGGTTGTCAAACTTGTAAAGATATTGTTAATGAACTTAACTTCTCTAGTTGATGTAACCAATGCTAATTACAACATATGGACCATGCAATGAACATAATAAACATAAGGATATTCATATACTTTTTTGTGCTAACCATCTGGTTCTCAAGGGAAAGGGGCCTTGGTAATTTGAAGTTCGTCCAAGAGATAAGTAAAGTTTGACCAAGAATTGTTCCGCCTTAAAATCGAATTCAGATTCTCCTGATCAATTCGTCATTGGCGGAACTCATTAACCACTTGAGTCTAATTGTTTGATCATCCATTTATTTATAATTTAATTTTATTGTTATACTTTAGAACATTTTAAAGGAAAACGTTAAGTGTTCTTTAAGAAACCAAATATAGTAATAATGGTCTATGAATATTTGTTTTCCTTAAAATAAACAAGCTAACTTTGACTATTTCACTATGCAATGGCCTATGGGTATTTGTCTAAACAAAATCGAAGAGTGAAACAAGTTATAAATTTTAGCAAATCAGGTAGAGTTGTTTTGGTTTTTCTTTCAAGATGTTGTTGGAGCTACTTTGAAGATCTTGTTCTTGAATAAAAAAAATACCAATAAGGGAGTGCCATTGACAGTGAAGAGATATGTCATATAAAAGGATTAATGTTTGTAAAATAGTACAGAAATATTTGACTTAATAACAAGAAAATAAATGTCTAATAATGATACCAATAACCCTCAATTTAAAACTTGGCATAACTTTTTACTCCAAATAAATTAGAACTATCATGTTTCTAGAATAAAAACCGTAGATTATCATCCAATAAAAGCTTCCAATTCTTTAACAGCTTGGTCAGCAGCATAGATTATCATCTTTTTTAACTGTTCCATAAAAAAGTATCACAATTCCTTTTCTGGTTTTTAAAAATTTGTTTTGGAACTACGAAAGACAATACGAAACTATAAATATATAAAACAATGTAACGTTTCTTAAACAAGTGATAACAAAAAACGAAAACGGAAAGCACGCAAATAAAATTCAAAATACAATGGTTGTACTGATGAAAGTTGATAGAACAAAAAAATTTAAATGCACATTAGTTAGTCCATTTAATATTGCCCTGTGTTTATAGGATGTTTGTGACAAATTAATAATAGATGAATAAACCACAAAATTATGAAGATCTATAATATGAAGTTGGACATACAAACCTCGCGCCTTCTTCTCCACATGTGCGTCTATAAATTTAATAGTTTATTTATGCGTAAAGGCTTTGATAGATAGTATGTTGCTCCAAATCTCAAGAACTTGCGGACATCACTTATCAAAACGAGATATTTAAAACATTGATTAGGAGCATAACATACAACAAACGAAAATTTTCAATTGAAACACATTCATCTGGTCGCATGAAAATGAAAGAAAAAGGGAAGAAAGAAAATAAAAAGTTAATCTAACCTGAAAATTATTGTGAGTGAAAATCCACGTGATTTCGAAAACAAAATGATGTGTTTGGTGTGCTATGAAATTAATAATATGCACGAGTTATCATCATATATCTATAGTTCATTATTTATATAGGATAATAGATATCATAAGAGATAAGCATGAAGGCTATAATTGAATAAACATCTAACTTTTATCAAAAAGGAAATAAGAAAAATTGGGTAACTCATACAATGTACTTTAAACAAATAATTGAATCTAATCAATTAACTACCTTAAAATATTGGTTAAAAAAAGAATTGGATTTAAATGACTAACTACCAAAATAATTTGGTCAAAAAAATAGAATTAAATTCAATCAGCAAATATAACACCGATTGGTTAATTTGGGAAGGAAAAAAAATACGATTTTATATATTTTTAAAACTTTATACCTATGGTTGTGTAACAATCTCTATGTTAAAATTAGAAGTTGTACATATGGCTGATGCATTGATACAACAGCTTCCCATTCAACCAGCATTAGTGAATGCAATTTTGGTATTGCAATGATATGAGTAGCCTAATTATGTATTAACAATAATACTAAATTTGATTTTGCCAATCAATAACTATATTATAATAATTGACAATGGTCCATCATATGTATTCTCAATGGCAAAGCCAATAACATGACAACCAATTAGCTCATCATATGAAACAATATATTTACTAACTAATCTTGATTCCTTCCAAATCCAATCTTCTCTATCAAATTGTTTAGTGGTATGCATCATAATAGCTAGCTGCACAAAATAGATAGAATTGCATGACTTGTATGTGAATGACATAAAAAATGGAAAGGCAACTAGAATTATGAATATAGTAACCACAATCAAATACTTGTAATCGATTTGTGGAAGAAAAAAAAACTAGCTTACCTCAACTTTTGTGGAAAGAAAACTAGTAATCGATATGTCATGTCTTGCAGCAACTACAAACAAAACATCCGAAAAGGAAAAACTCAAATAATAACAGCAGAATAAATAAACTACATTGTAAGCACATAAACAAAATGTTTCATAACCGTGTGTACATGGATTTGAACTAATAAAACGTTTCAAGCAAAAGTTGGACTAAGATTATGATATAAGTGATCTCTTTGCAATAGACGGTGAGCACATAATATTGGTCTGTGATAATATTTGCTTAAATAATTTGTAATTGAATATCTAAATTTAGGGACTGAATAATTGCAATTTATTTATAAATTTAAAAATTTGATTACAAATGTTTTAATTCAAGAGCCTAATTACAATTTTGTTTAAGTGCAAAATTTTTAATTTAAAGACCTATTTAAGGTGTATTTAAACCTTTTTTTTGTTATGTCAACTTTCACCATCACAACCATTGTATTTAGAAATTTATTTGTGTGCAATCTGTTTTAATTTTTTGCTATCACTTGTTAAATAAATGTTACATTGTTTTCTGTATCTAGAGTTTTGTATTGTTTTCAGTAGTTTCAAAACAATTTTTTTTAAAACCATAAATGGAATTGTTACTTTTGAAATTAATAGTAAAGTTGATTTTTATCATCTGTTTATTCGTTAGATTTTTTCCCCATATGTTGGATTAATCTAACAATTGACAATAGGGCATGAGAGATAATGTGTGAGAACACAAAAGGAGGGGATTCAAATCCTTTCTATTGTAGGTGTAGCCCAAAAAGGGACTAAAATGGACGAGTCCATTTCGAAAAGGCCCAGTAGGGTTATTCTCATTTGTTTTCTTTAAATGGAGCAAAATCAACTATCATACTTTTAAATAACCTAATTTAGATCCACAAACAAACCTTAGCATATCATTTCGGTCCTCACTCCCATCCTCCTACATGCAATTTTTGTATTCTTTCTTCTTGGTCAGTGCTTCCAACTCTCTTCTATGTTATTTTATGTTTATGGTCCCCTTTTCTTGTTTGAAGATATTCCCCACTTGCCCTTTCTTTCAGTTGATTTGTTGTGTTATTGCTACTCTCATTGATTTATCATTTCAATCTTGAACTATTTTGAAATTTATATACTATGTATCAACTTATAAGTTTTTGTGTATGTTGCTTGTTTTTACTTCAAATATTGTTTTTACGATTTCATAATAAGATTTAATTTACAAGTTAGATAAAAAGTTCTTCTGATTCATGATTCAAAAACCTCATATACACATAATTATTATTTAATGAATGGACAAAAGAAGATATGCATAGATCTTTGGTGGATCGACTATAGAAAAACGATCTTGAGTGGATCGACATAGGAAAAAAAAGATCTTGAGTGGATCGATATACAATCCCAAGAATAATGTAAAAAAAAAAAAAAACTCGTGCATTGAATTTATTCAAGAAAGTGAATTTACCTGCTTAAGTATATTCATAAGGTTTGATGTTTAACAGTATTATAGTTTATTGTTTTATTATTTCTTTGATCCCTTTTTGAATGTACCAGGTGCTAGATTTCTAGGAAAATCAAATGCATCGTGCTAAATTTTGGCTTGCATCCAAGAATCAAGTCAATGACCTAACAAGCTCAAGTTTTCCTAATAATCAACAAAGAAGTCTTCTAGATCACATATATGTTTATTCCTTTTCTTCAGGTGATGAAAGTGACCTCTCTAATGATGACACACCTAAAAAGTCAGTCATTTTTGACCATGTGACAAATGGAGACAACTGAAATCAATTTAACCCCTGATCCTCTTTGGTGTTAACCTCCAAACTCAACTCATAGAGTTTTGCCAACAATTGACGCGATCACTGTTCAATGTGATTCCTGTTCTAAATGGAGGTTGATTCCAACAAAGAAAAAATATGAAGAAATATGTGAACATATCCTTCACAATCATTTTGTTTGTGATAAAGCTCCTCTAAATCATCACAAGATATATCGCATCGCCACTCTCGAGCTTTATCACAAACAAAAGGATTTTTAAGGATATGTTCACATATTTATTCATATTTTTTCTTGTTGGAATCAACCTCCATTTAGAACAGGAATCACATTGAACATTGGACGCGCCAACTATTGGAAAAACTCTAAGAGCTGAACTTGGAGGTTTACACCATAGAGGATCAGGAGTAAGTTGATTTTAGTTGTCTTCATTTGTCACATGGCCATAAAGGACTAACTTCTTTGGTGTGCCATCATTATAGAGGTCATTTTCAACACCTGAAGAGGAAGGAGAAGAAACATATATGTGATATGGAAGACTTCTTTGTTGATTATTGGGAAAATTTGAGCATGTTAAGTTATTGACTTCACTCTTGGGTGCAAGCCAAAATTTAACACGATACATTTGATTTTCCTATAAATCTAGCACTTGATACATTCAAAAACGGATCAAAGAAATATTAAACAATAAATCATAATAATGTTAAACACCAAACCTTATGAATATACTTAATCAGGAAAAAGCACTTTCTTGAATAAATTCAATGCACAATAATTTTTTCGTCATTATTCTTGAGATTGTATATTGATCCACTCTAGAACTTTTTTTTCCCTCTCTATAGTCTATCCACTCAAGATCTTTTTTTCTATAATCATCCACCCAAGATCTATGCATATCTACTTTTGTCCATTCATTAAATAATAATTCGGCATAGCTAACGTTTTCAAATCATGAATCAAAAGAACTATTTTATAACTCTTAAATCAAATCTTAATATGAATTATAAAAATGACATTTGAAGTAAAAACAAGGAACATATGCAAAAACTTATAGGCTGATACAACATATATGAATTTTAAAATAGTTCAAGATTGAAATGATAAATCAATGAGAGTGGCAATAACACAACAAATCAACATAAAGAGAGGGCAAGTGAGGACTGTCTTAAAATAAGAAAGGGGTCCGTAAGCATATAATAATAGAGAAGAGACTTGGAAGCACCGACCAGGAAGAAATAATACCAAAAGTGCATGTAGGAGGATACGACTGGGGACCTAAAACTATATGCTAAGGATGTTTGCAGATCTAAATTAGGTTATTCAAAAGTTTGATGGCTAATTTTTCTCTATTTAAAACAAAATGAAAATAACCAACCCGGGCCTTTTCGAAACCGGATCTTGCTTTCTGGTCCCTTTCTGGGTTGCACCCCATAGTAGAACAGATTTGGCCCTTTTGCTATGTTCTCACACTATTTCTCATTCCCTATTGTCAATTGTTGGATTAATCCAACAGACGAGGAAAAAAATAACAAAAAAAAAACAGATAATAAAAATCAACTTTACTATTAATTACAAAAATAACAATTCCGTTTCTGGTTTTGAAAATTTTGTTTTGGAACTACGGAAGACAATAGGAAACTCTAGATATAAAAAAAACAATGTAACGTTTCTTAAACAAGTGATAACAAAAAAGGAAAACGGAAAGCACACGATTAAAATTCAAAATACAATGGTTGTACTGATGAAAGTTGACAGAACAAAAAAAGTTTAAATGCACATTAGTTAGTCCATTTGATATTGCCCAATGTTTACAGGATGTTTGTGAGAAATCAATAATAGATGAATAAACCACAAAATTATGAAGATCCATATATATGAAGTTGGACAGTACAAACCTTGCGCCTTCTTCTCCACATGTGCTTCCACAAATTTAATAGTTCATTTCTGCGTAAAGGCTTTGCTAGATAGTCTGTTGCTCCAAATCTCAAGAATTTATCTAGAACGGGTACCTCCTCTTGTGCGGACATCACTTATCAAAACGAGATATTTAAAACATTGATTAGTAGCATAACATAATGATGTGAAAATGAAAGAAAAGGGGCAGAAAGAAAATAAAAAGTTAATCTAACCTGAAAATTATTGTGAGTGAAAATCCACGTGGTTTCGAAAACAAAATGATGTGTTTGGTGTGCTATGAAATTAATAATATACACGAGTTATCATCATATATCTATAGTTCATTATTTATATAGGATAGTAGATATCATAAGAGATAAGCATGAAGGCTAGAATTGAATAAAGAGCTAACTTTTATCAAAAAGGAAATAAGAAAAACGAGGTAACTCATACAATGTACTTTAAACAAATAATTGAATCTAATCAATTAACTACCTTAAAATATTGGTAAAAAAAAGAATTGGATTTAAACGACTAACTACCAAAATTATTTGGTCAAAAAAAAGAATTGAATTCCAATCAGCAAATATAACACTGATTGGTCAATTTGGGAAGGAAAAAAAATACGATTTTATATATTTTTAAAACTTTATACCTTACAAAATTTAATAAGTGTATTTATGACTCTTTTGTGTGGTGTATCAACGAATTTGACTCTTGACTAAGACAATTAATTTCTCAGTCAATAAAGCCATATAATAAATTGGATTGAATGTAGCGAAATGGTTAGATTCCTTTTTCTTTTTCTACAATTCTACATCTACTTATTGATTTGTAAGAGAGAAAAATACAACTAGAAGACTAGTAAGACTCATCTACTACATATACTATACATTTATACATACCCGCAAAGCCTTTGGAATACAAATTTCACTCTCTCATCCCTTCTGCTCACAAGCTAGAACCTCTCTTTCAAATCCTTTCTTCTTCCCAATTCGTATTATATACTACTCTCTCCGGTCCATATTATAAGAAAAAAAATCATCAAAACCAATGCAATTATTAATTAGTCCAACTTTTTGAATATTTTTACAAATATACCCTCATTAAAAATTGTGAAGCATTAAATACACTCACTAATATATTACAAAGACAAACATTAATTAAGGGTAGTAAAGTCTTTTAAACATTAACTATACCTTAAAAGTTGTGACGTTTTCTTATAAATAGGACCAAAAAAAATTTGAAAATTTTCTTATATATAAGACCGGAAGGAGTACTATTTGAAATCCCCTTATCCGTGTTATCATTTTTTGGTTTTGGTTGAAATTTCACAAATTGACATACATCTGGTTTTTTGTATAAATCCTCTTCTTTTTTTTTTGTTGTATAAAACATTAACTAACAGTCCATTATTTCCTTATCATTTATAGCCATTTTGTTGCATTTAGACTGAATGAAATTAGTGTAGGTAGTAATGGCAAAGCCAAATGAAATATGCACCAGGTAGTACCATCTCATTTTGTTGGTAAAAGGATGGAATGTATGGAAACATTGAAGAAATAATTGATTCTATGCAAATTCTGTCAATATTCAATCAACAATGGACTTCAAATTTCATAAGCAATGAGTTTAAACTATCCATATAGTTTTAATTCTTACTACCTTTCTAATCATATATGTACTGAGGATCCATAAAGATTGATATTGAAATTTCTTTTATTGGCATGGTTATTTGAGCATAAAACTATAAATGGAGAGATTATTTGAATATGACAGTTTTGGCTTTGGAAAGGCTCCAATAGCTAATAATTGCAACTTTGTTTAGGTCTTAAAAATTTGACAACGTAAGAGTTTATGGTACCAAAACTATCTTATTAATTTAATAAAAAGTAGCTCACTTAACTTATAACAAAAAAAAAAAATTTGGAGTCCTATAACAAGTTAATTTGAGTAAAATATACCAAAATGCACAAACCAAGTGTTATATGCAAACCGAATTAAACAATAAAAAATTATCTACTATCTCCTATAACAAGTTTTTTTAATGCATCAGTGGATAGGTGTTTCTATATTACTAGTTGTATGATGTTGTTGGAGCTATGTGATAATGAAAGAAATAATGTCTGTAAAAAAGAAAATACACAAATATTTGACTGAATACCAAGAGAATGAATGTCTAATAATAATGATACCAATAATCCTCTATTTTTCACTCCAAATAAATTAGAACTATCATGTTCCTGACGATAAAAACAGCAGCAGCTATGTCATGGCAAAATGAATCAACTTGATTGAAGCAACATTCAGTCCAATGATGAGCATCTAATGAAAGCTTCCAACTCTTGAACAACTTGGTCAACAGCATGGATTATCATCTTTTTTACCTGTTTCATAAAAAAAAAAATCACAATTAACCCCCATAAATAAACACAAAAATTAAGCAAAAAGTTGTCTACAATTATGTTCTCCTTTTCAACTTTCTTAGTTTGAAATTCACATCAAAAGAAAGGAAGACAAAAAGGAATATTAAAATCACCTCAAGTTTGTCTTCTCTTGCCCTGTGATTCTTAGGAAGGCGACGAAACTCTTCAGTTAAAAGCATGCATATATCCACATTTTCTGGTGATACAAAGTCTACTGCAACTTTTGTGCATGACTGTAAGATTTTACAATATAGTCATTAAAGTTATTAAATATAGTTTCAGTCAAATAATCACAATATACATGTACTTTTAAACTTAAACTTAGGTAAAGAAAATTATATGATAAGATATGTTTCACCTTCAGATTTCTAACTTGGTGAGGGCATCCAGCAGGTATAAAAACTGCTTCACCAAGCTTCTGCTCAAAAGTCAAAGGTACTACACCTGTAATTGATTATGATTCTTGTAAATAACTAATCACATGATGAATAAATCTAGAAAGTTTGAAATGCTATGTGCTAACCAAACTCTTCCTCCAGCTTCTTCTTATGCTCAAGAGTCAAATAAAAACATTGGTCATGAATAGGATGAATAACCTAAGAAACAAAGAAGTTAGTGAGACTCAAACATGCAAAAATAAAAATAAGCGAAAATGTTGATTATATGTGATAATATAATACCTCTTTTACTGGAGAACAATAAGTATGCCTAAATTCTTTGGAATGCTTTCTAAGATATGCTTCTAACTTTGCAGTATCTTCTCTTCTAAATATGTCCCAAAGTGCACCAGCTGTTTGTGATGTATCTTTTGTGATTGATGGAACTTCATTTGGAAATAGCTTTCCTTTGATTTCAAAAGGACCTCCATTATCTTGAACAAGACCCTCTTTCTTATCTTGAGCTTTATGTGCTCTTTTTATTTTTTTAATAGCATAAAGTTGTTCATCTGTTAATTTCACCTCAGTTATATGAGTCAAAATATTGACCTGTCAAAATTATTGACAAATAAAGTAAACTTAGTACCATCTTATATTTGTCGCACCAATATAGCGTTGAAAGTACATAGAAGTTATAATATAATGTAGCATACCGCGTCTGCCATATCACAATGAAGTTTTGTAATAGAATCTCCTCTGCCAAGCTCTTCTCTGGTTCCATAAGCAATGTAAGTTTTTGGACCTAAGTCAGGCTTTATGACATGTGGTGGCAACTTTGCAGCAAGATTGAGAATTCCTGATCGAGGATTGCTATACTCTTGAAATGGCAAACAACGGATAAACTCGTCACAATGGCGCGGCAAGACATTTTCAAACTCATCATAAGGTGGCCAGTCTTTTAGCTTGAGCATCTCTGGCCAGAAATTTATATATCTTCTTCCCTCTTTATAACCTTCAAAGAACTGGCGAGTGTCAATTGTTACCTGCAAAGGTTTACATAGAGAGATAAATATTGGTCTAAATTTTAGAATTAGTATGTATACATGACATACAGAGTTAAAGTACTAAAATATTAAGAACGAAATGACAATTCAAGCTACTTGTTTTTCTAAAGTGTAAGAACGAACATCACCAAAGGAAATGTAACTGTGAAAAAAACTAAAGATTTATTTGCGCTTGAGTTTGACAGCATATGTCACATTTGGGCCTCCGATCTTGTACGATCTTTAAATCCTAAAAGCACCAACGTTGAAAGACTCACTCTTGTTCATGCAATCCAAACATATTTTCTTTAAGGGAAATTAGACCTCACAAAATATACGGGGAGGAACTTTTTCCAGTCCAAACATAACTTTGAAATGTACGCAGCTAAAAAAACATCGATTTTGTGCGGGCTGAAATTACAATAATAAAACATGTGTGATTTTCTAGAAATGCGAGTAGAAAAAATTTCCTCCCAAATACATATTTGTTTTAGGCCTCCTATTATTAGTTTATTTGATCAACCTTTATAAGCTTTAGACCTAAACAATTCAAATTCAACTATTTTATATGATACTAGTTATGAATATTAAAAAAATATCAAAAGTTGCCAAAGAAAACATACCTCACAACTAGCCAAGCAATCAATAGCCTTCACATTTGAGTTATCATCTGAGCTGACACTTGAAGATGAATTTACATATAAAGCTCTCCAAGTAACCATTGGCTCCCAACTCAATCCTGTCCCTTTTTTGAGAACGTCGGATATTAGAACGGGTTCACCATTCCTCCAATACTTTTGGAATTTAAATAGCTTTTTTTCTATAAGGTAACTTGACATTGGACAGTTTATGTCGTGGCAGTTCATGCAACTTGAAATTCTTTCTTTCTCAACATTCTTTTGTTTTTCAACTTTGCAAAAATGTTTCTTCATACGATGAGCTTTAGTTACCAATTTAGATATCCTCCCATTTGGAAGAATGCGTTTCAGCTCCATCACACAGCCACCACAACCACCTAGTTCTTTTGGAGCACATTCAACACTTCCATCACCATTAACATTCCATTTGGTAAATATCTCAACATTACCCTCTAAATTACTTGTATCATAAGTTATTGGTAGAGGATCACCACCATGCATGTATTCATCACCTCTATTTTTGTATTGAAACTTCATTTCAAAGCGTGGTGTGATACTTCCGTTGCGTATTTCTTTGCAACAACTAAGGCATATTTCAAAGGAACATTTACGACAACTTCTATAAAGGTCAACAATTGAAGTAGCACAATGATCACTGCTCCAAAAATAAACAAAATATCATAATAAAAGAATTATGAGCTAAATATACTATATAACACTCACATACATCAGACACGACACGGTTGCATCAATACCAGTAATAGTTTGTAAAATTTAAAATAATTGAATGTAATCACAAATGTTGGTGTCAAGTTATATAGCAAGTATAAAAGGAAAAGTAAAGATACCATACCAATAAATACGCTCCTTATCATGACATGGAGTTTGTGGTATCTTAATTTTTGAACATGATTTTCCTGATATGAGAGCTTATTGTTAGTGATAAGTTTAAACTTAAAAATAATAATTATATATAATTAAAAACAAACAAAAGATGAAGTTATACCTTGTATCCTTGCTTCAATCTCTTGTTCTTGACATTGTTCTTCAAAAATTTGTTCAAGAGATGGAAGTAGTAAATTAATCATATATCGGTGATGATGAACTTTTTCACAATCTGTGATGTTCCTGTTAGACGTCTGAATGTAACAATAAAATTATATTACTAAGTTGAAAAGTATACTCACATTTTCTTAGAGAAACAAATTTAATGGACGTTATGATAAATTAAACCTTGATCATTCCTCTTGAACACAAGCAAACATTGCAATTGCAATTCTTACAGCAAAAGGGGCACCTCTCTGCGATATCTCCAACTAACATATTGGGATACCTATGTGCAAAAATGAAAAAAAATAGTTACATTTTGAAAAGTTCTAATTTGATAAGTTATATTAACAAATACATGACTTTGGAATGGTTATCTAGATGTAATCTAAAACGTACCATTGTTTAATACATCTTAAACAATAGATTTTCTGACATTTTGTACAATGTACAAATTGTGGCCTATCATTTCTCAAGCACTGATGACATGCTTTGATATTTTGTTTGGTTTCCTGTAATTATTTAACACAAGTTGCATTTAATTAAAGCTATGGAATAATTATAATGCTTAAGCAACCAAAATAGTTGTCATAAATTAATAAAATAAGCATCGAGAAAGACACTGACCATTATATTTTCCAACTTTCCTTTGCTTCTTGACTTTGTCATTGAAACAAGTATAACTTCGTCACCTTCTTCATCTTCAAAATTGTTATTGCCTTCAAGTTTTATTTTCTTGTGTTTTGATGTAGTATGATGGTTCTTTGATTTGGTAATATCAAGTTTACAACATTTTTCAACTCTTCTCTTCTTTGAATTTGCAGAATCTCTTGAGCATGTTGATGTTTTGTTTTGATTTGTATGAATATTTTGTTGTGACGATTCTGCTGCAGAAGCTGAAATTTTTCTTTCAACTAGTGCAATTGCACTCTTCTTCACACAAGATAGAATGTGTCTTTCTTCACCTGATTTAGAGTTCCTTAAAAACTCAGATTGTTGATTTGAGTTTCCTTGTCTTGAAATTTTAATCTTCATTCTCTCCGAATCATATACAATACTCATTATTGCTGTGGAAATAATATGCAATCAAATTAATAATTGTAAACTCTATGGTACATATACACATATTACTACCATTATAGTTTCTTCAATACTACAATCATAAGCATGACATTGGAAAGTGAGCATCGACATATACATTATTAACCTAGACACACTATAAACTCAACAAATAATGTTTTGAAAATCATAAATATAATTAAGTGTTTTTTTTACTATAAATATAATTCGGTGTTGATATGGTACTATGGAAACCTTAATATAATGCTCCTTTTAAAAAAGAATAGAATATAATCGTAGCACATTAGACACACACAAAAATTTATCAGCAAATAAATTTAGTAGAAACCTTAATCAAGAGCACAAGAAATGCCCAAGATAAAGACATAAATACAAGCAAAATAGATAAATTCAGGAGACCATGAAACATGGCCCCAAGAACTCACTCACAATACAAGTATTGGGCTATGCAACATAAGAACTAAAAAAACCCACACAAACACCTCTCTAGCAAAAAAAAGAAAGCGTGAATTTACGATCATCTACATTTTGATTAATTAATGAATACATACAAATACGTTACAAGAGATCAATGATTATTATAAACATTATTTAAATTTTAGTAGACACATTATCATGAATGGTAGCCTAAGGGAACTCAAAAAACCAGATGAAACCGTGAGACAACCTAGAAAAAAACATCTAACAGCCAAACTGACTCTCAATTGGAAGACAAACTACCATGATCACATGCATTTTGATTGATTGAAGAAAACATGCAAGTATTCACAAGGGGTCAAAATATCTTCCTAATTTTTTTTTACTATAAGATTCATACTTCATCAAGTGAGTTATGTTAACCTATCACAAGTAACATGGTTCCCCCACATGAGACATGGCAACAAACAGCAAACATAACTTTTCAATTGAACCATATCTATCTTTATGCATGAAAAGTGAATACAACATGTTCAAAATAAATGTACGAGAGAAACGAATAAAAACAAAAGGAGCAGGATAAAAAGAGTAAGCTAACCTGAAAATTATTGTGAGTGAAAAATCCACAGTTTTAATAAATTTATTGTGAGTTATCATCACATATTATAGTAGATATCATAAGAGATAAGCATGAAGGCTAGAATTGAATAAACAGCTAACTTTTATCAAAAAGGAAATAAGAAAAACCAGGTAACTCATTCAATGTAATTTAAACCAAGAATTAAATCTAATCAATTAACTACCAAAGAATATTGGTAAAATAAATTGAATTTAATTGAATAACTACCAAAAACATTGGTAAAAAAAAATACCAAAAAAAGAAATTAAATTCAATCAGTCAAATATAATACCGCTTGGTCAATTTGGGAAGAAAGATACATTTTATATATTTTTAAACTTTATACCTTATGATTTTTTCATTCAAAAAAAAAAAATACCTTATGATTTTTAATGAGTGTATTTATGAACTTTTTTTGTGTGTGGTGTGTCAACGGCTTTGACTGTTGACTAGCACAATTAATTTTCCAGTAAATAAAACATTTCATCAATTTGGATAAAATGGATTGAATGTAGAGAAAGGGTTAGATTTCAAGTTTTTTATTGTTTATATACATCTATTTATTAGTTTGTAAGACTGTAAGAGAGATAAATACAACTAAAAGACTAGTAAGACTCATTTTAATAAGTGAACTTTATTGGTGGTCACATTACTGTTTTACTTATGTTTGTTTCTCTCATAAATATACATTAAATCAAGATAGATAAATTGAGCAAATTGAAACTCCAAATTTTTTAATCTCGACACAAAAATTAAATAATTTTTCCTTGAGATGATGACATAAAGATTTAATATGGAGAATTATGAATGACTCACTTTGTTGTTAGAACTGAGCTCAAATCAGAGGGATATACCTATAATGAATTTATGCGCTATTAGATATTACAACAAAGTTGAGACAATTAACCATGTGTTCATGGACGGTCAATATGCTAGAAAGGTGTGGTTTGGCTCAAACTAACAATAAAATTTCCAGATAGCACAAACTTTGATTTTAAATACTAGCTCGAATATGTTACTATGGACACTAATGATGAAACAATTACTTATATAGCTTCTATAGCCTATATAGAATTTGGCATTCCAGGAATATAATTTTTTTTTTTCAAAACAAAGATATTCAAGAAGAAGACACTCTTGCTAATGCAAGAAAACATAAAAATAAAAATAAAATACAATTTCGTTCAATGTGACACAATTATCAACAAGACATCGTGTATACATGATAGGGTTATAAATAGATCTACTATAATACATCACTAAACATTCTAGGAAAATCCCAATGTTGGGTCTATCAAATCAAAAAAATGTGAATCTATCTCAAGAGAATACCTGGGGATTAAGTGCGATATGTAGTGATTCAGAAGGCGAAGTGCTAATCGCAGCAACCTAGAATATGAATTGTTTCAATGATTTGAGCACTTTGTGATTAGGTTTTGCCCTGGCAGGAAGAAAATCCCAAATCTGTGTGTAGGAAATTTCGTTTCAGGTATCCAAGATAAAGGTAGGTCATTTAGTGCTATTGGGTTCAAACACATAGGTATATTGGGTTATAGATCGACCCGTATGTTGGCCCAATATGTAATTTCATAGCCCAATTAGATTTGGCTTAAGGATATTCCTCCTTTTAGTGTAAATGAGGTCCATTGGGATAAACATCAATGTATGATCATGACTTTATGTTCCTTTCAAAAAAACAAGATCTCTTTTTTTTTTATATACCTAAAATAATAAATGTTTTTATATGAATAAAAATAATAAATGTTAAAACGAATAAGTGGAAAATTTCAGATTGAAATTCTGACCATATATATTACATTGTTTTTGCCATCTTATCTATATTCATGAGGGCTGCAATTTTCATTCTCTATGGTTATTTGATCTAAACTTATTGAGCTAAATATAAGGGAGATACTTCTTTTTTTGTGCCAGAGTATCGAACCTAGCTCGCTAAGGTTGAAGAGAATATTTTCAATCAAGTGATTCTAGGTAATTATCAACAGGGAGATAATATATGAGATATCACTTATTAATCATAGTATTGACAAAATACATTTCAATTCATTTGTATAATTTATTTTTATGTTGTAGCCAACCATGATAAATTTCATCAGAAAAAAAAGTGATCAACCATGATTATAATTGGTTTATTTTACAAAAAAAAAAAAAAAACTAAGACCATTGGGGAAAAGCATCTTACTTAAATGCAGTGTTAACTTTCGTTTTTGAGGCAACACACTAGCATCCTTCCATTTCACAGCATGATCTTTTGACACAAGCCTCATGTGCACAACTCTTCACATAATGTTCCTCCATTCTCATCACTTCCTTCAGTTAGAGACACTATAAACATGGATCACGAGTTAAATTCCTAATTATTGAGTTCTGCTGAGTTTTGACTAAGTCTGATGTCTACATGACCTTCATATATTTAATTATTAGACTCGAGAAAGATTCAGTTAACCATCGTTCGGTTGTGTTATTGCTCACCTAACCTACTATTGGTCGAGGGAACTTCGACTAACCCTAAATCGTCTATCTATTAATTTTGATCACTGAAATTATAATTTTTAGGTGTAAAAAAAAATGTTTCCATCACTATTTGTTAGCTACGAGCAGTAGGATGATATAATGTAATCAAATTTATTGTGCGCATGAACAATGTCATTATCACTCGTTTGTGCGTGAACAATGTCATTATAGGTGTAAAAAAATGCTTCTTTATCGCTCGTTTGTGCGCGAACAATGTCATCATAGGTGTAAGAAAATGGTTCCATATGTTGCATTATTAGTTATCTATGAGCAGTCATATAATGTGATGTAATCAAATTTTTGTGCGTGAACATATGTCGCATTATTTTTCATATTTTATATAGAAGACATTTAACATATAGGAAAAGGTGAGATCTCAATCATTGATTTATGGCTATTTGTTTTAAATTATATATAAAAAAAATCATAATTACTTTTCTTCTTATATTTGTGTGTAATATTTTTTTTCATTTTTTTAAAGAAAATTTTTTTTATACTGAAAATGAAAAGTTATTTGTATGTAATATATTTATATTAGATATAAATATATGTTAGATATATTAGATTTGATATGGTTTGTTGGTTTATCAAAATCGGACTAATATTATGATTTATTTCCTGATATTAAAGCATGTTAATTAAGTGATTAGTACTTTGCTATAGATCATGTAATGTTGGTTTATGAGGACAACAATACAGGTATTAACTTTAAGATCTGATAATTAATATTTGAATTCTTAAATTTAGGTAACTCAAGAACCTAGTTACAATTTTTACAAAGTTTTAAGAATAGAAAAACTGAAGCAACTAACAAAATGAATCAACTTTATTGAAGCCGTTCAAGAACATCTTATGAAACCTTGGACAACAAGATAGGTTATCATCTTCTTTACATGATCCATAAAAATGATATCAATTGATTAAGCACAAAACAAAGGCAAAGTTTCCATAAAAACATTGGTCATGAATTGGATGAACAACCTAACCAACCAAAATTTGTGAGCCTCAAGCTTGCAAAAATAAAGATAAAACCAAAGTATAGATGGTTTATTCAGATTTATTTATTTTAGTTTATTCACTGCCATATATCTACTAACACAAGCATTTGTGAGCATGTTTCAATACATCCTTTAGTTATTTTATTTTATTTTATTTAACATGTACGCAAACAAAATGTTTCATACCTGTGTGTACAAGGAACTGAACTAATAAATGGTTTCAAACAAAAGTTGAACTAAGATTATGATTTATTTCTTGATATTTAAGTAAAATGTAAGTGATCTCTTTGCAATAGACTATGAGCACATAATGTTGGTCTATGATAATATCTGCTTAAATAGTTTGTAATTAAATAGTTTGTGATATATAATTTTAGACCTTTTGGGATATAATATCCACATTAATAGTTGAATCGACTACTACAAAATAAGGAAAAAATAGCGCTACTTTAACGGCCTTATATTACAAAAGCGCTATTAGAAGAAACATGGAAGTGTTAGACAACGCTTTTTCGTAAAAACGCTATATAAGGTACTAACTTGTTGTAGCGCTTTATTTTGTAAGTGCTTGCATAGGTTCCTTAAAAAAATTAATTTTTTTTTATAGATTTAACTTAGATGGCGCTTGATAGAAAGAGCTATCTATATTTCAATATTTATTAGCGTTTGTGAGCGTTGTCTTTGGAAGAAAATAGACAGCGTTTACATAAATGTTAAAAAGCGCTATTTAACAAGAAGTTGTAACACCCATACTAAACTGTCTAGAATATTTAGCATGTGTGTTAACTTAGTACTGGATACATTAAAAATTGCAACATAATTTCAACCGAATGAATATATACATCAATACAGGTTCGTACATCTGATAAAACACTTGTTGTCAAATACATATATCTGATACATATTTGAATACATGAAGAAAAATTTGCAACTAGTAAGAACGAGCATTTGACGATGATCCATTCGGCTACATATCTGCTACCTCTTGCTACGAGCAACTTGCTGATCTGTAAAATAAATAAATGGATTGGGGTGAAACAAGATGTCTCAATGAGTTCCACCTATCCTAGACTGTAAGCAATCTCGGGGAAACCTATGATCGCCATCTGTCTAAACTCAACCTGTTTCGGGTTTATACGGTTCTGTTCTACATAACTAAACAATCAGGGGTAACTAGGATCGTTATCTAAATTCTATCATAAGTCAAATCCTATACATAAACATATTTGTATTCTATTTTCATATTAATGTTAGAAAGTTAGCGTTGAACAACAATTATTATTTGGGTTCATTATACAGAATGGATCCCGAGTGGAGTAACCCCGGTCACCATCCCACTGTTATCCGGTGAAAACTCCTATCTGAGGCTAGTCACCGGAACTCCTCTGACTGTGTGTGGTTTACCATCTATGATAAACCCATCCAGCGAAACCTGGAGCCTGCGAGGGACAAGAATTATTATTAAGTCTTTCTATAACATATGTCTAATATGTCCTGATACTCTGTACATATATCTAATATGTTTTCTGATCATAATGCTAGTATAATTATTCTCGACTATCTAAGTCAGAATTTCTACCAAGTACCCGTCTCTAGAGTTAGTTTTCTACTCGGGAATTATACATATTTCAATCACATAAAACACTCTTGAATTATTTCATGAGTCATGCACGTGTCTAATACTTGATTTGCCATTTAAAATAACGTTACAAAAGTATGATGCCAGCCCATGATCGTTTTGGAGACATATGGTACGAGGGTTGAAAGTTTTGAACAGTTTTAAATATTTTTTGGAGGGTGTAATCGGTTATTGTAATAGTGTAACCGGTTACACTGTTAAAAATCACATTTCTCAGTTATCAGAAGGTTGTGTAACCGATTACACTGTATGCAAAAACAATTTTCAGCTTAATTTTCAAGTCATTCCCGTACCATAACCTCATGGACTTGCTTATACTCTTATACTATCATAAAAGTGCTTAAGTTAGCTTGGCAAGGCAACATCAAATAACACCTAACTCATGTAATTCATGGGGTTAACTAATTAAATATTAAACATCCTAAATTTATGATTTTCTCACAAATTCACACAATGCCCCAAGGGTGGGAACTAATCTGTAGGTACTCACCTTAACATTTTTCTGAAGTCTCCGTGTTGCTTAAGTCCCAATTAAGCTCCTGTTGTGATCCAAAAGCACTTTTCGCCAAAATAGCTTAACTGCAGCTTATGGCTTCTGCACGCTCCAATTTCAGCCCAGACTTCGATCTATACTCTTATTACGTCTACCAAACATATACATTCAGTTCTGGATCCATTTCGTTAACTAAAACTAGCAGTTTAGCTAATTCTGCAAAATCTCTCTAAACCTGTAAGCATTTTCCAGCAGGATTTACCAAACTTCGATTGTGTTTTCCGTATTCGTTTCTATTCCGAATCACACGAAATTTTATTCCGAATCACAAGTTTTTAGATTTACAAGAGTAATGGTGTCACAAGGTTGATATGCACTATTGAAAATATTTATGATAGGTATAGTTTAGATTAGTAAAAATTTTAGTAGATACACTTGAAACTTTTATTCATATTAATGATTAATGATTGATTTTTTTTAAAGTAATATGTAATGATTGCTTGGTAACTTATAAATTACAGGCTCTAATTATATTATATAGACAATCAAACATGAGTCCTGAACCTAATAAATTATAACCAAGAAAAATGATATCAAATTTGCCCTAATAATCCCTTAATTAAAAGAAATATTTGCCTTATTAATTATACATTGTAATGGTGATTTGTACAAAACACAAGGTTGGTTCCAATAATCAACACTCATAAGTGGGTCTTCTTTTAATAAGAGAGCTTGTTTTTGTTGGTTTGACATTTTCCTTGAGCTTAAATGCACTTCAATGTGTGAGTTACACTAAGTTGTGAATTATGCCGAATATTGAATATGGGATCAAATATAATTCCTACCAAAGCATTATTTGTTTTCCTTAAATGTCTTTTTCTTCTTCTATATTTAGGTTATTGAAGCTCCAAATGTAGAAGTGCATCATGATCTATTTGTTTGGTTATATAACATCTTCAGCTTGTTACGGGGGGAAAGGTTGAGACAACCAAGAAAACAGAGCATCAGATTGCATGCTAGCTATGAAGATTTTGATGTTTCTGTTGACTAGTTGTAACTTAGAAATATTCAATCATTTGTAACTTCTTTGAGATAATGCTTATACATTTGTAACTTTTAGGCTATATATAACAATTACATACATTTTACAATATATTAAAGTTTTATTGGATAAATACACTGGTCTCAATTATTATATGCAAAAAAAAAAAATTATTTGTTTTGGTATAGTTTATTATGTACAATTGATTTAATTTATAATAAAAAATAAAATAAAAAACCACAGCTTCAGTATTTATATTTGAAAGCAAAGTGTCATTTTAAATCACACTATTATAGCGCTTTTGTGTAAAAAAGCTATGTAACGTCAGCCTTATATAGCGTTTAAAAATATATGCGCTATGTAAAGCCCCCCTTAGATAGCGTTTATAGGTGAAAGCGCTATATAAGTCCATCTTTAGATAGTGCTTTTTGCTTACTTTAAAGCACTATATAACCTTTACCAGCGCCAGATTACATAACGCTTTTAAAGCGCTGTCTAAAGCCTTAAAAAAGCGTTATGTAAGCCCTTTTTTGGCGTAGTGACCTTTTGGGATATAATATCCACATTAATAGTTGAACATTTGAACTAATTATTAACTTAGAATTTCCAAAATTTAAGGTTAATGATTTTACAAAGCTTTCCAACTTTTTACGGAATTCCTTTTGAGCTACACTGTAAGTAGCACAATCCATAATTTTAGATAGACATGTATATTAAATTGTGTATAAATATACACTTCTATTTATAATTATTGATATAATTGTTAGTTTCATCTTCAATATATAATTGTTTGTTCTGCTACTCTGCTATGTTTGACACACAATTGGCATAAAATATGGTGGCATGTTTGAAATAAATTAAACACGGCATGCTTTTAGATCGATTATTGAAGTCAAGCGACTTAAAACATATTCAAAAAAATTTACAAACTTATGTAACTTAGATTTTATTTTTTTTGACAAAACGTAACTTCAATTTTTGTATCCCATTTTCTATCGTCTTTGTTATAAATTTGTAAGTTTTCCCTTTCTTGTTTTTTTCATGTTTAAGTATACAGATTTGCAAATTTGTATAATGTTTCAAAGTTAAATGTGTTCCTGGTTTTTTTTCTTTTGCGTTTTACTTATTTGTTTTAGGGAAATGCTAACAAGTGTCAAAGAAGTTAAAATTGAAACTTTATTTTGGAAATTGTGCATTCAACACATTGAAACAACAAAAATTAAACATTTCTACCTAAATTGAATCAAACATTTCTAATTTTAAATCCTTAAAGTAAAACTTGTTAGAGTATTTTAACATTCTCATCCCATTCATTAAAAATTCAAAACTCTTTCCACACCCCTTTATTGCATAGTCCTTAACTAAAAATTCAACCTTGTCCATCAACTTTGCCTTCACACATATTCATATTCATTGTCTTTTCTAAGGTTTGGAATGTTAATGTTGTTGCATAAGCAGCATGCACGGTCCTCAGCAAAAGATTCAACCTTATACTTATAATTTAATGGATGTTGTTTATTTAATGTTTTTAAACTTGATGTTTTGTAAAGTTACTGCAGTTTTAATCAAATTATAAATTATTTGTGTTGAGAATTAAAATTACTTACTGTGAAATTTAAAATGTGACAAATTAGAGCCTGTTTGAAACACTTTCCTATAACTCTTTTTTAGTTTTTAAAAACTTGAAAATTAAAAACTTGTTTGCTAAACTATTTCTAAAATTAAAGTTTTGGAAACTGTTTTGAATTTTTTAGTTTTGGGGACTAAAAAACTAAATTGGATAGTCATCTTGGATAGTCAACATCTGGGATAAATTGTTTCAAAAACTGAAAACAAAAATTATTTCGAGAAGGCATACCCTATAATAATTTCTCGTTACCTTATAACAACAATGTCACCAATATAAGCATACCGTCGATTACTAGCTCCTATGATTCGAATACACATCAATTCGCGGGCTCCGCTATTATCGGCTACATTTAAATAGGTTTGAGGTTGAATCATATCATT